>WBZS01002008.1_pt1 | contig 13759 bp, 11 predicted proteins | sample 5204201 | NCBI WGS metagenome assembly WBZS01 (sample SAMN12344357, study PRJNA552823) | activated sludge metagenome | biome: Activated sludge suspended growth; feature: Nitrification reactor; material: Wastewater; isolation source: activated sludge from nitrification reactor of wastewater...
GCGGCGCCGTGGATATCCCTGCGAACTGCCAACTCGACCAAAAAACCAAAGATGACATTTCGTTCCAATCTCCCGTACAAGAAAGTACTGCTCTTGACCATGCTGGAAGGCGAACGGACTGACTATATTGGGGTCGTAGTTGCACTATGGGTCGTTTTCTTCGTCACGTTGCCGAAGAACGCTGTTTAAGGAAGCATGGACGCGCAGAACATGAGGTCACGTACCAAACATCTGGCCACGTCCTGCCATTCCCGCCTCGCCCGCCACCCGCTGACCTACCGCCCAGAGAATTAGCACCCACGCGACTTGCAAACGCACCCACCCAGCGAGCAAGCAGCCATGCGGCTTGCCGCAATGCCTGCCTGAAGAACGCCTATTCATGCGGTTTCCCGGCCGGCGCCGGGTTGGCGGCCAATGCCTCGTGCCGCCGGCCGAGCCAGCGGCCGACCAGCGCCCAGAGCAGCGCGACGGCGGCGCCGGCTGCGGCGACCAGCCAGGCGCCGGCGCCGATGGCATCGATGCCGACCTTGACCCAGCCGCTCAGCGCATCGGCGCCGCGATAGACGGCGGTGTCGATGACGTTCTTGGCCTTGTACTTGGTCTGCGCATCGACGCGGGTGAATAGCATCTCGCGCCCCGGCCTGACCAGCGCGTATTCGCCCACCCGTCGCACCACCATCACCGCCGCCAGCACGCCGAAGGCCGGCGCCAGCGCGAGCAGACCGAGGCCGGCGGCGAGCGCGAGGGGCACCGCGACCAGCAGCGGCGTGATACCGTAGCGGCGCGCCACCCGGCCGGTGACGAATACCTGCATGGCAATCGTGAGCCCCTGAACGATGGCGTCGATCAGCGCGAACACCTGCGTCTGGCGCACCCGGTCGGGAAAGGTCTGCGCCACCAGCCGCGCCTGCTCGAAATAAAGGAAGGTGCTGGTGGCGGCCAGCAGCACCACGAACAGGCAGATGCCGAGCAGATAAGGCGAGCGGACGATCAGCGCCAGCCCTTCGAGCAGGCCGCCCTCCATCGGCTGCGTTGTCTCGTCCTGCGGCTGGCCGCTGCCGGCGCCGTGCGCGGCGCGCCAGCGGTACAGGCGGTCGACCCCGAGCAGGCTGGCGCCGAGCAGCGCGGCCGAGAGCAGCGCGAGTCCGTCGAGGCCGAGCGGCGCAACCAGCGCCGCGCCGAGCAGCGGCCCGGCCAGCCCGCCCGCACTGGCGCCGGCAGCCATCGGCGCGAACAGGCGCCTGGCCTGCTCGGGACGGAACACGTCGGCCATCACGCTCCAGGCGAGCGAGACCACGAACAGGTTGAACACCGAGACCCAGACGTAGAACACCCGCGCCAGCGCCACGCTGCCGGCATCCGCGGCGAAGCCGCCGGCGAATGCCAGCAGATTGGCGATGAAGAACAGATATACCCAACCCACCAGCCGGCGCCGCGCCACGCGCGCGCTGAGCGCGCCGAACAGCGGCACGGCGAGCAGCATGCAGACGAAGGTGGCGGTGAACAGCCATTGCAGCTTGTCGACACCCGCGGTGATGCCCATGGTCTCGCGGATCGGCCGCAGCATGAAGTAGCCGGCGAACAGGCAAAAGAACAGCGCGAAGCCGGCCAGTACCGCCGGCAGTTCGCCAGCTCGCGCGTCGACCGCCCGCCCGATCCAGCGGCCCGGTGCGGCGCGGGCGAACATCGACGCGTCCTTCAGGCCAGCAGCGCCGCGATGCGCTCGCGCTGCCGGGCATCGGGCATCACGCCGCTGCCGGCGGCCAGGTTGTCCGCCATGTTGTTGGGTTTCGAGGTCGCCGGAATGACGACCGTCACCGCAGGGTCGGCCAGCACGAACTTCAGGAACAGCTGCGCCCAGGAACTGCAGCCGATCTCGCCCGCCCATTCGGGCACTGCCCTGCCCTTCACCTGGCTGAACAGCCGGCCATCCTCGAATGCGCGATTGACCAGCACCGCCACGCCACGGTCGCGGCACAGCGGCAGCAGCCGGCGCTCGGCCGAGCGCGAGACGATCGAGTAATTGACCTGCACGAAGTCGAGTTTCTCGGCCTGCACGATGTCGGCCAGCGCATCGTGCGCACTATCGACATAATGCGTGATGCCGACGTAGCGCACCTGCCCGGCCGCCTTGAGTTCGCGCAGCAAAGCGAGGTTCTGCTTCCAGTCGACCAGGTTGTGGACCTGCAGCAGGTCGACCTTGTCTGTGCGCAGGCTGGCGAGCGAACGCCGCCACTGCGCGCGCGCATCCTCGCCGGCACGCGCCGAGATCTTGGTTGCGATGAACGCCTGCCGGCGCCAGCCGCCGCCCTGCAGGATGTCGCCCACCACCGCTTCGGCGCGGCCGTAGCTGGGCGCGGTGTCGATCAGCGAATTGGGCGTCGCCAGCAGCAGGCGCGTCACCTCGACCAGCGGCGCGCGATCGGCCGGCGACTCGCCGACCTCGAACGTGCCCGAGGTGCCCATGCCGATCACCGGCAGGCGCTCGCCGGAGGCGGGAATCGCGCGCAACTGCATGGCGGTTGCCGGTGCCGCCCGCGCAATGCCAAGCGGTTGCGCAGCCAGCGCGCCGGCAGCGCCGAGCGCACCGAGGAAGTGTCGTCTCTTCATGGTGATTCCTCCTTCGGCAGATGTCTGCCGTCAGAGTATGCCGTCAACTGCCGCGGCGGGGCCCCTTTGCGGCGTCCATTCTCGGGCACCGTTCGCCCGACCGTCTCCGGCAATCTGTCGCATGACCCGGATCGGTTCGAGAGAGCAGCGTAACGCAGGCCTGCAATCCGCATGGATAGGCGATCCCGCGCCGGCATCGCCGGACAGCGCCGTTCCATACGGGATCCAGCCATGCCGGGCCTGAGCGCGCCAGCCGGTGCGGCTTTCGGACCCGACGAATCGGGAAAACCCGCGCGCGGTTGCGATCGAGAAAGTCTGCCCGGTCGGCGCAGGCAAGCCGTGCATCCTTGCGCAGAACACCCGCCCGTTGCGCTTATCCGGATCGGGTATTCTGCCGCAACCGGCTCGGCGTGAGGCGAAAACCGCAAGCGTTCACGGGCTGCCGACTTGCGCCGATCGCGCCGAAACCGTCAGTTCGCCGCCCACAGCCACGGTTGCGCCGCCTTGTGCCGGAGCTCGAAGGCGCGGATTTCGTCGGCGTGTTGCAGCGTCAGGCCGATTTCGTCGAGGCCGTTGAGCAGGCAGTGCTTGCGGTGGGGCGTGATGTCGAAGGCGAACGACTCACCGGAAGGCGTGGTCACGCGCTGCGCTTCCAGGTCGACGTCCAACTTGTAGCCCTCGGCGGCGGCGCACTCTTTGAACAGCTTGTCTACGGTCGCGGCGGGCAGCACGATGGGAAGCACGCCGTTCTTGTAGCAGTTGCCGAAGAAGATGTCGGCGAACGACGGCGCGATGACGGCGCGGAAGCCGTAATCCTCGATCGCCCAGGGTGCGTGCTCGCGGCTGGAACCGCAGCCGAAATTGTCGCGCGCCAGCAGCACTTGCGCGCCCTGATAGCGCGGCTGGTTGAGCACGAAGTCCGGCTTGAGCGGGCGATTCGTGCAGTCCATGCCGGGCTCGCCGGTGTCGCTATAGCGCCATTCGTCGAACAGGTAGGGGCCGAAGCCGGAACGCTTGATCGACTTGAGAAACTGCTTTGGGATGATGGCGTCGGTGTCGACGTTGGCGCGGTCGAGCGGGCAGACCAGGCCGTCGAGTCGGGTGAAGGGTTTCATCGTGTGCTCCCGTCAGAAGGCTTTGCGGATATCGACGAAATGGCCGGCGATGGCGGCGGCGGCGGCCATTTGCGGGCTGACCAGATGGGTGCGGCCGCCCGCGCCCTGACGGCCTTCGAAGTTGCGGTTCGAGGTCGAGGCGCAACGCTCACCGGGTGCCAGGCGGTCGGCATTCATGGCCAGGCACATCGAGCAACCGGGTTCGCGCCACTCGAAGCCGGCGTCGATGAACACCTTGTCGAGGCCTTCGGCTTCGGCCTGTCGCTTGACCATGCCGGAGCCCGGCACGACCAGCACCAGTTTCACGCCGGCGGCCTTCTGCTTGCCCCTGGCGATGGCGGCGGCGGCGCGCAAGTCTTCGATGCGCGAGTTGGTGCAGGAGCCGATGAACACCTTGTCCAGTTTGATCTCGCCGATCGGTGTGTCGGCGGCCAGACCCATGTATTGCAGCGCGCGTTCGATGCCGGCGCGCTTTTGCGGATCGGCTTCGCCGGCCGGGTTGGGCACGCGCCCGCCGATCGGCAACACCTGCTCGGGCGAGGTGCCCCAGGTCACCTGCGGTTCAATGCCGGCGGCATCGAGTTCGACGACCGAGTCGAACGCTGCGTCGGCATCCGATTGCAGCGTCTTCCAGTAGGCGACGGCGCGTTCCCAGTCCGCTCCCTTGGGTGCGAACGGACGGCCGTCGAGATATTCGAACGTCTTGGCGTCCGGCGCGACGAGGCCGGCGCGGGCGCCCGCTTCGATCGCCATGTTGCAGAGGGTCATGCGGCCCTCGATCGACAGATCGCGGATGGTCGAGCCGCCGAACTCGATCGCATAGCCGGTGCCGCCGGCGGTGCCGATCCTGCCGATGATGGCCAGCGCGACATCCTTGGCGGTGACGCCGGCGCCGAGCCGACCGTCCACCTTAACCAGCATGCGCTGCGAGGGCTTGGTCACCAGCGTCTGCGTGGCCAGCACATGCTCGACTTCCGAGGTGCCGATGCCGTGCGCCAGCGCGCCGAAGGCGCCGTGGGTCGAGGTGTGGCTGTCGCCGCAGACCACCGTCATGCCCGGCAGCGTGGTGCCGTTTTCCGGGCCGATGACGTGGATGATGCCCTGGTTGGCATGCTTGAACGGGAAGTACACCAGCGCGCCGAAATCGTGGATGTTGGCGTCCAGCGTTTCCACCTGCAGGCGCGAGATCGGATCCTTGATGCCTTCATCCCAGTGATCGGTGGGCGTGTTGTGGTCCGGGTTGGCGACGATGCTCTCCTTGCGCCACACCTTGCGCCCGCTCAGGCGCAGGCCCTCGAAAGCCTGCGGACTGGTTACCTCGTGCATCAGGTGGCGGTCGATGTAGAGCAGGCAGGTGCCGTCGCTCTCTTCGCGCACCAGATGCGACTGCCAGAGTTTGTCGTAGAGCGTCTTGCCAGCCATTGCCTTGCCTTTCGTATCGAGTGTTGCCACGGTGCGCTTCAATGCGCGCCGTGCAGGGCTTCCTGATCGCGCATGAGTTTGTATTCCATGGCGTCGACCAGCGCCTGCCAGGAGGCGTTGATGATATCGGTGGACACGCCGATGGTCGTCCAGTTCTCGCGGCCGTCGGTCGATTCGACCAGCACCCGCACCCTGGCCGCGGAGGCCTTGTCCGAATCGAGCACGCGCACCTTGTAGTCGGTGAGGCGGATTTCGCCGATGGCCGGATACAGCCGCTCTAGCGCCTTGCGCGCGGCGCGGTCGAGCGCGTTGACCGGCCCGTCGCCCTCGGCGACCGTGAGCACTTCCTGGTCGCCGACGCGCACCTTGATGATGACGGAAGAATTGACCTCGTCGATGCAGGGCTCACTGACGATGACCTTGAATTCGACCAGTTCGAAGAACGGCTTGTAGCGGCCGAGCATCTTGCGCACCACCAGTTCGAACGAGCTTTCCGCCGCCTCGAACTGGTAGCCCTCGTGCTCGAGTTCCTTGAGCTTCTCGACGATGCGGATGGTCTCGGGCGATTCCTTGCCGATGCCCGGGTCGATGGCGTTGATGCGCGCCAGCAGCGTGCTGCGCCCGGCCACCTCGGACATCAGGACGCGCCGCGTGTTGCCGACCTGGTCCGGGTTGACGTGCTCGTAGGAGACCGGGTTCTTGACCACCGCGTCGATATGCATGCCGCCTTTGTGAGCGAACGCATGGCTGCCGACATAGGGCGCCTTGTCGTTGGGCGGCATGTTGGCGATCTCGCTCACCGAGCGGGCCACCGAGGTCAGGTGACGCATGGCGTCGGCCGCAATGCACTCGAGGCCGAGCTTCAATTGCAGGTTGGGGATGATCGAGCACAGGTTGGCGTTGCCGCAGCGCTCGCCCAGACCGTTGATCGTGCCCTGCACCTGGGTGGCGCCGGCCTGTACCGCGCGGATCGAGTTGGCCACCGCCATGTCGCTGTCGTTGTGGCAGTGGATGCCGACCGCGACCTTCGGGAAGCGTTGGCAGACCACGCCCGTCATGTCGAAGACTTCATGCGGAAAACTGCCGCCGTTGGTGTCGCACAGGCAGATGGTGTCGGCGCCCGCGTCGACCGCCGCCGCCAGGGTTCTCAGGGCGTACTCGGCGTTGGCCTTGTAGCCGTCGAAAAAATGCTCGGCGTCGAACACCACTTCCTTGCCGTGCTGCTTGAGGTAGCGGATGGTGTCGCCGATCATCGCCAGGTTCTCATCCAGCGCGGCACGCAGGATTTCGCGCACCTGATAGTCCCAGCTTTTGCCGAAAATGGCGATGGCCGAAGTGCCGGCCTTGAGCAGCGAGCGCAGGTTGGCGTCCTCGCCCGCGTCGATGCCGACCTTGCGCGTGGCGCCGAAGGCGATGATGCGCGCATTGGCCAGCCTGAGCGTCGCGGCGCGGGCAAAAAACTCGAGATCCTTCGGGTTGGAACCCGGGTTGCCGGCTTCGATGTAGGCGACGCCAAGCGCGTCGAGCCGCTCGACGATCTTGAGCTTGTCCTCGACCGAATAGGAGATGCCCTGCGCCTGCGCGCCGTCGCGCAGCGTCGAGTCGTAGATGGAGATTCTGGCCATGGAAATTCGCGTTGGTGCGGTGAAGCGGGGATTCTACAGGCTCGACAACCCCCGATGGTGGCAGCCCGCAGGCGGCACTGCGGCCGCGAGCGCAACGCCTCGCGCAACGGCCGGCTGCCGGCGCTGCCGCATCGACCGAATCGACGAAGCCGACGTGCGGTTGCCGTCGATTGCGCGGCCGACAGGTGTAGGCCGTCCGTTGGATTGACCCGAATGCCGCGGCTCGCAATACTGCCCGGCAACACCCTGGCTTTCCAGGGAACGGAGAGTGGCCATGACCGACCCGCGCAAAATCAATCTGTCCCTGTCGCCGGACTACATCGCCAAGCCGGCCGAGAAGGTCCGCAACTGGCTGCAATCGAACACCGCGTCGTTGCGTACGGTCGACGCGTCGGCGATCGTCGCCAGAGTCCGTACCGCGCTCGGGCCGCAGATCGTCGCATTGAACGACGGCGATCTCGCCGCGATGGTGGCCGAGTGGGCCACGACCAACGGCATCCAGAGCCCCGGCGCGGCCGGCAAGGGACCGGGCGAGGCGGAGATCGTCTCGCGCCTGAAGCGGCTGTTCGCATCGATCCCGACCTCGATCGACTACCGGTGCGAGGGCGGCGGCGTGACGGTCTCGGTCTCGGGCGCCACCGTGCAGATGAATGCGGGCAAGCTGCAGCACTCGGTGACGCGCAGCTGGGGCGGCGATTTCGAGTTCAAGACCCAGGCGCCCGGCCTGGCCTTCACGCTGGCGCTGGGCGAGAAAGACTGGCGCCTGATGATGGCTTTCGGCAAGCTCGCTCCCAACCTCGGCGACATCGAATCGGTGTTCAAAAAGGGCGAGGCGGCGCTGCGCGGCGCGCTGGGCAATATCGACAAGCTGGACGTGAGGAATGTCTCCAAGTCCAAGCAGGTTATCGCCCCCTATATCGATCCGGTCAAGGCGGCGGTGACCACGGCCTCGCGCGCCGCCAGCATGCAGGCGGGCGATTTCAGCCTCGGCGCGTGGGTCGGCGGCGGCCCGGCCGGCGGCGGCGTCGCCGGCCTCCAACTGACCATCGTTTTCTGAGCCGACCGCACCTACAGCGTCAGCACACCCACGGTAGCGTCGTCGTGGATCTTGCGTTGAGGCGGCACCTCGGCATCGAGATACGCGACGATGTCGGCCTCGCCCGCTATCCGGTCGAGGGCGTCGCCGAGGGTTTCGGTCAATCCATCTGTCATCGCCACCAAACGGTCGCCGGGCTGGCAGGCGAATGACTCGTCTACCGGCTGCCAGTCGTCGCGCTGCACGGCGAACGGCAGGTTGATCGATTGGAATTCGTGCACCCGGCAACCGCCGCGCAGCAGCGACACGGCAGGCATGCCGGCGTTGATCACCTGCATCCCGCCGGCGCTGGTGCGCACCAGCACACCGCTGACCATAAAACCGGGCGGCACCACGCTGGCCAGCTTGCGGTTGAGTTCGACCGCGATGTCGGCGATCGGCAGCCGCTTGGCCGTCATGGCGTAAAAAAGATCGGCCGCCAGGATGGTGGCGAAGGCCGCGCTGAGGCCGTGTCCCATGGCGTCGGCCAGCAGCAGGTAGCGCGCATCGGGCGTTCTGCGGTAGGCGATCAGGTCGCCCGAAAGCTGGTCGGCCGCCCGCTGCCAGACTTGAAGTTCGGGGTCGCGCAGTTCCGCGCGGCGGGTCATCGCGGCCAGAACATGGGTACCGAAATCCTTCTCCCGCTCGGCCAGATCGCGATAGCGCGTCAAGGCTTCGCTCTTCTCGCGCAGCAGCCGCTCTTGCAGCGACAAGCGAATGAATACCTGCAGCTTGGCGCGGAACAGGTCGAAACTGACCGGCTTGATCAGGTAGTCGTCGGCGCCGGCCTGCAGGCCATCGACCACATCGCTGCCGCTTGCAAGCGAAGTCAGCAGCACCAGCGGCGTCCACTTGGCCTGCTTGTGCAGCAGCTGGCGGATGCGCCGGATCGCTTCGAGCCCGTCGATGCCCGGCAGCACGCGGTCCATCAATACCAGGTCGAAGTCTTCCGCTTCCACCGCGGCAACCGCATCTTCGCCGGTGCCGACGATCCGGCACGGGATGTCAAGCTCGGCGAGGTACTGCTTGAGGAGTTTCTGCTGGACGCGCTCGTCGTCGCACACCAGAACACGCATGCGGCCGGCAGGTTCGCGCACCGCCCGGGGCGGCGCAGCTTGCGGATTGTGCGAACGATCAGTATCCATACTCTCGCAACGATTTTGCCCAAAATTGTGGCGCAGAAGCGCCATGCCGTGAGGAAGATTGGTGCGGTTGCGGCAATAGTTTGCAATCGGACCGATCGCGCAGGCGTGCCTGCGCGCCGATGCCGCGCCCCGCGCAGCATCGCTATCCGCGCGACGACAAACTGGTTTGTCGAAAGCGCTTCGGCTGGTAGACTTCCGCCCCGCACAATCGGCAAGCCGCCACGACGGCACCGGCACGTTACGACCCCAGCATGAGGACCGGCAGATGAGCAAAAAAACGATCGAACAATACGACGAGGATGACAGCGACAACGGCGGCACGCCCAGCGCCGACCAGTTTCGCCGGCCGCTGCGCCATGGCGAAGTGGTGCCGCCGATACCCTCGATCTATGAGCAACTGGCGAAGGCGGCGATGACCCCGCTGCGTCCGGGCAAGGTCGCCTCGCGCTGACCCGGACGGCGCTTGCCCGCGCCGGACGGCACGGCCGCGCGCGGTTTGGCCGAAACCGTTGCCCGGCGTTACGATACGACCCGACAGCAACCCCCCGGGCGATGCGCCCGGGGGTTGCCGCGCCGAGGCCACGCAAACCGGGAGGCAGCATGAGCAACAGGGTCGAACAGATACTCGAACGCGCGGCGCAGCGTGCGGCCGAAGAACACCTGAGCTACCGCGGCGCGCTCACGCCCGGCGAAGCGTGGACGTTGCTACAGGACGACCCGCGGGCAAAGCTGGTCGATATCCGCTCGCGCGAAGAATTGGCGCTGGTCGGGCGGATTCCGGGCGCCATCGAAATCGAGATCAAGCGCTACCCGGCCTGGATCGACAACGACAACTTTCTGCCCGCGGTGCGCGAGCGGGTTTCGCCCGATGATCTTGTACTGCTGATCTGCCGCTCCGGCAAGCGCTCGCACAAGGCGGCCGAATGGCTGACGCGCGAAGGCTACCCGAACAGCTTCAACGTGCTCGAAGGCGTCGAGGGCGATCGCAACGAGCAGTCGCAACGGGTGATCAACGGCTGGAAGGTGGCGGGCCTGCCCTGGACGCAGTAGCACCCACGCCTTGCCGGCAACCCGCGCGGCACTGGTCGCCCGCCGCGCATCCTCGGCCGTTCCGCCGAACCGGCACGCGCCCAAGTCCCGCGGAGGGCCGGTGCGGGCGGTAAGCATTCGTGGCGGCGCACGGTCAACCCCTGCGACCCCACCCAACCTACAACCCACGCCCAGGACACCGATTCCATGAAACCCCTGCTCTGCCTGCTTTGCGCCATCTGTTTCGCGCTGTCGACGCCGGTGGCCGCCGCCGATGCGCCGCCGCTGCAATTCGGCGTCGGCCTGTTCCAGCCCGACAAGGACAAGAACGACGCCACCTACCGCCCGCTCGCCGAGCACCTGTCCAAGGCGCTCGGCCGCGCGGTCGTGCTGCGCACCGTCGACACCTGGGAAGGGCTCGCCAAGTCGCTCGCCAATGGCGAGACCGACATCGCGCTGCTCGGACCGTGGGGTTTCGTGCTCGCCAATCACCAGGCCGGCGCGAAGGCCATCGCCACCATTCTCTACGACGGCAAGCCCGAGTATTTCGCCATCATCGTCACCCACCCGAAAAGCGGCATCGCCTCGATCGCCGATCTCAAGGGAAAGCACTTCGCCTTCGGCGACAAGGGCTCGACCTCGGGCTACCTGATTCCGCTGCACCACTTCATGACGCTGGGCATCGACCCCGAGACCTACTTCGGCAAAATCATCCACACCAAACACCAGGCGATCGAAACCCAGGTCACGCGCGGCGAACTCGATGCCGGCGCCGATTACAACCGCAACCGCAACGCGATGATCGAACAGGGCCTGATCCGCGCCGAAGACAGCCGCATCATCTGGACCTCCGCCCCGCTGCCCAACGACGCCTTCGCGGTGAGCGCCGATCTGGCCAAAGACAGCGCTTTGATCGAGCGCCTGCGCGCCGCGCTCGAGGCGGTCGGCCCGGCGCTCAAGACGCGCCCCGACCTGCTGCCGCCTCACTACACCGGTTTCGTCAAATCCGACGATGCGTTTTACAAGCCGATCCGCGATGCCGGGCTGGCCACCGGCAAGCTCACGCCGCTGAAGAAATAGCCGATGGGCGGCCTCGGGCGGGCACTGCGGCTGCGCGGCTACGCCGCCGTCTATGCCCTGGTGGTGGCGGCGTGCTGCGCATCGCTCTACCTGGCCGGCGACCTGTCGTTCGGCCGCAAGCCGTGGCAAAACCTTGTCAAGACCGCGCAGGAACTCGCCCGCCCGAGCCTGCTCGACCTCTGGTACGGCGATCCGCAACTCGAGTACCGCGCCGACGACGGCCGCCTGCTGCGGGTGGAAAACCAGCGCGAGTCCGAAGCGCGCTTCCTGCGCGGCCTCGGCGAGGCGATCTGGACCACCTTTCGCATCGCCACGCTCGGTTCGCTGATCGCCGCGCTGGCCGCCTTTCCGCTGGGCCTGGCGAGCGCACGCAATCTGCATTTTCCGCGGCCCCTCGCGCTGGCTGCGAAGCTGATCCTCGATGTCGCGCGTTCGATCCACTCGCTGGTGTTCGGCCTGCTGCTGGTCGGCATTCTCGGGCTCGGCACAACCGCCGGCATCCTGGCGATCGCCGCCCATTCGCTCGGCACCTACGGCAAGCTCTATGCCGAATCGATCGAGTCCATCGAGCGTGAAACCTTCGAGTCGGGCATCGCGCTGGGCGCCGGCCCGGTGTACACGCTACTGTTCGGCATCTGGCGCTGCGTGCTGCCGCGCCTGATCTCGTCGCACCTTTACATCTGGGAGTACAACATCCGCGATTCCACGGTGCTCGGCCTGATCGGCGCCGGCGGCCTCGGTCTGCTGGTCTCCGAAGCGGTGTCGCTGTTCCAGTGGGGGCGGCTGTCCACCATCCTGATCGCGATCGTCGCACTGGTGATCGGCTTCGATGCGCTGTCGCGGCGCATCCGCAACGACCTCATGGCCTGATTCGCCGACCCGCCGCTCCCCGCTCAGCCGCTGGCCGCAACACCGCATGCAGCGGACCTCCCGGGCGGCACCGCCCGGAGAGCCGCAGCGGCTGGACATCCTGGCCGTGCCTGCCTGCAGAACGCCTATCCATGCGGCTCTCCGGGCACCTAGAATTGCGGCCGCAGCATCATGGCGAACGCAGCGGCAACGCGCCGGCCGCCACGCCCTCGCGCCGCGGGTCGGCGGCGGCGGCGATCCGGCGCGTGCCGTCGGCCGCGTAGTCGATGGTGAAACCGTGCAGGCCGCTGGTCTGCTCGTCGATGCGGATCGCATGGCCGCGGGCGGCCAGCGCGGGCGCCAGCTGCTCGAGCGGCGTGCCGCGCTCCAGCGTGGTGACCACACCGCTCATTGCGCCGAAGTTGCCCAGGCGGATCGCGTCGCGGATGTCCAGCCGCCAGTCGAGCACGCCAATCAGCACCTTGGTCACGTACTGGATGATGCCGGCGCCACCCGGCGAGCCGACCGCCAGGCGCACGCGGCCCCGGCGGTCGAAGACGATGGTCGGCGCCATCGAACTGCGCGGGCGTTTGCCCGCCGCCACCCGGTTGGCCACCGGCCGCCCGTCGCGGTCGACCGGCGCGAAGGAAAAGTCGGTCAGCTGGTTGTTGAGCAGGAAGCCGCGCACCATCAGCTTCGCGCCGAAGCCCGACTCGATCGAACTGGTCATCGACACTACGTTACCGGCATCGTCGATGATCGCCATGTGGGTGGTCGCCGGCAGATCGGTCGCGCTGTCCGCGCCAAGCAGTTCACCGGCACCCGCCGGTATGCCGGGCCGCGGCTCGCCCATCGACTGGCGCGTATCGATCGCTTGCGCGCGCGCTCGCAGGTAGGCCGGATCGAGTAGCCCGGCCTGCGGCACGGCGAAAAACGCCGGATCCGCGAGGTAGCGCGCACGGTCGGCATAGGCCAGCCGGTAGGCCTCGCTGACCAGGTGCACCGCATCGGCCGAGTGCGGCCGCAACGCGCCGATGTCGAAGCGCTCCAGCAGGCCGAGCGTCTGCAGCACGCCGATGCCGCCGGAACTCGGCGCAGCCATGCCGCAGACCCGCCATCTCGCGCGATAGGCGGCACACACCGGCTCGCGCAGCACGGCGGCATAGCCGGCAAGGTCCGCCAGGTCGAGCGTGCCCGGGTTGCGCGGGTGGTTGCGCACCGCCGCCACGATGTCGGCGGCGATGGCGCCGCGATAAAAGGCATCCGCACCGTTGAAGGCGACCTGCAGCAGCACCTCGCCGAAGGCCGGATTGCGCAGCCAGGTGCCGGCCGGTTTTGGCCGCCCCTGCGCATCGCAGAAGTAGTCGCGCGCCGGCGCTTGGCCGCACAGCGCGTCGTCGGCCGCGATCAGCCGCGCCAGCCGCGGCGACACCGCGAAGCCGCCGTAGGCGACGCTTATCGCCGGCATGAACAGCGTCGACCACGGCAGGCGGCCGTGGTCGCGGTGCGCCAGTTCGAGCATCCGCAGCAGCCCCGGCGTGCCGACCGAGCGGCCCCCGACCACCGCAGCGCGAAAGTCGAGCGGGCGGCCATCGCTGCCGAGCAGCAGATCGGCGCCCGCCGCGGCCGGCGCGGTCTCGCGGCCGTCGTAGGTGTCCAGCCGGCGGCTGCGCGCCGCGTAATGCAGCAGGAAGCCGCCGCCGCCGATGCCGGAAGATTGCGGCTCGACCAGATTGAGCACCAGTTGGGCGGCGATCGCCGCATCGACCGCGCTGCCCCCGCGCGCCAGCATCTGCAGTCCGGCCTCGG
>WBZS01002011.1_pt1 | contig 13753 bp, 12 predicted proteins | sample 5204201 | NCBI WGS metagenome assembly WBZS01 (sample SAMN12344357, study PRJNA552823) | activated sludge metagenome | biome: Activated sludge suspended growth; feature: Nitrification reactor; material: Wastewater; isolation source: activated sludge from nitrification reactor of wastewater...
CGCGAGGAACGGTTCTTTGCCAGGAATTTCACGAATTGAAGTAACTGTTCAGCCCTGTCGGGAAGAGGCAGGCGAAAAACGGGGTGATGTGAGGGTCGGGGCTCCGCCCCGACCCTCACATCACCCCGTTTTTCGCCCCAATTTCCTGCTGACTGAGCGGTTACGGCAAAACGCGCGCAGTTTCACTCTAGATGCGTAGCCCTGCGGATCCACCCGCGATTTTCGGGTCTTGCAAGCCATTCAAAAAGTGTATTCAAAAGATTCCGGCCGATTTTCTAACCAACGAGCCCTGGGCCATCATCCGCTGCGCTCGCTCTTGCGCGGCGCCAGGCCCCAGCGCTCGCGGATACGGCGCTCGACGATGCCGAACAGCAACTGGTCGCCGATCACGCCCAGGGCGATGATGACCAGCATCACGGCGATCACCTGGCTCATGTCGTTCAGCTCGCGCCCCATGCTGAGCAGGTTCCCCAGCCCGGGCAGCGTGTAGAGCAGCTCGCCGGCCATCAGCGACCGCCACGCAAACGACCAGCCCAACTTCATGCCGGTGACGATCGAGGGCAGCGCCGAGGGCAACACCACCTGCAGATACAACCGCCACCCGCGCGCGCCCAGGTTCCGTGCGGCGCGCATGTAGATCGGGGCCGTGTTGCGGATGCCGTCCTCGGTGGCCTGTGCGATCGAGAGCACGGCGCCCATCACGATCACGAACAGGATCGCGCGTTCGTTCAGTCCGAACCACAACAACGCCAGGGGCAGCCAACTGATGCTCGGCAACGTCTGCAGCCCGAGCGCCAACAACCCGAAGGTGTTCTTGAACCAGCGCCACTCGGCCATGATCACGCCCAGGCTCAGCCCGATCAGGAGCGCGATGAGGTAGCCCTGCACCAACCGGCGCATGCTCCCCAGGATCCCGATCCAGAACGTTCCGTTGCCAAAGCCGCGCGCCAGCGCCGCCAACACCTCGGAAGGGGCCGGGAAGATGTAATCGGGCCAGAGGTTCAAACGAAACAGGAGCTCCCAGAGCCCCAGAAAGACGGCGAAGAAGGCCGCCCGGCTCAGCCAGAGCCGTGCCCGCTCGCTCAATCGTGGGCCGCGCTGCGGCGTGGCGTGGGTCATGCGTTCGGGTTCGCAGCCGCCTCGAGTTGGAGGTCGGCCAGGATGCGCTGCGCAAGCCGCGTGGTCTCGATGTTCTCGATCTGACGCGGGCGCGGCAGGTCGATGCGATGCTCGGCTACGATCCGGCCGGGGCGCGCCGACATGACGATCACGCGATCGCCAAGCACCACGGCTTCGCGCACATTGTGGGTGACGAAGACGATGGTCGTGCCGGTCTGCTGCCAGATGTCCTGCAGCTCGGTATGCAGCCGGTCGCGCGTCAGGGCGTCGAGCGCCGCGAACGGTTCGTCGAGCAACAGCACAGCCGGCGCTACGGCCAGCGCGCGCGCCAGCGCCACGCGTTGACGCATGCCGCCGGAAAGCTCGTGCACCAGGGCCTGGCTGAATTGTTCGAGGTGGACCAACTCGAGCAAACGCCGGGCCGTCACCTCGCGTTCGGCGCGGGGCGCGCCACGCATGGTCAGGCCGAACTCGACGTTGTCCTGGACGGTCAGCCACGGGAACAGCGCGGCCTCTTGAAAGATCAACACCCGGCTCGGGTCGGTGCCCGCGATCTCATGTTCGTCCGCAAGGACGCGGCCCTGGCTCGGGAATTCCAGCCCCGCCAGCATGTTGAGCAGCGTGCTCTTGCCACAGCCCGACGGCCCGATCAGACATACGAGTTCGCCGTCCCGGATCGCGAGATCGATCCCGTCCAGCGCGATGACCGGGCCGCCGCGCGTCTGGAACGTCTTGGTGACAGCCTGAAACTCAAGACCCATGGGTTTCTCGCTGTGTGCTCAGTTGACTTCGGGCAGACCCGCTTCGACCAGCACCTGGTTGAGCAGGGTCAGGTCGTAGATGCCGGCCAGGTCGGGCTTCTCTTTGAGGAAGCCGATGTTGAACGCCGAGTCGGCCGATGTGACCAGCGACGCCGAGATCGGATCCCAGGTCACCTCCATGCTGTCCCAGGCCTGATCGAGCACGCGCTCGTCGAGTTTCTTGCCCGTCAGGCGCTCGATCTCGGTGTTGACCAGGGCTTTGGCCTCTGCCGGGTTCTTCTGCTCCCAGCTCGTGATCGCGACATGCGCGCCAAGCCAGCGTTTGACCAGATCGGGATGCGCCTGCAGGTAGGGCGTGCTGACGATGATATGGGTGGTCACAAAAGCGCCGTCGGGCCACAGGTCGCGCTCGTCGAGGAACAGCGTGCCTCCGCCTTCGACGATCAGGCGGCTCGCCCACGGCTCAGGCACCCAGGCGCCGTCGATCATGCCCTGCTTGAACAGATCGAGCGTTTGCGAATTCTGCGTCGGGATGATCTCGACGGTCCCGCCATTTTCGACGGTCTGCAGGCCGTTCGAGACGACGAAGTTGCGCAGCGCCACGTCCTGCGTGCCGCCGAGCTGCGGCGACGCCAGCTTCTTGCCCGCGAGATCGGCGGTCGTGAGGATCCCGGACTCGGGCCGGACGATCAGGGCCGCGCCGCCGCTGGTCGAACCGGCCACGATGCGCAGGGCAACGCCCTTAGACTGCACGTAGCCGTTGATGGCCGGGTTCGGGCCGATATAGGCCAGGTCGATCTGATTGGCGAAGAGCGCCTCGATGACGGCCGGCCCGGCGTTGAACGAGGTCGCCTCGATGGTGACGTCCGAACCAAGCGCCGTCTGGAAGTCGCCGCGCGCCAGGCCGATGAGGGCCTGAGAATGGGTGAGATTGGGGAAGTAACCGACGCGAAGGGTCGTGCCGGCCGCGGGCGCAGCGGCCTCGGGGGCAACCGGCTCCGCGGCGCAGGCAACGGCCCCGAGTGATAGGGCAACAGAGAGCCACAACCGGATGAGGCGTCGCTCGATCATAGTATCCTCCCGACGCACACCTAAGGGGCTGAACCGATGACCTTCAGTTCGATTGTACGGCAAGAAGGAGGTCAACCGAAGACCGGATCAGGCGACGATCCCGGGCTCGCGGGCCGCGGTCGAACCGCGCGCGACAAGCGACCCGCCCAGCCGCACCTGCTGCGGCTCCCGGTCGGGTTGAGCGACCCGTTCAAGCAGCAGCTCGATGGCCGCGCGCCCGATGGCGTCGGTCGGCTGAGCCATCACGGTCAGCGGCGGCTCGATCAGACCCTGCCACACCGTGTCGTCGAAGCCGGCCAGGGCGACATCAGCCGGGATCCGTAGACCCTGCGCCCGGATCGTGAGCAGCGCGCCCTCGGTGAGCAGGCTGTTGCCACACAGAATGGCGTCGGGCCGCGTCGCGCGTGTGAGCAGGGCGTGGGCGGCTTCCATCCCGGCCTCGCGCCGCGGCCGAATGAAGTCGACGGCCTCGGGCTCGAGGCCGTGCGCGCTCAACGCACGCACGAACCCCTGACAGCGTTCCTCGCCCGTGGAGCCGATCGCGCCGAACAAACCGGCGATGCGCCGATATCCTTGCGCGATCAGATGCTCGGTCAGGTCGGCCGCCGCCGACACGTTGTCGAGCACCACGCTATCGAGCCCGGCATGCGGCGGCTCACGATCGATCACGACCACGGGCAAGCCCAGGCTCCAATTGGCGGACCGGGGTGCGTCCTGCGGCGCCGGGGAGACGATCACGCCGGCGACGTTTTCATCACGCATGAGCGCAAGATAGAGCGACTCTTTCTCGGGATCCTCGTCGGTGTTGCACATCACGACCCGAAAGCCGCGCTCATAGGCGGCATCCTCGACGGCGCGACCGACCGCGGTGAAGAAGGGGTTGCGAATATCCGACACGACCAGGCCGATGGTGCTGCTGCGCTGCGATCGCAGACTGCGCGCCACCAGATTGGGCCGATAGCCCAGCTGAGCGATCGCGGCATCCACGCGCGCGCGTGCTTCGCCACTCACGTTGTTCTTGTTCGCCAACACCCGCGACACGGTCGCGGTCGAAACGCCGGCTGCCGCCGCCACCTGCTTGATGCTCGTCATTCGCTTCGCTCCACCTGTTTCTTGGGTCGATACCGGCCACATTATAGAACGCGCCTGAGCGGATTCGCGATGGGCCGACAAGTAACATATCCCTGGCGCTCGCATCGCCGGAATGCGGGCCGGTTCGCGTACCTCGGAATCGGCGTATTTCACGGCGTTTTCACGCCCTTCTGAACAACGTCTGAACAACGCCCTGCTAAGTTGGGGTCAAGTATTTTCAGGCGCACGACCAACGCGCCGCGCGCAGGAGGTCTGAACATGATGGGCAATATCCAGGGCGCTGGCTCGATGGGCGGCATCGGCTCCTTTCCACCGCCGCCCCGCTCGCATCCGCTGACCGACGAGCAGAAGTCGTTGGTGCAATCCACACTGGCGGAGTACGACTCCGAGAACCTGACCGCCGATGATGCCAAAAAGATCCTGAGCACGTTCCGTGAGGCCGGCATCCGGCCCGGCAAGGAATTGCGCCAGGCCATCGAGGAGGCGGGCTTCGACGAGAAGCAACTGCTCGACCTCGCTCGCCCCGAAGGCGGCCAAAAGCCGCCGCCCGGCCGCGGCGCTCAGGGTGCGTCCAACATCGACGTCTCGGCGCTGCAGTCGCTGCAGAACATCCTGAGCCAGTACAACCTGTCGGACCTGTCGTCCGACGAGGAGACCGACCTGCTCGATCAGCTGAACAACTCGGGTCTGGTCCGATCGGGATATATGATCGATCTGACCGCGTGAGGAGGACCCTCGGCCGACGCTGAACCAACGCCGGAGGTCGGTTTCGAAACCGACCTCTGGCGTTCGCCTTGAGGAAGTTACTGTCCGAGCGCCGCGCCCCCCGCCAGGGTCGCCGGCCTGGGGCGCGGGAAGAAGCTGCGATAGGCCAGCCAGGCGATGGCGACATAGGCCAGGGTCTTGGGGATCATCAGCATCCCCACGATCGGCAGGGTTTGCACGAACAGGATCACGGGCGTATAGAACGCGTACGACACCAGGATCCACACACCGATCGAACGGAAGACGGGATCGTGCGCGGCCCGCGCGTCACGCAGGATCAGGTACGCCACGCCCAAACCCTGCACGATCAAGGGAAGGTTTCGGACCAGGGACCAGGGCTGCGGAGGCACCACACTGTTCCATTCGTTCTGCGGCAGGAGCATGATGAACAATCGCGCGACGGCCGCGCCAAACAGGATCCACCCCCACACACCATAGGGCTTGCCGAAGCGTTGCCGCCAGGCCATCAGCACCAGCACATAGAACAGCGTGACGGTGTAGGCCGTCGACAATGCGCCGATCCCCACCAAGCCGATCCCGCCGAACTGAGCCTCCAGCCCGCCGAGCGCGTACGCCCAGACCCGGAAGCCGACATGCCCGGTGTCGCCAAGCGCCAGCAGCGCGAAGGCCAGGATCAACAAGCGCGCCACCGGCCAATCGCCCGGCGCGACCTGACTGCGCTTCGTGATCATCAGCGCCACCAGCGCCCAGACCACGATCAGGTACAGGATATTGAACACGATCTCGACCCACATCCGCAGGGCTTCCGACATGGCTGTCCTCCCATTTAACCCATTCGATCCGCCATTGTGCCGCGAACGGCGGTCGCGGCCCAGTGACGGGCGGGGTCCGCACGGGTGACATAGCTCCGGCCGCGATCGTGATTCGGATCGAGAGAGCCTGCTATCCGGCGTTGGGGTCGAAGACGTCGCGCAGGCCGTCGCCGACGAAGGAGAACGCCAGCACCAGCGTCGTGATCACGGCGCCGGGCAACACCGATTGCCACGGGAAGCGCGCGATCGTGCTGGAGGCGCGGAAGATCATCAAGCCGAGGCTGGCGCCGGGCTCCTCGATGCCCAGACCGAGCAGGCTGAGTGTGGCCTCGTTGACGATCACACCGGCGACGTCAAGCGTGGCCGCGACGATGATCAACCAGGCGACGTTCGGCAGCAGATGCCGCCAGATGATGCCGAGCGGCGAGGCGCCCAGGCCCTGGGCCGCGATGACGAACTCGCGCTCGCGCAAGGCCAGCACCTGGCTGCGCACCAGCCGCGCCATGAGCGGCCAGGAGACCAGGCTGAGCGCGCCGGCCACGAGCAGCAGCCGGCCGAGACCGCCGGCGATCCCGCGCGCCTGTTCGCCCAGCACGGCCGAGACCAGGATCGCCAGCAACAGACCGGGGAAGGCAAAGAGCATGTCGGCCAGACGCGAGATGATGAAGTCCGCGACGCCGCCGAAGTAGCCGGCGACGAGCCCGAGCACGCCGCCCAGCACGACGTTGATGGCCTCGACCAGCAGGGCCACTGCCAGCGAGGCGCGTACGGCCAGACACAGACGGGTCAGGTTGTCGCGCCCGAGATAGTCGGCGCCCAACCAGTGCCGCTCCGACGGGCCCGAGTTGATGGCGGCGTAGTCCTGATAAGTGCCATCGCGCAGTTTCTGTTGCTCAGGCGGCAGAAGGCCGGCGTACAGCGCCGGCGCGAACAGCGCGGTCAACACGGCCAGCGTGATCAAGACCAGGCCGACGACGGCGGCCCGGTTGCGCCCGAATCGCCCGCCCGCGCTGCGGGCCGGCGCGACGGGCTCGATGCCGAGGGTGTGGGTCGCGGTTGTCATTCGAAGCGCACCCGCGGGTCGGCGACCCCGTATGCCAGGTCCGCCACCAGGTTCATGCCGACGACGGCCACACCGAGCATCAAGGTCGTGGCCTGGATCACTGGGTAGTCGCGTTGTCCGATGGACTGCACGGTCAGGAAGCCGATCCCCGGGATTGCGAACAGGTTCTCGACCACGAATGCGCCTGTCACCAGGAAGGCGCTGGCCGGGCCGAGCACCGTGATGAGCGGCAGCAGGGCGTTGCGCAGCACGTGCAGCCAGAGCACGCGCCGTTCCGAGGCGCCTTTCGCGCGGGCCGTGCGCACGAAGTCCTGCCGCAGCACATCGAGCACGCTGCTGCGCGTCAGCCGCGCGATGTAGCCGATGTTGCCGGCCGCCAGCACCAGCACCGGCAGCACCAGGTGCTCGGGTCGACCCCAGCCGGCCACAGGCAGAGTCGGCAGACCGGCCTTGAACAACGCCAGGACGCCGATCCAGATGATCGGGATGAGCACGAACGAGGGCACCGAATACAACACCAGGCTCACGGCCATCAACGTCGAATCCTGCCAGGTGTTGCGGCGCATGGCCGCGTACACGCCGGTCGGGACGCCGACCAGCACGCTGGTGACCAACGCCAGCCCACCGAGGATGAGCGAGGCCTGCAGGCCGCTCCCGATGAGCTGCGTCACCGGGCGCTCCGCGTACTTGAACGACAGCCCCAGGTCGCCGCGGGCCAGACCGGCCATGTAGTTCGCGTACTGGGTCCACCAGGGTTGATCGAGGCCGTACAGGTGACGCAACAGGGCGTAGCGCGCCGGGTCCTGCCGACCGCCCATGAGGTTCAGCACGGGGTCGCCCGGCGCAAGGCTGGCGACGGCGAACGTCACAAAGGTCAACGAGAAGAGCACGAAGACCAGTGCGAGCGTGCGTCGGAAAAGATAACGGGCCATCTCAAGCCATGATAGCAGGCCGGGATTCTTTCGCTGCCGCGGATTCAGCGATGGGAATGCAAGGAGCCGGGCGGGCGCCCGGCTCCTTGTAGATCAAGAACACTCGATCGGTTACGGCGACGTCACCGTGACCTTGGTCCAGTCGACCGCCGGGAACAAACCCTGCGGGGTGACGACCAGGCCCTGGACGGTGTCGCGCAAGAGCAGGTTGGTCTTGCCGTAGTACAGCGGCAGCCAACCGACCTCGGTCAGCGCGATCTGCTCGGCCTGCTGGTAGAGCGGCAGGCGCTTGGCCAGATCGGGCTCGACGTCGGCCTGATCGACCAGGGCGTCGAACTCGGCGTTCGAGTAATGGCCGTTGTTGTTGCCGACGTCGGTGCGCAGCTGCTGCGAGACGAAGTTCTGCGGATCCGGATAGTCGGCGCCCCACACGCTCAGATAGAAGTCGAGCGCGCCGTCGGCGGCGGGGTCGTTGGCCGTGGCGGTCAACACCTCGTTGAACGTCGCCAGCTCGAGCGTGTTGATCTCGACGTCGACGTTGAGGTTTTCCTTCCACTGCTGCTGCAGGAAGGCCGCGATCTTGGCGTAGTTCGGATCCTGATTGTTGATCGAGAACGCGATCTTCGGGAAGTTCGCGCCGCCCGCGTACCCGGCCTCGGCCAGCAGCGCCTGAGCCGCGGTCGCGTCAAAGGCCTGGATCTTGGCGTCGGCGTTGTAGCCGGGCATGCCCGGAGGGATCAGGGTGTCGCTGCGCACGACGGCGCCGCCGAGCACCTGATCGACCAGGATGTTCTTGTCGACGGCCTGGGCAAACGCCTGGCGCACGCGCACGTCGTTGAACGGCGTCTTGGCGTTGTTGAAGCCGATGTAGGTGACGAAGAACTGGTTGACCTGCTTGAAGTCCGACTGGCCTTGCACCTCGGCCAGCGAGTCGGTCGGGAAGTTGAACGCGCCGGTGATGTCGAGTTCGCCGGTCTGATACAGCTTGAGCGCGGTCGACGCGTCCTGGATGAAGGGCATCCGGATCTCCGACAACGCCGGGGCGCCGAGGTAGTAGTTCGGGTTCGGCACCAGCGTCAGCTGCTGGTTGTGGTTCCACTCCTTCACCATGAACGGGCCGGTGCCGTAGGCCTTGTCGGTCCAGTTCTGGGGATCCGACTCGACCAACTGGCGGGGCACGACGTACGACGAGGCGAAGGTCAGCTGATAAAGGAAGAACGTGGCCGGCACGTTGACGTCGATCTGCAGCGTCATCGGGTCGACGACCGTGACGCCGCTGATCGAATCGGCCTTGCCCTCGGTCACGTCGGTGGCGCCGACGATGTTCGAGAGGTAGTAGCCCGTCGCGCCGTTGGCGTAGTCGGGCGAGAAGGCGCGGTTGAGCGAGTAGGCGAAGTCCTCGGCCGTCACCGGCGTGCCGTCGGCGAACTTGAGGCCGTCGCGGATCTTGAAGACGAAGCTCTTGCCCCCGTTTGTGATCTCCCACGACTCGGCCCCGGCCGGGACGACGTTGAGGTTACCGTCGAGCTTGACCAGGCCTTCGAAGATCAGGTTGATCACGGCCACCGACTGCGACGCACCGGCGTTCGGCGGATCGATCGAGGGCAGTTCGTTGACGCCTTCGATCGACCAGCGCAGCACCGGGCCGGCGACTGCCGGGGCATCGGTGGCGGCGACGGCCTCGGTCGGCGCAACGACCTCGGTGGCGGGCACGGCCGTCGGCTCGCCGGCGGCCGTGGGCTGCGGGGTGCTCGGCGTCCCGCAGGCCGCTAACGCCAGACTGAACGCGGCCAACACAGAGGCCGCCTGGGTGTAACGTGCAATTCTCATTTCCTCTCCTCCTTGGGATGGTAGGCGCCGCAGAACGAAAAAGCCGGACCCTCGGGGCCGGCTTGACGTTATCGCGCGCTTCGACGTTTTCACGTCCTCACGACCAACGATCGGCGTCAATCCCCCGGGACACGACAGAGCCGTCGCCCCTGCTGACAACACAGGCAACACAAGCCCCGATACTCCTGAAAGACCAACGACCGCATGGAACAATCATAACCCAATCCGGACGCGCGTGATCTGTTGTACGACTGGCTATCGCGCCTTAAACGCGAGGATCGGTTGTGGGCCACGAATTTTGCAAATTGCGGTAACTTATCAGCCCTGTCGGGAAGAGACAGGCGAAAACGGGGTGATGCGGGGTCGGAGCTCCGCTCCGACCCCGCATCACCCCGTTTTCGCCCAAATTCCTGCGTCGCTGGTCGCCTAGAGTTCGACCGCGCGGCGCAGCGCGTGCAGATTGGCTTCGGGTACATCCATCTTGACGCCGCAACCAGGGGCGAGCAGCAGGCGTTGACCGCCGGTGGACGAGATCGCTTTGCGTGCCTGGTTGATCACGGCTTCCGGCGCGCCGGTCTGGATCGCGCCGTCCTCGTCGATGCCTCCGATCAAGGCGCGCGTGGTGCGTCCCTGGGCTTCGCCGACTGTGGGATTGTCCTGCCCGATCGAGGCCCAGTTGATGGCGTGCACCGGGTAGTCGGCGACCGCGTCGAAATACACGGCGGGTCCGCAGACGTGCAAGAGGTTGAACGGCGCCGCGCGCACGGCGTCGAGCACGATGAGATCGTAGGGCTTCCCGAACTCGGCGTATTCGGATTCGCTGAGCAATCCGCGGCGGGCCAGCTTGACGATCGCGAAGAACAGACCGCTGGCGCCGGCATCCACGGCCGCCGCTGCGTAAGCCGCGAGCGTCTGGGCGATGGCGGTCAGCGCCTGATGCACGCCGGCGGGGTTCTCAGCCAGGGCGCGTTTGAGCGCGTCGGCGTGCGATTGCACGACGTCGGCCGCGGTGTGCCGGGCCGGGCGACCGAGCAAGAAACCGAGCACCGAGAGCGGCGAAAACACGGTCTGGACGAAGTGCGTGTCGCCGATGCCGGCGCGCACGGCGCGCACCAGGTTAAGTTGTTCGACGAAAGCGCGATGGTCGAGCGACACCGGCGCCAGCCGGTTGAGATCGGCGGGCTTGTCGAACGCGCCCTCGAGCAGTCGGGGGTACACCCCGGCGTAATCGCCGAAGTCGTAACGATTGCCCCAGGCTTCGGCGTAGTAGGTCGCGCGCGGGTTGAGTTTGAGCCAATCCCAATCGAACGTCTCGACATGCGCGAGGCTGGCGCGCGTCAGGGCTTCCACGCTGCGCTCGGCGGGGATGAAGTGGCGCCAGGCCGCCACCGGGACTCGATCGACGGGTTCGCCGCGCAACGCGGCATCGACCCGTTCGCGCTTGGACATTTCGGCCATGCAAGGCTCCTTTCAGCTCAACGCGGGCTTGCGCCGGCCTGCAGTGACTCTCTCACACTTCGGGGGTTTCCGCCCCGATGGGTGTCAGGTCAGAAAATCAGCCTGGTTGTTTTGAATACGCTTTTGAATGGCCGTGTTTTTCCGAGAATCACAGATGGACCTGTCAGGTCAAAGGTTAGAACGCCAGGCCGAGGTCGAAGGTCGCGGCGTAGCCGTCGGACGTCGGCGTGGCCGCGACCAGCAGCTGCTCGCGGTAGATCCGGTCGACGCTGTTGGGGGTGTCGGCCAGCCCGCGCCCGGCATACGGCGCCTGCGCGAACACGGCGGCGTTGACGGCCTCGTCGAAGAACAACTGCGACGTGAACTCGAGATCGCGCCCGCCCGACGTCACGCGCACCTTGAAGTGGATGTGCACGGCGCGGCCCGAGTACCAGCCCGGGAAGACCGTCGTGAACGTCGCCCGTCCGTCGGCATCGGTGGCCTGATAGCCGCGTAGAAACTTCTGCCCCACGGTGCTGAAGCTGCGGTCGTTGACGTCGGAGTACACGCCGCTCGCGTCGCAGTGCCAGATATCGACCTGCGCGCCCTCCAACGGCGTGCAGGCCGCGCCCAGCGCCGAGACGTTGAAGGTGAGCGCAAGCGGCAGCCCGACCCTGACTTCCCCCGTGCCGGGGTCCGAACGGACGTCGGAGCGGTTGAGCATCTCGTCGACGAAGTACGGGCCCTCGGTGGCTTCGGGCCGCGCCACGCACATCCGCGCGCTCGCCACCGCGGTGGGCGGGGTCGTCGCCGCGCTCGCGGCCTCGGTCACGGCCGGTGCCAGAGTCGGATCAGCGATCGGTGCCAGAGTCGGCGCCGTGGTGGATGTGGCCGGGAGGGCCGTCAGGTTCGGCGCGCAGCCGGCAAGCAGCGCCGCGCCGGTCGTGCCCAGCAGCGCCAGCGCCTCGCGTCGGCTGAGGATCCGGCCGATCGGTCGGTCGTCGTTGTCAGTCATGTGCTCTCCTGTGCCCCGAGCGCATTCTGACGAACGACGATTAATTCAACTTGTGGGAGCCGCAAGCAGACGCCGCAGACGCTGGATGCTTTCGAGCACGGCGCGGCCCGAGTGGTAGATCGCCTTCCACGGATTGCCGATGTCGCCGACGATGACCTCGCCGGTGCGTGTCAGCAGCTGGCGCCACTCGCCCACGGCCGGGTTGATCATGTACGTGCGATCGAAGTCCCAGGTCTTGAAGAACGCGTCGAGATAACGCGGATCGCCCAGACGCTCATAGGCATCGAGGAACCCGACCAGCACCTCGCAGTTCTGCCACCACTCCTTGTCGCGCACCAGGGCCGGGCCCTCATGCGGGCCGTCGCGGTATACGCCGCCATATTCGTCGTCGAGGCCGTAACGCAGCGCATGGTCCACCAGGCGTCGATTGACGTCGGCGTAACGATCCGCCGGCGCCCCAAGCACATCGGCGGCGCGGTTGAGCAGCCAGGCCAGTTCCACGTTGTGGCCGTAAGAGGTCGTGTCGGTCGGAGTCGCGATCGTCTCGCCCGTGGCGCGCTCGGCGTTCCAGGTGCGCCGGATGGCGATGGCCGGGATCGGCGTGAAGTCGAGCGTGAACTGGTTGAGCCCGCAGCCGCTGACCGGATGCACCATCCGGGTCAGGATGAGGTCGATCACCTCCTGCAGCCGACGCCGATGCACCGGCTCGCCCGAAGCCAGCGCCAGGGTCGTAAAGGCCTCGAGCAGATGCATGTGGATATCAAGGGATTTGCGGTCGCCGGCCGCGAAGCCGGGCGCCGAGACCTGCCAGTCGGGTTCGAGGTTCTCGTAATAGCCGCCGCGGAACGTGTCGGCCGCGTGTTTCTGAAGCAGGTCGAAGGTGCGGCCGGCATAGTCCAGACCACGCGGGTCGCCCGTCGCCAGCGTGTACTCCGACAGGGCATAGATCGCGAAGCTCTGGCCGTAGACGACCTTGCCGGTGTCGAGGGCGGCGCCGTCGCGCGCGGTCTTCCAGAACCAGCCGCCGTACGTCCGGTCCCAGAATTGCGTGAGGAAAAAGTCGACGCCGTGACGCGCCGCATCTGCCAGTTCGGTCCGCTCCGGATACACGCGCGCGAGGGCCGACAGGCCCCAGATCATGCGCGTCTGCGTGACGATGTACTTGTCGGTGTCGGAAGTGGGCCGCCCTTCGGCATCGAAACAGGTCAGATAGCCGCCCTGCTCGCGGTCGAGGCCGCGAGTCAGCCAGAAGGGGATCAGACCGTGCTCGAAGTGCTCGGTCAGTTCAGCCAACGCCTGCCGCATCCGCGCCGAAGTCGACGACATGGTCACCTCTCCGGCGCAAGTATACGGGAGATGGATGACGACTGTTGGGGCGTTGACCATGGTCAACGCCCCTCGCTCCCCGCCCCTCGGCTCACGCCTGGCGATCGATCAGTGCGGGATGGCGATACGTCGCAGCACCGGCCAGCGACGCGGTCATGGCCAGGATGCCGGGCGCCAGGGCCGGCGCGCCGCCGCGCAGCGCGAGCCAGATCGAGGCCAGGAAGTCGGTCTGCGGTTTGGTCTCGAGCACGAACTCGCGGTTGCCGGCCAGGTGGACCATGACGCCGATCACGCCGCCGAGCGCGACCAGCACCATCGCCACGCGCAGGATCCGGACCGTCGTCGGCGCGGGCCGCAGCCAGAACGCGCCCACGGCCGCAAGCCCCACCCCCGAGAGGATGAAGGGCACCCATTGCAGCGGCTCCTGGGTGTGACCGGCCAGCCCGAGCTCGGCGATCGTACCCAAACACATCGCTGCAGCCGCCGCGAGGAGAAACTGGCGCAGGCGGTTCTCGGTCAAGGAATTCATGGCGTCGTCAGATACGCCGCCGCCGCGGCAAGTTGCTCGG
>WBZS01002012.1_pt1 | contig 13752 bp, 11 predicted proteins | sample 5204201 | NCBI WGS metagenome assembly WBZS01 (sample SAMN12344357, study PRJNA552823) | activated sludge metagenome | biome: Activated sludge suspended growth; feature: Nitrification reactor; material: Wastewater; isolation source: activated sludge from nitrification reactor of wastewater...
GGCCGGCATCCTCTCGGTCGACAAGGGCCAGTCCGAGGCCGCCCAGGCCCTCGGCATGGCACCGGGTCTGACCATGCGACGGGTGGTCCTGCCCCAGGCCATGCGGGTCATCGTGCCGCCCACCGGCAACGAGACCATCGCCATGGTCAAGGACACCTCGCTGCTCATCGCGATCCCGATCAACCTGGAGCTGTACTTCCAGGCCTACGGCTTCGGGCAGCGGGCCTTCCAGATCATGCCCGGCTTCGTCGCGGCCACCTTGTGGTACATCATCGTGTGCTCGATCCTCATGGTGGGCCAGTCGCGACTGGAGCGGTACTTCGGGCGCGGGTTCGGCCCGCTGCCGAAGAAGACGAAGACCAAGTTGATGAAGATCGAGGCTGATCACTGATGCCCGCCGCCACCACCGAAGGTGAACCGCTCGTCCGGGCGGTCAACGTCAGCAAGGCCTTCCACGGCAACGAGGTGCTCAAGGGCATCGACATGGACGTGCACGCCGGCGAGGTCGTCGTCCTGCTCGGCCCCTCGGGGTCGGGCAAGACCACCTTCTTGCGCTGCATCAACCAGCTCGAAACCATCGACGGCGGCCGCATCTGGGTCAGCGGTGAGCTGATGGGCTACGAGGACCGGGCCGGGGTCCTGCACCGCCTGCACGACAAGAAGATCGCCGACCAGCGGCGCGAAATCGGGATGTGCTTCCAGCGCTTCAACCTGTTCCCGCACATGACGGCCCTGGAGAACGTCATGGAGGCACCGGTGAAGGTGCGCGGCCAGAAGAAGGCCGAGGTCAAGGAGAAGGCGCTGACCCTGCTCGCTCAGGTGGGCCTGCAGGACAAGAGCGCGGCCTACCCCTCGCAGCTCTCCGGTGGCCAGCAGCAGCGGGTGGCCATCGCCCGAGCGCTGGCCATGGACCCCAAGCTGATGCTCTTCGACGAGCCCACCTCAGCGCTCGACCCCGAACTCGTCGGAGAGGTGCTCAAGGTCATGCGCGACCTGGCCCAGAAGGGGATGACGATGATCGTCGTCACCCACGAGATGGGTTTCGCCCGCGAGGTCGCCGACCGGGTGGTCTTCATGGACGGCGGAGTCATCGTCGAGCAGGGTCCCCCGAACGAGGTCATCCGCAACCCCCAGCACCAGCGGACCAAGTCCTTCCTCCAGCGAGTGCTGGCCGAGGATGCTCACTGAGTCGGGGCACCGCTGAGAAGTCGAAAGTAGTCGGGGGACCGCATCCACTTGCGGGATGCGGTCCCCCGACTACTTTCGACTTCTTCCTCAGAGGGTGAGGCGCTCCTTGACCACGGCGACGAGGCGTTCGGCCACGCCCTGCGCGCCCTCGTGCGTGTCCGCCTCGACCATGACGCGCACGAGCGGCTCGGTGCCCGACTTGCGCAGCAGCACCCGGCCGTTCCCGGCCAACTGTGACTCCGCGTCGGCCACCGCCTCCCGCAGCGGCTCGTCGGTGTCCACCCGGGACTTGTCGACGCCCTTGACGTTGATGAGCACCTGCGGCATCCGGGTCATCACGCGGCCGAGCTCGGCCAGGGTCTGCCTCGTGTCGGCGACCCGCGCCGCGAGCATGAGGCCGGTGAGCACCCCGTCGCCGGTCGTGCCGTGGTCGCTGAGGATGACGTGCCCGGACTGCTCCCCGCCGAGGGAGTAGCCGCCGGCCCGCATGTCCTCGAGGACGTAACGGTCGCCGACGCCGGTCTGGCGCACGGTGATTCCCTCACGGTCCATGGCCTTGAGCAGGCCGAGGTTGCTCATCACCGTGGCGACCAGGGTGTCCTGGGCGAGCTTGCCCCGCGACTTCAGGGCCACCGCGAGGATCCCCATGATCTGGTCGCCGTCGATGACGTTGCCGTCGGCGTCGACCGCCAGGCACCGGTCCGCGTCGCCGTCATGGGCGATGCCGAGGTCCGCGCCCTTGTCGAGCACGGTCGCCTGCAACCGGTCCAGATGCGTCGAGCCGTATCCGTCGTTGATGTTGAGCCCGTCCGGGGAGGCGCCGATCTCGAAGACCTCGGCCCCGGCCAGCCGGAAGACCTCCGGCGAGACCTCGCTGGCCGCACCGTGCGCGCAGTCGAGCACCACGGTCAGCCCGTCGAGCCGATTGGGCAGGGCCGCGAGCAGGTGCGCGACATACCTGGCCTGGCCGGCCCGGTTCTGCAACACCCGACCGATCTCGGCGCCGACCGGCCTGGCCCACTCGACCCCGACCTGGGCCGCGATCTCGTCCTCGACCACATCGGGCAGCTTGTGGCCCCCGGCCGCGAAGAACTTGATCCCGTTGTCCGGCATCGCATTGTGCGAGGCCGAGAGCATGACCCCGAAGTGGGCGTCCATGTCGGCGGTCAGGAACGCCACCGCCGGCGTCGGGAGCACCCCGACGTTGTGCACGTCGACGCCCGCCGAGGCCAAGCCGGCGATGACCGCCGCGCTGAGGAACTCGCCCGAGGCCCGAGGGTCGCGACCGACGACCGCCTTCGGCTTACGGCCCGCGGCCCGGGCCTCCCGACCGAGCACGTGGGCGGCGGCGATCGAGAGGTTGAGGGCGAGCTCGGCGGTGATGTCGACGTTCGCGAGACCGCGCACGCCGTCGGTGCCGAAGAGTCGGGACATGGGAGACCTTTCGAGGAGTGAACCGCCGTCGAACCTACCGCGAACGCCCGAAGGCGGCACCCCCACGGGAGGGGATGCCGCCTTCGGCGGGCCCACGGCATACCCCTGGAGTATGCCGGCGGCCGACTGACGAGGTGGGCGTCAGCGCTTGCTGTACTGCGGAGCCTTGCGGGCCTTCTTGAGACCAGCCTTCTTGCGCTCGGGCACCCGGGCGTCACGGGTGAGGAACCCGGCCTTCTTCAGCGTCGGCCGGTTGAGCTCGGCGTCGACCCCGTTGAGCGAACGGGCCACACCCAGGCGCACCGCGCCGGCCTGGCCGGAGGGGCCACCGCCGTGGACGCGCACGAGCACGTCGTAGGCACCGTCGAGCTCGAGCACCTTGAGCGGCTCGTTGACGATCTGCTGGTGGACCTTGTTCGGGAAGTAGGACTCCAGGGTGCGGCCGTTGATCGTCCACTCCCCGGTGCCCGGCACGATCCGCACGCGGGCCACGGCCTGCTTGCGGCGACCGGTGGCGGCACCCGGAGCCGAGGCGGACGGGCGACGGGCCGGCTCGCCGGCGGACAGCGCCGCGGTGTCGGTCTCGGTGGTGTAACTGCTGATCTCGTTGTCGTCGGCGTCGGTGCCGACCTCGACGTCCATGGTCACGTCGCTCATCACTGGGCCACCTGGGTGATCTCGAAGGGCTTGGGCTGCTGGGCAGCGTGGGGGTGCTCGGCGCCGCGGTAGACCTTGAGCTTGGTCAGCTGCTGGCGACCGAGGGAGTTCTTGGGGAGCATGCCGCGGATGGCCTTCTCGACGGCCTTCTCGGGGAACTGGTCGAGCATCTCGACGTAGGTGCGCGACTTGAGCCCGCCCGGGAAACCGGAGTGCCGGTAGGCCCGCTTCTGCTCCGCCTTGGCGCCGGTGAGGGCGACCTTCTCGGCGTTGATGATGATGACGAAGTCGCCCATGTCGACGTGCGGGGCGAAGGTCGGCTTGTGCTTGCCGCGCAGCAGGGTCGCCGCCTGCGTCGCGAGCCGGCCGAGGACGACGTCGGTGGCGTCGATGACGTGCCACTGACGGACGGCGTCGCCGGCCTTCGGGGTGTAGGTCTTCACGTTTGTTGCCTCATCGTGAGTGTCGGATGCTGTCGGACGTATGCCGTGAGCTCCCGACAAGCGGTGAGCTGTTCCCTTGTGAGGGGCGCACGGCACAACCCCTCAAGTTTAGGTGTGCGCTCACCTGAGCCCCAATCGGCGAGGGCGGACCCGAAAACCTGCCGTGACCTGCAGGAACAGGAGAGCGGCCGGCCTACGCACACAAGTTGTGCAAACAGATTGTGCAAAGATATTGTGCAATCCATGTCCGATCATCAGTCCTTCGTCCGGCTCGACGCCGACACGGTCAAGGTCCTCGCCCACCCGCTGCGCTCGCGCTTGGTCGGGGCGCTGCGTCTCCACGGCCCCTCCACCGCGACCGCGCTGGCCAAGGTGCTGGAGACCAACTCCGGGGCCACGAGTTATCACCTCCGTCGACTCGAGGCCGCCGGCCTGGTGAGGGACACCGGGGACGGAGACGCCAAGAGCCGGGTCTGGGCGGCGAGCGCAGACATCACCAAGTTCGACCCGAGCGACTTCGACGACGACGAGGACGCGGCGACGGCGCTGGGCTGGCTCAGCCGCGACTGGCTGCGGCACTTCACCACCAAGTTCGAGCGCTGGCTCGACATGATGCCTGCCTGGCCCGCCGCGTGGCGCGACTCCGCAGGCATGAATGACGACATGATCCTCCTCACGAGCGACCAACTGGCTCGGCTGCACCGGGAAATGGACGAGGTCGTCGAACGCTATCGCCGTGCGGGTCAAGGCAATCCGGAGGCCAAGCGAGTGGCCGTCTATGTCACCAGCTATCCGGTCGACATGGACAGGCCGCCCCGCCGATGAACCGGTCGCTCTCACGCGAACAGGCGCATCGCGTGTTCCTGCTCCTCACCTTCACGCGATGGTTCCCGGTGGGCCTGATCGCGGGCATCATGATCCTGCTCCAGACCGGACGTGGGCTGAGCACCGCCGAGGCGATGACGGCCGCGGCGGTGTCGGGATTCGCGTGTTTCGCACTCGAGCTGCCGACGAGTGGTTTCGCCGATGCTTTCGGACGCCGTGCGGTCTACGTGGCAGCCGCGGTCGTCAATGTCGCCGTCGGTTGGGCCTACCTGTTCGCGCACACCTTCTGGCAGTTCGTCATCGCCGCTGCCCTCATGGGCACCTTCCGGGCGCTGGACTCCGGCCCCTTGGAGGCATGGTTCGTCGACACCGTCCACGAGAGTGCGCCCGGCGCTGACGTCGACCAGGAGTTGTCCAAGTCCGGCACGGTGCTCGGGCTCGCCGTGGCCGTTGGCGCCCTGCTCAGCGGCGCGCTGATTTGGTGGCACCCAGTCAAGGCTTTCCCCGCGATCGACCTCGCGGTCGCGGTCTTCGCGGCGCTCAACGTCATCCACCTCGCGGCCACGCTGGTGCTCCTCAAGGAGAAGCCGCGGACGCTGCCGCCACAGGAGCGCGAGCGTCGGATCTGGTCCTCCGTCCGTGGCGCACCAGCGATCGTCGGGAGTGGGTTGCGGCTGTTGGTGCGCAACAAGGTCTTGCTCGGTCTCATTCTCGCTGAGGTGTGCTGGTCGATCGGCATGATCGCCTTCGAGTCGCTCCTGCCCCTGCGCCTGGAAGAGATGCTCGGATCGGCGCAGGCGGCCGGCGCCGCCATGGGGGCGGTGGCCTCGGTCGGGTGGGCCATCTTCGCGCTCGGCACCTGGCTCGCCGGTCGCCTCTCGAGCCGGTATGACGTGGCGCGGGCGGCCATGATCGGCCGGGCGCTCAACGGGATCGGCGTCCTCGTCATGGGCCTCGCGCTCTCCCCCGCCGGTCTCATCGCGGCCTACCTCTTCACCTACACCTGGCACGGCGTCAACGGACCACCGCACGCGGCCCTGCTCCACCGCGAAGCCGAGGCCCGTAACCGGTCGACCGTCCTGTCGATCAACTCGATGTTCGCGTTCCTAGCGTTCGGCGTCGCCGGGCCGCTCGCCGGCCTCCTCGCCGACCGCCTCTCCATCCGGATCGCAATGCTGGTCGTCGGCGCCGTGTCGCTGCTCGGCGTCGCGGCATACCTCCCGGCCCGCCGAGCCGAACGGACCCGCGCTGGGACACTCCAGGCATACCCGGCAATCCCGGAGGGGGCAGACGGTCCGTCGGCACAACGGTGAGCCCCGGGACACGCGCGACGGGTCCCGCGTAACGTCGGACGCATGAAGAAGGCTCCCCCGCGCTCCCCCGCCGCCCAGCCGCTCGACCTGATCGACGTCGACGCGATGCTCACCGACGAGGAGAAGGCGATCCGCGCAACCGTGCGCCAGGTCTGTGACGACCTCGTCGACCCGCACATCATGGACTGGTATGAGGCGGGCGACCTCCCGGCGCGCGAGCTGGCCCGCGAGTTCGGCACGGTCGGGCTGCTGGGGATGCACCTCGAGGGATACGGCTGCGCGGGGATGTCCTCGGTCGACTACGGGTTGGCGTGCGTCGAGCTCGAGGCCTCGGACTCCGGCATCCGCTCCCTGGTGTCCGTGCAGGGATCGTTGGCCATGGGGGCGATCCACCTGTTCGGCAGCGAGGAGCACAAGCAGGAGTGGCTGCCGCGGATGGCCGCCGGGGAGGCGATCGGCTGCTTCGGACTCACCGAGCCCGACCACGGCTCGGACCCCGGCTCGATGAAGACCCGGGCCCGCCGCGACGGTGACGACTGGGTGCTCAACGGCGCCAAGCTCTGGATCACCAATGGGTCGATCGCCGACGTGGCGGTCGTCTGGGCCAACGCCGGGGAGGAGCACGGGGGCATCCGAGGGTTCGTCGTGCCCACCGAGACCGCCGGATTCAGCGCCCACAAGATCTCGCACAAGATGTCGCTGCGGGCCTCGGTCACCTCCGAGCTGACGCTCGACAACGTGCGCCTCCCCGGCGACGCGGTCTTCCCGGAGGTCCGCGGCCTCAAGGGGCCGCTGGCATGCCTGTCCGAGGCGCGCTACGGCATTCTCTGGGGTGCCCTCGGCGCGGCTCGTTCCTCGCTCGAAGCGGCTCGGCGCTACTCGGTCGAGCGGACCCAGTTCGGAAAGCCGCTCGCGGCGTTCCAGCTCACCCAGGGCAAGCTGGCCCAGATGTCGACCGAACTCCAGCTCGGGATGCTGCTGGCGTTGCACCTGGGCCGGCTCAAGGACTCGGTCGGCCTGCGTCCCGAGCAGGTCTCGGTCGGCAAGTACAACAACATCGCCAAGGCCCTGGACATCTGCCGTACCTCCCGCACGATCCTCGGCGCCAACGGGATCAGCGGTGAGTTCCCGATCATGCGCCACGCCAACAACCTCGAGTCGGTGCTCACCTACGAGGGCACGGTGGAGATGCACGCCCTGGTCATCGGGCAGGCCCTGACCGGAGTGCCCGCCTTCCGCTGACCCGCCCCCCCGGCATACAACCTCTCCCGGTGCCGGTTTGGATACGGGAGTGCCACCTCGTAGGTGGCACTCCCGTATCCAAACCGGCACCGGGAGAGAATGGGTGACGTGCGACTGATCACGGCCAACGTCAACGGGATTCGCGCGGCCTCGCGTCGCGGCGGTCTCGCGTGGCTGCTCGCCCAGGAGCCCGACGTCCTCTGCCTCCAAGAGGTCCGGGCCAGCGACGAACAACTCGCGACGGAGCTGGCCGGGGGCGGTTTCGGCGACTGGCACGTGGCCCATGCGCCGTCCCTGGCGGCCAAGGGGCACGCCGGAGTCGCGGTGCTGAGCAGGGTCGCCCCGGCCCGGATTGACTCCGTGATCCACGAGGAGTTCGCCGCGCAGGGCCGATGGGTGGAGGTCGACCTCCCGCTCGGACCGCACGGGGTGACGATCGCCTCGACCTACGTCCACACCGGCGAGGCCGGCACGCCCCGGCAGGACGAGAAGCACCGCTTCCTCGACGCCATCGAAGCCCGCCTCCACACGTGGCACTCGCAGGGCAGGTATGCCGTGCTCACCGGTGATCTCAACATCGCCCACCACGAGGACGACCTCAAGAACTGGCGGGGCAACCGGGGCAAGGCCGGCTTCCTCGACACCGAGCGGGACACCGTGACCCGCTGGACCACCGGGCCGGTCCGCGACGTCCACCGGGCCCTGCACGGACCGGGCCCCGGCCCGTACAGCTGGTGGTCCTGGCGCGGTCAGGCCTTCGACAACGACGCCGGCTGGCGGATCGACTACCACCTGGCCACGGACCTGCTCGCGGCCACGGCGAAGTCCGCGAGCGTCAGCCGCGCCACGTCCTACGACCTCCGGTGGAGCGATCACGCCCCGGTGACCGTGGACTACGCGATCTGACGGGCGCCGCGTGGGACATTGGCCCATGCGCAACTTCCTTCTCGGCGTCGCGACGACGCTCGTCCTCACGGTCGCCGGCGGAGTGGGGATCATCGCCTCGATCGGCCGATCGGATCCCGGTGTCACTGCGTCGCCGTCAGCGAGCCCGTCCCGGGCGGACCGCCCGCAGACCCTCGCCCGCGGCGAGACCTGGCTCGGCGACGTCTCCCTGAGCAGTGGCGATGTCCTCACCGATGGCGGGAACTTCCTCGACGTCGTGGCCAAGGGGAAGGGGATCACCCTCACCGACCAGGGGATTCGCGCCGTGCGCCTGGACCTGGACGCCACCTTGCCCTGGGCGGCCGCCTCGGCCCAGGTCGGTCAGGGCGTGACCCTGTATGCCGCGGGGCCCGGTCGCGCGGGCCTCTCCCGCACGGTGACGCTCCTGGGTCAGGACGTCCCGGTCAAGGCGACCGGGGCGGTGCGCGCCGAGAACGGGCTGCTCGTCATCGAACCCGACACCGTCGACCTGCAGGGCCCCGACTGGCTCGACGTGACGGCGAGCGCCCTGGTGCGCTCGCTCGTCACCATTCGCCAGCAGGTCCACGGGGTCCCCGACGGCATGCGCCTGACGTCCGTGACCGTCATCGACACCGGTTTCCGGGCCACCCTGGTCGGGAGCGACGTCGCGATCGCGCCGTGAGCTCCTGGGGCGACTGCCGGGAGGACTACTGGGACGAGACGCTCGTCTGGTGGGTCGCCGAGTCGTAGCTGAACGTCGTCGTCGCTCCGGCCGCGGGCACGATGACGCTCATGTCGGCGCCACCGGGCACCCCGCCGTCACCATAGTTGACCGTCCAGGACAGCCCCTCGGCGACCTTGAAGGTGTAGGCCCCCGCGGGGATGAGCTTCGTGGCGAAGGTGTAGATGCCGTCACCGTCCTTGTCCTGCAGCCACGGTCGCATGCACGAGGGGTCCCAGTCGCCCGGGCACCCGAGCTCGGACTGGAAGGACCCGGGGGCGGTGACGATCGGCCCTTCGGCGTCCGAGGTGACCCAGTGCGTCGCGTGGTCGTAGTAGAAGGTCACGACCCCGGTCGTGGTCTCGTAGGAGATGTTCGCGCCATTGGCCTCGCCCTTGGCGCCGTAGTTCTCGGTCCAGGACTTGTCGATCGCGGCCTTGTAGCCGTACGAGCCAACTGGCAGCGTGAAGGTCTTCTTCCAGATCGAATCCTTGGCGTCGAGGGCCAGCTGCGCCTGGTCACAATCGGGCGCCCAGTCGGCGGCGCACCCCATCTCCGAGTTGTGCGTGCCGGGGACACTGACCGCGCTCGGCGGGGTCACCGGGTCGCCGAGGTCGGTGCTGACCGGGGTGGCCGGCGCCTTGCCGACCACCGCCCACGAGCCGGAGGCCGCGACCCGACCGGCGACATCCTTCGTGACGGCGCGATACTCGAGAACCGAGCCCAACGGCATACCAGAGACGTCGTGGAAGACGCGGAAGGGGGCGTTGTCGTCGGTGCCGATGACCGTCCAGTCGGGCGCGCCGAGCGGACGCACGAGGAAGGTCGTCTGGGCGAAGGTACCCGTGGCCACGTCGGCGCCGATCTCGGCGCGGCCGAAGACCGCGGACCCGGCAGCCACGGTGAGCGAGACGGTGGGAGCGGCAGAACCGGTCGCGATCGGCTTGTTCGCCCGCCACACGCTGACCGTCAGCGGTGGCACCGTGACGGTCACCGACCCGTCCCGGCCCGGCTTGACCGCGTCGTCGGCGCCGAAGACCGGGGTGAAGACGGCGCCCTTCCCCGAGGTCCAGGTCGCGAAGGATGCCGTCTGCGGGGTCGTCGCGTTGTTGGCGGCGACGAGGTACTCGACCTTTGCGTCCCGGTCGTAACGCGAGATGACGAACAGGCCCGCGCCGTCGGCGGCGTACCGGTTGACCTGCGCCCCGTCGGCGAGCGCGGGGTACTTCGCCCTGACCTTTGCGAGCTCCTTGAGGTGCTCGTAGATCGGGTGGTCGGTGTCGTAGCGGTTCATCGAGCCGCTCGGGCCACCGAGCACCTTCTCGGCGTTGTAGATGGCGACCTTGCTCGCGAACATGTCCTCGCGGGCCAGCTGGTCACCGCCGGTGCCGATGAACCCCTGCTCGTCGCCGTAATAGGTCACCGGGTTCCCGCGCACCATGTACATGAGGGAGTCGGCGAACATCACCCGCTGCATGAGCTCGGCGTCGGTGGCCGAGGCCGACTGGAGGAACATCGCCACCCGGCCCATGTCGTGGTTGCCGAGGAAGGTCGGCAGTTGGTAGGCGTTGGAGTCGGCATCGGTGTACCAGTCGTCCTGGCGGAAGAAGTCGGCGAGGACCGCGGCCGGCTTGCCCTTGGCGAAGTCGACGCCCTGCTGCTGGAACCCGAAGTCGAGGGTGGCCTGGAGTCTCCCCGCCGTCGTGTACTGCGACATGACCGCCGGGTTGCCGTCATACACCTCGCCGAAGGCGAAGAAGTCGTCGTTCTTGATCCGCGCGGCCGCACCGAGGATGCCGGGGATGAACTTCTGCCAGAACTCGAGGTTGACGTGCTTGACCGTGTCGATCCGGAAGCCGTCGATGCCGAAGTCGACCCACTGCGCGTAGATCCGCCCCATCCCGGTGACGACCTCGGGCCGCTCGGTGAACAGGTCGTCGAGGCCGATGAAGTCGCCGTAGGTCGAGGACTCCCCGGCGAAGGTCGAGTCCCCGCGGTTGTGGTAGAGGTTCACGTTGTTGAGCCAGGCCGGGGTCTTGGCGTTCTCGTCGCCGGCGTGCAGGAAGGGCGTGTAGGGGAAGGACACCGCCGGGTCCATGGCCGGGAACGTCTCGTTGACGTAGGTCCGGTCGTCGAAGGCGGTGCCGGAGGCGTCCTTGTAGGGGTAGTTCTTCTTCGTCCGGTAGGTGTAGGCGCCCTCGCGGTAGTCGATGACGTCGGCGGTGTGGTTGGTGATGATGTCGAAGAAGACCTTCATCCCCTTCGCGTGGGCCGCGTCGATGAGCGCCTTCATCTCGGCGTTGGTGCCCAGGTGCGGGTCGATCTGGGTGAAATCGGTGATCCAGTAGCCGTGGTAGCCGGCGCTCTCCTGACCCGGACCGCCCTGCACCGGCTTGTTCTTGAAGCTCGGTGTCAGCCAGATCGCGGTGGTCCCCAGCTCCTTGATGTAGTCGAGCTTGCTCGTCAGGCCGGCGAGGTCACCACCGTGGTAGAACGCCTTGTCGCTCGGGTCGAACCCGGTCGTCAGTCTGCCGCCGGTCAGCCCGCCGGTGTCGTTGGCGGCCCGGCCGTTGGCGAACCGGTCGGCCATGACGAAGTAGAACCGCTCCCGCGTGAGCGAGGACCGCAGGCTGTCCTTCGCGTATGCCGAGTCGCCGGCCTGGGTGCCGGTGAGCAGTCCCAGCGGGGCGAAGGTCGTCAGGTGCGTGGTCTCGTCATACGTGAACGCGAGCGTCGCGCTGCCCCCGGTGATGAGCGGGATGTTGGCCCCGTTCGGGGCCCCACCGGCCCCGTAGTTCTCCGCCCAGGAGTCGTCGATGGCGACCTTGAACTCGTAGGACCCGCCGGGCAGGGTGAATGTCCCCGCCCAGGTCGAGCCGGACCTGGTCAGGTGGGTCACCGGACACGCCGGGTCCCAGTCCCCGGCGCAGCCGGCTTCGCTCTGCAGCGACCCCACGAGCGTCACGGTCGTGGGCGTGGCGGTGGCGGCCGGGGTCACGGTGAGCAGCAGCGGAGCGGCGGCCAGGGCGAGGGCGGACAACACGGCATACGGACGTCGGGACATGTGGGCTCCTGGGCGACGAGACATCGGCGTCGCTCACGACGCTAAGTGCGAAAACCGTTACATGCAGGTCGGGGAGCGAGAAATGGGGAAGTCTTTACCGATCCCCCGCGGGGCCTCAGCGGGCGCGGACGACGCGGGCCTCGTCCCAGATCGGCTCGGTGCTGGCCACAACCGTGCCGTCCGATCCGAACACGAGGAACCGGTCGAGACCGCGCGCGAACCAGCGATCATGGGTGACCGCCAGGACGGTGCCCTCGAAGGCGTCAAGGGCGTCTTCGAGCGCCTCGGCCGAGTGCAGGTCGAGGTTGTCGGTGGGCTCGTCGAGCAGCAGCAGGGTCGCCCCGGAGAGCTCGAGCAGGAGGATCTGCAGGCGCGCCTGTTGGCCACCGGACAGCGAGTCGAAGGTCTGCTCGGCGGCCGCCGCCAGCCCGTACCGGTCGAGCGCCCGGGCCGCCAGGTCCCGCGGCATTCCCGCCCGGTGGTCGTCCCCGCGGTGCAGGATCTCGAGCAATGACCGGCCGTGCAGGGACGGCATGTCGTGCGTCTGGGCGAACCAGCCCGGCCGCACCCGCGACCCGAGCCGGACGACCCCTGCGTGGGCCACCGGGGCCGGCCGTACGTCTCCGCCGACCGGTTGGTGCTCGACGTCGGGATCGGAGCCGCCGGCGGCGAGCAGACGCAGGAAGTGCGACTTGCCCGAGCCGTTGGACCCCAGGACCCCGACCCGCTCGCCGAACCAGATCTCGGCGTCGAAGGGCCGCATCAAGGTGGCCGCGTCGTCGCCGTGCCCGGCGAACAGTTCCAACCCCTCGACGACGATCGCGCGCTTGGCGGTGCGTCCGCCGGTGAGCCGCATCCGGACGTTCTGGCGCAATGGCACCGCCTCGGGGGGCCCGGCCTCCTCGAACTTGCGCAGCCGAGTCTCCGCGGCCTGCAGGCGCGAGGCCATGCCGTCGTTGAACTTGGCCTTGACCCGCATCGAGACGACGAGTTCCTTGAGCTTGACGTGTTCCTCGTCCCACCGGCGGCGCAGCTCGTCGAGCTTGTCGTTGCGGTCGATCCTGGCCTGGTCGTAGGTCGCGAACCGACCGGGGTGGATCCAGATCGAGTTGCCCCCGACGGAGGGCTCCAGGGTCGCGATCCGGGTGGCGACCCGATCGAGCAACTCCCGGTCGTGACTGATGAAGAGCACGGTCTTCGGGCTCGCGGTGAGCTGGCCCTCGAGCCAGCGCTTGGCCGGGACGTCGAGGTAGTTGTCGGGCTCGTCGAGGAGCAGCACCTCCTCGGGGCCGCGGAGCAGGGATTCGAGGACCACCCGCTTCTGTTCGCCGCCGGACAGTGTGCTGACCCGCCGCCACTGGGCCTGCTCGAAGGGCATCCCGAGCGCAGCGACGGTGCACACGTCGGCGTGGGTCTCCCAGTCGTAGCCGCCGACATCGGCCCAGTCCGAGAGGGCCTGCGCGTAGGCGAGCTGGTCGGCCTCTTCGTCGCGCTCCATCATCGCCAGCTCCGTGCGTTCGATCTCCGCGCCCGCCGCCCGGATCGCCTGGGGGGCCACGGAGAGCAGCAGGTCGCGCACGGTGGAGTCGTCACGGACCTGACCGATGAACTGGCGCATGACCGCCAGTCCCCCGCTGCGAGTCACCGCCCCCTCCTGGCAGTCCAGGTCACCGGCGATGATCTTGGTCAGGGTCGTCTTGCCCGCGCCGTTCGGGCCGATCAGGGCGACCTTGGCGCCCTCGCCCACGCGCAGGTGCACGTCGCGCAGCAGGGGCCGCCCATCGGGCAGCGAGAACTGCACTCCATTGACGTCGAGATGGCCCACGAGGACATTGTCGCCGGTGTGGCGCGGGCCACCGAAACGCTTTTCTCGAGGCTTCTCTCGACCGACCCCTCAGTCCAGGGTGCGCAGGGCGCGGGCGGCGGCCGCTCGGGTCGCCAACTCCTCGTCCGGCGGGT
>WBZS01002014.1_pt1 | contig 13748 bp, 12 predicted proteins | sample 5204201 | NCBI WGS metagenome assembly WBZS01 (sample SAMN12344357, study PRJNA552823) | activated sludge metagenome | biome: Activated sludge suspended growth; feature: Nitrification reactor; material: Wastewater; isolation source: activated sludge from nitrification reactor of wastewater...
AGGCCTGGATCGAAATTCGATCAGCTTCGGTCAGATGCGAGTATTTGGTTCCCATTTGGGCGACACCTTACAGCAGTTGCGATGTCGCACTTCAACTTTGAGCCGGCCCAGTCCCTGCCGTAGCTCTGCCGTAGCGGGTCAGCTTGAGCGAATACGACGGACTTCCCCCAATCCGCCTGCCGGCGCCGTAGCGTCGCGATGAAAGGCGGGCTGACGTATGGCGTAACGGGGAAGTCCATGGGGGTGGTCCGCGATGGTATCGACCTGGCCAAGCGGGTGATTCAGGTAAATGGGTTCGCACGCGACGGCAGCGTGCTGATTCGGCGGCCCGTTGCACGCGAACGCATTCTGTTCTGGAAGTCCTTATAGAGAGTGTCAGGCGGCACCGGCTTGACGTTAGCATTTGATGCATATACATTAAATGCGCGACAAGCTTCGACCCAGCGAAGAACGAGGAGAACCGGCGCAAGCATGGCATTGAGTTGCCGGAGTGCGCCGAGGCTTTTGACGGGCCGATGCTGACGCGCGAAGACACCAGACAGGACTATGGCGAGCAGCGGTTTGTGAGCCTTGGCTGGGCGCGTGCGAAGGTCATGGTCCTTGTGTGGACCGAACGCGATGATGAACCCCGACTGATCTCTTGCCGCGAGGCTGACCGCCATGAACAAAAAGCCTATCACCGAGCGTACCCCCAGCGGTGACGTTCCGTACAAGGCCGGGGACGAGGCCGCGACGCTGACGTTCTGGGATGCTGCGATCGCCCACCACGGCTTGGCCGAGCTGAAGGCCAAACGAGGGCGCCCGAAGAAGGATGCCGCGGAGCTAAAGGAGCAGATCGCTCTTCGAGTGGACCGGGATGTGCTCGAGTGGTACAGGGCGCAAGGTTCGGGTTGGCAGACGCGGATGAACGCCGTTCTCAAGGCGTTTCGTGATGCCAGTGCCTGACTTATGGGATCCTAACTTTTGGCATAAGGCAACGCTGAACAAATCCCCGCGGCGCGCGCATCCCCGGGCTCGGGCGCGCGGCGGCGTTGCAAATGTTCGCCATACCTGCGGGTATGGCTGCGCTTTGCGCCTTGCTGCACATCCCGATCCGGGGCGGGCGCACTCGCGGGGACTTATTCAGCCGCGAACGGTCAGCGCAGGTGAAGCCGCACGCACCACCACCGCCGGCGTCCAATCGCCGGCGCCGCATCAACCCAAGGCCCGCCCCACCCGCGCGCGCACCGCGTCCGGTATCGGCACCGACTTCTGCGCCGCGTAGTCGGCCCAGATCACCGTGGCGCCGCCTTCGGCGTAGACCACGCCGGGGGCGTCGGTGCGTTCCAGCGTGGCGTAGGTGTCGACCGTGCTGCGGCCGATGGCGCCGATGTAGTGCCTGGCCAGCACGTCGCCGGGGTATTCAAGCTGGCGGATGAAGGTGCAAAAGGCGTTGATGATCAACGGCCCGACCGCCGGCGTGCCGGCGGCGCCGCCCAGGCTGGCGCCCAGGCGGTCGAACCACTCGACGCGCAGGATTTCCAGGTAGCGGTAGTACAGCGTGTTGTTGACATGGCCCATGGCGTCCATGTCGCCCCAGCGGATGGGGATCACGGTCTGGTAGACCAGGGTCTTGTCGGCAGGCAGGTCAAAGCGCATCGGGCGATTGTTGCCTGGCGCCCGCGGCGGCCGTTTACGTGGCTTCAGTCCGCCGCAATGCCCAGGTCGGAGGCGATGCGCGCAACCAGCGCCGACAGCCGCTCGATCTCGGCGGCCTGGCGCGCCAGTTCGGACTTCAGCGCCGCCAGTTCGCCGGCAGCCACCGCGTCGTCGCCGTCGGCCACGTGCAGCGGCTGCTGCACCTCGCCGCACAGCAGGTGGGCCCAGCGCGCCTCGCGGGCGCCGGCGGCGCGCGCCAGCTTGACCGCGCGCGGCGGCGTCTTTTCGGCCAGTTCTTCAAGAAACGCGTCGACCGACGAGATGTCGGCAAAGCGGTACAGCCGCTCGCAGTTGGCGCGCAGCTCGGCCGAGGTTTGCGGGCCACGCAGCATCAGCACCGCCAGCAGCGCGGTGGCCTGGCTGGGCACGCCGAGCGCGCGCGCCATGTTGTGCTCGTAGCGGGCGACGCGGCTGCCGCTGGACTCAAACACCAGGTTCAAGGCCTTCAACGCATCGACCGCGGTCAGCACCTCGGCGTCGGTGGCGGCAATCACCGGCTCGCGCGCGGTCTTCTGGTTGCAGCCGCCGACCAGCGCGTTCAGGCTCAGCGGATAACTGTCAGGAACCGTGGCCTGCTTCTCGACCAGCACGCCGAGCACGCGGGCTTCAAGAGGGGTCAGTGCGCGAGTCATGGTGGCGAACGGTGGGCGATGAACGATGAACGATGACGCCGGCTGCGCCGGGCTATGAACGAAGAAGGCAAGGCCGTGGCACTGCCACGGCATGCGCCCTTTTTCATTGTTCATGCATCGCGCAGCGATGCACTTCATCGTTCATCACCGCACGCCACCAGGCCGGCGAAGTCAAATGCCGAAGCCGTCGTCGGCCGACAGCACCGCGCCATTGATGAAGTGGCTTTCATTGGCGCACAGCATCATCAGCGCGGCGTCCAGGTCTTTCGGCTGGCCGACGCGCTTGCGCGGCAGCATGCCGATCAGCTTTTTGCCGGCCTCGGTCGACCAGTGGCTGTGGTTGATTTCGGTGTCGATATAGCCCGGGCACAGCGCGTTGACGTTGATGCCGTACTTGCCCCATTCGAGCGCCATCGCGCGCGTCATGTGGATCACCGCGGCCTTGCTCATGCTGTAGACGCCGATGCGGCTGAGCACGCGCAGCCCGGCCATCGACGCCACGTTGACGATGCGCCCGCCGGTAAACGTGCCCGGCGCCGAGCCCTGGGCGCGGCCGATCATGCGTTTGGCGACCTCTTGCGCGACAAAGAACGCGCCGCGGGTGTTGGTGTTGAAGACGTAGTCGAAGTCCTCCGGCGCCACGTCGACCAGCTTTTGCTGGGTGCTGACACCCGAGTTGTTGACCAGGATGTCGATGGTGCCCATCTCGGTCTCGGCGTGCGCCACCGCCGACATGATGCTGTCGGGGTCGGTGACATCCAGCGTCACCACGTGCGCGTCGCCGCCTTGCGACTCCAGCTCGGCGCGCAGCGTCTTCAGCCGCTCGACGCGGCGCGCAGCCAGCACCACCGCGGCGCCGGAACGGCTGAGCGTGCGTGCGAACTGCGCGCCCAGCCCGCCCGAGGCCCCGGTGATGAAGGCCACGCGGCCGGAGAGGTCGATGTCATAGCTCATGGAAGGCGCTTTCTACGATCGAACAATGTGATCTGCGACGATGGTACCCGTGGCCATCCGGCGCAAAGCCGCGAGATCCGGCGCGCAACGGCGGCAAAGCCGCTGCCTTTGTGCCTTGGCAAGGCGCGCCCGGGCGCGTCGTCTGGACGCCCGATTTTTGCGATACCTTCGACTTTCGACCGGCAGCGCGGGCAATGCGCGGCGCCGGCGCGCAGCACAACATGAGGAGCGAGCTTGAAAACCCCCCCGGCGATCCTTGAGCAGTTTGGCCCGCGCGAGGCCATGGAGTACGACGTGGTCATCGTCGGCGGCGGCCCGGCCGGCATGGCGGCGGCCATCCGGCTGAAGCAGTTGGCGGCGGAAAAAGGCCGCGAGGTGTCGGTGGTGGTGCTGGAAAAAGGCTCCGAGCCCGGCGCGCACATCCTTTCCGGCGCGGTGATGGACCCGATCGCGCTCAACGAGCTGATCCCCGACTGGAAGGAGCGCGGCGCGCCGCTGAACCAGCCGGTGACCGCCGACGACATCATCTTTCTCGGCGGCGACGGCTCGACCGGCCGCACCCCCGACGCGCTGGTGCCCGAGTGCATGCACAACCACGGCAACTACGTGGTCGCGCTGGGCGCGCTGGTCAAGTGGATGGGCGAACAGGCCGAGGCGCTGGGCGTCGAAGTGTTTCCGGGCTTTGCCGCCGCCGAGCCGCTGTTTGACGAGCGCGGCGCGCTGCGCGGGGTGACCACCGGCGACATGGGCCTGGGCAAGGACGGCGCGCCGACCGAGGCCTTCCAGCTCGGCATGGAGCTGGTCGGCAAGTACACCATCCTCGCCGAAGGCGCGCGTGGCCACCTGGGCAAACAGTTGATCGCCCACTACAAGCTCGACGCCGGGCGCGACAACCCCAGCTACGCCATCGGCCTGAAAGAGCTGTGGGAAGTGCCGGCCGAAAAAGCCGACCCCGGCCGCGTGGTCCACACCGCTGGCTGGCCGATGGTTGACGACACCTTTGGCGGCGGCTTCATCTACCACCTGGAAGGCGGCCTGGTGACGCTGGGCTTTGTCATCGGGCTGGACTACAAAAACCCCTACATGAGCCCGTTCGAGGAGTTCCAGCGCTGGAAAACCCACCCGGCGGTGCGCGCCCACATCGAGGGCGGCAAGCGCATCAGCTACGGCGCGCGGGCGATCAACAATGGCGTGCTCGGCGCGCTGCCCAAGCTGGTGTTCCCCGGCGGCGCGCTGGTGGGCTGCGACGCCGGCTTCATGAATTCCAGCCGCATCAAGGGCAGCCACGCGGCGATCAAGACCGGCGCGTTGGCCGCCGAGGCGGCCTTCGACGCGCTGGCCGCCGGCCGCCAGCGCGACGAGCTGACCGCCTACCCGCAGGCCTTCGAGCAAAGCTGGCTCTACCCCGAGCTGCAGCGCAGCAAGAACTTCAAGCGCTGGTTCAAGAAGGGCAAGCTGGTCGGCACGCTGATGACCGGCATCGAGCAGTGGCTGCTGCCCAAGCTGGGCGTGAAGGTGCCGCCGTGGACGCTGCCCGGCGGCCCGCCAGACCACACCGCGCTCAAGCCCGCCGCCGAGTGCCAGCCGATCGACTATCCCAAGCCCGACGGCGTGCTGACCTTTGACCGGCTGAGCTCGGTCTTCGTCGGCAACGTCAACCACGCCGAAGACCAGCCGCCGCACCTGACGCTGAAGGACGCGTCGGTGCCGGTGGCGGTCAACCTGGCCAGGTACGCCGGCCCCGAGGCGCGCTACTGCCCGGCCGGCGTCTACGAGTTCGTCGACGCCGAGCAGGGCGGGCAACGGCTGCAGATCAATGCGCAAAACTGCGTGCACTGCAAGACCTGCGACATCAAGGACCCGACGCAAAACATCGTCTGGCTGACCCCCGAAGGCGGCGGCGGCCCGAACTACGCAGGCATGTAGCGGCCGGCGCGCGCTGGCGCGCCGGGCGCGCTGGCGCGCGCATGAATGATGAACCACCCCGCTGCGCGGGGCCATGAACAATGAAAAGGGCACCGCCCTGCGCAGGGCTGAGCGCCATTGTTCATGCACGCGAAGCGAGCGCTTCATCATTCATCGTTCATGCGCGCGCCAGCGCGGAAATAGCCGGTAGCGCGGCGCGTTGATCGGGGCATGCGGCGGCGGCGGCTTGCCCACAATGCCGCGGCATCATGCCGGCTCCCCCGCGCGCGGACCGCGCCGAAGACAGCACCGCGCCCGGCTCGTTGGCCGAGCGGCTGGCGCGTCGGCGTGGCGGCGGCCGGGCCGATGGGGCGGGTGTCGCGGCTGGCGCTGAAACCGCCGCGGCCGTGCCGGCAGCGCCTGACGCGCCAGACGCGCAGCCCGTGGCGATCGGCCATGGGCCCGCGGCCCTGGTCGGCGCCGCCGCTGGCCCGGCGGTGGCCGCGGTGCCGCTGCCCAACCACGACGCCGCCGCGCTCGCCGCGCTGGTCGCGCGCGTCGTCGCCTGGCACAACCGCCACCCGTTGGCGCTGCGGGTGACCGCGCAGCACGTGCACAGCGTGGGCGCGGTGCGCCTGCCGTTCGCCGCGCGGCAAAAGCCGGCGCAGGCGGCGGTCGAGCAATTCGCGCAGCGGCCGGTGCCGACGCCTTCCGCGCCGCCGCCACCGGTCGCGCGGCACGCCGCCCCGGCGCCGCAAGCGGCCGCCTTGGCCCCACCGACAGTCGACTCAGCGACGGCGGCCGGCGCCGCGGACGATTTGCCGCCCGCCGCGGCCGAGCAGGCGCCGCTCGAACCAGGCAGCGACGAGGTGGTGGTCGAGATTGCGCTCGATGCAATGCAGCAGGCCGCCGATGACGGCGCCACCACCACCGAGGCCGCGCCCCCCCCCGATGCCGACCCCGCGACGCCACCGGCCGCCGACAGTGGCCAGGCGGAGGCCGCGTCGCCCGACGCCGACGCCGCCGCGCCTGCCGCGGCCAGCGAGTCCGGCCCGACCCTTGCCCCGGCGGCCGATGGTGCATTGGCGGCCGCTCTGCGCGAGGCGCCGGCCAACGGCGGCTGGACCGCCGCGGCGAACGCCGACGAACTGGCGGCGGCGCTGGCCACCCAGCATATGGACGAGGTGGTGGCACGCGCGCGCAACGGCGGCGCGGCCGACCCGGCCGACGCGGCCGCCCAGGCGCCGCCGATGTATGCCGATGCCGCCGCCGGGCCGCGCTTCGCGCGTGCGCCTGGCGCCGGCGCGGCGGGCGGGCGCGGCCTGGCGGCCGGGCTGCGCCGGTGGCGTGGCGCCGCCCAAGCGCTGGTCCGCCCGCCGCTGCGCAGCCTGTTTTCCGAAGACTTCATCTGGCCGCTGTCGCCGCGCCGCGTCGCGCGCTGGGCGCAGCGCCACGCGCAGGCGGTGCCGCCGCTGCCCGAGGCCGGTGGCGGCGCTGTCGCCTGGCCGTTGCGCGTGGTGGCCACCGATGCCGCGCTGTCTGCCCGGCAGCGCGCCGCCGGTTTCGTCCACCCGGTGGTGTTGCAGGTGATGAGCGCCGGCATTGGCGTCGGCGACCGGCGGCTGCGCCTGCTGATCGGCGCCGATGGCGCCATCCTCGGCCCGCGTGCCTACCACCGCCACCGCGTTGGCGCGTTCGCCGCCGCGCTGCTGCTGGCCGGCGCCGGCGTGGCCGGTGCGCTGTGGCCGCGCGCGCCGCAGCACGCCGCTGGCCGCGCCGCCAACCCGGCGCTGGCGGTCGAAGCCGCCGCAGCGGCCGATGCCTCGACTGCCGCACCAGCCGCCGGCCCCGCGTCGGCGGTGGCGCCGTCAACCACCGATGCGGTCGCGCACGCGCCGACCGGGGCCCAGCCCGAAGACGCCGCCCACGCCGCCGCCGACCCCGAAGCAGCCGCGCATGCCGCACCCGACAGCCTGGGCCGACCGGTGGCGCCGCTGACCGCCGACGTGGTGGCCGCCGCGCACCGCGCCGCGCTGTACGCCAGCCAGAGCGCGTCGGTGCCGCTGCCATCACTGAAGCCGGCGCTCAGCGACGACGACAAGGCCCGCGCGCGCGCCGAATCGGCCGCCGCGCGCGACCGGCGTGCCACCGGCCGCGGGACGCCTGCCAACGCGGCGGACGCCCGCGGCGGCACGGCCGCTGCCAAGACGCCCACCGGCGCGGGCAGCGCCGCCAGCGCCGCCAGCGCCGCCAGCGCCGCGCGCGAAGCGCCGCGTCGATCGGCGGCCACCGACATTGCGCTGGTGCGGCCGTCGCCGCGTGTGGCCACCGTGCCCGCATCGGCGCCAGCGGCGGGGCCGGCGGCGCCCAGCTATGCGCTGGTCACCGCGGCGTCGTCGCAGCGCGAGGTGGCGCAGGCCGGGCTGGCCTTCATGGCCTCGGTGCGCGCCAACGCGGCGCCGCCGGTGCCCGAGCACATGGAGGTGTTGCCGCTGGCCGGCCAGCGCTGGCGTGCCGCGTGGTGGCCGTTCGCGCAGCGCAGCGACGCCGAACGCGTGCGCGCGCTGCTCGCCGCACGCGGCGTGAAGGCCGAGGTGGTCGACTTCTGATGCGCTGGCGCCTGCGGGCGTGCGCCCGGATGCGGCGCCAAAACGCCGGGCCGACTGCCGGACACAATCGGCGCGCCGCTGGCAGCGCGGTGCCCCGCGCTGCCGTTTCCAGGTTGACAGGTTGAACCCGCGATGCCCGACCGCCTACCGACCCGTGACGACTTTGCGTTCCGACGCCGCATCAGCACGCGCTGGACCGACAACGACCTCTACGGCCACGTCAACAACGCGGTCTACTACCAGTACTTCGACAGCGTCATCAACATCTACCTGATCGAAGAAGGCGGGCTCGACATCCACCGCGGCGACGTGGTCGGCTTCATCGTGCGCTCGGAGTGTGACTTTTTCGCGCCGGTCAATTACCCCAGTGAGCTGGAGGTCGGCGTCGCGGTGGCGCGGCTGGGCAATTCGTCGGTGCGCTACGCGCTGGGGCTGTTTTGCGCCGGGCGCGAAGAAGCCGTCGCGGTCGGCTACATGGTGCACGTCTTCGTGCGCACCGCCGACAACACGCCGGTGCCGATTCCCGCGCCGCTGCGCACGGCGCTGACCCGGCTGCTGCGCGTCAGCCCTTGACGCCCGCCGCTTCGCCGCGCGGCGCCGCGGCGCCCAGTGGCTCGGCCGCCGCGCGCATGATCCAGCCGGCGATGTCGTGCAGCGCCACCACGTCGCGCGCGCCGCCGTGGCGCAGTGCTTCGGCCGGCATGCCGTAGACCACGCAACTGGCCTCGTCCTGCGCCGCGGTGATGGCGCCGGCGTGGCGCATTTCCAGCAGGCCACGCGCGCCGTCGTCGCCCATGCCGGTCATCACGATGCCGATCGCGTTGCGACCGGCGCATTGCGCCACCGAGCGCAGCAGCACGTCGACCGACGGCCGGTGGTGGTTGATCAGCGGGCCGTCGCGCACCTGCACCTGGTACTGCGCGCCGCTGCGCCTGAGCGTCAGGTGGCGGCCGCCGGGGGCGATCAGCACGCGGCCGTTGAGCACGCGGTCGCCGTCGCGGGCTTCAAGCACTTCGACATCGACCATTGCGTTCAGCCGCGCCGCCATCGCCGCGGTAAAGCCGGCCGGCATGTGCTGCACCATCACGATGCCCGGGCAGGTGCGGTCCAGCGCGCGCAACACGGGCTCGATCGACTGCACGCCGCCGGTGGAAATGCCGATCGCCACTACGCGGTCGGTGGTCGCGGCCAGCGCCCGCGGCGCGGCGCGGGACAGCGCGGCCGCGTCGGCGCCGGCGCTGGCGCTTGCGCCGGCGCCGGGCGGGGCTGCCGGCAGCGCGCGCAGGTTGGCGCGCGCGGCGGCCTTGACCGCGGTGACCAGGCCGTTGCTGCGGTCGGCCAGAAAGTCGCGCAGCCCGATCTTCGGCTTGGTGACAAAGCCGACCGCGCCGGCGGCCAGCGCCTGCAGGGTGGTTTCGCAGCCGCGCTCGGTCAGCGTCGAGCACATCACCACCGGCGTCGGCCGTTCGGACATCACCTTGCGCAGGAAGGTAATGCCGTCCATGCGCGGCATTTCGACGTCGAGCACGATCACGTCGGGCCAGCGCGTCTGCATCTTGGTCCACGCAAACAGCGGGTCCGACGCGCTGCCCAGCACCTGAACGCCGCCGCTGGCCAGCGCCTCGGTCAGAAACTGGCGCACCACCGCCGAGTCGTCAACGACAAACGCCGTGGTCATGGCCTTGCGCGCCGCGCTGACAAGCGGTGAACGCGCGTCGGCGCAGGCGCGCATGAACAATGAGCGCGCGCTGACGCGCGCATGAACGATGAAGCGCAGACGCCCTGCGCAGTCCGTGTCTTCTTCATTGTTCGTTGTTCATGGTTCATTTCCGAAATGCACGCATGAACGATGAAGCGCAGACGCCCTGCGCAGTCCGTGTCTTGTTCATTGTTCATGGGCCCGCGCAGCGGGCACCTTCATCGTTCATCGGCGCAGCGGGCATCGGCGCAGGCCCCGGTCACGTGCGTATCGGCGCGCCGCGGCGCATTTGCACTTCGCCGGTGGCCAGCGTCAGGCGGACATTGCGTGGCACGTTGTCGCCGACGTCGACCGCCATCAGCGCAAAACGGTGGTGTTCGATCAGGCTCCAGCCGGCTTCGATGTTGCGTTCGCCGATGCCGGTCTTTTGGCCGACCTCGTTGGCGCGGGTGTCGGCGCCGCCGTACAAATGGGCCTCGTACTCGGCCGGCGTGGTGCCGATGGCTTTGAGCGCCTTGACCAGCATGGCCACCGCTTCCTCGCCAAAGCGGCCATCGGGCTGGCCCGACGGCGGGTTGGGACGCGACGGCAGCAGAAAGTGGCACATGCCGCCCAGCCGGCGCATGGGGTGCCACAGCGTGATCGCCACGCAACTGCCCAGCAGCGTCTGCAGCCTGGCCGGCTTGTTGCCGAAGTAGAGCTGGCCGGGCAGCAGCATCAGGTCGGCGCCGGGCGCAGCGTTGACCATCGAGGTGCCGACGCGCTCGGGGTGCGCCGCGCGGGCCGGGCGTGCCGCGGTGCCGTGCAGTCCCTTGCCCGGCGGCAGACGGGGGGGGGCCAGGGGTTCACGCATGTTCGTACACCGCCGGGCGCACCGGCCGCAGCGCCAGGCCGAGGTTGTTCAGGCTTTCCGAATGGCCGGTGAACAGCAGCCCGCCGGGCTTGAGCCGCGTGATGACGCGGTTGATGATGTCGACCTTGCCCGGCAGGTCAAAGTAAATCAGCACGTTGCGCAGAAAGATGACGTCGAAGTGGCCGATGTCGGGCAGCGTCCCGGTCAGGTTGGCGGCGCGGAACTGCACGCGCTGCCTTAAATCGGCGGCCACCAGCAGCATGCCCTCGTAGTCGCCAAAGCCCTTGCGGCAAAAGCGGCGCAGGTAGTCGGCCGGCACGTCGCGTGCGCGCTCCAACGGGTACAGCGCGCGCCGGGCGCTGTCGACCATGGCGGTCGACAAGTCGGTGCCCAGAACCTCCCACGACTGCGCGCCGGCACGGCCGGCCAGCCGGTCGGCCAGCACCATGGCGATGCTGTAGCCCTCTTCACCCGACGAACTGGCCGCGCTCCAGACGCGCATCGGCCCGGGGCCGCGGAAGTCGGCGGCCAGCCGCGCCAGCAGCGTGAAGTGCTCGGGTTCGCGGAAGAAGTAGGTTTCGTTGGTGGTCAGCTTGTCGACCACCCGCACCAGTTCCTGCGGGTCGCGCTCGCGCAGCAGTTTGTCGACGTAGGCGTCGACGTCGTCCAGCCCGTTTTGCTCGGCCAGCTTCATCAGCCGCCCAGTGACAAGCGCGCGTTTGGCCGGCGCCAGCCGAATGCCCGACACCTGCCGGAACATCGCCGTCACCGCATCAAATGCCTGCTGGGAAATCATGGGGTTTCACGGTGAATGATGAACGTGCCCGCAGCGCCGATGAACGATGAATCGTCCCGCTGCGCGGGACATGAACAATGAACAACGCACCGCCTGCGCAGTCGGTGTCTTTTTCATTGTTCATGGGCCCGCGCAGCGGGCGCGTTCATCGTTCATCCGCGCGCAGCGCAGTCAGTGCCGCAGCGCCGAATGTTCGGCGATCAGGGCGGCCAAGGCCTCCTGGTTCAGTACCGCGCCCAGGTCGAGTTCAGCGGTCGCCTGGCCGCGCACGCGCACCATGCTGTGGATGTACGCCGGGTCGATCGCGGTGCCCAGCCGCGGCACGGCTTCCAGCTCCGACAGCGCGGCGTCGACCACCTCGTAGACCGCGTCGACCAGCATGCCCAGGCGCTGCACGCCCTGGTCTTCGCCGAGCGCGATGTCGACGATCACCACGCAGGTGCGGCGGCCGATTTCGGTCGGCGCCAGGCCGAGCCGGGCGCCGAGGTCGATCACCGGCACCACCGCGCCGCGCAGGTTCATCACCCCGCGTACAAAGGCCGGCATCAGCGGCAGCGGCGTCATCCGCGCCACCTCCAGAATTTCGCGCACCAGGTCCACGCGCACCGCGTAGCGGTCGTTGCCGAGCGCAAAGCGCAGAAACTGCTGCACCGCCTGGGCGTCGTCGTCGGCGCCGGTTGGCGCCGCGCGCGGGGCGGCCGATTCGATGCCGGCGGCGCCGTCGCCGGCCTGCGGGTTGCTCGATGCAAGCATCGGTCACACCTCCATCTGCTGCCGCGCGGCGCTCAAAAGCGGCCGAAGCTGGCTTCGTCGACACCGGCGGTGGCCAGCTCGCGCTTTGGCACGTGGTGGCCGTTGCTGCGCAGGCGCGGCGGGGCGGCGCTGTCACCATCGGCCGCGGCTGCCGGCAGCGGACGGCCGAAGTTGATTGGCCGCGCCGCGCGCTGCGTGGCGACCGGGCTGGCGCTGGCCGGGTTGCGCCCGACAGCGTGCCGGTCGGCCTGCGGCATGCGGAAAAAGCCCATCATTTCCTGCAGTTGCGCGGCCTGGCCGGACAGCTCTTCGGCGGTTGCCGACAACTGTTCAGAGGCCGAGGCGTTTTGCTGCGTCGCGCTGTTCAGGTGGTTCATCGCGCCGGTGATCTGGGTCACGCCGCTGGCCTGCTCGGCCGAGGCGGCGGAGATCTCCTGCACCAGCTCGCTGGTCTTGTTGATGGTCGGCACCATTTGCGTCAGCACCGCGCCCGACTGCTCGGCGGCCTGCACGCTGGAGCCGGCCAGGTGGCCGATTTCCTGCGCCGCCACCTGGCTGCGCTCGGCCAGCTTGCGCACCTCGGCGGCGACCACCGCAAAGCCCTTGCCGTGCTCGCCGGCGCGGGCGGCTTCGATCGCCGCGTTCAGCGCCAGCAGGTTGGTCTGGTAGGCGATGTCGTCGATGATCGAAATCTTGGTGGCGATCGACTTCATCGCCTCGACCGTCTTGGTCACCGCCGCGCCGGCCTCGGTGGCCTCCTTCGACGCCTTGGTGGCCATGCCTTCGGTGACGTTGGCGTTGTCGGAGTTCTGCTTCACCGACGCCGCCATCTCCTGCAGCGAGGCGGTGGTCTGCTCGACGCTGGCCGCCTGCTCGGAGGCCGACTGCGACAGCGACTGCGAGGTGCTTGACACCTGGCCGGCGGCCGAGGTCAGCGCGTTGGCGGCCGAGGTCACGTCGGTCAGCGTCGAGGCCAGCTTGTGCACTGTGTTGTTGACCGCCGACTTCAGCTCGGCAAACGCGCCCTGGTACTGGCCGTGGATGGTCTGCGTCAGGTCGCCGCCCTCCAGCCGCGACAACACCTCGCGCACCTCGTCCAGCGGCGTGACGATGGCGTCCAGCGTCTGGTTGATGCCCTCGATGATGCGGCGGAAGTCGCCGTGGTGGCGCTGCGCGTCGGCGCGGCTGCCCAGGTCGCCGGCCACCGCCGCCTCGGCCAGCATGCTGGTGTCGTCGATCAGCGCCTTCAGGTTGCCGCGCACCTGCTCAATGGTGGTGTTGATGAAGGCCTTCTTGCCCGGCAACTGCGGCATCGGGGCGTCGAAATCGCCTTCGCCGAAGGCCTTGAACACACCCATCGCGGTCTTCTTGACCGTGATATGGCCGCCCACCATGTCGTTGATTCCCTTGGCCACGGTGGCGTAGTCGCCCTCGTAGCGGTCGACCGGAATCACCACGTCGATGTCGCCGGCCTCGTGCTCGGTGGCCATGCGGTTCATGTCGCCAATGATGTTCTGCAGCGTGCCGACCACCCGGCCGAGGGCGATGTTCAGGTCATCAGCATCGGACAGCCGCTTTACCTGGACGTGCAGATTGCCGCGCGCAATTTCGGTCGCCGCGTCGGCGCTCGAGCGCAGGCTGACGCTCAGCGTGTTGAGGTTGCTCTTGATGGTGTTGAAGTCGCCGTTGTAACGCTCGGTGATCTGCTGCGGGATTTCGCCCCTAGACATGCGGTTGACATAGTCGGCGGCCACGTTCAGCGGCCCGATCACCGCATCCAGCGTGTCGTTGACGCCTTGCACGATCTTGCGGAAGTCGCCCTCGTGCTTCGCGGCGTCGGCACGGGTGG
>WBZS01000805.1_pt2 | contig 13742 bp, 15 predicted proteins | sample 5204201 | NCBI WGS metagenome assembly WBZS01 (sample SAMN12344357, study PRJNA552823) | activated sludge metagenome | biome: Activated sludge suspended growth; feature: Nitrification reactor; material: Wastewater; isolation source: activated sludge from nitrification reactor of wastewater...
CGGGTGGAGGGGTCAGTCGCCGCTGGCGATGTCGGCGGCCTCGACCCGTCCGGTCAGGCCGGCCCGGATCACCACCTGCTGGAACAGGTGCAGCCGGGCGTCCGGCTCTCCGACGAAGTAGATCTCGCGCAGGCCCTGTTCCTGGGCCGCGCTCTCGAAGACGAAGGTGGCGTAGCCGAAGAGCTGGCCCCACAGCGGACGTTGCATCGACATGTCCAGGACGCGCGACAGCGGCATCGAGGCGAACTTCTGGTCGAGCACCCCGTTCACCCGGAACACCCGCAGGTTGGTCACCACGAAGCGGTCCATGTACTCGACGTGCATCCGCCAGAAGCCGAGCACGCCGAGCACGGCGCCGAGGCTCATCGCGAGCCACCAGAAGTGCCCCAGCGACGGCATCGCGGCCAGAGACACCATGCCGAGCAACACCCACACCCCGGGCCACAGCCGGGTCACCCAATGCCGGCGGATCTCGTCGAGGATGTACTCCCCCTCCTCGGCGATCAGCCGATCATCGACGTGCGGGTCGAGGAAGCGGGACCAGCCGAGCTTGAGTTGGGACGCCGCCGGCGCCGTGGGCATGGGCACCGTCGTTCAGTGGGTCAGGGCCGTGAAGAACCGGCCGAGCGCGTCGAAGATTCCGAAGACGGACTTCACCGCGGACGCCGCTGCCTCCGGCCGGGTGTACAGGTAGAACACGCAGAACCCGACGATGAGCACCAACACGATGGTCTTGACCCACTTGCTCATCGATGCCTCCTCGGAGTCGGCCCACAGATACTCACCTTCTCATTCTCAGCGCGAAACCCGGCTCATCGAATCCGCCACGCCGCGCTCTGCCACCGGTTTGCCGAACCCTCAACGGCAACTCGAAGGATGTGCCAGGCTGAATGGCATGAGCACGGATCTGTTCGTCTGCATCGATCATGTTGGTCTCGCCGTCCCCGACCTGGACGAGGCCATCCGCTTCCACACCGAAGTCATGGGCTGGCGTGTGCTGCACCGCGAGGAGAACGCCGAGCAGGGCGTGGCCGAGGCCATGATCGGCACCGGTGACCAGGGCCCCGAGAACGCCCAGATCCAGTTGCTCGCGCCACTGAACGAGAACTCCACGATCGCCAAGTTCATCGGCCGCAACGGCCCGGGCCTGCAGCAACTCGCCTACCGGGTCGCCGACCTGGACGCCGTCAGCGCGACCCTGCGCGAGCGCGGCGTCCGGCTGCTCTACCCGGACGCCAAGCGCGGCACCCACGGGTCGCGGATCAACTTCTGCCACCCGAAGGACACCGGCGGCGTCCTGCTCGAATTGGTGGAACCACCCAAGGGGTGAGTGTCCGGGCTCCGGCACGGTCAAGACTGAGTAGCATTCGTGGGGTACACCCCTACGAAAGGACCTCGGGTGAGCCAACAGCCAGAAGAGACCGTCGGCCTCGATCTCTTCGATGAGACCGCGAGCGCTGCCGGCAGCTTTCCGCATTCGATGCTGGGCTACGAACGCCAGGCGGTGGACGCCTACATCCGCGACATCGAACGCCAGCTGAGTTCCGCCAAGCGCAAGGTTCGCTCGCTGCAGCGGCAGCTCGCCACCAAGGCGGATGAGACCGACTACTCGCGGCTGGGCACCCACACCGGTGACCTGCTGCGCAACGCCGAGCGCGAGGCCGCCGAGATCACCCAGTCGGCGCAACTCCAGGCCGAGCAGATCATCGCGCTGGCCAGGCGCGAGGCCGACCAGCTCGCGCGCGAGGCCGATGCGGGCGCCGCCCAGGCCCGGGTCAGCGGCATGGACGACCTGCACCGCCTGCGCGACGACCTGGCCGGACAGACCAGCGCCGAGCTGGCCGCCGCCCAGGAGCAGGCGCGCACGCTGCGCGAGGCCGCCGAGAACCACCGTGCGATGGTGCTGGCCGACGCCGAACGCAACGCCGCCGCCATGCGCGAGCAGGCCAGCCTCGAGGCCGACCAGCTGCGCCAGGCGGCCGAGCGCGAGGCCGCCGACGTCCGGGCCACGCTGGCCAAGGAACACGCCGACACCCTGGCGTCCCTGCAGCAGCGCCACGCCGAGGTCACCCGGACGCTGATCGAGCTCTCCGAGCGGGCCCGCCAGCAGTCCGACGAGTTCGGCGTCCAGATGGCTACCGACGCCCAGCTCGCCGACGAGCGGCGGCACAAGGCGCTGGCCGAGGCCGACCAGATCGTGGTGGCCGCCAACGAAGAGGCCCGCGCCGCGTTGGCGGACGCCCGGGCCAAGGCGGCGAAGCTGCTCACCGAGGCGGGTGTCGCCGAGACGCACAAGATCGAGCAGCTCACCCACGAGATCGAGGGCCTGAACCGGCGCAAGAAGGCCCTGGTCGACGGCATGCGTAGCCTGTCCTCGCTGGTCAGCTCGAGCGTGGCCGACTTCCACGGCGACGACGAGGCCGAGGCGAAGGCGTCCGAGGTGGCGCGCGTGGCCGACGAGGCCGAGACGGCCGTCCTCGACATGGAGGAGGTCGCCGCCACGGCGGTGCAGCCGGCCATCGGTGCCGATGACGACGCGACTCGCGTGCAGCCCGCGGCCCCCGGCGGAGGGAAGCGGCGCTGACTGCCCTGCCGGACGGCGGGGCCGGCGCCGGGGAGTCGGCGGCGGCCCAGCCGACGCCGTCCGAGGCGGTCGCGCCCCGGCCGACGCCGACCCCCAGCGGCCCGCGCGGCTGGCTGCACCGGATCCGGCGGGTCACCCAGCCGACACCGGCCGACCTGGACGCCGACGCGATCGCCGCGCCCCCGCGTCACGACGTCAACCTGGCCCGGCGCAGCCCGTTCGCCATCGGGTTCTTCATCACGCTCGGTGCACTGACCGCTGCCGGCCTGGTCTTCGGCCTCTACCGGATCGCCTCGGTGGTGCTGCTGGTGCTGTTGGCGCTCTACCTGGCGTTGGGGCTGAACCCCCTGGTCGACCGGCTGGCTTCGACCGGGCTGCGCCGCGGTTTCGCGGTGCTGCTGGTGGCGCTGGCCGGGCTGGCGATCCTGGCGCTGGCGATCTGGGCGATCCTCCCGGTGGCCACCGAGCAGATCAACAGGCTGCTGCTCAACGCGCCCGCGCTGCTGCAGGAGCTGCGGGTCAACCCGCAGATCGCCGACTGGGACAGCCGCTACGACATCATCAACCGGGTCAGCACGTTCCTCACCTCCGGTGAACTGCTCAGCACACTGTTCGGCGGCCTGTGGGGGGCGAGCCAGGCTGTGGTCGGCATGGTCCTGAGCGCCATGGTGACGATCGTGCTCACCGTCTACCTGCTGGCGTCCATGCCGTCGTTCAAGGAGGCGCTCTACGAGCTCGCGCCGGCCTCCCGGCGGCCCCGGGTGCGTTACCTGGCCAACGAGATGTTCAGCCGGATCGGCGGCTACGTCACCGGGTTGTTCATCGTGATCATGTGCTCGACCACGGTGGCCTACCTGTTCCTGAACGTGGTGGGGCTGGGCCAGTACGCGCTGGCGCTGGCGGTGGTGGTCGCGCTGTGCGCGATCATTCCGCTGATCGGGTCGACGCTGTCGATGGCGATCGTGTCGATCGTGGCGTTCACCTTCTCGCCCACCCAGGGCTTCATCACGCTGGCCTTCCTGCTCACCTATCAGCAGTTCGACAACTACTTCATCCAGCCGCGGGTGTTCCAGCGTTCGGTCAGCGTGCCGGGCCCGCTGGTCATCCTGGCCGCGCTCGCCGGCGGCGTCCTGTACGGGCTGCTCGGGGCGCTGCTGGCCATCCCGTCGATGGCGGCGGCGCTGCTGCTCTACCGCGAGGTGCTGATCCCGGCGCTCAACCGGCGGTAGCTCAGAGGGTCAGAACAGCCGGTCCTCGGCGTTGTCCAGCCCGCGCAGCAGGTCGTAGTCGACGCTGACGCAGGTGATCCCGCGGGTGCCGGCCAGGGTCTTCGCCTGCGGCTTGATCAGCTGCGCGGCGAACACGCCGCGCACCGGGGCGAGCAGCGGGTCGGCGTTCATCAGGGCCAGGTAGCGGGTCAGCTGCTCGACGCCGTCGATCTCGCCGCGGCGCTTCACCTCGACGGCGACGTAGCCGCCGTCGGCGTCCCGGAAGAGCAGATCCACCGGGCCGATCGGCGTCAGGTACTCGCGCTGCACCAGGTTCCAGCCCTGCCCGAAGGTCTCCGGGTGGTCGGCCAGCAGGGCCTGCAGGTGGGCCTCCACGCCGTCCTTGACCAGGCCGGGGTCGACCCCCAGCTCGTGGGACGAATCGTGCAGCACCTCGGCGATCGAGATGACCAGCGTGTCGGCGTCCTTGTTGCGGATCTCCCAGACCTCGGCGAAGTCCGAGTCCTCCGGCGTCGCCACCGTCAGGGTGCACGGCGGGTTCATCCAGTTCAGCGGCTTGTAGGCGCGGTCGTCGGCGTGGATCGAGACCGAACCGTCGGCCTTGCTGAGGATCAGCCTGGTCGCCAGCGGCAGATGCGCCGTCAGGCGTCCGGCGTAGTCGACCTGGCAACGGGCAACGAGCAGACGCACCCGGCCACCGTAGCGCCTGGGGCACTACGCTTGCCTCCATGCCCAAACGACCCAGCAAACACCTGCGCCCGCCGCGGCCGCTGTCGTCGTCGTTCGCGTCCGCGACGGACAAGGCGGACGGGCGCTGGATGACCCAGACCATGCCGGGCCAGGCGGCCACCAAGGAGTACCGCTGCCCCGGCTGCGACCAGGTGATTCAGGTCGGGACGCCGCACGTGGTGGTCTGGCCGCACGTCCCCACGGTGGGTTCGAGCCGCGCGGTGGACGAGCGCCGGCATTGGCACAACTCCTGCTGGAACCGGAGGCGATGATGGCCCTGTTCACCCAGTTGGTCGGCGACGGACGCCCCGACGTCGTCTTCCTGCACGGCCTGTTCGGACGCGGCAAGAACTGGGCCGGCATCGCCCGGTCGCTGGCCGAGCACGACCACACCAGCGTGCTCTTCGACCTGCCCAACCACGGCCGCTCGCACTGGACGGACACCTTCGACTACCCCGGCATGGCCACCGAGGTGGCCGACGAGCTGCGGCTGCGGCTGGGCACGGCGGCGTCGGTGACGCTGGTCGGGCATTCGATGGGCGGCAAGGTGGCGATGCTGTTGGCGCTGCAGCACCCCGAGCTGGTCCGCCGGCTCGTGGTCGTCGACATCGCCCCGGACATCTCCTACCAGGTGCGCACCTCGGTGCCCCTGGTGAAGGCGATGCGGGCGCTCGACCTGACCACCCTGGCGAGCCGCGGCCAGGCCGAACGCGTCCTGGCCGAGGACGTCGACGACCCGGCCGTGCGCCAGTTCCTGCTGCAGAACCTCAAGCACACCCGGACGCCGGACGACCGCAACGGCTGGCGCTGGGAACTCAACCTCGGCCTGCTCGGCGATCACCTGGACGAGGTGGCCGCCTGGCCCGAGGTCGGCGACGTCAGCTACGACGGGCCGGTGCTGTGGGCGGGCGGCGCCGAGTCGCCCTACATCAGGCCGGAGCACCAGGCCCGGATGCGCCGGCTCTTTCCGCAGGTGCGGCTGGTCTGGATCCCCGGCGCCGGCCATTGGGTGCACGCGGACGCGCCGGCGTCCCTCACCGCCGAACTGCTGGCCTTCCTGGCGTCGAGCTGACGCCTCCCCGGTTCCGCGCGGGTGGGGTCAGCCGACGCTCACCCGGACGATCCGGAACGGGTTGCGCGGCCGGCCGGTGCCGTCGCCGTAGCTGTAGTCCTGGCCGTCGGACGCCATCGCCCGGATCACCTTCAGGGACGCCTCGTCCACCCGGCCGAAGACCGTGAAGTCCGGCGGCAGCCCGGAGTCGGCGTAGACGATGAAGAACTGGGAACCGTTGGCGTTCGGCCCGGCGTTCGCCATCGCGACCGTGCCGGCGGGATAGCTCGCTCCCCCGCCGAGTTCATCGGGGAACCGGTAGCCGGGGCCGCCGCGTCCGCTGCCGGTCGGATCGCCGCACTGCACCAGGAACATGCCCGAATCGGCGAGCCGATGGCACCCGGTGTCGTCGAAGTAGCCCTGCTTGGCCAACGACTCGAACGAGTTGAGCGTGCAGGGCGTCCGGGACCGGTCCCCGGTGAGGGTGACGTCTCCCCCGCTCATGGTCAGCGTGAAGCTGACGACGCCGACCGTCGACGCGGTCGAGGCCGGCGGGTCGACCGGCCGGGCGGGAGTTCCGGACGCCGGGTAGCTGCAGTTCACGCTGCCGGCGGCCGGCGCCGGGGCCGGTGTGGCCCCGCCGGCACAACCGGCCAGCAGCAACGCGGTGCACAGCAATGCGGGGACGGGGCGGATCACCCGCCCGAGTCTGCCACGGCCCGGCGGCAGGCCCATGCACCGAAGACCGTGCAACACGCCTCGGCGCCCGAACTCGATCATCGAGTTCAGGCGCCGAGAGAGTTCCGGCGTCGGACACCGCGGCGGCTCAGGCCACCGCGGCGGCGATCCTCAGCAACTCGAGGTAGCCGTCCACCTGCCAGGCCGAACGGCCCACGAACAGGCCCTTGACGCCCGGCACGTGCAGGGTCTCGTCGGCATTCCCCTGGTTCACCGAACCGCCGTAGAGGATGCATTCGACCGCGTCGCCGTACTCGGCGTCGAGGGCGGCGAAGACCGCCTCGATGTCCTCGGGACGGGCCTCGCGGCCGTGCTCCCCGATCGCCCAGATCGGCTCGTAGGCGATCAGCACCCGGCTGACGTCGTCGACGCCGTCCAGGCCGGCGGCGACCTGCGCCATGATGTGCGCCACGCTTCCCCCGGCATCGAAGACGTCGCCCGGCTCACCGCAGCACAGCAGCGGACGCAGCCCGTGGTTCAGGCTGGCCTTCACCTTGAGGTTGACGGTCCGATCGGTCTCGGCGAAGAACTCGCGTCGTTCGGAGTGACCGATTTCGACCAGCGTCGCCCCGGCGTCCGCGGCCTGGGGAACGGAGATCTCTCCGGTCCAGGCACCGGCGTCGGCCCAGTGCGCGTTCTGGATGCCCAGCTCGACCGGCGAGTCCGGACCCAGGATTCCGCGGACGGTGGTCAGCGCCGTCGCCGGCGGAATGATGAACGGCTGGACACCAGCCGGGGCGCCGTCGGCCAGGGCCGCGGCGAGCCGGGTCGCATAGTCACTGGCCTCGGCCAGCGTCTTGTTCATCTTCCAGCTGGTGCCCACCCACAACATCAGTCGCCCTCGTAGCTGCAGATCGCGTCCACCTTCGGCGCGGAGGCCGACGACGGATCGAAGGTGTAGTCGAAGAACTCCTTCGCCAGCCGGCGAGCGAGTTCCACCCCGATCACCCGGGCGCCCAGGCAGAGCACCTGGCCGTTGTTGGACAGCACCAGGCGCTCGACCGAGAAGCTGTCGTGCGCGGTGCTGGCCCGGATGCCCTTGACCTTGTTGGCCGAGATGGCGACGCCCATGCCGGTGCCGCAGACCAGGATGGCCCGGTCGGCCTGGCCGTCGGCCACCAGCCGGGCGGCGCCCACCGCGGTGTGCGGGTAGGCGGTCTGGTCCTCGGTGGACCCGACGCCGAGGTCGATCACCTTGTCGATGCGGGGATCGGCCTCGAGATCGGCCTTGATCTTGTTCTTGTACTCCACGCCGGCGTTGTCCGCGCCGACGACTACGACGTAACCCATCGTGTCCCTACTTCCCTTCATTGGCCGGAGCCCGGTCGGCCCCGGCGACGATGATTGATCCCTACCTGAAGGCTATGCCCGCGATCACTGCGCATCCGTCGTGCGGATCGGCGATCTCGCGCGGAACCGGCCGGCGCCCGGAGCCCGGGACGCCGGCCGGTCGACGCGTCAGGCCGAGGCCGCCGCGAGCTTCGCCTCGTGCGCCATCTTCAGGCCCGCGTAGTAGGCCGCCACACGGGTCGACTCGACCATGCTGCCGCCGTTGGCGATGCCCTTGCCGGCGATGTCGAAGGCGGTGCCGTGATCGACCGAGCTGCGCATGAACGGCAGGCCCATGGTGATCGTGACGGCCTTCTCGAAGTCCAGCGTCTTGCAGGCGATGTGACCCTGGTCGTGGTACAGCGACAGGATGCAGTCGTGATGCCCGTCGAGGGCGAACGCGAAGATCGAGTCGCCGGGGAAGGGGCCGCGCGCGTTGATCCCCATGGCCTGAGCCTCCTCGACCGCCGGGATCAGGTGCTCGATCTCCTCGGTGCCGAACAGGCCGCCGTCGCCGCCGTGCGGGTTGAGCGCGGCCACCGCGATCGAGGGATTCTCGAACCCGTAGCTGCGCATCTCACGGTCGATGTCCTTGAGGTAGGACAGCGTCCGCTCCTTGGTGATCATGTCGCAGGCCTTGCGCACGGACACGTGCCGGGTCAGGAAGAACACCCGGAGCTTGTGCACGTTGAACATGGTCAGCGCGTACGGCGAGTTGGTCAGCGCCTCGAAGACCTCGGTGTGCCCGATGTGCGGGACGCCGGCCTCCTTCAGGGCCACCTTGTGGATGGGCGCGGTGGACACCGCGTGCAGCCGCCCGGCCAAGCCCAGTTCGATCGACTTCTCCAGGTAGGAGTAGGCGCGCACCGCGGCGTCCTTCTGGACCTCGCCGTAGACGATCTTCGCGCCGGGAGCGGCGCCGGTGTCGAGCAGGTCGACCGTCCCGAACTCGTACTTGGCCTCTTCGGGCTCGCTGATCTCGTTGATGTTGAGTGTGACGCCCTTGACCGCGGCCGCTTCCTCGAGATGCTCCCGCGCACCGATCACGAACGGCTTGCAGATCTCGTAGATCATCGGCGACTGGACGGTGTCCACGACGATCTCCGGACCGATCCCGGCGGGGTCACCGATCGTGATCGCGGTGACCGGCCTAATTTGGGTTTCTTGCATTTGTTCACTCCATCTTTTCGTCGAAGATCCGATTGACACATTGGATGGCGGTCTCAGAGGTTCCGGTGAGACCACCCTTGCAGATGACCGGTAGGCCGGCCCAGGGGCCGCCCACCAGGACGCCCTGGTCGGCTTGCGGGATAACGTAGTCGACCAGCCGGATGCCGTTGGCGTCCAGGGCGGCGCAGGTGTTGACCATGATGTCGCCACCGGTGAGATAGAGGCCCACCAGCCCGTCGCCCAGGGTTTCGATCACCCGCCGGGCCAGCGCGCCGAAGCGGCCGGGGATCTGCCCCGGCCCCTCACCGGGCTGCAGGCCCGCCCTGCGCTCCATCGCGGCCATGTCGCCCAGGTCACCGGAAATGGTCGAGTCCAGGGCGAGCATGACGACGCGGGGCTTGGTCGGCTGGCTCATCAGCCGTCCGACCTCCTCCAGCACGCGCTGGGTCTCGCGCGTGTAGTGCCGCTCGTCGGCGATCAGATCGCCGACGTCCACCCCGACCACGCCGGTGCCCGGCACGGCCGCGAGCTCCACCATCTGCAGGTGGGTGACCCGCATCGCGCTGCCCGCCACGACCAGGGCGGTGCCCCGGTCGGTGTCGGCAGGCTCGATCCGCAGGGTGCGCTCCTTGACCGGCCGGGTCTCGACCACGCCGCCGCGGATCGCCAGTCGCTCGGTGAACGGTCCCGGGTCGACGCAGACGACCTTCCAGCCGAGCTCGGCCACCACCGTCGCGATCAGGTCGACGTCCTCGAGGGACGCCGCGTCCACCACGATCACCCGATCGCCCGCCTCGCGGCTCGCGAGCAGGCCGGCCCGGATCTGATCGGCGCCGGCGATCACGGCGCCGATCGGCACGTGGCCGACCCCGACCGTGCACTGCCCCGCCATCAGCGTCGGCAGGTGCGACTCCTTGACCGGGGTACGGACGTCCTGCGCCACCGGGGTGCGGGCCAGCAGTACCGAGTCGATCAGCGAGTAGCCGCCGACCACGATCCGCCTCGACTGCGGCATGGCCGGAACCATGATCGCGATGTAGTCGTCGGGCAGAGCGCTCAGCATGCCCTCCACCTCGGGCCCGATCCCACCGCGGCAGGTGGTGTCGATGCGCTTGGTGAACTGGCGCGCGCCGGCCTGGACCAGCTCCTGCGTCGCCAGCCGGACCCGCTCGTACGCCTCGGCCGCGGGCAGCGGCCGGGAGTCCGAGTTGAGGATCAGGGCCTCGTGGTCGGAGGTGAGCGCCGACACGTCGGCCGGTGAGAACAGCACCGCCGTGTCGACACCCACCCTGGCCAGCAGGGCGCCGATGGTGGTGCAGCCGGTCAGGTCGTCGGCGACGATTCCTAGCTTCGGCATGGCATCACAGCGCTTCCAGAAGATTCCGCGGCGTCACTTGGCGACCGCTTCGGCATGCTCCGCTGCCCGCGGCCTTGCCTCGACCAGGGTGAAGATGACCACGAGGGCGATCACCAGCACGATTGCGAAGTAGCTGAACGCGACCGAGTAGTTGCCGCTCGTCTGGTCCAGCAGGATGCCGACGATGATCGGGGCGAAGAAGCCACCCAGGTTGCCGCCCGAGTTGATCAGGCTGATGGCGAACGGGTAGGTCTTGTTGTTGGTCAGGCCCATCGGGTAGGCGGTGAACATCGGCCAGCCGATGTTCAGGAAGAAGCCGGTGGCGACGAGGCTGGCGGCGATGGCCGGAATGTTGTCCGGCGCGTTGATCACGATCACGATCATCACGGCGGCGAAGAAGGCCGTGATGAGCATGGTGGGCTTGCGGCGACCGTGGAAGAGCCGGTCCGAGACCACGCCGCCGAGCATGGCGCCGATCAGGCCGCCGACGGCGGGTGCCGCGGCGATGAAGGCGACGCCCGACAGCTGCATGCCACGGGCCTGGACGAGGTACAGCGGCACCCAGGTCAGCAGGCCGTAGTTCACGTTGTTCATGAAGAAGTAGGCCAGGGTGTCGCCCCAGATGTTCCACGACTTCAGCACCTTGCCGTTGGTGTCGAGAACGTCGGCGTCCTTGAGCCGGATCGCCCGGTCCAGCCACGGGATCGGCCGGAAGACGACCTTCTTCTTGGACGGGTCCGCCGAGGTGTCGTAGATGTGCGCGACCTCGGCGGCGTTGACGCGGCTGCTCTGCTCGGGACGGTTCCGGACGATGAACCACCACACGACGGCCATGATGAAGCCCGGGATGGAGAACCAGATGAACACCCAGCGCCAGCCGTGGGCGGTCGCCAGTGCGATCACGATGGCCGGAACGATGATCGGTGCGAACTGGGTCGAGGCGATGTAGAGGCCCGTCGCGGTGCCCTTCTCGCGCGGCGGGAACCAGGCGTTGACCGTCGAGGTCATGCCGACGGGCGCCGGGCCCTCGGCCAGGCCGAGCAGCAGGCGCAGCGCCAGCAGCATGACGGCGCCGGTCGTGAAGCCCATCAGCAGGGTGACCACCGAGAAGGCCAGGATGGCCAGCGAGACGACGGCGCGGGTGCCCTTCTTGCCCATGATCAGGCCGGCGGGAATCTGGGAGACCGCGTAGCCGAGGAAGAAGAAGCTGGAGATCGCGCCGGTGGTGAAGTTGTCGATGTGGAACTCGTCCTTGATGAACGGCAGTACCGTGCCGATGTTGGCCCGGTCGGCCATACACACCACGTAGGCGGCGAAGATCGTCGCCATCAACCACCCAGCGGTACCGGGTGGGCTTATCGGTTGGAAGGTTGGCGCTCACCGGAGTTGCGGCGCCCGCAGAAGATGACATGTGTCCGTGCTCCTTGTGTCGGTGTCTTAGATACATGAGCGGTCGGCGATCTGCCCCGCGCGCGACCGATCACGATCGAACGCGAGGTGGCTCCGACCGACCCGAAGACACCAACCAGAGGGCGCGACCGTCGGCAGGGGCTGGTGGGCCACGGTCCGCGCATTGCCGTGACTCCACCGGTTCCTGTCGAGAGCACCGGTCGCGGCGCTGGAACATCGGGCGCCACCTCCGTGCTGCACTGCCCCGGAGCGTGGCGGATTACCAACTCTGAGCAGAGAGTACTCACGGGGCGCGGCGAGCGCTAGTGCTGTGTCACACCGGATCGGACGGGTCGCGGGTTCGCTGGAGAGGTCCCGCAAGCTATGAGCGTTCCGATCATTCTTGTGGCTGAGGTCGCGCGTTCCGAACGACGAGACCCTCGCTTGACATTGGCTTTGCTCTGTTCGATCACTGTGTCATCTCAATGTGATCGGACCGCGCAAACACTCTCCGGTTCCGACCCCGGGGAACCGGTCACCGCTTGGGACGTCCAGGGCGAGCAGTGGACTGCACGGTGGATCCCGTCTGCTCAACACCCGTCACCCGCGGGTTCCACCATCGTCAAATGGAGGAGGATGTGGCTATGCAGGACCTGACAGCCACATCCTCCATCGACGTCCAGGAGCAACCGGACGGCCGTCCGGCCAAGGTCAGCAAGGGCCAACGCCGACGCCAGCGCATCCTCCAGTTGCTCACCACGGATCCGGAGGCAAACGTATCGGTAAGCGACCTGTCCGACACTTTCGGGGTCTCGGTGGCAACCATCCGCCGCGACCTGGCCGACCTGCAGGACCGCCGGTTGGTGACCCGGACCTACGGTGGCGCCGCACTCCAGCACCGGCCGCGGACCGAGCTGACCATGCGTGAACGGCTGTCGGCGCACGCCGACGCGAAGCGGGCGATCGGCCACGCGGCGGCCGCCCTGATCGAGGACGACGACCTGATCATCCTGGATTCGGGCTCGACCACCGAGCAGATCGCCGCGGCCCTCGGCAACCGGCCGGTCTCGGTGATCACCAACGGGCTGATGGTGGCCAACCAGCTGATCTCCAACGATCAGGTGGGGGTGACCATGCTGGGCGGCGCGCTGCGCGGCTTCAACGCCACCATCACCGGCCCGGACGCCGAATCGATGCTGAACCGCGTCCAGGCCACCTACGCCTTCATCGGCACCGACGCCGTCGACCCCGTCCGCGGCCTCACCTCCCGCACCTACGCCCAGGCCCGGCTCAAGGCGGCCATGATGGGCAACGCCCAGCGCACCTACGTCGTCGCCGACTCGTCCAAGCTCGGCGAGCACGGACTCTTCCACTACTGGTCCGAACTCCCCGACGACTGGGGCCTGGTCACCGACGAGGCCGCCGATCCGGCCGTCCTGGCCGAGCTGCGGGCGGCCGGCGCGGACTCCATCATTCTCGCCCCGCCGGTCACCGAGAGCTGGTGACGGTCGCACCGACGGCACGCCACTAGGCTGGCGGCCATGGTCCACCTCACCAAGATCTACACGCGCACCGGGGACGCCGGGCAGACCCGGCTGTCGGACAATTCCGTGGCGGCCAAGACCGACCTGCGGGTCGAAGCCTACGGCCAGGTGGACGAGGCGAACGCGGTGCTGGGCGTCGCCACCGCCCGCGGCGACCTGCCGGACGACCTGAACGCGGCCCTCCGGCTGATCCAGAACGAACTCTTCGACCTGGGCGCCGACCTCTCCACGCCGCTGGCCGAGAACCCGCCCTGGGAGCCGCTGCGGATCGTCGGCGCCTGCATCGACCGCCTCGAGCGCTGGTGCGACGAGTATTCCGCGCAGGTCGGGCCGCTGAATTCGTTCATCCTGCCGGGCGGCACCCAGACCGCCGCCCAGCTCCACGTGGCCCGCACCATCGTGCGCCGCGCCGAGCGCACCGCCTGGCGGGCGGCCCAGGAATACGGCCTCGACGTCGAGGGCGGCCTGAACCCGCTGGCGCTCACCTACCTCAATCGACTTTCCGATCTGCTCTTCCTGGCCTCACGGGTGGCCAACGCCGAGATCGGCGACGTCCTGTGGGTGCCCGGCACCGATCGGGCGCCGGTCGAACCCCGGGCGGCGCGGCGCCGTGCCCGGGCGG
>WBZS01000200.1_pt1 | contig 13735 bp, 8 predicted proteins | sample 5204201 | NCBI WGS metagenome assembly WBZS01 (sample SAMN12344357, study PRJNA552823) | activated sludge metagenome | biome: Activated sludge suspended growth; feature: Nitrification reactor; material: Wastewater; isolation source: activated sludge from nitrification reactor of wastewater treatment...
CGGCGACGTTGCCCTTATCAAATTGATCGGGCGAGATGATTTCGTGCCGGCGATTTTGGGTAATAGCGATCTGTTGCGTGTCGGCGAAAATTGTATTGCGGCGGGGAATCCGTTTTTGTTGGCGCATGATTACCAGGCGACAATAACTTGGGGCATCGTCTGCGGAACGAATCGGTACCAGTATCCAGAAGGCGGCATCTTGGAGTATGCCGATTGCATTCAAACGGATGCCGCAATCAACCCAGGGAATTCGGGAGGACCGTTGTTCAATGCAAGGGGAGAGTTGGTGGGAATCAATGGGCGAGGTTCCTTTGAAAAACGTGGACGTGTCAATGTAGGGGTGGGTTACGCGATTTCGATCAATCAAATCAAACATTTTTTCAGCCTATTGAAAGCCGGTCGGATTGTTGACCACGCTTCGCTGGGGGCCACATTTTCCAGCACGGATTCCGGCGAGGTCCATGTGTCCAATTTGCTGGATGAGTCGGATGCGGCGCGGCAGGGGTTACGGTTTGACGATCGGCTGTTGTCGTTTGCCGACCGCGAAATTAATTCCGTTAATCAATTCAAAAACATCTTAGGAACGTTTCCCCGAGACTGGCTTGTGCGTTTGACAGTCGAACGCGATGGCCAGACTATTCCACTCAGCGTTCGTCTGGCGGGAATCAACGACCCCTTTCGCCTTGACGAGTTAGTGAATGGCGCATTGCTGGATAGCGAACCGAAGGCAAAAGAAGAGCCGGACAAGAAAGCCGATCCACCTGAATCGACGGAGGCAGAGCAAGTTACGGATGTTCCAGCCGAGTTAAAGGATTTATACGAAGCCCGACGTGGATTTGCTAATTTCTATTTCAATCGCCTGGAAACGAAGCGCGTCTGGGGCAAGTTCTTTACGGCCGATGGCGCGGAGCGTTTCGCGGCGAAATGGACGCTGACCGGGACTGTGGATAGCGATAAGCTTCAAGTAGTTCTGGACGACCAAAAATCGGGGTGGCGACTCGGCAACGCTTTCGAGGTCCTCGACAGAGAGCCAACAGTTAGTGGGGCTTCGGCAAATCGAGAAGCCCGAGCGTTGATGGCTTTGCATTTGCTTCGTCATCTTGTCGTGAAGTCACCTACCGCGTTCGGGGATTTTTCAAGCATCGGTCAACTGCCACTGACCGCAGCGGACCAATCCCATGACGTCTTGATGGGTGTTTACGATACGACGGAATGTCGTTTCTTCTTCAATGTCGACTCAGGTCGCCTCGTCATGTGGGAGCTCGATGACGGTGCAGGTTCGTTCGCGTGTCGTGGATGGATCGAGGGTACTCCGCGTCATGATCTATGGCCAATTGCTGAAACGATTCGCTTTGAATTTCCCGATGTCAAACCACTGTTGATCGAAAGTCTGAAACTGGAGCTGGCTCCCAGCGCGTCAAAAGGGGAATACAAATGATTTGGGCTGAAGCGTTGAAAACTGGATGCCTGATTCTGGTAATTTGTATCCTTTGTGATTGCAGGATTGCTGCCGTCGCGCATGCGCAAACCGGCATACCATCGTCACTGGTCAGTTACTTGCAAAAGCGAGTGGTGAAGATCAACGGAAGTGGCGGGATGCAGGGGCTTGAGTCCTATCAAACCGGAATTTTGATCTCGGCCGAAGGACATGTGTTGACGGTTTGGAGTTATGTGCTCGACAGTGATCGCATCAAGGCGACGCTCAACGATGGGCGAGGCTATTCGGCGAAAATCCTGAATTATGATCCGCGGTCCGAAATTGCGGTATTGAAAATCAATGAAAGTGATCTGCCATATTTTGATTTGAACAAGAGCAAGATCCCTGAAGCGGGCACGCCGATTGTCGTGGGTACTAACCTGTTTGGGATTGCTACTGGCGATGAGCCCGTGACGGTGATGCGAGGAGTTGTCCAAACATTAGCACCGCTTCGAGCCCGTCGAGGTCAATTCGAGATGCCCTACCAAGACGAAGTTTTGGTCGTCGATGCGATCACAAATAACCCTGGTGCGGCAGGTGGCGCGGTAATTGACTCTGAAGGAAACCTGGTCGGAATGATCGGCAAGGAAGCGGAATGCCGGCTAACGGACACTTGGCTAAATTACGCCTTCCTGGCCAGCAAAATCGCTCCGGAAGTTCGGGCGTTGATCGATGGCAGCGCCCGCCACATGGCGAAAACAAGGCGTCCAGGGGAGCCAATGTCGCTGAGTCTTTTAGGGATTCATTTGGTAACGAATGTCGTCCATCGCACACCGCCCTTTGTCGATCGGGTGATTCCCGAGCAACCCGCCGACGTGGCCGGATTGCGAGCAGATGATTTGATTGTGGAATTAAATGGCGAGATCGTGGCAACGATCGAAGAATTGTCAGAACGGCTTACATTGATCGGTCGCGATAGTCCTGTGCGGCTCACGATTCAGCGCAACGGCGAATTCAAAACGTTACAGATCAAAGTGTGGTAGGTGCACACCACTCTCGATTCATGAAAAGTAAACCTCCACTTCAGAAACTCGTTACAAAGGCAAAGGCACTGGCAATGGTGTCCTTACCACAAATGTGTGCTTGTTATTGCGGGCTCTTGCTAATCGGCTGTTTCGTGGCGTCCGCGGTGGGGCAAGAATTTCAAGACACCCGTGCTGATTTCGAAGCGGCGATCAAATCCGCCGTGGCCAAAGCAGCACCCGTACTAGTTCAATTAGAGGTTGTGAGTGCCGACAACGCGACCGCCAGAGCCAATACAGCGAGCGGACCACGAACTGCGGTAGTTGTCTCGGCAGAAGGATTGGCGGTAACTGCATCGGCGAATATTCCGGGTACTTTTACGTCATTAGCAGTTCGACTCGCCGATGGCAATTTGGTTCCTGCCTCTCTGATTGGACACGATGAAAGTTGCCGATTGGCGCTGTTAGAATTCAATGGAGACAATTTGTCGATTCCCACTGCAGTTACCAAATCGGAGATCAAGGTCGGTCAAACGGCCATCGCAATCGGCAAATCCTTTAGCCATCTTTCCCCTACGGTTTCGGTGGGGATTGTAAGCGCCCGGGATCGATTTTGGGGCAAAGCTCTGCAGACGGATGCGAAAATTTCACCAAGAAATTACGGTGGAGCGCTTGTCGACCTGGAAGGCAACGTTTTAGGGATTCTCTTGCCGTTCGGCGAGGAAAGCGAGGTCGACTCGGCGAGCGGATCCGATTGGTACGATTCGGGAATCGGCTTTGCAATTCCTCTGGCCGACGTCATGGTGAGATTGGCCAAATGGCGTGAGCGCCGAAACCTGAAAGCTGGAAAAATCGGCTTGAGCTTTCGCAAATCTATTTCGATTCCTGCTGACGCAACTGTCGAAGGCTCGTTGCCCGGATCGCCCGCCGCAATCATGGGAATCAAAACGGGCGACACCATTACGGGCGTCGACAACCATTCGATCATATCGTTAAACGATTTCAAGTTTGCGATGGGAACCAAATATGCAGGCGATCAAGTGAAGTTCACGCTGGAGAACGACAAAGGCGTTTCGCGCATGTTGGAGATCGAGCTTGTTGGTGAACTCCCCAAATACATGCCAGCTGCTTTGGGGATCATCCCTTCCCGAAAACCAGGTAAGGAACTTCTCATTGATCATGTGATTCCTGGATCGCCTGCCGAATCCGCGGGACTTCAAACAAGTGACGTTTTAGTCAGTCTCAATGGTGAGCCGATTGGTTCATGGGATGATTTGCGAGTTGCCTTGCGAGGCTTGTTGCCGGACACGAATGTCGTGGTCGGCTGGCGGACAGCAACGAATGAAGGCCGAAAACGCGATGTCAAACTGGCGCGCCAAACGGCAAGTATTCTTGATTTTCCAGCGCAAGAAGTTGCCGGGTCAATGACGATTTCTGCGGAACAAATGCCGGAGTTTGCGAACCGCTATTGGTTGCTGCAAGGCGGCAGTTCTGAAACGCCTCGTCCGTTGCTCGTTTGGCTGTTGTCGCCAGGAGTTTCGACGAAAGAGCAAATCGAAAAACAGTGGCAGGAACTTGAACGGCATTCGGCAATCGTGATTGCTGTGGAATCTGCGAACAAAGAACGTTGGCTACCGGACGACGCTGAAGCGGTGTTGCGTTCGCTCGGCGAGGTGACTCGTAAATTTCGAGTTGATCCCAATCGCGTGGCCATTGCCGGCGCTGATTCCAGCGGAGAGGTTGCTTCTCTGGTTTTGGCCGCGAACCGTGATCGGTTTCAAGGGCTGGTATTAGTCGATTCGCCGTTGTCGGATCGGATCAAAGAATTCGTTTCAGCACCCGATATTCCGTTGTCGGTGTTGTTTGCGAGCCGATCGAGTTTCTCCGCTCGCGAGGAATTGTCGCTGAACCAAAAAAGTCTGGCCGAATGGGGAATCCCGGTGGGTACGACCGATCTTCCCAACGACCATGCGAAGGTAATCGAATCTAGAGTTTTTCGTTGGCTGGATTGCTTAGACCGCCTCTGAAAACCGCCTATTGGGCGATCGAAGGCGCATGAATCTCAGCGAGGCGAATTTTGATCGCCGGGCTTCGACAAGGCACTGATCAAACGGCGACCGACGGTTTGTAGTAGAAAGGCCGCGACCGCAAGGCCCAAGGCGACAAACAATGCTCGAGGTCGAGACGAAAAGATAACGATCAGGACGATGACTCCGGCAACAAACAAACCGGATACCGATGCGTTCCGACCCGACAGCTCTGGCAAAGCCAGCCAGATGGCCAGAATCACCAGTCCAGCGCGAAGGCAGATCGACGGAAACGAAGAATCGGCCTGCGTGATGGATCCGACGGCACCGAAAACGACAAGCGCCAATCCACAAAGGCCAAACAATTTACGTTGAAGATTTGACATCAGATAGTTGGTGTATCGAGCAGTTCGTCGCGCAGCCTCTTGAGCAGCGTTACGGCACCGGCAATTTCCATCTTTTGCCGTTCAGGTTCTTGTGGTATCTCGCGTTCTATCGTCAGCGGACCGCGATAACCGATCTTTTTCAGCGTCATCAAATACTTTTTGAAGTCGACTTCTCCCTCGCCTAAAGGCATCTCTTTCCCCCACTCTTTGCCGGGGTTCTTGGCCCAATTCGCATCCTTGCAATGCACGCTATGCACCCGTTTGCCAAGTTGTTCAAGAGCCGCGATTGGTTCTCCCGTTCCGTACAAGATCATGTTTGCTGGATCGAAATTCACGAACAGATTCGGCCGCTGAACGTCGTCAATGAACTGCACCAGGGCTTCAGCGGTTTCCTGTCCCGTTTCCAAGTGCAATTTTTGTCCCATTTTCGCTACGAAATCACACAGTTCTTGGGTCACTACGACGACCTCGCGATAGTCCGCCGACTGGCGATCATGGGGAACGAAGCCCAAGTGTAACGCGACCACATGGCAATGGAGTAGTTTGGCGAAGTTTGCGATTTCCTTCATTTCAGCAAGTCGCGCGGCCCGCGTTGCCTTGGGTACCAGTCCAACGGTTTGTTCTACGGTTGGAATGTCAGCGTAACTTTCTCCATCGAAACCGCCAAAAACGGCCGTCAACGTGATGTGGTATTTTTTGATTTCAGCCAAGAATCGCTCTGCATGTTGCGGCGAACGACTGGGTCCATGAGGTGCGTGAAGTTGAACCGTTGAAATCCCGAGTTCATGAGCGACCGGCAAGTGAATCCCCAACCCTGCATCGACACTTGCGAAAACACCAATCGGCCACTTTTCCACGGCACATTCTCCCCAAAAGTAGAAATAGGTTTGTCGGGCAACGCGAAGGAATACGCCGTTTCCTCGGACTCCCGTTTGCCTTTTGCAAAGGTACAGTAATATGGTGACTCGCGAGCCGAAGAGCGTCAATCGGGCGCTGCCTGCAATTGCGCAAAAGTCGTCGTGAAACAAAAAAACCACCAAGAGCCAAAGCCCTTGGTGGTTCGTACTTGATTGGAGATTCACCCACTAATGTTTAATCGGCAGGCTGACTTTGACCCTGGGCTAGTTGCCGCCGCCCACAGGACCAACCTGACGTCGTTCTTCTTCTTCTTGAATGATGATTCGAGGTGTAACCATCATCATCAAGTTTGCAGTTTCACGACCAATACCAACGTTCTTGAACAAACGGTTGACATAGGGCAGGTTACTCAAGAAAGGCACGCCTTTTTCGAGACGGGCCTCCCGTAGTTCCTTGACACCGCCGATCAACACAGTTCCGCCGTCAGGAATGCTGACCACGGTGTTGACCGTTGTCACCGAGACAACCGGTTGCTGAACCGTAACACCTTGGGTGACGGTCTCAACGTCTGGCCCCTTAACCTTGTTTTGGTTATTCGGGTTTGCCTGATTCAACAAGTCTTGGAGGAAACTCGCACTTGTTTGACGGGTCGTCTTCGAACCATCAAAGGTAAACGTCTTCACATCCGTAATCTTGGTGAAATAGGGATTCAAGGCCAACGAAATAAATCGTCGGTCATCGCTGGCAGTCGCCCGGACGTTGAGCGTGGTTCCGTCTGGAATCAAGCTTACGACCGGTTGTTGGGCAACCGCAAAGTCACCGACAATCGGAATCACCGAAGTCACAAATGGACGAGCGGAAAAGTCCGAAACACTGGCGCTTTGGCCGTTGAACATCGTCACTGTCGGAGCAGTCGACAGATTGGTACGCGTGTCACCCTTGGAAGCGGTGATCAAGAAGAACACTTCAATGTCGCTCAAGATCGCGAATCCAAAATTAGCTGCGGTACCAGCGTCAAAACCACCGAAGGTCGGCAAAACACCGCCCAGTGAACCTTGATTAAACCCAACGTCCAAGTCAGCAGTCGGTACGAAACGGTCGACGTTCGCATCGCGACCGACAATCACACTGGGGCTGAACTTGTCGGTCGTGTTCACCTGTGCTGCGGTCAAGCCGCTGTTGTCATTGATCTTGAAGTCGAAGTCGATCCCCACTCGCTCGAAGAAGTTGTCACGCAAGGTGATGAAGCGGACTTCGACCACAATTTGCACGTCATTCAACTTGCGCAATTGTGTGAGCAAGTCCTGAATTTCGTCGTGAACTTCCTGAGTTTGGGAAACGATCAAGCTCAAGTTTGGTACGTAAGGCTGAATGGTTCCTTCGCCTTGTGTCGTTTGCCATTCATCGGGTGCGATCGTTTGGGTGATCAGTTGCATCAGCGGCTGGAAGTCGCCGATGGTGATACCACCCATTTGCGGTGCGCCCATCGTGGTGTAAATCGGCACACCACGTTGTGCTCCTCCGGAATTAGATTCGTTAAACGCACCCATCATTGCTGCATTTGACATCCCGTTCGGACCGCCAAATCCAGGCAACTGTTGGGCCAAGGCTGCCTGTGCTGCACTCACACCGGTTTGAGGTGTCCCTACATTTGCCAAGGTCGGGTTTTGCGTATTCATCTGGGGAACAGGCGTGATAAAGTTCATTTGCGATGGCGCCGTTGAGTTGGGAGCCGTCACAGGAGTTACCAAGTCGCCGATGTAATACGTTTTCGGGTAAACCCGTTTGTATTGGGCATCGTTGCTGGTAACCTTGATCACTTCATCTTCGACCACAAATGTCAGGCCTGCATTTCCGAGAAGAACCTTCAAGGCGCTCTCCATGGAAATCGGCTGTGAGATTTGAGCGTTGACCTGCGATGTACTTGGTTCGATTCCTTCAGCGGTCATTGCCAAAGTGTCGAACACAATGTTTTCACCCGATTGGGTTGCAATTTGGCTCACCGCATCGCGGAGCGATCCGATAAAGTCGCCTTGAATCTTTTGATTCTTCAGCTTGTTCCAAATCCGTCGATCCGATTCCGAATTAAAGCGGCGTGCTTCCGCTTGTTCACGTCGCACGCTGGAGTTTCGAATCCAAGTTTCGGGATCGCCAAATTCATAGTCCGAAACGGCTGGAATACCGGCTCGTTCTGCTTCCTTAAGTCGTTCAAAATTGGCTTGATTGCCAACTTCTTTCATATCTTCCATCGCCATCCGGTTGGTTTTCAACTGGATGGTGGCCTGCAATGCCGCCGCAACATCGGACTCGGGAGCGAGTTCCTTGATTTGCATCGCGATGTCCTGGGCTTCGGAGTATTTTCCTTGTTCCAGTAATTTGTTGGCCGTTTCTGCAAGTTCTTGAATCTGCAACTCCGCTTCGTAGCGGCGTTGGCGCGTCAAGTCGACCTCTTCCAGGCGATCGGAGTTTTGCTCGTCGATCTGGATTTGGGACAGGTTTGCCTGGATAAAGCGTTGCATTTCCGTGATATCGCGGTCGACGATCGTGAGCAATGGAGCCATTGAGGTCTGGCTTAATTCACTGCTCGTAATCGAGGTTCGCAGGGCAACCATCTTATCGAGGGCCTTGCGCGGATCCGATTTCATCAGGCGGTCGGCGTCGGCCCGACCTCGGAACGTATCCTGCTGCAATTTGCGGAACAGGAGTTGTTCTTCATCCTTGATGTTACTCAAGTCAATTTCCTCTGAGCCTGCCTTTTGGTTGGCAGCTGCTGCGGGCACCGTTCCTGGATTGTCAGTTGGTGTCGTTGTTGCGACTCCAGAACCGACTTGCAGGTGACTGGCCTTCATGTTGTGAGTTTTATCTTGTGACGAATCATAATCTGCCGAGACAACCTGGTTGCCCTTTGACATTTGTGAATCGGCAGAGACCGTTTGAACGTCACTCTTTGGTGTCGTCCCCGTTTGCTTCAGCGCACGATCGACAACCATCTCCAATTGCCATGGACGAACGGCGTTTGCCGCAAAGTCGGTTTCTGGCAAGTTGTAAGCTCGTGCTTCGGTGACCAGTCGTTTGGCTTCAGTCCAGTTCTTCTGGTCGACGGCCAATTGAGCTTGAGCCATTAAGCTGCTGACTGCAGCAAGTTCTCGCGATGGAGCTTTCTTCATCGCTGTCAACTTGACTTGCTCACGCAACGCTGTCGGCGAGACCTTCATCTTGGCGAAGTCCACTGGGAATTTTTCTGCCTGATTGATCAGGAATTCCGCTGATTGAACGTCGCCGTAATTCAGCAATCGCTGACCTTGTTCGAGCAGAAAAGTAGCGGCGCGGCTATTGTAGGTTTCCGCGTCGCCCTTTCGAGCCATCTCGGCCAACTCGTTTTGAGTCGCAATCATCGCCTGGATTTGATCCGGCGAGTCTCCCTGACCGTTAAAGTCTGTGCTGGATTGTTTGGCTTGCAGCATTTTGCTTTGAGCCATCGCAACGTCACCGCGAGCCAGCGCCTGTCGGGCCTCGAGCAGCAATCTTTGACTGCCGTCCGAACCTTGCACGGTGACCGCAGCAGGAGCAGAGCCAGGCATTGGTGCAGGGGCAAGCGTTGCCGCGTTGCCGCGCATTGTGTTTACTTCTTCGCGCATCTTTTGCAAGCGCGCCTGGACTTCCGGATTGGAAGCCCCCGCAGTCTTGGTCAGGGCTTCGGCCACCCGCAGGTAGCTATCCGCCGCATCCCATTTCTGTTGTTGCATCGCTGTTTGAGCGTCACGCAACCAACTTTCTAATTTGTCGACAGCAGAGCTAGCCTGCTGACCGGACGCAGCCGCCGGGGGCGACTGACCCAACGCCGGAAATGCACAGTTGCCAACAATAGCGACTGCAAACATCCCTGCGGACCAGAATCGGAGTCTAAATAACTCGGAGATTCTCACGCAATTCTCCTTTATCGTGACGCTTAAAACCAATCAAGTTGATCGCTGCCTACCAACACAAGATCTGCATTGCAAACCAAACAGCCACGTTTGCCTGCGGAATTTCTTCCGCAGGTCGTCGAGGTCACGGCGCATACCCTGCGCAGTGATGCCTCGGCGAGTCCATAGACAGCGCACGGCATTTTTGTGGAGCGGTGTAAATAGCGGGGGAAAAACAGCGCGTCAATGTCAGTCTTGGATTTTTTTCAAAAGATTCTTGCAAGCAGATGTTGACTGCTATCACAGTTGAGAAGTCGCAAGGGCTGGATCGATTGCGCCAAGAAATTTGCACAGAATTTTCTGAACACAAAGCGGTTTTTTGAATGGCTCACTGAGACAAGGCTCGAATCTGAGCCAATTGTATACCGTCAAATTTTTGCCAAAGCAATTTCTCGTTCAGAAATGCTGGCACAATTTGGGTTCACGGATGTTGTCCGGCCGTTTTTCATGCAGGAATTTCCGAAGGACAGGATTTTCGACAGCGTGTTTGACGGATTTTTTACGGGGTTTTGTCCCGCCAATTTTCTTAATGATAACAAAGCTCGAAACCGAAAATTCAGGGACACACAACAACCGTTTCTTCCTTTTGATTCAACCGATGACCCAAGTCTCGCTTGACCAACGTGATGAGTTCGAAAATTTCGATCTCGCCGAGCCCTTTGAGCACATCCGCGAGGATCGTGTCCTCTTTTGCTTGAATTGCAATCGGCCGGAAAACCACACGGTTCCAAACCGTTACAAGTGGTATTACTCGTTGCTAGTCGGTTTTACCTTCGGCGCTATCCTGCTCGTGGGTCCGTATCATTGCCGTTGTTGCGGCAATCGCCGCTTCTTTATCTCCGAAGAATATCATCCTCAAGCGTTGAAAAAAAAGGCGATTGTTTTAAAGCAGAAGGCCGCGATCCAGGTTACCCGACTCAAGGAATGGGCCGTGAAAAAAGTCAGTCGTTAGTTCCACGAGCGGAAACGTTGAGTGCATTTTGCATGCAACGGTGCACTTTTTGACGCATCGATTGAATTCGTCAATTGCAAATGCAAACCCATTTTCGCCGAATGACCTCACTGCTTGCGGATCGGCGCAAAATCACCGATTAGTTCACTTTGACATTACAGCGGCCTCGCTGCGGCTCGCTGAAACTCTTCCAAATAATGACGTCTGGCCAACCGGGAGTTGCCTTTTCATTTGACGCTGAACTCCTCTGCCGAGGGTTTATTCGCAAATAATCAAGGTTAGAGGGGGCGAAAGGGTCTATTCCGGTCGAAACCAAATCGCTTTTCCTGCATAATAGGGAAACGTAAGTTGAAGGAAACGTGTGTCTGCGAACGACTATGAACCAACCAATTCATCCCGATCTGGAATCGAATTCTGTGCCACCTCCCAAAAGAAAACGTGGTGTGCCGGAAGGGACTTGGATCCAGTGCCCAGGTTGCAAGAAGCCAATTTTTCGCAAAGAGGCCGAGAAGCGACTGAATGTTTGCCCGGAATGTAATTTCCACATGTACGTTTCCGCAACCCAGCGAATCGAACAAGTCCTCGACGAAGGTACTTTCGAAGAATGGGACGGAAATCTTACCTCACTCGATCCGCTCGGATTTTCCGATAGTCGCTCCTATGCCGATCGTTTGGTGAGTGAACAAAAGAAAACGGGACTTCGTGATGCGGTGGTGACGGGTACTGGAATGATTCGCGCTCGACGTGTCGCCATCGGCGTCACCGATTCGGCGTTCATCATGGGCAGTATGGGTTCTGTGGTGGGAGAGAAATTGACGCGATTGACCGAGAAGGCTACTGAGCGAAATTTGCCATTGATCATCATTAGCGGCTCCGGTGGCGGGGCTCGCATGCACGAAGGCATTCTCTCCTTGATGCAGATGGCAAAAGTGTCTGCGGCATTGGCTCGCTTTCACGAAGCGAAAGGCTTGTACATTTCCGTCCTCACGAATCCGACGATGGGTGGTGTTGCTGCGAGTTTCGCTTCTCTGGGCGATGTCATTTTTGCGGAACCGAAGGCCCTGATTGGTTTTGCTGGACCAAGGACGATCAAGGCGACCATCCGAATCGAATTACCCGAAGGCTTTCAGACCAGCGAATTTTTACTGAAACATGGTTTCGTCGATCGAATTGTTTCCCGTGATCGATTGAAAGCGGAAATCGCCCGTACGATTGACTATTGTGGCAAATGAACTTTTTGAAATCGTTGGAACTTGCGAATTTTCGAATGCCTTGTGACTGTAGAGGTTTGATCCATGGGGCTGCTTGATCGCATCCGAGACGTTTTCAAAAAGAAAGCAGCGGCGCTCGATGTCTCCGCCCGCTTTCAACTCGATCGGCATGCTTACGCGGGCACGATGTCGAAATTTCACGTTGCCCGCGAAATTAAAACGGGCAAGGTCTTCGGGATCAAATTGCTGGACAAGGAAAAGTTGGCCTTGTTCCGTGATCGTTTCAAAGGACTTGATCGTCCCGAGGAAGGCGCGATCGGGATGCTCATCGATCATCCTCGCGTGGCAAGGACCTATGAATTCGGCAAGACCACGACCGGCGTGGAATACATCTTGATGGAATACATCGACGGTCCAGGTCTCAATACGATTTTGCGCGAGCCTGACGAACGCCTGCTTAAGAATCGATTGAGCTTGATTCGCCAGATGGCGGAAGGGCTCCAGGCTGTCCACGAAGCGGGTTTCATTCATCGTGACATTTGCCCGCGGAATTATATTTGCTTCAATGATTTTTCCTGGCTAAAGCTAATTGACTTTGGCCTGACGGTTCCGAATGAGGCTCCCTATCGTTTGCCCGGAAATCGTACGGGCACTCCGCAGTACATGGCCCCTGAAATTATCCGCCGCCGGTCGACAGATCATCGCGTTGATATTTTTGCATTTGGGGTGACGATCTACCGCTTTCTTGCTCTTGAGCATCCTTGGGGAACATCCGATGTCACGGCGATGGCAGCCCTCAGTCACGATCAAAAACCGGCCGAGAGCATTCTGAAATTCCGGCCACAGATAAATCAAAAACTGGCGAAAGCCGTTCACAAATGTTTGGAAATTCGGCCCGACGCGAGGTTTGATTCGTTAAAACAGTTTTTGTCGGCGATTTCAGATGTCAAGAATGAAGATGGTTAGTCGGTTTTCTGACGGCGATTTCACTCCGCTGGAATTCCGAATGTGGCGAAAAGAACGAAGTTTCAGGTTGGCGGAAATCCAGTGATTTGCGTTCGCTCGTAGTTGTGGGAGGACTTTTCCGTTAACCTTGTCAACCAAATGCGGCATACTTACAGAGCCAAAACGTTTCATCAAATGACCTAGTATGTCTTCAGCCTATTCCACTGAACAAATGCCGTCCTGGATTGGACCCCTGTTGCGCGCGGCAGCTGTTTACAATCTTTTATGGGGCGCTGTCGCGATTCTTTTCCCAGACTTTATTTTTGCGATCTCTGGAATGGTTTCTCCGTTATCTCCAGGGGTTTTCCCATTGCTTGGTTTGGTGATTGCTTCGTACGGCGTTGGCTATTGGATCGTTTCGAAAAACCCCTTTCGCCATTGGCCGATCGTGTTTGTTGGTTTGCTCGGCAAAGTCCTCAGCGTGTTTGGGTTTTTGGCTTGCTTCGCCCTCGGCCGACTTCCTTTGACGTTCGGCCTGAACGTTATCGTTAACGACTTGATTTGGATTGCGCCTTTTGCATCAATTCTTTACTACGCGTTTCGCTGGAATAGTAATCCAGCGATGAATTCAAAATGCCCCACCTACGACGAGGCAATTCGCCTGACACGAAGTCAACGTGGCGATACGCTTGAAAAGCTCTCGTACCGAAATTTGACGATGGTAATTTTTCTCCGGCATGCAGGCTGCGCGTTTTGTCGAGAGACGTTAGGTGATCTCGAGACCATTCGAGAACCACTTTCCGAAAAGGGGATTTCGGTGGCGATTGTCCACATGGGCAACCCACTCGAGGGGGCGAAGATTCTGGGCAGATACAATCTCGAGCACATGCATCATTTCAGTGACCCACAATGCCGTCTCTACCGGGCTTTTGGATTGGAACGAGGTCGCTGG
>WBZS01002015.1_pt1 | contig 13733 bp, 8 predicted proteins | sample 5204201 | NCBI WGS metagenome assembly WBZS01 (sample SAMN12344357, study PRJNA552823) | activated sludge metagenome | biome: Activated sludge suspended growth; feature: Nitrification reactor; material: Wastewater; isolation source: activated sludge from nitrification reactor of wastewater treatment...
GCTAAAATCGTTGCCCACGCCTCCGCCGATCGCGCCTCCAATCGGTCGGCGAGATTCGCCAGCACCTGCTTGGCATCCCCCACCAAGCCGACGTCGACGGGATAGTTCATGCCGATCTGATCTGACGCCAAGTCGATTTGGATCAATTTTCCTGGTATCTGAAGTTTTCGAAAACCGGTGAACACTTCGGTGAATCGGCAACCGACCGCCACGACGACGTCGGCGTGAGGCCAAGCCACTTTCGAAGCGATGGATCGGGCGTGTCCCAGGGCGAACGGCAATCGTTCGTCGACGATCCCTTTGCCGTTGAGCGTGGTGGCAACGGGACACGCCAACCGTTCCGCCAACGCACGAACCTCATTGGCCGCATTCGCCCAAACCGCGCCGCCACCGGCGAGAATCAACGGACGCTTCGCTTGGGAAAGCAATTCCGTCGCCTTGTCGAGATCAGGTGCGGGAACGCCAATAGAAACCGGCGTGGATGTAGGGGTATCGGGATGAAGCTTCGCAGGGGGCTCGACGGTCGCTGGGGCGGCCATCAAATCCTGAGGCAGAATCAAAGCCGCTGGGCGAGGCCGACCCGTGGTGAGGGCGTTGAACGCTTCCGTCACATGATGCGAAATACCTAGATTGTTGAGCACGGTGCCGGCGTATTTCGTGCACGGCTTGAAGATGCTTTCCAGATCGATTTCGTGATAGTTGCCACATTCGAGGTGCAGGCGATCGTGATTGACTTGGCCGGTCAGAAGAAGCACGGGGACCGAGTCGCCCCACGCTTCGCCGATTCCGGTCAGGGCGTTGGTCGCGCCGGGGCCAGCCGTGGTGCAGATCACGCCGGGTTTGCCCGTCACCCTCGCATAGCCGTCGGCGGCGAAAGCACCGGCTTGTTCGTTGCGAATGAGAATGGTTTCGATGCCACCGTGGCGGTGAAGTGCGTCGTAAAGCGAAGTGGTATGGGAACCCGGCATGCCGAAAATGGTTCGCACACCATGCCGATAAAGCTCCTCGATAACGACATCCGCTCCCGTCATGCAACCTCGAGAAAATGAAAGTGTCCTGGCTCCCGGTTCGTGTCGGGCAAAACCACGCACGCGCCTCGTTGACGTTTCGGGCTCGCGTGTTTAGCCAAGGTCTGAACCCACTCATGAAGGCGTGATCTTTTCCGAGCGCGAAACGTAAACGAAGCGGGTACGAACTTCAATCGCTTACACACGGTTACCCGACGATTTTGCGGTAGGCTTCGCCTTCGTTCAGGGTCGGCGATTCGGGGCGACCTTTGTAACGATAAACAAGTTGGAGATTATTTAGTCCGAGCAGGTGCAAGAACGTCGCATGAAGATCGTGAACGTGCAAGCGGTCTTCGACGGCGTGCAAACCAAGTTCGTCGGTGCTACCGATCGTCTGGCCGCCCTTGACGCCTCCGCCAGCCACGAACATAGTGAAGCCGTAGGGATTGTGATCGCGGCCATCTCCCTGTTCGGACATGGGGGTTCGGCCAAATTCGCCGCCCCAGATCACCAGGGTCGATTCGAGAAGCCCACGCCGTTTCAGGTCTTGAATCAAACCCGCGACCGGTTTGTCGCTCGATCGGCAGTTGTCGGTGTGATTGCGTTCAATGCCTTTGTGGGCGTCCCATTTGCTGCCGGCTCCATGGTAAAGCTGAACGAAACGCACGCCTCGCTCGACCAATCGTCGCGCGAGCAAGCAGTTTCGGCCCATCGATGCCGTTTCGCGATCGTTGATGCCGTACAGATTTTTCGTTTCCTCCGTTTCCTGAGCTAAATCCACAGCTTCAGGGGCGTGGGCTTGCATGCGAAAGGCGAGTTCGTAGCTGGCGATGCGAGCATCGAGTTCGGTTTGTTGGCGGCGCGTCAGGGCGTGTTGGCGGTTGAACTGGTTGAGCAATTCCAGTCGGCCTTGTTGTTGCGAGTGGTTGATGTTGGCGGGGGTATTCAAGTTCGGCACGGGTTCGGTGCCTGCCTGGAAGCGCGTACCCTGGAACACGGCGGGCATGAATCCCGCACCCCAATTCCGCGGCCCGTTGGTGACTTGCGCGGGGTTGTCCTGCATGACGATGAAGGCGGGCAGGTTCTGGTTTTCCGTTCCCAGGCCATAGGAAACCCACGCTCCCAACGAGGGCCGACCCGCGAGGATCGAACCGGTGTTCATTTGGCAAACGCCGTTCGAATGGTTTAGACCGTCGGCCCAACACGAGCGGATCACCGCCAAATCGTCGGCGCACTGGGCGACGTGGGGAAGCCAATCGGAAACCCAAATCCCTGCTTGTCCGTGCCGGGCCCAGCGCCGTCGCGACCCGAGGATGGGTGCGTTGTATTCTCCCATCGGCGTGATCACGGGGCGAAAATGGCGAGGCATCTGTTGCCCAGCGAGCCGATTCAAATCGGGTTTCGGATCGAAAAGATCGAGATGGCTTGGTCCGCCTTCCATGAATAGGAAGATGACGCTTTTGGCTTTCGCTTCGTGGTGAGGCGGTCGAACCGCGACCGGATTGACCGGATTGATCACCCGAGGCCGGCTGGGATTGGCGAAAACAGGATTCTCTTGAAGGAAATAACTGAGCGCCAACGCTCCAAATCCCGCGCCGCCGCGCAGAAGCGCCTCACGCCGTGATGCCAATCGGCAGCCATCCAAATTTGAAGTAGGCGTCATGTTTTCGGATCCTCAATTTCCGCTTCGGGCGATGACACCATTGTAAAGCGAACCAGGGAAACGCGAAAGCGAAATCCTCGTTGGTCGCACTGGCGCATGAATCCACGGAAGGTATGCCAGGCGTCCAATGACGAATGCCCGCGTGGCTTCGGGAAGCATGGAATTCAGGCGCTCGCATCTTCGCCGAATTGCTTGGTGGCGCGAGATGCATCAAACGCCTTATTTCTCGCCTGCCACGCGAACGTGAACGTGGGCGGTGGCGGTGTAGCCGAGCCGATTCGTGCGTTGCACGCGTGCCACGTAATGACCTGCGTTCGCGTAGGTGTGCGAGGTGATTGCGTATCCGTCTTTCGCCAGCGGAACGACGTTGCCATCGCTTAGCACCTTCACTTTCGGGCTGCCGTCGCCAAAATCCCAGGTTTCTTCGCCGTCTGTCGTTCGAAACGTACGGACATAAAACTTAACGGGTGTTCCGGGCCGAACGCCAAACGTTGGGAAGTAGGCGGCATGAATGGAGGGCGGAAGCTTCGAAAGTTCCGTTTGATCGAGCACGTTCACCACGGCAAAATCGTAATCGCTTTCACCCGAATCGTTCGTGATCTTCAAAATTTCACTGTAAACTCCAGGCTTGGTGTAGGTGCGTGTGGTTTTCATTCCCTCCGCCTTGGTCCCGTCCAAAAACGACCAATCATAGTGGCGGATTTTTCCAGCACGCGTCCAGGATCGACTCGCATCCAGCGTGATGGTTTCTCCGGTGACGGCGAAATGGTGGGGCCGCGCCACCGCTTGGATCGTTGGCTTGTATTTAGCATGGTAAGCTTCCCAAAGGAACGCATATCCTTCGATGATGCCCCATTCGCCGGAGGGTTGTTTTCCTGAGATGTCGAAGTGAAGGTGCGACCAACCGCCGCTTCCCCCTTCTTTACCGAGTTTTCCTATCACTTGGCCCATGCGAACCATGGTTCCAGGCTTGATTCCTGGAGCAATCTGCGCCAGGTGGCTATAGCGGTAAGCCCAGCCGCGTCCGTCTTGAAGATAGACAACATCGTAGCGTGGGTGCACCATCTTATTCTCGATATTGGGCAGTTTTTCCTTCCCTGCCGAGAGAACGATTCCGTCGGTGGCGGCAAACACCGTGGCAAGGTTCTCCGTGCCGCCAATGTCGAGTCCGTAATGGTAATAGATGTTTTTGTTGAAAGGCATCTCGCCGCCGTCGACGTGAACGGGTTCGTTGGCCATCTGCGTTCCTGAGGAAAACCAACGCAGATCCGTGGGGTAAGTGAACGTCCCAGGTTTCAAAAGAGGCTCATTGGCGGCGAAGAGACGCAGGCGTGCGTCTTTGCGCAGGCCCCAAGGGTTGGATCCCGCGATCCCTTTGCTGGCGTTCATCGTGTAGCCGCGTGTGACGGGGCAATCGATTTGAACCTTTTCCAGGGGCGTGGGCAGGCGATAATTTCCCGAGACAAGCTGAATCGATTTGCCATCCACTTCGACCACGACCTCAGCATGCCTGACCGCAAGGCGAATGGCATCGCGTGTTTCCTTGACGTCGACCAGGCGGACGGTTGCCTTTGTCTTATTCGGGAGTTTCACCCCAGTTGTTTCACCTAGGTTAAGATCGATAGTCTGGAACCCGATCGGGAGCGTCGGTTTCGAAACATCGAATTTCTCTGCCTCCAAGGAGGGTGACATTTGGCCGAATCCAACTTCCCCGAGCAGAAAGATGGCGAGGATTCCGCCGAGCGAGGTACGTAGGGCACGCATGGTTCGAACCTCCGATCACAGGCATGATGCTGATCCACGTTTGGCCTATCTGTACCTGAAAAGGGGGCGCCTCGCAACGGCTGGGTTGGAAGATGGGAACGGAAATTTTTTGAAGCTTACGAAGGACTTTTTGACTTTCATGGGCGGGCCGAGTACATAGGGGCAGTCCTTGAAATCAATTCATTAAAAAAAGGAGCCGACATGAACCCGAAGATTCCCGCAATTTTCGCGACGGGCCTCATTACCTTCGTGCTAGGCGGAGGTGCTGGGATTTTAGCGCAAACCTATTTTGGCCCCTGGTTGTCCGTTAGCAAATCGACTTCGAACGACGGTGGACCGCCTCCAGGCATGGGCGATGGTCCTCCTCCAGGGATGGGAGGCGGCCCGCCGCCGGGAATGGGGGGCGCGCCACCTCCAGGTATGGGCGGCGGTCCGCCACCGGGCATGGCGGGAGGGAAGGGCGGCATGATGGGAAAAGGACCTAGCCCACGCATGCAGCTTTTGTCATTGGTAAACAAACTCGATCAACTCACCGACAAGCCTTTGACGGTGAATCTATCCGCCGAGCAGAAAACGAAAATCGCCGAGGCGCTGAAAGAACTCACCGCGACGGACGAGGTGGGAGAAGAGGTCGCAAAGAACCGCCTGGACGCGCTGGTCGAATCGCTCGCCGAACACCGTTCGACCATGGAAGCCGCGGGCTTCCGTTGGCCTGGCGAAAAAGGTGGATTCGGTGGCTTCCCGAAGGACGACCCGGGCATTTTCAAGCAAGAAAAGAACGCCGAGACGTTGAAAAGGTTGCAAAACCGCGTGAAGTAGTGCCAGGCTTCATGGTCCATGATCGTTTCGCGTCACCACCGCGAACGGCCGAGCACCTTCCTTTGGAGATGGCGAGGCATGTGCGTTTCGTCAGTCTGCTCCTGACGAAACGGGCGTGCCTGGGGAGCACTTCAAGCCGTTGGTGGTGGGGGCGTGGATGCGTTTTCAGCGGTGGTGGCCAAGCTGAAAAGAATGGCGGAGTTTATTTTTCCAATGGGCTGGTGATCTCGAGATCTTTTACCTGCACGCCGGGCTGCATGTCATAAGGTATCCCGCCACCTGGCTGGGCCAGCTTTTGAAGTCCAGGCTTTTGTTTTCCTTTGACGAGGCGTTCGGGAGGTTCGATCACCTGGATTTTGACGGCACCCAGGGGAGGGTTGATCACTTGGTAGTTGCCGTTGTCGTCGGAAGACCCGCCTTGATGTTGATTCTTCGCGCCGTTGACCACGACGAGCACATTGGGCAGAGGCGCCTGGTCGTAGGTAACTTTTCCTTTAAGGACATTTTGGGGCGGCTCGCCACAGCCGGCGCAGGCTGCGAGGGCCAAACCCGCGACGACGTTGAAAAGCCGGGAAGAAACCATGCCAGACATCCTCGAAGTAAGGCGGGAATGCTTCAATTCCAGTCGGAACCGAGCGGTGTGCCATCCATGGGTTGGACCGCGATCCAAAAAGTGTTGGCGCTGACGGAGGACGAAACCGAGCGAACGCTTCCGTCCGCCATGCCCGCCATGAGCACGTTCGTGTGATACGAGCTAGGAAGCCAGCGCCAGCAGCCAGAAACGGAGGGACCAAATTTCGGGCCATAGGCGGTAGGCCAAGATCCCCAGACACCACCACTGGGAGGCCAATTGGCTTGGTACAACCCAAAGGCAGGCGTTTTCCACACGGGGCCGTACGCGCCACTTGCGATGACGGCACCCGTCGTGTCATATCCCCCCGCCAAGTCGCGCGATACCGGCACGTTTTCCCCTTCCACGAGTCGTTCGGTCATGGCGATCGTGTTGGAGGTTCCATCGCGGATCGTGGCGAGGGTCAGCGTGGCTTTACCCCAGCCCCAGCCGGGATTTGTGGGATCCGAATCGCTGGTGGGTGTCGAAAAAAGCGCAGCGCTCCCAAGGTACGAGCAGGATGCCCATCCATCGGTATTGCGTCCGGCGAGGGCGGTCGGATCCGTTGGGCACAAGAACAACGGGAGGATCGGTTGATCCGCCGGGGCGGCCAAGCCATGCGTTTGATACTGCTTGAAGAGTGCGTCTTGCTCAACGTACGGAAACAGCGCCACCATCAAACTCCCCTTGGACGCTGCCGTCAGTGGGGTTTGCAGCGGTGGTAGTTTTTTGTAGGCATCGTGGTAGTTGTGAACTCCCAGTGTTAACTGCTTCAGATTATTGGTGCACTGCATCCGTGCTGCTGCTTCGCGAACCTTCTGCACGGCTGGCACCAGGAGCGCAATCAAAACCGCGATGATCGCAATCACCACCAAAAGCTCGATCAGTGTGAAGGCACGGCTATTGCGAGTGCCAAACGACATAAAAACCTCCAACCCAATCCAAAGACCCCCCGACCCTTTTCGCCGACTTTCGCATACCTAAGAGTAGGTTCGACGCAGAAATCCAAGAAGATACGGGGAGATATGAAAGCGTCCTAATTCGTTACTCAGCCAATGGCTCATGGGGCAGGTATGAAACTCCTTCTATTATACAGGCAAAACAGCAGAATGCGAACGTATAAGAAAACTTCCCGTCTCGCGTCAACAACCGTATGAAACGAGTCAGCCGCTTCACGAACCGACCCGCAGAATGATCCGATCGCAAGGCCGTCGTGAAATCGCACCTCTTGCAATCCGTTCAAGCATCAATGCCCGAAATCTAAGCAACCCAATACGGGTCCAAAGGGGCGTCGAAATCTTATCTCTTTACCTAAATTAAGGTTACGACTCTGCATTCGCATTGGTACGGCGTTTGCGTTTTTCGATGCCGTCCCAAGCACCCAACCTCCTCTCCACGGTTCTTGGTGAAAGAGAACGACGGTCCGTCCGTCGCTGAGTCCTTTACCACGAAGTGCCGACCGAGTGAGGCTCTCCATGTATCAGGTACGCGCGCGGACGATGGTGATCATTGGCAACGGCATGGTTGGTCATCGCTTTTGCGAGCGAATGTTTGAATTCGATGTGAAAAAGCATTTTCAACTCGTCGTGTTTGGCGAAGAACCTCGGTCGGCCTACGATCGAGTAAACCTTTCCAAATTCTTTGTCGATCGAGATGCTTCGAAGCTTCAGTTGGCGGATCCGGCATGGTACGCGGAGCGTGCCATCCCCCTGCACATGGGAGACCCCGTTGTCACGATTGATCGTGCCCAACGAAAAGTGATCTCTCAGCAAGGGCGTGAGGTCAACTACGATGTTTTGGTGTTGGCGACGGGTTCGGCGCCGTTCGTCCCTGCGGTGCCGGGCGTCGACAAGGAAGGGGTTTTTGTTTACCGCACCATCGAAGATCTGGAAAAGATTTTGGCCTGGGGTGCCACGTCGAAGCGATGTTCGGTGGTTGGCGGAGGCTTGCTGGGATTGGAAGCCGCCAAGGCGGCGTACGACTTGGGATTGGAAACGCATGTCGTTGAATTCGCGCCGAGATTGATGCCGCGCCAAGTCGACGAACATGGTTCGAAAGCTTTGGTCAGCAAGATCGAAAGCCTCGGGGTCAAAGTTCACCTCAACAAGAATACCAAGGAAATTTCAGGCAACGGTCATGTGGATGGGATGGTCTTCGCGGATGGCACTCGGCTGGATGTCGATATGGTCATCGTGTCGGCCGGCATCAAGCCCCGCGACGACCTTGCTCGCACGTGTGGGTTGGCGGTGGGGCCTCGCGGCGGCGTGGTCGTGGACAACTCCCTGACTACCTCCGACCCCAACATTTACGCCATCGGCGAAGTCGCACTTCATTCGGGAATGATTTACGGATTGGTTGCGCCGGGTTACGAGATGGCCGAAAATCTCGCCGCCACGCTGACAGGCCAGCCACGCGAATTCGCCGGCGCGGATTTGTCGACCAAATTGAAACTCATGGGTGTCGATGTCGCGAGTTTCGGAAACCCCTTTGCGGATGAAAAATCGTCTCGCTCCCTGTCCTTCGAAGATCCCTTTTCGGGGACCTACAAGAAGCTGGTCTTCAATCTCGAAGGCACTCGCTTGATCGGCGGAATTTTGGTGGGGGACGCTTCCGCGTATGGCACCTTACTTGCGTATTACAAAAGTGGCAATCCCCTGCCGATGAAGCCCCACGAACTATTGGTCGGAAAAAGCGATGGAAAGAGTGGCTCACTGGCGTTGCCGGAGGAAGCACAGGTTTGCTCGTGCAACAACGTGTCCAAGAGTGCGTTGTGCGGCGCTATACGTAGCCAAAACCTGACAACTCTTGCCGAAGTCAAATCCTGTACCAAGGCGGGTACAGGTTGTGGCGGATGCCTTCCGTTGGTGACGGACCTGTTCAAAGCAGAAATGGCAGCGTCGGGAAAGAAGGTGAACAACCATCTTTGCGAACATTTCGCCTACTCGCGCCAGGAGTTGTTCGACATCGTTCGTGTCAAAGCGTACCGGACCTTCGAACAACTTCTGTTCACGCACGGAAAGGGGCAGGGGTGCGACATCTGCAAACCGGCCGTGGCGTCGATCCTGGCGAGCCTGTGGAATGAATGCGTGGTGGAACACGCGACACTTCAGGACACCAATGACCGCTTCCTCGCAAACATCCAGCGGGGCGGATTGTACTCGGTCGTTCCCCGTGTCGCTGCCGGCGAGATCACTCCCGAGAAGCTGATCGTGCTTGGCGAGGTCGCGAAAGAGTTCGGTCTGTACACGAAAATCACAGGAGGGCAACGCATCGACCTCTTCGGCGCGAAAGTCCAGGACCTGCCAAACATTTGGGAACGGTTGGTCAACGCGGGTTTCGAAAGTGGCCACGCGTATGGGAAAGCACTTCGCACCGTCAAAAGCTGTGTGGGGGACACTTGGTGCCGATACGGTGTGCAAGATTCCGTGGGAATGGCGATTCGTGTCGAGAATCGCTACAAGGGGATTCGTGCGCCGCACAAACTGAAGGGCGGTGTCTCAGGTTGTGTTCGTGAATGTGCTGAGGCACAGGGAAAAGACTTTGGACTGATCGCTACCGAGGTTGGATGGAACTTATACGTATGTGGCAACGGCGGCGCGAAGCCTCGCCACGCCGACTTGTTGGCCGCCGACCTCGATGCGGACACCGCGATCCGTTACCTGGACCGCTTCCTGATGTTTTACATTCAAACTGCGGATCGACTGACACGGACCTCGGTGTGGCTGGAGAAACTCGAAGGTGGAATCGACTATCTTCGCGAAGTCGTGATTCACGACTCCTTGGGGATCGCGAAAGATCTGGAACGGCAGATTCAATTCTTGGTGGACACGTACAAGTGCGAATGGCGGGAAGCGGTGGAAGACCCTGATAAACGCCGACTGTTCCGTCAGTTCGTGAATACCGAAGATTCCGAGCCAACGATTGAATTGGTTCCTGAACGCGAACAGACCAAGCCTGTGGAATGGTCGACATCGTTTGTACCGTTGGCACGTTTCGGGCTTCTAAAATCAAAAACGGACACGGGCGATTCGACGGAAATCGACACCCAGTGGGTCAACGTGGGCACCGTGCGAGATTTTCCGAATGATGGCGGCGCGACGGTGAAAGTCGGTGGCGTGCAAATCGCCGTCTTCAATTTCGCAAGCCGGGGTGAATGGTACGCCTGTCAGAACCTTTGTCCGCATCGGCGCGAGTTCGTGCTTGGTCGTGGCATCCTTGGTGATCAGTCAGGCGAACCGAAAGTTGCCTGTCCAATACACAAAAAAGCCTTCTCGCTGCAGACGGGGGATTGCATTTCAGGCGACGATTACAAAGTGGAAGTATTTCCCGTCCGGATCGAGGGAGACACGGTTTGGTTGAAACTTCCGCACCAGGAAATGTTGGAAACCGTGTTGGCGACCCAAAAGACCTGTAACCGAGTTTGTGACCATCACCGCGAACACGCGACGGTCTGAACGAATCTTCGAGAATTTTGAATGTGCCGAGCGACGTGGAAGGCGAATGGTTATGCTTTATTGGTCACGCTCCTGTTGGCAGGATTGATCGTTGCGGGTTCACGAAACCTTCGTCACTTCGATGCCGCATTGGTGGGATACACGTTCGCCACGCTTTTCGCGACCTACGGGATCGCTCGGCGTTATGCCCTTTGGCTGCAGCGTCCCCCCACGGCGATGTATTGGCGCCGAGGGTGGAGCATCCTGCTTGGCTTGCTGCACCCGCGTCATCTTCACAAAAACCTCTTTGCGTTGCTTCGCCGATTCGTGGTGAACTTCACACTGAATCGATTCATTTGGCGGCGAAGTAAAGTGCGGGGATTGGCGCATTGGTTGATCATGTGGGGTTGTATTTCCGCTGGGGCGCTTACGTTTCCGTTGGTGTTTGGGTGGATCCATTTTGCCACGGAGGCCAACAACTTCGAATGGTATCGCGTGTACGTGTTCGGGATGCCCCATTTCGCGTTTCCGATCCATTCGTGGGTGGGCTTTGTCCTTTTCCACGCCCTGGTATGGTCGTCGTTCCTGGTGATCGCGGGGGTTTTGTTGGCGATGCACCGTCGGCTTCGTGATCACGGCGCGGCGGCGCTGCAGCAGTTCGGAGAGGATTGGCTTCCGTTGATCTTGTTATTTGCGATCAGCGTGACGGGTCTAATGCTCACCGCGAGTTACACCTGGATGCGTGGTTACGCGTATGACTTCCTCGCCATCCTTCACGCCATTACGGTGATTTTTACGTTACTTTGGTTGCCCTTTGGGAAGTTCTTTCACATCTTTCAGCGTTCCGCCCAAATCGGTGTCGCGTTTTACAAAGATGTGGGCCAACAAGGCGAACAAGCGGTTTGCCGTCGCTGTCAGATCCCCTTCGCATCTCGAATGCAGGTGGAGGATTTGATCGCGGTTGAGAGACAATTGGGTTACCGGTACGACATGCCGAATTCGGCCGTGGAACACTACCAATGGATCTGTCCGAAGTGTCGACGTGCGTCGTTGGGGCTTGCACAAGGAGCACTGTGGCGCGTGGAGAGTATCGAATCTGAGAATCTTTCTCCTTCGCGAAATGGTGTCCTCTTGAATTCGGACGATAGAAGTCCGCACGGATCGAATAGTAAAGGATCGCATGGCTAGCCTACCCGCACCGACGCTGCAAATCATTGATCGATTCGGTCCACATCTGGCGCAGACGACGGGCGTTCACGTCGCCACGTCGGAAGAACCGGATCGTATGGTCAAAACCCATTGTTGCTTTTGCGGGATGCAATGCGGCATCGAATTGAAGGTGAAAAACGAGCAGGTCGTAGGTTTCGAACCGCGTTATGATTTCCCGACCAATCGAGGAACATTGTGTCCCAAGGGAGTGAAGCGTTATCTGCAAAACACGCATCCAGATCGACTTTTGCATGCGTACGCGCGGGACTCGGCGGCACCGGGTGGTTTTTCCGCCATTCCGTACGAGAAGGCTATTCAACGCGTGGCGGAAGGAATCGACCGGATCCAATCGAAGTATGGCCCGGAAGCCATGGGAATGATCGGCGGTGCGAGTCTGACCACGGAAAAGGCATACCTTGTCGGGAAATTCGCGAGGATGTGTCTGAAAACACCGTTCGTCGATTACAACGGTCGTCTGTGCATGGTGAGTGCCGCCGCTGCCAACAAAAAAGCGTTCGGTATCGACCGGGCCGCCAATCCATGGTCGGACCTTCTGAAAGCGGAAGTCATTTGGGTTTCCGGTGCGAATATTGGGGAATGTTTTCCAATCCTCACCAATTACCTCTGGGAGGCACGCGACCGAGGCGCCAAGATCGTGGTGGTCGACCCTCGTATCACACCGATCGCACGGACCTGCGACCTCTTCCTGCCGGTTAAACCGGGCCGGGATATCGCGCTGTTCCATGGCATTTTGCATCTGATGATTGAGAAAGGTTGGGTGGATTACGATTTCATCCAACGTACTACGGTGGGGTTTGACAAGGTCGCCGAGCATGTTCAGTCGTGGACTCCTGCTCGCACTGCCGAGGTGACGGGAATCGCCGAAAAAGCGATTCGACAGGCAGCGGAATGGTGGGGCACGGCAAAGTCAAGCTTCTTGCTGCACGCGCGAGGCATTGAGCATCACAGCCATGGCGTCGTCAACTGTCTTGGCGCGATCAACATGGTGCTCGCGTCCGGTAGGATTGGCAAGGAAGGGTGCGGCTACGCCACCATCTCGGGTCAGGGGAACGGACAAGGCGGGCGGGAGCATGGTCAAAAATGCGACCAACTGCCCGGAGGCAGAGACATCGACAACCCCGACCATCGCGCTCATGTCGCGAAAGTGTGGGGTATCGACCCGGCCGATTTACCCAACAGTGGCGTCGATTTGATGGAGCTTTTCCACAAGATCGATCGCGGTGAGTTAAAGGGATTATTGACAATCTGTATCAATCCCGCGGTGTCGCTCCCGAACAACACGTTCATCGAATGGATGCTCGAAAGGCTCGAATTCTTCGTCGTGATCGATTTCTTCATGAGCGAGACAGCTCGATTTGCGGACATCGTTCTGCCGGGCTCTTTGCAGGAGGAGGATGAGGGAATCGTCACCAGTGCGGAAGGGCGGGTGATCAAGATCAATCAGGCGGTGAAGTGCCCTGGCGAAGCCCGGCAGGACTGGCGGATTCTTCAGGACATCGCTGCCGCCCTGGGCCGATCCAAGGGGTTTACTTTCCAAAGTTCCCGAGAGATCTTTGACGAGTTTCGGCGTGCCACGGCTGGCGGCGTCGCGGACTACGCTGGCGTCACGTATGAACGGATCGAGCGAAACAATGGCGTGTTTTGGCCCTGCCGAACCGAAGACGGTCCAGACACCCCACGATTATTCGAACCCGGCTCGTGGAATCCGATCGCGAACGGGAAAGGCCCCTTCTACTTCCCTGATGGCAAGGCGAAGTTTCACGTGGCGCCCTACGCGCCACCCACGGAAGACACGGACCGCGATTTCCCGGTGATTCTGACCAGTGGGCGAGTTGTCAGTCAATATCTAAGCGGTAGTCAGACTCGGCGAATTGGACCTTTGGTCGATCAGTACCCTGAACCCAAGGTCGAGATGCACCCGCGCTTGGCAGAAAAACATGGAATTCGCGATGGTGAATGGGTGCGCATCGAGTCTCGCCGTGGCGTGGTGACTCTCCGCGCTCAGGTCGTGACGACGATCCGTCCTGACACCATCTTCGTTCCTTACCACTGGGGCGGATTCCGATCGATCAATCGGGTGACGATCGGTGCGACGGATCCGATCTCCAAGATTCCCGAATACAAAGTTTGCGCGGTTCGCCTGGTTCGGCAATATGGTCCTCCAAGCTATACCGATCATTATGAGGTTCAGCAATGAAACGTGTCGG
>WBZS01002016.1_pt1 | contig 13730 bp, 12 predicted proteins | sample 5204201 | NCBI WGS metagenome assembly WBZS01 (sample SAMN12344357, study PRJNA552823) | activated sludge metagenome | biome: Activated sludge suspended growth; feature: Nitrification reactor; material: Wastewater; isolation source: activated sludge from nitrification reactor of wastewater...
AAGTCGTTTCGCTCGACCAGTTACCCGCCGATTGGGGGCAGAACCTCGCGCACACGCGAACGATTGGGGACGATTGGCTGAGACGGCAGGCGACGGCCGTTTTGGTCGTTCCGAGCGCGCTGGCGCCTAACACGAGCAATGTCCTGCTCAACCCCGCACATCCCGAGTTGCTGCCACCAGGGCAGGGCAATATCCACATTGTCCGCGTGCGACAGTATCCCTTTGACTCGCGACTCTTCGCGGGGCCGGTCCAAAAGTCGTAGCCTTGGCAGACATTCACTTTAGAGAAGGGCAGGGCCGCTGTGGACCCGCACTCGCCTGATGACGCTTGCAAAGGCAACGGCAGCTTGCTCATGATCAAGCCGCCGCTCACGTGAATCTGATGTAGGCCTGATCCTCGGCCGAAGCTGACTTTCAATTCCGTTTAGGACACCGACCGCTCTGGGATCGAAGCAGTCCTCAGGCTATCCGAAAAAGCCGGGGTGATTTACATTGCACCGGCATTCAACCGATGGAAGATACTCTCCACTTGATGCCACCATGTCGGTGGAGATTCATCCTTCACAACCAGCTCCCCATTCTTAAAGAATGCAATGTCCCAGTAGGTATCCAAGTCGTCCTCGCTGCGATCCTCGCTATTGTCGAAGAAGATCGCCAGCGTGGCGACGCGGGCGCCATGCGCGAAATTCAGCAGCACCCGCTCGTAACGATTTTTGAGTTTGTCCGAACTGACATTGTGGCCACCCTTGGCATGCCGGATGGCCACGCGCGCCTTTGACTTCTCGATCGAATTTAGGCCGACAGCGAAGAGCACTACGAGATAGCCGCGCCGGCGGGCTTCCGCCATGAAGCGCGCCTTTTCCTGCACAGGGTCAGAGAACACTGTCTCGAAGCTGAAGCTGATCTCCTGATCAAGATACTGCTGGCGCAGGCGGGCCGCTTCCTTCGCCGCACGCTCCTCGAATTCATCCTTGGTGTAGTTGTTCGCACCCAGATCGAGGGTGATGGCCATCTCGACCTCATCCGGGTTGATGTGGGCCTCCAGCTCAGCGGCAAGGGCGTCAGCGAGCCGCTCATTGTAGAGCGTAGTTTTGCCGGCACCGTTTTGGCCGGCGATCACCACCAGCAGGCGCCGGTCCTCTTCGGGAACCTCGCATAAGCACGCCTGCAATTGCGCCAGAAAAATTTCAAGTGGACTCAGACGCTGCCTTTCGGGCCTTACGTCCAGCACCAAGGCTTGCGAACGCGCCCGCTAGCCCGGTGACGGCCCGGGTCGCGCGCGTACCCTCCTCTCGTCGCCTTTCCGTCGTGCTGGCCGCGAGCGCTTGGTAGGCGGACTGCAGGGCATCCAGATCAACCTGCGGAGCTTTGAGAAGATCGAGCACAGAGTTGCCAGATGGCAGGCGCGCATTGAGCCAGCGTCCCTTGAGCGGAGGGAGGTTCTGCCATGATTGTGCCGCGCCGTAGAGCTGCTTGAGGCGGTCGCGATTCTCGTGGGCACGCACCTGCTCTATGTCGGTGAGCTTCATCCACTGGTAGACCGTCTGCCGCGTGACGCCGAAGACCTCGGCGGTCTCACTGACGTTCACGCCGAAGACCGTGCGTACGCCGTCCAAAACGGACGCCGGGGAGAGCGCGACGAGTGGAAGTGCGTCCTTGAGGGTGCACCCCATCGCCGCTGGGGCTTCTAGGAGGTCGACTTGATTCTTGATGAAAACGATCCATACGCCGGTCGTCGCCGAATGGCCTTCCCGCGAATACGACGTGGCGGAGTCTAGCAACATCCAGACGCGCGGAACGCCTTGGTAAGGGTCAGACTGGTCCTCGACGATGACACTTCCGGTCCCTTCTCCATAGAGGCTACGCATGGCACCCTGACGGATTGCGAAATCGCGGCTAGCCGGCGTTAGTGAATTGCGCATTCTGTCCCCCCTATGCCGGCTGGCCCGACCACTCGGCCTCGGCTTCTCGCGTAATTATACGGCTAAATGCCATGCAGATATCATCGCGAAGACGCTGGAATTCATCGGCGATTTCTGCCGCCTGCAACCGGCGGGAATCTATGCGCCAGCGGTCGATATCCAGGATTGCCGATGGCCCTTCGGTGTACTTCTTCAACAAGACTGGGGGCGACAGGACCGAACCATCGAGATCCGGCGGTAGGGAAGGTGGCGCAAAGCCCCGTCCAAACTGGACACGCATCGCCCCATCGGTCCCTCGCGGGTATTCGTGGCTCATGAATGCAGTTTGGGCGATTTCGCCGAAGACGTGGGTCAAGTGGCCGAATCCGTCCTTGAAGTAGTCCTCGGGTGCCTTACCGTTGGTCGGAATAATGAAGTCGACGTACCGCAAGCCCAGCCGCAACACCTTGACGCCGCCAGCGGCACATAGGCAGTCCAGCATGGACCGCCATTCCGCGAGGAAGTGTACCGAATCCTTGTAGAGGGAAGTGGTGTAGGTCATCGCGCCATCCTGAAGGCGCAAGGAGCTGCGATCGTCGTCGCTGCGCAACTCGCGGCCGACCTCGCCGTCGTTAGCTTTGGACTCCCCTACTGGGGCAAGCGTGTTGCCGAAAATAAGTGTCACCTGTCGCAAAGCCTTCATGGCGGGGAATCGTTCGCCAAGCACAGCCTTGAGGCGTGCGGCTACAGCCTTGTACTCGGTATCGATCTCGGGATCAAAACGGACTTGCGCCAGCACAAGGGCTAACGGCGCATTGGGCCACTTGCCCAGCGCCTGCTCGTGATTGCTCACGGTCATTCCTCCTGTTGTATGAGTAGGGCACTGCGTCTAGTTACGTCAATCATACACACTACTTGACAATCCGGGGAATTCAAATATACTATTAGACACGCTAACATACATACCGTGGAGAACGGCAAGGTATGGGGCAATCACCCAATATCCGACAAGGAGAACTGAAATGAGCAACTCCAACAGCAGTCAGGCGCCCGGTCAGAACAAGACCGTCACCATCATTGTCAATGGCCGCCCGCGCGATGTAACTGGCAAAACGATCTCCTACGAGGAGATCGTCAAACTGGCCTTCCCGGACGACCCGTCCAACCAAGACGTCGACTTTACGGTCGCCTATGCCAACCCCCACGGGAAAGATGGCGAACTGGTCGCCGGGCAGGAAGTCCATGTGAAAGAAGGGATGGTGTTCAATGTCACCAAGACCAATCGTTCTTGACCCCGACATCCAGTCCCTTCAGGACGAGGGACTGAGCGTCGAGGTGGTGCAGGGGCATCTCCTGGTTCATCAGGTGCCCTACGTCAATTCGGGCGGGGAGGTGGCGCGCGGCATCATGGTCACCGACCTGTCCGGCAACGTCGGAGCTCTGGGCAAGCCGCGCGACCACCAGATCTGGTTCGCAGGCGAGGTTCCCTGCTACGCCAACGGGAAGCCGATCCGGTCGCTCAACCGCACCGAAGGCCGACGCGAAATCTGGCACGGTTTTGCCGCGGATCACCGCTTCTCCTGCAAACCCGTGGGGCAACCGGACTTTCCGCTGACGCACTCGGCCAAAATTCGCCACTATCTCGCGCTCATCGCCCCTGAGGCCAAGGCCGTCGAGCCGAAGGCGACGCCCTACGTCTTCGAACCCATAGTTTCATTCGACCCGGAACAGATCTTCAACTACTGGGACACCGCCTCGACCCGCGCTGGCATCCTGGCCGTGACGTCGAAACTCGCGCATTACCGCGTGGCTATCGTCGGCCTGGGGGGTACCGGCAGCTATGTACTCGACCTGATGGCCAAGACGCCCGTGCGCGAAATCCACCTCTTCGATGGTGATCAGTTCGAGCAGCACAGCGCCTTCCGCGCCCCCGGCGCCGCGTCGATCGAGGACATCGCCGTCAAAATGTCAAAGGTCGAATACTTCGCCGCCATATACGCCAGAATGCGCAAGGAAATCCTTCCGCATCCGTTCTACCTCGACGACGAGAACCTGTCCGAACTGGACAACTTCAACTTCGTGTTCCTGTGCGTCGACAAGGGCGTCGTGCGCAGAATGTTGGGCGAATACCTCATCGCACGAGGCATCCCGTTTGCCGACACCGGAATGGAGCTGACCATGTTGCCCGAGGCGAACGCCATTCTGGGCACCTGCCGGGCGACCCTGTGCACTGCAGGGAAGTCGGACCATTTCGGACGGTGCGCGCCACAAAGCGATACGCCGGGGGACGACCTCTACCGCAGTAACATCCAAGTGGCGGACATGAACATGCTGAATGCGGTCCTCGCCGTCCAGTTGTGGAAGAAGCACTGCACTTTCTACCTCGACCACTGGCAACCGCACCACCACACATATTCGATTGACTCGGCCTCCCTGACGCGCAGCGAAACACTGAAGCTCCCGCCCCATGAAGATCAAACAGATCCGGCCTGAAACCGTCGAGTTCATCCCGGAGTACCTCGAGGAAGGCGTGCTCTACATCAGCGAGCGATACCGCACGGCTGTTCATAAGTGCTGCTGCGGATGCGGTCAGGAAGTGGTGACGCCGCTGTCGCCGGCGGAATGGTCGGTCAAACGCTATGGCGGTCGGGTATCGCTGTGGCCGTCGATCGGCAACTGGAGTTATCCCTGTCGCTCGCACTACGTGATACGGGACAGCCGCGTACTGGAAGCGAAGACAATGACGGAGCGACAAATACAGCGGGTGAAAGCGCATGATCGCGCCGACAGAACCGCTCAAATTCGCAGTACGAATCACGCTAAGGAGTCGGCCGCGCTGGTCCCACCGAACCCCCAAATTACACCTACTCAAGAATGGCAACGAAGTACGAGTTGGCTGCAGCACCTGATTCGCTGGTGGAAGTCACTTTTGTGAATCGCCCTGATTTTTGTTGATATGTCTGAGGACTGCTTCGTTTCCCAGAGCAGTCGGTGTCCTAAACGGAATTGAACGCCTGCAAAGGCCGAAAAGCCGGCCGACCAACCACAGGGCCGAGTGGCTGGTGACTGATGAGTTACCTGCCGTTCGTCCGGGCGTTCAGTATCGAAACGTCAAGGACGGAGAGTTCGCGGACCGTCACGCTGAGCACACAGGGGAATGCTGCGGTCATTCCGCTTCTGATAACCGGAATTTTCAGCATGACAAAAGATATCCTGCGGTCATCGTTTTGTATAATATGTGGGTGGCCAGTTTGCATTGCGCTCACCGAGTTCATCGCTCGCTCGCCGGCGATACACCCGCGCAACGCGCCGGAGCGCCCTCCCCCGATCCTGCCGCGCTTGATCACTACGCTTGTCGGCAGCATCGTCGGAGTTCGATCCAGACCCCGATCGCCGCTTGAACACCGATTCGCCGCCCATGGACGATCTGCAATCCTGTGCTTTTTACTCCGTTGGGCTGGCTTCCCACCGCTCTGATGGGTCCTGGGGTTGGACACGCGTCGCACCGTTCGGCTGGGGATAGCGCCGCGACGCAGGCAACGGCGGAATCGGCTGATCGGTATGCCAGACCCAAGCGTTGGGACCGCATTTCTCGACCGCACGGGCTTTGAGCGCCTGTTCCTTCGCATCGACGAATTTGCTCATCACATGCAGGGGATAGTCGCCGCCCCGCCCGCTCGCCGCGTCCAGCAGCAGGAAGTTGGCAAACGGCGCCGCGCTCGCGCTGTCGTATTGCAGCGGCTTGATGAAGAGGCGCTTGTCCGACTGAAGTTGCTCAAGAAGGGGCAGCTCGAAGGCGCCATTCAACGGGACGTACTGGTCGGACACCAGCATCATCGTCAGGCGTTCGATCTGATAGACGTTTTCCTGCTTGGCGTAGATCAGTGCGGCCACCAGGATGCGAGGCTTGCGTGGAACATCGGCCTCGGTCGCCTCCAACAACGGCTGGTAGACTCGTTCGACTCTCGCCCACGCTTTCGCGTCCATAAAGAGCGGCGTGTCCGGCATGTGCTTGATCCGTACCTTGCACGACGATGCCGATGCTTCAGCCTCCTTGAATTCGCCGATCACGAAGCCGAACTGGAATTCCTTTCCTTGATCCGACGCGTTCAGGAAGGCCAGCTTCTCCCGTCGCCGGGCGGCGATCTCGTCCTTTCGGTCGGCAGCGAACGGCTCCGGCACGTAGAGACGGCCGGCAAGCGGCTCGCCGCGCACCATGATGTGGTTCGCCGCCGCCATCAGGTACTTGCACAGCACGCCCTGGTTGCGCGCGCCTTCCATCGCCGGGTACCAGCGATTGAACCGGGCGGTCTCGTACAGCGTATGCAGGACCGCCTGCAGGCTCAGCCGGTGCTTCGGTGAATGAACGTCCTTGGGCGGTGTGGGTTCGCCCCGGGGGATCGCCCGGCCGCCGGGCAAGCGGGACAACGGAAAGCCGACATGGATCTCTAGGGTCTCCGGCGATTTCTCCACGATTCCGTCACCCATCAGCGCACCCCGCCCCGACGAGTCAGGACTGGGTTCGTAGTCCGGGCAGGTCGGATGGTGTTGGTTGCCGGTGCCCGGCATCCGCGCCAGATGGTAGACCGATGAGCGCCGCGAGATGTACAGGTCGACGCCGCCCTCGACACACAGGCATCGCGGGCGTTCCGGGGTTTCGTAGATGGCCGCGAGCGCGGTTTGCAGTGCCGGATCGCTGACCTCGAAGGTTCTGCCTTTCACGAAGATCCGTTGCCGGTTCATGATTGTCCTCAGTGGTGATCGACGGCGGCTGGGGTCGTGTCATTGGCACAGACGATCTCGTCGAACAGTGTCGGCAGATCGACGTGTCGAACGTCGAGCAAATCGCGGAGGGACTTGCGATCTGAAATCCCCAGCGCCTCGCCGATCTGCTCAAGCGTCGCACCGCGATCGCGCAAACGGCGGGCAAGCGTTCGCCGCAAGGTCGAGGCGCACAGGCCGTCGATGCCGGCGGTGCGGAAGATGCGCCGACAGGCTTCGAGGATTCCGCGGCACAGGTAACGCTTGCAGCCGTTGTCGGAGGACGCGACGATCCGATAGACCCGCCCGTCGCCATTCAGAAGCAGTGGTGTCGTCGGGGCCAGGCCGGCATAGCGCGCCGCGGTCCCGACGCCGTGTCCTTTGGCGACGCGGTAACGCACGTAGGCCATGATCGCATCGACCGCAACTTCGCTCTTGAAGAAGACCGGCCGGGCCATTCCGTTGATCGATGCCATCGCAGGCAGACAGGCTTCGCGGCGCAGTGCGCCGGTCGGCGCGATCACATCCTTGACGCGCAGTCGGGCCAATTCGAGCGGTTTGGCGCCGGTGGTCAGCAGCAGATAGAAGAGGGCGAGATCTCCCTCTGGCTGACTGCTGTAGCGCCTGAGCCGATCGGCAATTCCCCGGATCTCGTTGTCGGTCAGCGGCTGGCGTCGTTTGATCCGGACGTCGCGATCCGGGACGTGCACGAGGTTTTTGCCACCGTGTCGATTGAGCCGTGCGGTGCGGCTACGCGCCGGAACGTCCGGGCCGCGTGCCTGGTGACCGGGAGAGGTGTTGGAATCGAGTGAGTGCGACATCGGTCAGGCGGTTTCTCGCCGTCCTACGCGATTGCGATGTCGCCGCGTCTGGCGCGCGCGTTTACGTCCTCTGGGATTCTGTCCGCGATGCCCGTTCCGGGCAGATTGCCGTTGCCCGACAGGTCGATCTGGAACTCGATCTGTTCCTTCCGCACGCCAAGACGTACCAGCAGATCGCGCAGACCGGCGGCCCGTTGTTCGGCCAGACGTTGATTGGTGGCTCGCGTGCCCGTTTGGTCCGTACAACCTGTGACGACAATCCTCTTGGCTTTAACGAGTGCGGGGGCAAGCGACTGGATCGCCGCCACCTGGGACGGGTCGGGAACCGCGCTGCCCGTCCGGAAGAACACAGAACGAACCGGTAGCGACGCGACATGCCTGTCGTCGCTGGCGCGGGCATCGAGTTTGGGGCCGTTTGCGACCGGCGCACTGCCGGCTTCGGCCCGGAGCGCGACCGGAACGACTTCCGCCGCAGCCGTAACACCGGCCAGCGTCTTGGGCGTCGGTCTCAGACACGTGCCTTCCACACATGGAACGAGTTCCCACAGTCCGCTGGGTTGTTGGCGTGCCTGCACAAAAGACCGAGCGGCCGGCGCGGCGATCGAAACCGGCGATAGTGCCATCGGCGGTGTATGGGCGCACCCCGTCAATGCAAAAGCACCGATCGCCAACCCGGCGCCGGCCCATGGCGGAAGCCTTTGCGTCTTGCCGTGCGGCGCGGCGGACTTGATCGGTTGCTCCAGCAGATGTGCAACGGCCTCGGCGGACCGCATCCGCCTGGTCGAGGCGACCGGGTTTGCGACCATTGCGATCTGAATGCCGGCGCAATCGAGGTCTGCCAGCAGTCGTTGGAGAGCCGCAGTGTGGTGCTGGACCTGGGCTATCGGGAGTCCATCGTAGAGGTTGTCGAACAGCACGTAGCTCGGGGGACTGCCGGTCGACTCGACCAAAACAAACATGCGCCGGCAGTTCGGATCGGGGTCCGGGGCAGCGCCCTCTTCCCAGGCCACCAGCACGCGGCTCGTGGACGGTCCTCGGGACATCGTGAGCATTCGGGCAACCCGACGAACGGGCGTTCCAGTCCTATCCCTCTTGGCAATCATTCCCACCCTCCTCGATGAGCAACCGCCGCGCATATCGCCGGCGGGTTGCTGTTGGCTCTTGCACAGCAGATCAAGGATTGCGCGTCTGATAGATTATTTCCAGGCGAAATGTGGCCAAAATCGGGGCACTTTCGACGCTAGCCTTGTTGTCGGTAGCCTTTTTTTGGTGTGTGGAGAGCGTCAGATCATGATGGCCGGTCGTTGTCCTTGGACGATCGACGCTGGCGCTTGCGGTTGTCGCGCTCGGTGGCCTCGTCCAGTCAGAGATCGGTTACGGCTGAGCCTGGAGCCCTCTTACGGCAAGGGCGCACATCCCGACGCGGATCGCTGCTTGCGGATTCGTGACTTTGCTACGAAAATATACGCGTCACATATCCGACAAAGATTGTCATCTATTTTGATAGGGGCAGGACCATGGTGAATCGTGGAGGCATTGCTGTCGATCGCGGCGTAGCATTTCCCGCCCACCTGATGGCACGCGCGCCGGGTTTGAACCCGGTTGGCATTAAGGTGGGTCCGGCGAATGCCGATCTGTCTGCGCTTCTGCCCAAACATGCAGAGGGGCTGTTTCGCGCCACCACGCGACAAGCGCTAATAAACGAGATACGACTCATTATCGAGGAAGTGGACTTCGACACGTTCTTTCTGGGCGCCTATTCTGGCTCAGAGGACGGCGTAGGCTCCGCATCCTTCATCAGTCACGCGGACCCGGGTTGGACAGAGAAATATGCCAACGGTGGGATGATCGATTATGACCCGCGGATCGAGCATTGTATGGACCGGTCCTATCCATTGATATGGGACCGCGCGAAGTTCCAGGATCGTCGGGCGTACTCGCAAGCAACAATCGACATGTTCGAAGAAGCGGCTAGCTATGGCATCAAAGCCGGCATCGCCGTGCCTATCATCTCTCATGAGGGGTTGCTGGGGGTGATGGGCGTCAGTTCGTCTGTGAACACCAGTGTTGCCAGCCTTGTGGTGCCGACTATTAGAGGGCGCATCGCGATACTCCGGGAGTATTTGAGCGAGATCCTGGAGACGAAAGGTGGCGATCGAGTCCTTAACGAAATGCAAACGAATGGGCTGAATGGTCGACCTCTCAGCCCGCGCGAGAAAGAGGTGATTGCGCTGGCAGCGCTTGGGCTATCGAAACAGCAGATCGCCGATCGTATTCGTCGATCGTACAGCACCGTCTGCGCCTTCCAGGCCAGTGCCAAAGCAAAGCTTGGGTCCACAACGATCGCAGGTGCAGTCGCGCGAGCCATTATCGGAAAAGTGATCGAGATGCCGGACGGACTACGCGGACGGATTTCGTCCGGTCCGTCGTAGCATCACTTCTTGCGAACGGATCAGCCGCTCGATCAGTTTGATATCCGACGCATCCATCCGCATCGCTGTGTCCACCCACGCGCGAATCGAGGCATCCAATTCACGCTCGGTCACAGGCTGATCACACATGCAATGATCGGTGCGCCCGGTCGGATACCGATCAATCCACTCCTCGACCGCAGCGACGCCTTGGCCGTCCGGCACTACCAAATCAATGGCGCCGAGCGCTTTCATCTCGGCAGCCGAGTAGACCTTTTCCGAGAAGACGATTCGCTCGGCGTCTCTCGCGGGCATGCGACGCGCGAGCAGGTTGAAAGCGCCCATGCCGGGAAAAAGGCTGAACTTGGTTTCAGGAAGCGCGAATTTGGCGGAATCCTCGGCCACGACCCACTGACTTGACAACGCGGATTCAAAGCCCCCGCCGAGCGCCATGCCTTGAACCAAAGCAATCGTTGAGACCGTCCCCCCGTAGGCCCCAGCGTGCTGCAAACAGATTTCGATGCAGCTGCGCGCATAGCGGTATAGCGCCTCGGAATCCTGTTCTCTGGCGCATTGCAAGAAAAACGGTAGATCGCCCCCCAGGTTGAATACATTCGGTACGGCGGAAGCGTAAACCAGCCATTTCAGCTCGATCTCGCCATTTGTTCCCGAAACAACACCATGGCTATCGGTCAAGCGGCTCTGCATGGCGAGCACTTCGGCGATGAAGCGGTGCGTGAATCGCGGCGCCGGTGTCGGGTGGCAGTGCACCCAAAGTGTATGTCTGGCCTCATCAAAGCTAAGGGAGAATTGCGTTGCGCCTGGCGCCTGAAGCGCGGAAATACTTGGGGCTTTGGCGTTTGCGGGCATCAGTTTGCAACCGTGGTGGAATAGAACACAGCCTGCGGGCGTAGACCCGCATAGGATATCAGCACCTGAATCAAGGGGTCACCGCGAATGGTTCGAGAAAACCGCGAGTTCGTGAGGCGGCACATTGCCCACGAACGTATTGCCGCCGTATACCGAGGCACACCGCGGATTCTAGGTCTAACGGTTGTGGCCGGCGTGTTGATGTGGACGCTGCTTTTGCGTATTGGACCGTCGTGGTTAGCCCACATCTGGCTGGCGACGTTGCTTGTCGTTTCCGGGTTGCGCTACGTTTTGGTTAGAGCGTGGAACAAATCGGAAACGACATACGCAACCTTTGAACGCTGGCGAGCCGCCTTCATCGCGCTTACGATCGCCGCCGGATCCACTTGGGGGTCGATTGGCGTCATGTTCTACTCCGACGCAACTTCAGCGCAGCAAACCGTCATTGCTGTGACGCTGATTGCGACGAGTGCTGTGGCGATGTACTCGCTCCACTCGCTGTTTCAGGCCTACGCGGCCATGGTCGTTCCGACCCTGTTGCCCTTTACGGTGGCGCGGGCATTCAAAGGCGATATGGAGGACGCGTTTCTCGCCTTTGCCATGCTTGTGTTTCTCGTCGTCGCCCTGTTGAGCACCGCCCGGATGAGCAATCGCCATGGCCGGTGGGTCGCGGCCAACGTACAACTGAAGGGCTTGTCGCGAGACCGGCGAGTGGCACTTGTGGCCGCGAACGCTGCTAGCCGGGCAAAGAGCCAGTTTTTGGCCAACATGAGCCACGAGATTCGGACACCAATGAACGGAATTGTTGGCATGGCCGATCTAATGGATCGCACGCCACTGAACCCCGAGCAGAGACGATACCTTGGGGTGATGAGATCGTCGTCCGCGTCGCTCATCGGCATCATCGACGACGTGCTCGATCTCGCCAAGGTTGAAGCCGGGAGATTGCAGATCGAGAACGTTCCGTTCAATTTCTCGGAGACAATTCAAAACGCAGTCCAGGTCTTTGAGGGGCGCGCCCGGGAAAAGGGGCTGGAGTTGATTGTCCGAATCGACCCTCGGCTGCCAAGGGCAATCAGCGGGGATCCGACGCGATTGACGCAAGTGGTCTCCAATCTGGTCAGCAATGCCATCAAGTTCACCGAGCTTGGCGTCGTATCGGTGACTTGCTCGGAGCGAACGCTTGGTGACCAACGCAAAGTTCGCATCGATGTCCGGGACACGGGGATCGGGATTTCACCGGAAGCGCTCAAGAGAGTCTTCTCCGCTTTCGCGCAAGAGGACGAGTCGATCACCAGGCGCTTTGGGGGAACCGGACTCGGCCTGACCATCTCGCACCAATTGGTGGAACTCATGGGAGGCTCGCTTGATGTCATTAGTTCGCCACACCAGGGGTCCACGTTCTGGTTTGAATTGCCTTTGGTCGAACAGCCTGATGTACTCGCCGAGACCACGACAACGGCAGAGACCTATTCTGGAACGGTTCTGCTCGTCGAGGACAACGACGTCAATCGTTTCGTGGCGGGGAGCATGCTCAAGTGTCTTGGGCTTGTGGTAGAGGATGCGCCCGACGGACAAGCGGCGGTAACGGCAGCGACGCGGCGCCGGTTTGACCTCATCCTCATGGACATCCAAATGCCTGTTCTCGACGGCATTGCGGCGACACGGCAGATCCGCGAGTTGGAAAGGGCGCAAGGTCTCGCGCCAACCCCGATCCTCGCACTGAGCGCAAACGTAGTCGCCGAGTATCGGCACAATTGCACGCAAGCCGGCATGAATGGGTTTTTGAGCAAACCGTTCAGGGAGCTGGAGTTGAAGCGCGCGCTTGAAAAGTACCTGCCGCAAGTCGAGTCGACCGAGGTAAGTGCCGACTCGGTAGCGGAACAGGCGCGCGTGCAGGAAGCTTGTCCGGCGGTACTTGACCCAGCAGAACTGCCGGATTTGCCATTTTCTATCGACAACGTTCTGGACCGCTCGGAGGCTCGCCGACAGTTCGAGTCCGGGCTACGCGTCCTTCGGCGCGGTTACGATTTCCTCGCCAATAGAGTGCTAACTGACCGTGAGGCGCACGAACTCCTAATTGCCATGCGAGGCCTGTCCAGATACCTGGGCCTGGCTGGTTTGAAAGCGCTCTTGGACCAGATCGCAGGAAGCGGCGCACCGTCAAAATCGGATCTGGCTGCGCTGAAGCGTCAGATCGACGCCGAGGTAGTGTAGTACCTAGCACGAACGTCTTGACGCAACACCTCGATCGATTGATCGAGTTGATTATTTTTTGTCACAACAAAGCGTTACCGTTGAATATTACCTTAAGTTCTGACAATCTGCCCGCAAGGGGTTCGTCCCTTCTTGCGTGGAGATTGTCATGGCTCAAATTGGGGTTTCGTCGGCAGTTGGCGCTCAGTCGCGGGTAGATGTTCGCCTCATTGAGGAGGGCGGAATCTTTCGGGCAACGCTCGGGGCAGCATCGGCTGCATCGTTTGATGCGCTGGCCGGGACGGTCAAGGAGCAGTACGAAACCTCCGCGAACGATGGAGTCCCAGCGTTCGTCTTGGCGATTCCCGCCTATAAGGGCCTCGATGGCGAACCGGACGCGGTGACGGCCAGGGTCGTAGACATGCTGAGCCGGCCGAGGAAAAGCAACCTCTTTGTCGGCGCACTGGCCGTAGGTAGCAGTTTTGACGGTGGCCTGTTGTTGGCGGCGGCTTGCCCACTACTGGTCGCCGAGGTCGGTGCAACGCTCGAACCAGGATGGGTACGGGGCACAACCCTTCTTCAACAGGTGCTCGCCAAGCGGATCGGCGTGTGCAACGCAGCGAAGCTAATAGACAAGGGCGGACCTTGGGACGCGGTTTCGCTCTACGAACTCGGCGTGATCGATCAAATCGCTGAGGTTGGTGCGGGTGAAGCTACGGCCCGAGAATCGTTGTTGGCCAGAAAAGAGAGGGGACGGGCCTACATGGGCT
>WBZS01002017.1_pt1 | contig 13727 bp, 14 predicted proteins | sample 5204201 | NCBI WGS metagenome assembly WBZS01 (sample SAMN12344357, study PRJNA552823) | activated sludge metagenome | biome: Activated sludge suspended growth; feature: Nitrification reactor; material: Wastewater; isolation source: activated sludge from nitrification reactor of wastewater...
ATCGGAGTCGCAGGCGTCGATCACTGTGGGGTTCGCGGGCTCCTGCCGAACCGGGCCGACAGCCGCTGCGTCCAGGACGTTCCGGTGCGGTCGGACGCCTGGCCGCGGTCCTTCAGGGCGCGGGTGGTGCTCGGCAGGGCGACCCCGACGACGGCGGCCAGGCAGAGTGGCACCAGCAGCCACATCCACGGCTGCTCGAACAGGTACTCGCCGAAGCCGAAGCCGGCCATCAGGGTGAACGCGACCACCGGGCCGCGCGCCCACAGCCGCAGCTGCCACAACCCCACCGCGGCAGCGATCAGGATCAGCCCGTAGGCGGCCAGCAGCACGCCGATCTGCAGGCTGAAGACGCCGTGCCCGGCGGCGGCGCTGATGCCGGCGAACACGAGGAAGGTCACGCCGAGCACGATGCTGCAGCCGACCGCCACCATCAGCCCGACCGGGCGTCCCTGTTGCACTCCCCCACCGTAGACCAACGGTAGGAAAATGCGCCGTCAGCGGAATCGGAGGCGAGAAGAGGTTCACTGGCTGGCTGGGGTCTTGTTCCGGGCGGCTACCATTGCCAGGCTTCTACTCGTACACTCGAGAGCCGCATCGACGGAGGCGCCCCCGCCCCTCACGGCACAAGTGATTCCCCCAGAAGGAGTTGGAAACCGCATGGATTGGCGCCATCGGGCTGCCTGCCTCACCGAGGACCCGGAATTGTTCTTTCCGGTCGGCAACACCGGGCCTGCCCTGATGCAGATTCAGGAGGCGAAGAAGGTGTGCAAGCGCTGCGACGTCCGCGAGGCGTGCCTGCAGTGGGCGCTGGACGCCGGACAGGACCACGGGGTGTGGGGTGGGCTGAGCGAGGACGAGCGCCGGGCGCTGAAGCGCCGCGCGGCCCGGTCACGGGTGCGTTCCAACTGAGCGCCGAATCGGCCACGGTCGGCGCCGCCGGCCGGTAGCGCCGGCGGGTCGAGCCCGTCGGGGACCCTGGTGGCCCGGTGCGACCGGGATTCGACGCGATGGGCGTCGTGCGTTGCGGCTCAGGCCAGCGGGATCGACACCCGGGCGACCGTGCCCACCCCGGTGTCGGACGTGCTCAGCGAGAAGTCGCCGGCCATGTCGTCGACCAGCGTGGTGACGATCGACAGCCCCAGGCTGTTCGTCGTGCTCAGCGAGAAGTCCGGCGGCAGCGGGGCACCCTCGTTGGTCACCTCGACCACCAGCCTGCCGTCCTCCTGCCGGGGCTTGACCCACACCACGCCGCGCTCCTGGCCCAGGCCGTGCTCGATCGCGTTCTGGCAGAGTTCGGTGAGCACCAGCGAGAGGCTGGTGGCGACGTCCGCCGGCACGTAGCCGAAGGTGCCCTCGCGGCGCAGCTGCACCGGCCCGCCGGTGGCGGCGACGTCCACCACCATGCGCAGCAGCCGGTCGGCGACGTCGTCGAACTTGACCGAGGTGTCGAACGCCTGGGACAGGATCTCGTGGACGACGGCGATCGCGCCGACCCGCTTCATCGCGTCGGTCAGGGCGTCGGTCGCCTCGGGTGAGGAGATCCGGCGGGCCTGGAGCCGCAGCAGGGCCGCGACGGTCTGCAGGTTGTTCTTCACCCGGTGGTGGATCTCGCGGATGGTGGCGTCCTTGGTGACCAGCTGCCGCTCGCGACTGCGCAGCTCGGTGGTGTCGCGGCAGAGCACCAGCTGGCCGCAGGGGCCGTCCGCGTCGTTGAGGTTGATGATCCGCAGCCGGAGCTGGACGTCGGGGGTCTCCACCTCGACCTCACGCAGGCCGCGTCCGCGCAGCACCGTCGGCAGGGCCATCTCGACCGGCGCCCGGTTGCGCAGCAGCGACATGGTGACGGCCGCCAGGTTCTCGCCCTCGAGGTCGGTGTGCAGGCCGAGCCGCCGGTAGGCGCTGACGGCGTTGGGGCTGGCGTAGGTGACCAGGCCGGCGGCGTCCGTGCGGATCATGCCGTCGCCGACCCGGGGCGAGACCCACGGCACCGATTTGTCGCCGGTGGTGGGGAACTCGGCGCGGTGCACCATGCCCGACAGCACCTCGGCCGCCTCGAGGTAGGCGTCCTCCAGGGCGCCGGGGGCGCGCACGCCGAGCCGGTTGGTGTGGGCCTCGACGACGGCGATCACCCGGTCGTTCAGCACGACCGGGATGGCATGTACGTCGACCGGGATGCCCGAGTTCAGCTGGTTGTTGCTGGTGCGGGCGATCTCGTGGGAGAGGTACGCCTCGGTGACCAGGTGCTCCGGGTCGTAGTGGACGTCCTCGCCGACGACGTCGTCCTCGAGTGCGGTGGGTCCGGTGGTGGGACGCACCTGGGCGCAGGCCCAGAAGACGTTGTCGTCGACGTCCGGCACCCACAGGATCAGGTCCGAGAAGGCCAGGTCGGCGAGCAGGTGCCATTCGGCGACCAGATGCTCCAGCCACGCCACGTCATCGGGCGCCAGGGCCGTGTGTTCCGCGATCACCTCGGCCATCGACAGCATGCCCGTCACCCTATGGCAGAATGGCAAGCCGCGCTGACAGCGCCCCATGAGCAGAACGACGACAGGAGACAACGATGGGCAAGGGTGGACGCAAGCGTCGCTCGCGCAGGCGGAACAAGGCGAATCACGGCAAGCGTCCCAACGCCTGACTCCCCCCGCGACGACACCAAGGCCCCGGCACCCACTCGGTGCCGGGGCCTCGCCGTCCCTGACCGTCGCTGCCACCACCCCGCGCGTCCACCACTCCCCGGCGCTCGCCTAACTATTTGGGGCTCGCACAGGTGGGCGAGCCCTAAATAGTTAGGCGAGCGCTTGGGACGGGACGGGCCGGACGCGCGGGCGCGACGGGGCGGGCGGTTGGGTACCGGGTCAGGAGTCCTTGCGGACGATGACGGTCATCGTGGTGACCTCGGTGACCCGGACGCGGAGCGTCTCGGGTGCGCGGGCGGAGGTGCAGCAGCGCTTCACCAGGGCACGGAGATGCTCCTCGGTGTCGAACCGGTCCAGGCAGGGCTCGCAGGCGGCGAGGTGGGCGCGGATGGTGTCCGCGTCGGCGTCCGCCAACTCGTTGTCGAAGAACTCGTACAGCCGGGCGAGGGCCGCCGAGCAATCACCGGTGCCCATGATCGCCACCTCGTCGGGAAAGGCCGTGCTCGTCCGCGAAGTCGGCGAGCGCCGTCCGCAACTGATTCCGGCCACGGTTGAGCCGCGACATCACGGTGCCGATCGGAGTGCCCATGATCTCGGCGATCTCCTTGTAGGAGAAACCCTCCACATCGGCCAGGTAGACCGCCAGCCGGAAGTCGGGAGACAGGGCGTTCATGGCGTCCGTGACCGCCGAATCGGGCATCCGGTCGAGGGCGTCCATCTCGGCGGTGCGCAGCCCGTCCGAGGTGTGCGCCTCGGCGCGGGCGAGCTGCCAGTCCTCGATCTGGTCGCCGCCGGAGATCTGCGGCTGCCGCTGCCGCTTCCGGTAGGTGTTGATGTAGCTGTTGGTCAGGATCCGGTACAGCCACGCCTTCAGATTCGTCCCCGGGGTGAACTGGTGGAACGACGCGAACGCCTTGACGTAGGTGTCCTGCACCAGGTCTTCGGCGTCCGCCGGGTTGCGGGTCATCCGGAGCGCGGCACCGTAGAGCTGGTCCAGGTACGTCATGGCGTCGCGTTCGAAACGCGCGGCGCGCTCCTCGGGAGTCTCCGTCGCCAGATCGACGGCCGTTTCGGAGTCGGCGGCAGGGATGGTCATCGCGTACGAGAGTAGCGGGTCGGCCAGGTGTGCCGCCGGACGCCCGGTGCGCGTGCTGCCGAGGGTGCTCATCACATGCCTGGCAACGCCCCTCGCCGGGCCGGTATTCCCGGGGCGGGGTCGTCGGCTCTACGGCGCGAGCGGCGTCCGCAGCGCCGGTTGGGCTCGTCGAAACCTCTGTCGCCCGGCCAGGTCTCGACAAGCTCGACCGACGAACGAGCGGCGTCCGCAGCGCCGGTTGAGCTCGTCGAAACCTCTTTCGCCGGCCAGGGTCTCGACAAGCTCGACCGACGAACGTCGGCGCGTCGCTACGCCTCGGGAAGCGGCTCGATCAGCTCGGGGCCGTCGTTGCCGACGGTGCTGACCAGCCGGGACACCGCGTACGCCTCCAGGGCGGCGCCGGGGACGTCCAGCAGGTCGAGGGCGCCCTCGGTCAGCCCCGGGTCGAGCCAGGCGTCCCAGCGGTCGGGCCGGACGGTCATCGGCATCCGGTCGTGGACGTGGCCCACGGCGTCCGCGGCGGTCGTGGTGATGATCGTGCAGGTGCTCAGCCACTCCCCCGCCGGGCTCTTCCAGAACTCGTACAACCCGGCCATCGCCATCGGCGAGCCGTCGGCGAAGTGGATGAAGAACGGCTGCTTCGGCGGACGCCGCTTGGCCGGCAGCGCGGCGTCGGCCTCGGCGGCGTACCACTCGTAGTAGCCGTCGGCGGGCAGCAGGCAGCGGCGCACCGCGAGTGCGCGTCGGAAGGCCGGCTTGGACGCCAGCGTCTCGAACCGCGCGTTGATCATCCGGGCGCCGCCCTTCGGGTCACGCGACCAGGACGGCACCAGCCCCCAGCGCAGCTCGACCAGCTTGCGGACCACCCGCTCGGGGGCGTCCTTCGGAACGCGCTCGACCACCGCGACGACCGGGTCGGTCGGGGCGATGTTGTAGCGCGCACCGGGCAGGGAATCGGGCACCTCGTCGATCTCGAAGACCTCTTCGAGCCACTCGGTGTCCGCCGACGACGCGTACCGTCCACACATGCGGGTGAGAGTAGCCCGAAGTGGCTTGGACAAAAGGCCCCCAGGCGCTAGACATAGTGCATGAGTCTGCTGCGATTCGCTGCCCGCACGATGCTGGCCAGCTTCTTCGTCGTCAACGGTGTCAAGGCGATGCGCGATCCCCAGCCATTGGTCGGGGCCACCGAGCCGCTCGCGAAGACCTTCCTGCCGCTGGCGGAGAAGACGCTGCCGCCGCAGGCCGTCGCCTATCTTCCCGAGGACGCCAAGGGCCTCGTCCGGCTGACCGGGCTCGCCCAGGTGGTGGGCGGGCTGAGCCTGGCCACCGGCATCGGACGCCGGCTCGGCGCCGCCGCCCTGGCCGTCAGCATGGTGCCGCAACTGCTGGCCAGCAACCCGTTCACCGGCGAGTCCGAGGACACCGGGGTCGGCAAGGACACCTTCCTGCGCAACATCGCGCTGACCGGCGGCGTGCTGCTGGCCGCCCAGGACACCGAGGGCCGACCCGACCTGGCCTGGCGCGCCAAGAGCCGGGCCGAGCTGCTCGGGCGCGAGGCGGAGCACACCAAGGCGACCATCACGCGCGAGGCGGCCCATGCCAAGGCGAACCTGGCCCGCGAGGGGAAGCGCGCCGCCCGCAGGGCGAAGAAGGTCGCCACCAAGGCCACCCGGACCATTGAAGGTGCGCTGAAGTGACCCAACTGGCGGCCCGCTCCGGGCCGCTACGGGCCAGCATCGTCGTCCCCGGTTCCAAGTCGGCCACCGCCCGCGGCTACGTGCTCGCCGCGCTGGCCGACGCCCCCAGCGTGCTGCGCGGCGTCCTGGACGCCCGCGACACCCGGCTGATGCGGGCCGCGCTGACCGCGCTGGGCGTCCGCTTCACCGATCTCGGTCGGGACGAGGTGCGGGTCGAGCCGCCCGCCGCGTTCACCGCCGCGGACGTCGAGGTCGGCCTGGCCGGCACCTTGATGCGCTTCCTGCCGCCGGTCGCCGCGCTGGCCGACGGCCCCAGCCGCTTCGACGGCGACCCGGAGGCCCGGCTGCGTCCGGTGCAGCCGCTGTTGGACGGGCTGGCCCAGGCCGGCGTCCGGGTCGAGCATCCGCAGGCGCTGCCGTTCACCGTGCACGGCACCGGCGCGGTTCCCGGGGGACGGGTCACGATCGACGCCTCCGGGTCTAGCCAGTTCGTCTCCGGGCTGTTGCTGGCCGGCGCGCGCTTCGGCCGCGGTCTCGACCTGACGCATGCCGGTGGCACGCTGCCGTCCCGGCCGCACATCGGGCTGACCGTCGCGATGCTGCGCGACCGCGGCGTCCGGATCGAGACCACCGACGGCGCGGACCGTTGGCGGGTCGCGCCCGGCCCGATCGCCGCACGCGACGACACCATCGAGCCCGATCTGATCAACGCCGCCACCTTCCTGGCCGCGCCGCTGCTGGTCGGCGGCGAGGTCAGCACCGCCTGGCCGCGGCACACCGTCCAGGCCGCCGACACGATCCTGGACGTGCTGGCCGCGCTGGGCGGCACCGTGCGGCGGTCGCCCGACGAGGTCACCGTGTCCGGCACCGGGGTGGTCCGCGGCGCCGACCTCGACCTGTCTCTGGCCAGCGAACTCACCTGCATCGCCGCCGCGCTGCTCGCCGTCGCGGACGCCCCGGGCAGCATCCGCGGCGTCGCCCACGTCCGCGGCCACGAGACCGACCGGCTGGCCGCGCTGGAGGCCGAGATCAACGCGCTCGGCGGGCGGGTCGAGCAGACCGCGGACGGCCTGCGGGTCACCCCGCTGCCGCTGCACGCCGGTGTCTTCCACACCTATGCCGACCACCGGATGGCGCATGCCGGGGCACTGCTCGGCCTGGCCGTCCCGGGCCTGGAACTCGACGACGTGAGTTGCACCACCAAGACGCTGCCCGACTTCCCGGGCCTGTGGACCCGGCTGGTGGGCCGCGAGTGAGTCGCCGGCTGAGCGGTGCGATCACCGAGGACGACCACACCGGCTTCGGACGCCCGCCCCGCCGCACGCGTCCGCGCACCAAGGACCGGCCCGACTATTCGGACGCGCCGCAGGCCATGGTCACCACCATCGACCGGGGCCGCTACCGCTGCCTGCTCGGCGATGTGGCACTGACCGCCACCAAGGCGCGCGCGCTCGGCCGCAAGGGGGTCATCGTCGGTGACCGGGTGGGGGTGGTCGGCGACCTCAGCGGCGCCGAGGGCACCCTGGCCCGGATCGTCGAGGTGCTCCCCCGCCGCACCGTGCTGCGCCGCACCGCCGACGACACCGATCCGTTCGAACGGCCGATCGTGGCGAACGCCGATCAACTGGTGATCGTCACCGCGCTGGCCGATCCGCCGCCGCGGGCGGGGATGATCGACCGCATCCTGGTGGCCGCCTACGACGCCGGCCTCGACCCGGTGCTGTGCCTCACCAAGGAGGACCTGGCCCCCGCCGACGAGCTCGTCGCGGCCTACGCGCCGCTGGACGTCCCGATCGTCACCACGCGGCCCGGCGCCGACCTGACCGAGCTGCGCGAACTGCTGGCCGGGCGCACCAGCGTCTTCATCGGACACTCCGGGGTCGGGAAATCCACCCTGGTGAACGCCCTCATCCCCGGGATCGACCGCGCCACCGGCGAGGTCAACGAGGTCACCGGACGCGGTCGGCACACCTCCACCGCGGCGATCGCGCTGGAACTGCCCGATCACGCCGGCTGGGTGATCGACACCCCCGGCGTCCGTTCCTTCGGGCTCAGCCACATCACCCGCGAATCGATCCTGGCCGCGTTCGACGATCTGGCCGAGCTGACCGCCGACTGCCCCCGCGGCTGCACCCACGCCACCGGAGCGCCGGAATGTGCCCTGGACGTCGCGGTCGAACAGGGCCGGCTGGCGCCGGAGCGGCTGGAGTCGTTCCGTCGCATGGAGGGTGCCTGGCTGGAGCGGCCGGCGTCCGGCTAGCGGCCGCCGCCGGAGTGTGTCAGATCGGGCACCGGTAGCGGTGCCCGATCTGACACAAACCTCGGTCCGGATGCCGGCGCGGAGCGTTGCTGAGCGGCGGGCGTCCACGCAACCCGATAAGTTGAGCCATATGGCGGAACAGAGCTACCTCGACGATCTCCGACTGGCCCATGTGATGGCTGACAACGCCGATTCGCTGACCATGAGCCGGTTCAAGGCGCTCGACCTGAAGGTCGACTCCAAGCCCGACCTCACCCCGGTCAGCGATGCCGACGTCGCCGTCGAGGACGCCATCCGCCGCACCCTGAAGACCGCCCGGCCCCGCGACGCCGTCCACGGCGAGGAGCGCGAGGACACCGGTTGGGGTCCGCGGCGCTGGGTGATCGACCCGATCGACGGCACGGCGAACTTCGTCCGCGGCGTCCCGGTCTGGGCGACGCTGATCGCGCTGATGGTCGAGGGCGAGGTGAAGGTCGGCGTGGTGTCCGCGCCCGCGCTCGGACGCCGCTGGTGGGCCAGCGCCGGCGGCGGCGCCTACAGCGGCAAGACCCTGATGCAGGGCCAGCCCTGCCATGTCTCGGGCGTGGGCAGCATGGACGACGCCTCGCTGTCCTACTCGTCGATCCACGGCTGGGTCGAGACCAGCCGCGGCCAGCAGTTCGTCGACCTGATGCGCGGCTGCTGGCGGACCCGGGCCTACGGCGACTTCTGGAGCTACATGCTGCTCGCCGAGGGCTCCGTCGACATCGCCACCGAACCCGAACTCGCCCTGCACGACATGGCGGCGCTCGACGTCATCGTCCGCGAGGCCGGCGGCCGGTTCACCAACCTGGACGGCGCGGACGGCCCCCACGGTCCCGGCGCCATCGCCACCAACGGCCTGCTGCACGACGCCGTCGTCCAGCAGTTGGCCGAGTAGGCGTCCAGTCCCGACACGCACCAGCACGCCGGGGACGGTTCTTTTCGTTCGAGATTCGCACGCCGGGGACGGTTCTTTTCGTTCGAGATTCGCACGCCGGGGACGGTTCTTTCTCGTTCGAGATTCGCACTCCGGGGACACACCCAGTCCCCAAGATCCGTCCCCCTCGTGCGAGGTTCGCACGTCAGGAACCGTCCCCAACATGCGAGGTCCGCACGTCAGGAACCGTCCCCGACTTGCGAGGTCCGCACGTCGAGAACCGTCCCCGGCGTGCGGGTTGTGTGGGCCTGATCCGCGACGTATAGTCCACATCGACTAATCGTTGTGGATCATTACAGCCGGACCATCTCGGGGGTGGGTACATGAAGGACGTCGTCGATCGGCTCACGCCGCTCGGGGTGATGGTGCTGGCCCTGCTGCGGGAGGGCGACATGCACCCCTACGAGATGATCCGGCTGATGCGGCAGCGGCATGAGGACCGGCTGGTGTCGATCACCAACGGCACCATGTACCACACCGTCGGACGCCTGGTCCGGGCCGGGTTGCTCGCCGAGGTGGGCATCGACCGGGCCGGCAACCGTCCGGAGCGCACCACCTACAGCCTCACCCCCGAGGGCCGGGACGCCGTCGCCGACTGGGTGCGACGCGAGCTGACCCGGATCGACCGGCCGGCCGAGTTCCGGGTGGCGCTCGCCGAGGCGCACAACCTCGCCCGCGACGAGGTCGTCGACCTGCTGACCGCTCGCCAGGCCGCGCTGACCGCCGAGCACACCACGCATCATCACGGCCTTCGCAAGGCCCGGGAACGCGAGGTCCCCGAACAGTACCTCGTCGAGATCGACCGCCAGGCCGCACTGCTGGACGCCGAACTGCGCTGGACCGCGGAGTTCCTTGCCCGCCTGGACGACACCACCATCGCCTGGGGCCCGCCGGACCACCGTGTTCCGGACAGCGGCTCCGCCCATCGAGAGGCAACCTACGCATGACCGAACAGACCCGGGCCGAATCCGCGCCCGAACCGACCACCGCCCCCGTCGCCGGCGCGTCCGGCAACCCCGCCCCGGGCGCCCACGGCCACTACCTGCAGGGCCCGAGCAATCCCTGGCCGGCGCTGTGGGCGCTGGTCATCGGCTTCTTCATGATCCTGGTCGACACCACGATCGTCTCGGTGGCGAACCCCGCCATCAAGGCGGCGCTCGACCCCACCACCAACAACCTCGACAACGTCGTGTGGGTGACCAGCGCGTACCTGCTCGCCTACGCCGTCCCGCTGCTGATCACCGGACGCCTCGGCGACCGGTTCGGGCCCCGCACCATGTACCTCGCCGGGCTCGCCATCTTCACGCTGGCCTCGCTGGGCTGCGGGCTATCCGGCTCCCTCGGCATGCTGGTGGCGATGCGCGCCGTGCAGGGCCTCGGGGCGTCCCTGATGACCCCGCAGACGATGGCCGTGATCACCCGCACCTTCCCGGCGAACCGCCGCGGCGCGGCGATGGGCCTGTGGGGCGCCACCGCCGGCGTCGCCTCGCTGGTCGGCCCGCTGGCCGGCGGCCTGCTGGTGGACGGCTTCGGCTGGGAGTGGATCTTCTTCATCAACCTGCCGGTCGGCGTGATCGGCTTCGTGCTGGCCTGGGTGCTGGTGCCGAAGCTGCCCACCCATCCGCACCGCTTCGACGTGCTCGGCGTGGTGCTCAGCGCCGTCGCGCTCTTCCTGATCGTCTTCGGCCTGCAGGAAGGCGAGGCCTACGCCTGGGGCACCATCTGGGGTCCGATCTCGGTGTGGGGCATGATCATCGCCGGCATCGTCGTGCTCGGCCTGTTCGTCTGGACGCAGGCCCGCACGCGCAACGAACCGCTGGTGCCGCTGGAGCTGTTCCGCGACCGGAACTTCTCCGCATCGAACCTGGCCATCGCCACCGTCGGCTTCACCGTGACCAGCATGTCGCTGCCGCTGATGTTCTTCATCCAGCTGGTCATCGGCCTGAGCCCGACCCAGGCGGCGCTGCTGATGGTGCCGATGGCGGTGCTGTCCGGCGTCCTGGCGCCGTTCGCCGGCCAACTGCTCGACCGCACCGATCCCCGGGTGCTGCTGGTGCCCGGACTGCTGCTCACCGCCGGCGCGCTGTTCTGGTACGTCGCGCTGATGCGCCCGGACACCCCGGTGTGGATGTTCCTGCTGCCGTCCACGGTGATGGGCATCGGCAACGCCGGCATGTGGGGTCCGCTGGCCACCACCGCCACCCGCAACCTGCCGCCGCGCCAGGCCGGCGCCGGTGCCGGCATCTACAACACCACCCGGACGATGGGGTCGGTGATCGGCTCGGCGGCGATCGCCGCCTTCATGCAGGCCCGGCTGGTCGCCAACCTGCCCGGCGCGGCCGATTCCGGGGGCTTCGGGGACGGCAAGCTGCCCAGCTTCGTCCTGGACGGCTTCGCGACGGCGATGTCACAGTCGGTGATCCTGCCGGCCTGCGTGCTGCTGATCGGCGTCGTCGCGGTGCTGTTCATGCGCCGTCCGGACGCCCTCCGCGCCGGCTACCGCCCGGCCCGTGCCGCCGAGCCGCAGACCGACCCGGTCGGCTGAGTCCGCCACGGTTGGTCGGGATGACGGGGTCGGGATAGCGGGTCCGGGGGCTTGGTTTCGACAAGCTCAGGTTTCGACAAGCTCAACCAGCGAGTTCCGTCGGGACGTCGGGGCCGGTTTCGACGCGCTCAACCGGCGGAGAGCCTGAGCCGGGGAATCGCGGCGATCAGGGCGCGGGTGTACGCGGCGGCCGGGTCGGCGAAGACCCGCTCGGTGGGGCCCTGCTCCTCGATCCGGCCGGCGCGCAGCACCACCACCGAGTCGCACAGGTGCCGCACCACCGACAGGTCGTGGCTGACGAAGATCAGGGTCAGCCCGCGCGCGGCGACCAGGTCGGCGAGCAGGTTGAGCACCTGGGCGCGGACGCTCACGTCCAGCGCGGAGACCGGCTCGTCGGCGATCAACACCCGCGGATCGGGGGCCAGCGCGCGGGCGATCGCGATCCGCTGCCGCTGGCCGCCGGAGAACTCGTGCGGGTAGCGGGACGCCGCGTCCGCCGGCAGGTCGACGGCGTCCAGCACCTCACGCAGCCGGACGCCGGCGTCCACCGGGGCCAGCGCGCCGCGCAGATGCCGCGACCGCAGCGGCTCGGTGACGATCGAGCCGACCGTCATCCGCGGGTTCAGCGAACTGCGCGGGTCCTGGAAGACCAGCTGGACGGCGGCCCGCAGGAAGCCGAGCCGGGGTTCGCGCAGCCCGCCGATCTCCTGCCCCTCGAACCGGACGCCGCCCGAGGTCGGCCTGTCCAGTGCCGCCATCAGCCGGATCAGGGTGGACTTGCCCGAGCCGGACTCCCCCACGATGCCGAGCCGCTGGCCGGCCCGCACCTCGAGGCTGACGCCGTCCAGCGCACGGACGGCGCCTCGGTCGCGCCCGAAGACCCGGGTCAGGTCGGTCACCTGGTACAGCGGTCCGCCGGTCATCGCTCCCCCCTGGGGTAGAAGTCCTCGACGGTGGGCAGCCGCTGCCCCGGCGGCACCTGGTCGATCCGGGCGGTCGCCACCAGCCCTCGCGTGTACGGGTGCTCGGGCGCGGTGAACAGCCTCGCCACCGGCCCCGCCTCGACGATCCGGCCGTCCAGCATCACCAGGACGTCGCTGCACACCTGCGACACCACGGCCAGATCGTGGCTGATGAACAGGCAGGCGGCGCGCTCGGCGCTCAGCACCTCGTCGAGCAGGGTCAGCACCCGGGCCTGCACGGTGACGTCCAGGGCGGTGGTCGGCTCGTCGCAGATCACCAGGTCGGGCGAGTTGATCAGCGCCATCGCCAGCAGGCAGCGCTGCCGCTGCCCCCCGGAGAGCTGATGCGGAAAGCTGTCCGCGACCCGCTCGGCATCGGTCAGGCCGACCCGTCCGAGCATCTCGATCACATGAGCTCGGGCGGCACCGGAACGGTCCGGCGCGTGCAGCCGGAGCACCTCGGCGACCTGGCGTCCCACCCGCATGGTCGGGTCGAGCGCCGTCATCGGCTCCTGGAAGACCATCGACACCAGATCGCCGCGCAGCCGGGCGTGGGACGCCTCGTTCAGCCCGATCAGCTCCTGTCCGGCGAGCCGGACCGAGCCGCTGACCAGGGCGTTCTCGGGCAGCAGACCCAGCACGGCCAGCGCGGTGACGGTCTTGCCGGAGCCCGATTCGCCGATGATGCCGAGCCGCTGGCCGGCGTCCAGGGTGAACGAGACGCCGTCGACGGCGACCCGGCGGCGGCGTCCGAACGCGACCGACAGATCGGTGACCTCGAGCAGGCTCATGTCACCTCCCGCAGCCGCGGGTCGAGCAGGTCGCGCAGCCCGTCGCCGAGCAGATTGAAGCCGAGCACGGCCGCGGCGATCGCCAGGCCGGGCCAGACCGCCTGCAGCGGGGCGTTGAACATCACTGTCTGCGCGTCGCGCAGCATCTTGCCCCAGGTCGGCACGATGGCCGCCGTGGACAGCCCCAGGTAGCTCAGCGCGGCCTCGGCCAGGATCGCCATGGCGAACGTCACGGACGCCTGGACGCCGATCAGTGGCGCGATGTTGGGCAGCACGTGGCGCAGCGAGATGCCGGCCCAGCGGGTCCCGGACGACCGGGCCGCCAGCACGAAATCGCTGCTCATCACCTGCAGGGTGCCGGCCCGGGTGACCCGGGCGAAGCTGGGGATGGTGGCCAGGCCGATCGCGGTCATCGCGGTCACCGGCGAGGCGCCGAAGCGGGCGGCCAGCAGGATCGCCAGCAGCAGGGCCGGGAAGGCGTAGGCGACGTCGGTGAGCCGCATCACCACCTCGTCCACCCAGCGCGGCCCCTGCCCGGCGAGGATGCCCAGCGGGACGCCGAGCAGGCCGGCGATGCCGACCGAGACCACCCCGACGACGATGGTGGTCTGGGCCCCGACCAGGATCCGGCTGAAGACGTCGATGCCCATCGCGTCGGTGCCCAGCCAATGCTCCGGGCTCGGCCCCTGCAGCCGCTGGCCGGGGGTCACCAGGGTCGGGTCGAACGGCGTCCAGAACAGCGACACCACCGCCATCGACACGACGGCGGCGACCAGGAC
>WBZS01001895.1_pt2 | contig 13711 bp, 11 predicted proteins | sample 5204201 | NCBI WGS metagenome assembly WBZS01 (sample SAMN12344357, study PRJNA552823) | activated sludge metagenome | biome: Activated sludge suspended growth; feature: Nitrification reactor; material: Wastewater; isolation source: activated sludge from nitrification reactor of wastewater...
CCTTCGCATTTTCAAGCGAAGCTGCATCTAAAACAAGTTCTGCCAACACTTTGTTCGAAAGCTATAAAAAAAGTTTTACAGAACGACTCTGGAAGATATATCCCGAATGGGCAACATCTATTGGATATCATAAATACGACAGTGTTTTATTTATCCCAAATGCTGCGCAAAGAGCAAAAGAACTCAGCTTTTCAACGAATGAATTGAAAAAATTAAGAGCCTTTCCCATAACGCAGCTATCCGATCTGAATAAAATAGATTACCACCTTATTGAAAATGCTTTAGAAGAAAATAGCTGGCAATTGAACGTACAGAAATCCTATGAATGGAATCCTTCGAATTATAATGTGGGGGAATCATTTTCCTATATTCTGAGCGAAAACTATGCTCCCTTGAAAAAACGAATGACTGACATTTACAAGAAACTTAAAAATGTACCTGCGTATTACGAAGCAGCCAAACAAAACATTAAAAATCCGTCTCCGGAGCACCTGCAGTTAGCCATCAGTCAGAATGAAGGTTCTTTATCTGTTTTTGAAAACGACTACATGGATTCCGTAAAAGCACTGCATTTATATCCTGAAAGCGAAGATGCTTATCTTAAAAGAGGAAAAGAAGCTGTTGCTGCCATAAAATCGTACATACAATTTTTAAAGGATTTCAAGAATGACACACCACGTTCATTTCGCTTAGGAAGTGATTTATACGCTGATAAATTCAAATATCAGATACAAAGCCAATACACAGTGGATGAAATATACCAGGCTGCTCTACAGCGCAAAGATTACCTGCATCAGGAAATGTTTAAGCTTGCACTAAAACTCTGGCCAAAATATTTTGGCACTAATGAACCGATACCGGCCAATCAACTAAGCGTTATAAAGAGAATAATTGACACCATTTCTGTACAGCACGTAAAACCGGAAAATTTTAAAGCAGAAATTGAAAAACAATTACCGGAACTGACTGCCTTTGTAAAGGAAAAAAATCTGATTTACATGGATCCGACTAAACCTTTGAAGGTAAGAAACGAACCCGGTTATATGGCCGGTGTTGCAGGCGCCTCCATGAGTTCTCCCGGACCATATGAGAAAAAAGGTACCGCATATTACAATGTCGGAACCTTGGACGGATGGAGTGCTGAAAAAGCGGAAAGCTATCTGAGAGAATACAACAAATATGTGCTGCAAATCCTGAATATCCACGAAGCAATTCCAGGTCATTACGTGCAGCTGGTATACAGCAATAAATCCCCGAGCATCATAAAATCTATTTTGGGAAACGGCGCCATGATTGAAGGCTGGGCTGTCTATTCAGAATTTATGATGCTGGAAAACGGCTATGGCAACAATGAAGATGAAATGTGGCTGTTGTATTATAAATGGAATTTGCGAAGTGTGTGCAATACCATTCTGGACATCAGTGTGCATACCAAAGAAATGAGTGAGCAGGATGCCATGGATTTGCTAGTTCGTCAGGCATTTCGGCAAAAAACAGAAGCGGAAGGCAAATGGCATCGGGTGCAGGTGACCAATGTACAGCTTTGCTCCTATTTCACTGGATTTAAGGAAATCACTGATTTGCGCGAAGCCTATAAAAAACAAAAAGGCGCTGCCTACCAACTGAAAGATTTTAACGAACGTTTTTTAAGCTACGGAAGCGCTCCTGTTAAATATATTCATGAGTTAATGTTACCCAAAAAATAATGTGTTAAATAAGTTGCGGATTAGTGAAATATAGTACAACTTAAACACATAAAGATTGCAATCTTAAAAGTAGACTTAATAGTTCTAAAGCGCCTTACGGGCGCTTTTTTATTATACCTATTTATAATTACCAATATTATTTTATATCTTCATGTGTACACAAAAAATACACCATGAGGACATCTTTTTACATTTGCTTATTTTTAGTATTTGCCATTAGCTGTAAAAAAGAACAAGACACCGCCAGAAAGGCCGCTCCGCCGGATCAGACGGAAATCAATAAATTAAAATTAAATCAGATACAGGTTTTAGGCAGCCACAACAGCTACCATAAACGTATGGATGGCCGTTTGTTTAGTGCCATATCTAATATCAGCTTTTTACTGCCGGCAGAATATCAACCCGAAGAATTAGATTATTTTCATGAACCCTTAAACGACCAACTCAATACTTACGGAATGCGGGGATTTGAAATCGACATTTACAATGACCCGAATGGCGGCTTGTTTTTTAATCGAGCAGCAAACAGTTTAGCCCGTATGTCTGTTGCCTCCAATATTCCGGAACTAAAACTACCCGGACTGAAAGTGTTGCATATCCCGGATGTTGATTACCAAACACATTATTATACATTTAAAAGCATGCTGACAGCATTGAAAACCTGGTCTGAAGCACATCCTAATCACTTACCGGTTTTCTTACACATCGAAACAAAAGAAACAGCCGTTACCGATGTGGTTCCCTTATTGAGTATTGTCGGCCTTGCACAAACCATTAAATATACACCCGCTCTTTCTGACAATATTGATACGGAAATAAAAGCTGTATTTGGAGATGGGTTGGATAAAGTAATCACACCGGATAAAGTGCGCGGCACCTTTGCCACATTAAAAGAAGCTGTGCGTGCAAATAACTGGCCGACCATCGGAGCATCCAGAGGTAAATTTATTTTTGTCATGGAAGGTGGTGCAGAAGAAGAATATGTACAGGGGCATCCGTCGCTGCAAGACAGAGCCATGTTTGTATATACTGAGAATGATGATAAAGATGAAAGTGCATTTTTAATTTACAACGATCCTCAAAGAAATAATGACGATATCCAATTTGCAGTAAGCAATAACTTTATAGTTCGCACCAGATCTGACGGACCTAACAATCAAAATAAAACCGGTGATTACACGAAGCAAATTGCGGCTTTCAACAGCGGTGCTCAGATTATTTCTACTGATTATTACCGACCGGACCCGAGATACCTTACATCTCCGGGTATCTTTACCAATTATTCCTGCAGATTCCCGAATGGCGAGTTGGCAAGAATCAACGCCATTTCTGCACCTGATAAACAAGGAATCGGAAGAATTGCCGAATAGAATAAATTTGAGAATTGAGATTTGGGAATTGGGAATTTAGATTAAATCTTAATTCTGAACGCTTAATTATCTATCTTTAAGTATGCTGAAATCTTCCTTCTATAGTTTATTTATTACGTTGATTTGTTTCTTTTCTGAGATGAATGGACAGGATATTATTTCTATTGATTCCTTAAAAATCAATCAGATTCAAACCTTAGGCAGCCACAACAGTTATCATCAGCGGGCTAATAAATTTGTGCTGCGCTTTTTGAAAGGACTAAGCGGTATTCTGCCAAAAGAATTTAATCCAAAAGAACTCGATTATGCGCACGAACCCCTACCGGTTCAGTTAGACAGTTTTCATTTAAGAAGTTTTGAGCTGGATATTTATGCCGACCCGAACGGAGGTTTGTTTTATAATCGGAAGAAAAATAATCTTCTGGGCAAACCAAAACCGTCACATATAGATGCTTTAAAGGCTCCGGGATTCAAACTGCTGCATATTCCGGATATTGACTACAATTCGCATTACCCTACTTTTGTAAGTGCTTTAACAGAGTTAAAAAAATGGAGCGATGCGCACCCGCAGCATTTACCGATTTATATTATGGTGGAATGTAAAGTAGAATCCATCGCAGAGAAACTGAAAAAAATGCATTTCACCAACACACTTCCGTTTACACCGGAAATTGTAAATGATATTGACAAAGAAATAAAATCAGTTTTTGGTGACAGTCTGAATAATATCATTACGCCCGATAAAGTACGCGGCAATTATGCGACCTTAAACGAGGCTGTGCTGGCGCATAATTTTCCGACCATCGGAGAAGCAAGAGGTAAATTTATTTTTGTGATGATGGAAGTAGGTGCAGATAATTATTTACTGAATCATCCCTCTCTGCAAGGCCGCGCCATGTTTACTTTTTCCTCACCAGACAAGCCGGAATGTGCCTTTATTAAATTTGATGATGCACTGGAAAATGAAGCGAAAATTTCAGATGCAGTAAAGAAAGGTTACATCATACGCACACGTGCCGACAGCCCGAACAAGCAGAACAGAAGCGGAAATTATTCGCAGCAGCAGGCGGCTTTCAGAAGCGGTGCGCAAATCATTTCCTCTGATTATTATACGCCGGATATCCGCTATAAAAAGCATCCTAAAAAATTTACTAATTATTCCACTAAGTTTCCCGGCGCTGATATGGGAAGAATAAACCCGGTGAATGTACCGAGTAGTAAGGTTAGAGAATAAATAAAATTAATATTTTATATTTGAAATAAATAAACGCCATGGAGTAGCGCATATAAATAATTTGGCTGCAATGTTTCCGCCGCACTTTTAGACAAACTAAACATTATGAAAAAAATATTTCTACTACTTCTTTTTCCACTAAATATGTTTGCCCAGACAAACACCAAATTAGAAGAACTTAAAGACTTATCTTATAAAACAATAACCTCGACAATAAAAGAAGCAAGCGATTATTATAGTTGTGAAAATCTTAGAGGAAATGCCATTTGTTTTGAGAACCTTGAGGCTGCATTACTTTTAGATGTGTTTAAATATTACAATCTTGAAGACCAATATTCAAGTGCTTTAAAAAAAGCAAATTATATGCAGACACAGGATTACAAGGACAAATTAAGTAATCTAAAGACAATTAAAACAGAATACACAAATCAAAATCTCTATATCGAACTTAACAAGACAGAAGAATTTAAAGTTTTTGACTATGATTTAGACAAAGATGGTTTCTACATTCGCTTAGGATTTATGGTTGCAGAAGAAGCTAATTATTACAATAAGTATTATTCAATTAATCAACTTCCAACTAAATTATTCATTTCAGACTTTTATAGCCCGGCAATACATCTACAGAAAATGTATGACAGAATGTTTTTCTTTCCAATTGGAAAAGAAAAGGCATTACAAATTGAAAACAATTCAACAGACAATCTTAAAATGATTATACTTTTTAAGCCAACAGGTATTAAAAAAGTAAAATTAAGTTTCCCATTAAACAATCAAAATTTTGCAACGACAGATAGAATCAGGTTATTAATACTTAACTCAAAAACATCTGAAATTTATTATGACAAAATCTTCTTGACACCAAAAGATACCAAGAAAGAATAACACTACAGCCAACAAAATTTGGCACTAGTTGTGGTAGATTTGGTAATTTAAGTTTTGTGTAATAAATTACATTTGTAAATAAATGTTGGTTCGTGCTAAACACTCACAACCAGCGCCAATTTTCAACCGTTATGTGATATAATAAAGGTTTCACTTAAAGTTTTCCTAAAACTTTAGCGTAAAGATGAAATACGATAATGTAATCAAAACTAAAATCTTTTAATTTTAATCTTATGAAAAAACTAATCTTCTTTTTGTTTTGTTTTTTACTAATAAAAACAAACTCATTCTCACAAGGCTTTGTAAGTAACGGTACAAACATTTATTTAACAAACTCAGCAGGTAGTGCAACTGTTGCACCATTTCCAAGTATTGGAATAGGTACAAATACACCAAGTGCACAATTACATACAACAAGCACAGTTAGGTTTCAAGGAATTGCTAATGATAATGCACAATCAAGAGTAATAGTTTCAGATGCAAATGGAAACCTATATCAAATATTAAATTAACTCAAAAGTGTATTAAAATGGAGAAGAATTTAATATTTGATATAGGTTTCCACAAAGGAGAAGACACAAAATATTACCTAGAGCAAGGATATAAAGTAGTGGCAGTTGAAGCAAATCCAATGCTAACTGATTATGGAAAATTAAAATTTAAAAATTATATCGAAAATGGTCAATTAATATTATTAAATATTGGAATTGCAAATGAGAACAAAATTTTAGATTTCTGGGTTAATGATTATTGCTCAGAATGGAGTTCCTTTGATAAAGAAATTGGATGTCGTTCAAATACAAAATGCCACAAAATAGAAGTAGAATGTATTAGAACTGAAGATTTAATTAAAAAATATGGACTACCTTATTATTTAAAAATAGATATTGAAGGTTATGATATACATGCTGTAGAATCACTTAACAGAAATAGTTTGCCTAAATATATTTCTTGTGAAGCTGTATATGTTGACTGGTTATTTAAGTTGAAAGAACTAGGGTATTCAAAATTTAAAATTATTAATCAGGCAGACCGTTTTAAAGAACTAAATATCAGTAAAGAAAAATCTAAATTGCATCATTACAAACGGTATTTAATTAATGGCATAATGCATCGTACTTCTGATTACATAGATTGGAAATTTCCTATAAAAAGTTCAGGCCCATTTGGAGAAGATACAGATGGTGAATGGAAAACAGCAGAAGAAGTTGCTTTGCTTTTTAAGGAGCATTTTCAATTTGAAAAAAATATACCTTTGAGTTCTATTAGTTGGTTTGATTTCCATGCAACATATTAATAAATTACATCACATAACATCGTATTGCTAAAATGCGGTGTGAAGTGCAAACATTTACAGTCATTTTATAACTTTACATTAATAACATTGCAAGAAGTGCGGTAGTAAAATACCGCACTTCAGCAATACGTAGCCGTTGCAACTTTGCCGTAGGCTTCTGTTTATAGTAGGCCTAAAAGACAGTTATGTGTGAATTATACAACTCCTTTTCATAGTTATGTAATAAAATTAATTCAAGTAGTGCTAAATTTAGTTTCTATTAGATGAAATTTAAAATTCAAAAAAAATGAAAGGATTCAAAAGTAATATCGAAAAAGATTCATTGGAAAATAATAATTTTCGCAAGGTTTTATATACAGGAAAATATCTTCAACTTGTTCTAATGAGCCTAAAAGTTGGAGAAGAAATTGGTGAAGAAACTCATCAAAATATTGACCAGTTTTTTAGATTTGAAAGTGGTTCTGGAAAATGTATAATCGATGAGACTGAATATTTAGTAACAAATGGCGATGTTATCGTTGTACCATCAGGAGCAAAGCACAATATCATTAACATAGATAGCAATACTGAGTTAAAAATGTATACTATTTATGCGCCCCCAAACCATAAATATGACACTGTAAGAGTGACAAAAGAAGAAGCTGAAAAACATGAAGAAGAATTCGACGGAAAAACAACAGAATAAATTTCTTCATTAATATATATACCTCCTTCAATAAAAGTATACTTCTAACAGAAGCATTTACGCAAGACAAGCCGACGGAAGTAAAACCAGCTTCAGTTCCCTACTCTTCTTCAGTTCCGGCTTGACCGTTTATTAATTAAAATTCAATTTCAAGAAAAATTTTCGTTCCTTTAGTGGGCGACGAGCAACAGGTAGATGGAATTCTAATATCCGTCATGCGTAAATGCACGAACGTTATTTTTATTCTACCTCACCACACTCAGCTTAGCCAGGTAGCTTTCTTTATCGGTTGTAATAGCAACTACATACAAACCATCGGGTAAATCTATGGCCGGTGAAATTATTTCTTTACCATTGACTTCCATAGAAAACACATTTCTGCCTTCTAAATTGGTAATGCTTACCAAAGCCGATTTTTGCTGTACGGCTTTTGGCAGATTAATCGTAAAGTTTCCATTAGATGGATTCGGATAAATCTCAAACGTCTGATTCGTATTATTTCTTACCGCCGTAACAACATTCTGGTTGACAATCCTGTACAGAAAGTCCGTTGTTTTATCTCTTATCATTGTTAATGTTGCTGTCTCACTTGATCTGTCCACCGGATGTCCCAGTTGATTGACAGGATAAAATTCAGCATAAGTACCGTTACTTTTTATTCGCGGATAAATTTTATTCGCGCCGTAAAATTGTCCCAGCCAGCAGGCCACCGTTACAAAACAACCTGCATCAAAGGGAACCGTTAAATCGGGATTATTATGAAATGCCAGATATTTAATATCCTTGTTATTATTGATATAATTTAAATCGGCAAGCGCACCGCTGCAACTTACAACCGCCTTCACACCTTTCATGGTATAACCCGGATTTCCGCTATTGCCATCCAGTCCGCCCATATCTCTGAATGCCGATTTAAAAAACGTATTCATCTCGGAAGAATCATCCAAAAATACAGCATGCAGCGCGGTGATGGCACCGGCAGAAGAACCATAAATAAAAATGGAATTCGTGTCTACTTTATAGTAATTATTATTTGTTGCCACATCTTTTTTGATGTACCGGATAGCCGCTTTTAAATCATGCGTTGCTCTTACAATGGCATAATGCCAGGCATACACATCTGCAAAATCTATGATCGGATTAATAACAGTAGTTTGCTGTACTCTGTATTCTATATTCGCCGTTACATAACCTTTCTTTGCGAAAAATTCTGCCGTCTTATTAATTTGCTGATCACCTCTGTCGCCGCCAATGAAGGAGCCGCCGTGCACAAAAAATATAATAGGACGTAAAGTAGCCGTATCACCCTGCGGCTCATAAACATCCATCAGTAAATTCGTCAATTGATTTTTGCTGTCGTAATTGCTGCCGTACTGAATATCGCCATGTTTAACAATATCAAATAATTCGTCTTTATATCTCGTTTGAGAGAATAAAGCAGTTGCGAATAAGGAGAAAATGAAAAGTGTAAAAATTCGTTGCATACCTTTCGATTTGATATAAATATAAGGTATTGTTTAATGAAAACACATAGATACATAGACTTTTTTTGAAAAGCATAAACAGACAGTGCGGTATTACAGGACAATAAGACAAAACATAGAAATTCATCTTCGATGAATACTATATTCATCTTTGGCTATCCGAACTCAACCAACACACTTTTATGCCTTAACATTTTTCTATGTGTCTATGTGTTTAATAATTACTTCGACAGCAACCAGGTCTTGAAAATATCGAAATCAGCTGACATTAACACAGATTGTTTTTTTCCGTTGATGATGCTTTTCAGTCTTTCCGGAATATGAATGTGTGCTTCAATTAAAGGTTCCACCACATCGCCGAATTTCACAGGATGTGCGGTGGCCAGAATAATTCCGTTGATGTAATACGGATTCAAATCGTTTTCATACACAAATTCATCCAGGCCCAGATATCCAACGGCGGTATGCGGACACATCACGTAGTTGTAATCATTAAATACTTTTTTGATGCAATCTGCCGTCTGATCATTGTTGTAAGAATAAGCGGCGATATCTTCGCGTACCTTTTCCGCATCGTTTCCGTATAAATCCATCATACGGGTAAAATTGCTCGGATTGCCTACATCCATGGCGTTGGAAATGGTTTGCACCGATTGTTTCGGCTCAAATTTTCCCGTTTCATGATAGACGGTAAACACATCATTGGAGTTGGTGGCGGCAATCATTTTCGTAATAGGCAATCCCATTTTCTTCGCAAACAAACCTGCCGTCATATTTCCGAAATTTCCGGAAGGAACGGAAAAGTACAAAGGCAGACTTTTATCGTCTAACTGCTTGTAGGCATAGATATAATAAAACGATTGCGGAATCAGTCGCGCGATATTGATGGAATTAGCGGATGACAAGGTCAGTTTTTCATTCAGTTCTTTATCTAAGAAAGCCTGTTTTACCAAAGCCTGACAATCATCAAAAGTGCCGTCAATTTCTATGGCCGTAATGTTGGCACCCAGCGTGGTAAATTGTTTTTCCTGTATTTCACTCACCTTTCCTTTCGGATATAAAATAGTTACCTTGATGCCTTCCACATTCAGGAAACCATGTGCCACCGCACTGCCGGTATCTCCTGACGTTGCTACTAAAATATTGACTTCTTTGTCGTTGTTGCGTAAAAAATACCCCATCAATCTGCCCATGAAACGGGCACCAAAATCTTTGAACGCCAGCGTGGGGCCATTGTATAATTCCAGTACAGAATAATCTCCCACTTCAATCAGTGGTGCATCAAAATTATACGCTTCGTGAATAATCTTATTCAGTTCAGCCGATGGAATATAATCGCCGATGAAATTGTGCGCGATATGATAGGCCATTTCGGTAAACGTGTAACTATCCAGATTATCCCAGAATTTCTGCGGCAATGAATTTATTTCGTATGGCATATACAAGCCGTTATCCGGCGGAAGCCCTTTTAATACGGCTTCTTTCAGGTCTACATCCGGTGAAATATGTTTGGTGGAATATAGTTTCATTTTAATTAATTATCGAATTGTTGAGTTGTTGAATTATAGAATAAGAACCCATTACCTATCTTCCCTGTTTCTTTTGATAGCTTTATAAACAATGACAGCAATTAATCCTCCAATGATTAAGGGCGTAAAATATTTGGTAATGGTATCCACCATCAGCAAGGTATCTTCTGATTTTATTACACCGGAACTGATAGTCAGATACGGAACAAACATTACTATCACGACAATAATCGCTATCAGTACTTCTGTTTTATAGTTGGAGATAAATTCTTTCATAGGTTATATCTAATCCGCCATCGGCAATATTAATTTAATTTCTTCCTGATTTTCACTATTTAAAAACTCTTCTATAGTTTCATACTTTGAAAGTACAAACAACATATTTCTTGCAAATTTTATTATAGGCAAGATAGTAGATATTGAAAATATATAATCATGCATAGACCACCTCTCAACTAGGCTTGTAAAATCATATTCATAGATTTCTCCATTAGGTTGTAAAAAGTATATCACAAATTGACGCGGTTTTCCATGACGAATCGAGTTTGTTGTCATTAAATTTATTGAACTACAAAACCATTTATTATTGGTTATTTGATTAGTAGCCATAAGAGCTTCTCTTTCTCCACGTATTAGTTGGCTATAGTTCCCTTTAAAAATAATATTACATGTATTTTGCCAATATGACATCTTTTCAATTAGTCTTTCATTTTTCTGTTCGTAATGAATCTTTATTTCATTATTTAAATCACATATACCATATTCTATTGGTATATTAATTTTACCAAAATCTGATTTACCTTGATAGAAATTAACAATCTTATAATGCCATTCAGAACTTGAGACGAGTTTGTAATCAGGTAAGGTTAATTTAAATCCTCCCGAGTGAATATTTGCTTTTATATTGTAATCTTCCATCTTAAAAAATTAATCCGTCATTGGTAATACTTTCGGACCTTGGTTATTGACTTTACTTACATACACATCGGCTCCGATATTCATATTGGTCATCACTTGCTTCATGGCTTCGCCGGCTTTGTGCGCAATCTCTTTGCCATGACATAATGCAAACACACTTGGCCCGGAACCGCTGATGCTGCCGCCTAAGGCACCGGCATCTTTTGCTGCGTTCTTCATTTCATAAAAACCCGGAATCAGTTTACTTCTGTAAGGCTCTGCGATATAATCTACCAGACTTCTGCCAATTAAGTCGTAATCACCGCGCAGCAAACCCACCATCATGCCGCCTACATTTGCACTCTGACGCAGGGAATGTGCCAAAGGAATTTCCTTCGGCAGGATTTCACGTGCATCTTTCGTCAGTACAATCACATGTGGATTGATGACTGCACACCACAAATCTTCCGGTACTGGAATCTGCAAAATATCCAATGGCTCATAACTTCTTACTAAAATAAAACCACCAAACAAACTCGCTGCTACATTATCCGCAATGGCCGCATCGCAGGCTGCTTTCTCTGCATTCAGCAAGAACGGCATTAATTCCTGTTTCGTCAATTTTTCATTGCACAACATATTTACGGCATACACCCCGGCCACCGCACTGGCCGCACTGCTGCCTAAACCACTGCCGCTCGGCATCATTTTTTTCAGCCATATCTTACAGCCGAAATCCGCTTTAATAAAATCCAGATAATCCTGAATGGCAACGGTGGCTGAATTCTTTTTGGCATCGCGCGGTAAAACACCACCATCTCCTTCTATATCCACAATCACTACACCTTTTTCCGCCGTAATTTCCATCACCAGTTCATCGCCGGGTTTGTCTATGGCAAACCCCAGCACATCGAAACCACAGGCTACGTTGGCTACCGTTGCCGGTGCAAAGACCTTTATTTTATCACCTACTTTCATCTAAATTTGAGATTTGAGATTTGAGATTTGAGATTTTGTTCTCATATCTCATCTCTATTATCTAATATTCTTAATTTGCCATGTAATTTCCAATTGAAATAATCTCCGCAAACACACCGGCAGCCGTTACTTCCGCACCGGCACCCGGTCCTTTAATCACCAAGGGATTATTTTTATAACGCTCTGTGGTAAATACAATCATATTATCGCTGCCGCTAAGATTGTAAAACGGATGTTTATTATCTACCTGTTTCAACTCAATCTTCGCCGTTCCGTTTTCAATCACTGCCATATAGCGCAACACATTACCTTTGCTTTCCGCCTCTTTCTTGATGGTTTCATAAGACGCATCCACTTCCGGCAATCTTTCCAGAAATGTTTTCACATCCACTTCGCGTAAATTCTCCGGCACTAAATTTTCCACTTTAATATCCGTCAGCTCCATTTGCGCACCGCTGTCTCGTGATAAAATCAATGCTTTTCTCGCCACATCCAATCCGGATAAATCATCGCGCGGATCCGGTTCTGTAAAACCTTTTTCTTTAGCATCCAGCACCACATCAGAAAATTTCAAATCGCCTTTGTAGGTATTGAAGATGAAGGATAATGTTCCCGACAATACCGCTTCTATTTTCAAAATCTTATCTCCTGAATTCATCAGGGATTGCAACACGCCAATCACTGGTAAACCTGCACCTACGTTTGTCTCATACATAAAACGGGCATTGGATTTTTTTGCCAGTTCGCGCAAGCGCACATATTTCTCCTGACTCAGTGTATTCGCAATTTTATTCGGTGTAACGATAGAAATACTTTTCTTCAGCAATTTCTCGTAAAACTCCACCACATGTTTGCTGGCAGAACAATCTACAAAAACAGCATTGGCAAAGTTCAGATCAATGATTTTATTGGTATAATTTTCGAGATCAGATTTTTCACCGGCAGTCTCCAGTAAAGTATCCCAATTTTCCAGATCAATCCCGTTGCTGTCAATCAGCATTTTTTTAGAGTTGATGATACCCGTTACGTTTATCTGAATGGATTTTTCTTTTTTCAGGTATTCAAACTGATTGCTGATTTGTTTCAGTAAGGTTTTACCAATTAATCCGGTTGGCCCCACTAAGAAAACATTAATCGAATGCACATCCGTTTCAAAGAAAATTTCGTGTAATGCATTCAAGGCTTTTGCCTCATTGTGACGATCGATTACCGCTGTAATATTCAACTCCGATGAACCTTGCGCTATGGCGTTCACGTTAATACCGTTTTTTCCCAATGCCTTAAACATCTTGGCAGAAACACCCGGCACTTTCGACATATTCTCTCCTATCACCGCGATGATGGAATTATTCGTTTCCACCACCAACGGTGCAATCTGACGGTTTTGAATTTCATAACGGAATTCTTCCTCCACGCTCTTTTGCGCTTTTTTAATTTCATTCGGAACAATACCGAAACAAATAGAATGCTCGGATGAACCTTGCGTCAGGAAAATAATATTAATACCCGCACGCGACAGGCAGCCGAACAAGCGGGAAGCAATGCCCACCACGCCTACCATGCCGGTATCGAGCAAAAGCTGTCGCCGAATTTCGCGCTGTTCGGGCGCATGGCGCAAAGCTTCCGCGTGCCGAATGTCGACGAGC
>WBZS01001560.1_pt2 | contig 13710 bp, 17 predicted proteins | sample 5204201 | NCBI WGS metagenome assembly WBZS01 (sample SAMN12344357, study PRJNA552823) | activated sludge metagenome | biome: Activated sludge suspended growth; feature: Nitrification reactor; material: Wastewater; isolation source: activated sludge from nitrification reactor of wastewater...
GGCCGGCCTGCATGGCGGCTTCGATCGGCGCGGTGTTGTTGGTGTCCTCGATGAAGTCGCCCAGGTGCGAGTCGTCGTCGTCGCCGATGGGGGTTTCCATCGAGATCGGCTCCTTGGCGATCTTCATGATCTTGCGGATCTTGTCCTCGGGAATCTCCATCTTCTCGGCCAGCGTCGGCGCGTCGGGCTCGAAGCCGAACTCCTGCAGGTGCTGGCGGCTGATGCGGTTCATCTTGTTGATGGTCTCGATCATGTGCACCGGAATGCGGATGGTGCGCGCCTGGTCGGCGATCGAGCGCGTGATGGCCTGGCGAATCCACCACGTGGCATAGGTCGAGAATTTGTAGCCGCGGCGGTATTCGAACTTGTCGACCGCCTTCATCAGGCCGATGTTGCCTTCCTGGATCAGGTCGAGGAATTGCAGCCCGCGGTTGGTGTACTTCTTGGCGATCGAGATCACCAGCCGCAGGTTGGCCTCGATCATCTCCTTCTTGGCGTCGCGGCTGGCCTTTTCGCCGGCGTTCATGTGCCGGTTGATCTCTTTCAGGTCGTCCAGCGGCACCACGGCGTGGGTTTGCAGGTCGATCAGCTTTTGCTGCAATTCCTGCACCGCCGGCAGGTTGCGGCCGAGGATGGCGCTGTAGGGCTTGGTGGTGGCGGCTTCCTTGACCGCCCAGTCAAGGTTCAGGATGTTGGGCGGGAAGCTGCGGATGAACAGCTCCTGCGGCATGCCGCAGCGGTCGACGACGATCTTGCGGATCTCGCGCTCGAAACGCCGCACGTCGTCGACCTGCGAGCGCAGCACGTCGCACAGCTTCTCGATGGTCTTGACCGTGAAGCGTATGGTCATCAGGTCGTCGGTCAACTGCTGCTGGCAGCGGCGGTAGGCCGGCGAGTTGTAGCCATCCTTCTCGAACGACTTGCGCATCTTGTCGAAGTGCGTGCGCACCAGCGCAAAGCGCTCCAGCGCCTGGTTTTTCAGCTCTTCGAGCTTCTTGGTCAGCGCCTTGCTGCCGCCCTGGCCGTCGTCGTCTTCTTCTTCGTCGAATTCGTCGAAGTCTTCCTCGGCGACGTAGTCGTCGGCCTCGTCGTCGGAGACAAAGCCGTCGACGACGTCTGAAATCTGCATGCCGCCGGCGGCGATGCGGTCGGCCATGGCCAGGATTTCGGCAATCGTCTTCGGCGACGCCGAGATCGCCTGCATCATCGACTGCAGGCCGCCTTCAATGCGCTTGGCGATCTCGATTTCGCCCTCGCGCGTGAGCAGCTCGACCGACCCCATCTCGCGCATGTACATGCGCACCGGGTCGGTGGTGCGGCCGAATTCGCTGTCGACGGTGGACAGCGCGGCCTCAGCGGCTTCCTCGGCTTCTTCCTCGGTGGCGGTGCTGGTGGTACCGCCGGCGATCAGCAGCGTCGCCGCGTCGGGCGCCTGCTCGTAGACCGCGATGCCCATGTCGTTGAGCATCGAGACGATGGCTTCGAGGATTTCGTTGTCGACCAGCTTTTCGGGCAGGTGGTCGTTGATTTCCTGGTGGGTCAGGAAGCCGCGCGTCTTGCCCATCTTGATGAGCGTCTTCAGCTCCAGGCGGCGCTTGGCGACTTCTTCTTCGGACAGCGTGGTCTCGTCGAGGCCGAACTCGCGCATCAGCGCGCGCTCCTTGGCCCGCGACACCTTCATGCGCAGTGGCTTGGCCTTGGCTTCTTCGGTGACCGCCACCTCGTCGACCACTTCGACGGATTCGGCGATTTCAATCTCGGCCTCGACAAATTCGACCTCCAGGTCGGCCAGGTCGGGGTCTTCGGCCTTGGCTTCCTCGACCTTGGGCGGCTTGCCCTTGCTTGGCTTGTCGGCGGCTTTGTCGGCAGTCTTCTCGGCCGGCTTGTCCGCCGACTTGTCGGCCCTGGCCTTGCCATCGGCCGCCGCTTTGGCACTGACCTTGCCTTTGGCCGCCGGCTTGGCCTCGGCCACGGCGTCTGTTTTGCCATCTGCGGGCGTGGCGGCCGGTTTGGCCTCGGCCTTGGTGGCGGCCGATTTGGCGTCGGACCGGGGCTTGGCGGCAGGTTTGGCGGCTGGCTTGGCCGCCGGCTCGTCATTCGCGGCGGCCGGTCGCAGCGGCGCGTCGGCCACGGGCGGAACAGTCGGGGCAACGGGCTTCTTGGCGGTCATGCAAGTCCTTGGCGCAAGGGTCGGTTGGCTGGCCCGCGGGCGCGGCCGGCGGCGAGCAGGGTGGCGTAGGGGTCTGAAGACGCAGCGGCTGGGCGCCGGAGATCGCGCGCCAGCGCTGGGTGGCCGACGGCCGACGGCCAGTTTGGCGATTCACCGAGTCGGTAAGACGCGAAAACCGCCGTTCGCTGCCGCTGCCGCCATGGTCCAGTTTGCCGACGAAGTTAATCGAGCATTATCGCCGAGCGCGGGTTGCGGCGTCAAAGCGCTGCCGGCCGCGGCGCCTTCAATGCGGCGCGCAGCGCAAACAATTCGTTGCGGCGCGCGGTGGCGGCCTCAGACAGCTCGCCCGATTCGACCAGCCATTGCAGCTCGTCGTCGACCGCGCGCTGGCGCAGGCGGTGCAGCACGGCGTCGATCAGCACCTCGGGCGCCTCGTCGTCGGCCACTTCATGAAAGCCGGCCAGGCGCTCGAGCAGCGGCGCCAGCGCGTCGGCGTCTTCGGCGCGGCGCAGCTCGTCGTACAAGACCGCCGGGGTGACCGTGCCGTGCTCGTGCAGCACGCGTTCCAGGGCGACGAAAAACAGCCCGTGCGGCGCCGGCTGGCCGGCCAGCAACTCGTGCGTCGCATCCGACAACTCCAGCCACTGGCCGCTGTGCCGCGCCAGCAGCCAGGCGGTGCGGTCGAGCAGCGTTGCGGTCTGCGGCGGCGCGCGGCGGCCGGCCATCGCGTAAAGCCGTGGCCAGCGCACGCCACCGCCGGGTCGCGTCTGAGCGAACTCGAACGCGCCGTCCGGCGGCGGCTGGTCGGCCTCGCGGTGGCGGGCGTGGCGCTGCGCGCGCCGCGCCCAGTGCGTATGCAGCACGTCGACCGCCACGCCGCCTTGCGCTGCCAGTTCGGCCACCAATTGCTCGCGCAGCAGGCCGTCGGGCAACAGAGCCACCAGCGGCCCGGCCTGGGCCAGCATCTTCGAGCGGCCCTCGGCGGTTTGCAGGTCGCAGTCGGCGCCGGCGTGGGCCAGCAACTGCGTCGACAGCGGCACCGCGTCGGCAATCGCCTGCTCGAAGGCCGGCGCGCCTTGTTCGCGCACAAAGCTGTCCGGGTCGTGCTCGGGCGGCAGGAACAAAAAGCGCACGCTGCGCGTGTCGTCGGCGTGCGGCAGCGCGGCTTCGAGCGCGCGGCCGGCGGCGCGGCGGCCGGCGGCGTCGCCGTCGAAGCTGAACACCACCGCGTCGGTGAAGCGAAAAAGCTTGGCCACGTGGTCCGCGGTGCACGCGGTGCCGAGCGTGGCCACCGCGTTGCCGAAGCCGGCCTGGGCCAGCGCGACGACGTCCATGTAGCCCTCGACGACCAGCGCAAAGCCCTTGGCGCGCAGCGCCTGGCGGGCCTCGAACAGGCCGTACAGCTCCTGGCCCTTGTGAAACAGCGCGGTTTCGGGCGAATTCAGGTACTTGGGCTCGCCGCTGTCGAGCACCCGGCCGCCAAAGCCGATGACCTCGCCACGCACCGAGCGGATCGGAAACATGATGCGGTCACGGAAGCGGTCCCAGCGCTTTTGCTCCGGCCCCTCGTCGTCGCTGGCGATGACCAGCCCGGCGTCGACCAGCAGCGGGTCGTCGTAGCGCGCGAAGACGCCGGCCAACGTGCGCCAGCCCTCGGGCGCGTAGCCCAGGCCGAACTGCGCCGCGACCTGGCCCGACAGGCCGCGCCGCTTCAGGTAGTCGACCGCGCGCGGGCTGGCCTTCAGCGCCGCCCGGTAATGCGCGCCGGCCTTGGCCAGCACCTCGCCGAGCGAGCTGCGCTGCACGCGCTCGGCGGCCTGCTGCGCGCGCTGCTCGGGGCTGGCGTCGGACTCGGGCACCGCCATGCCGACTTGCTGCGCCAGGTCGCGCACCGCGTCCATGAAGTGCAGGCCGTGCTGCTCGGTCAGAAAGCGGATCGCGTCGCCGTGCGCGCCGCAGCCAAAGCAGTGGTAGGTCTGCCGCGACGGGCTGACGATGAAGCTCGGCGTCTTCTCGCCGTGGAACGGGCACAGCCCCTTGTGGTTGATGCCGGCTTTTTTCAGCTCGACCTGGCGGCCGACAACCTCGACGATGTCGACGCGGGACAGCAGGTCTTGCAAAAAGCCGTGGGGCAGCATGGCGGATGCGGCGCGCTGGGTCGCGCGGGCGGGGGGGTGGTGGGGCGAAGGGGCGCGCCTGCTGGCTGCGGGCGCGGGGCCTTCTGAGGACGAACGAGATAAATGAGGAAGCGGAGGCGAGATAAATGGACGGAAGATCCAGGACAAGACAGGACTTTCGCGGACAGAGCTGCAAGCAAGTTGCGCAGACTGAAATTTTCGCCCCAACGATTTTGAATGGGATCAGCCCAACTCGCGCAGCCTACGAGCAAGCGCATCAAGCGCCGCGGCACGCTCTTGGGTCAACCTCAAAAGATCCACATACAGGCCTGTGGGAACTTCGAAAATTCCGGCTACCCAGCGACGCACCGTGCGATCCGACACCTGAAGTTCGCGCGCCAATTCAGACTGCCAGCGAGGCCCAAAAAGCGCCTCACCGCATTCCTCTAGGAGGCGCGACATCAGTTGACCCGGAACTCATCGCCAAATGTAGAGGCGTGCAAATCGCAGTAGGCGTCCACGAACTCTTGATCAGTTGCAACCGTACCGTGGATACGTTCGCACAGGTCATCGTCCATCAGGTTGACAACGGCATCGAGGTCGAATTCTTGGCCGTTGACGGTAACGCGGGTAGTGGTGCTCATGATCGTCGCCTTTCGTTGCTGCTTGCGCGGACCTGATTGCCCTGCGCATGTCCTAAATATAGGACTCACAATCGATGACGTCAAGCGCTTTTCGCGCCTAAATTCCTGGCAGCACCCCCTGCCGCTCCACCTGCTCGCGCTGGCGCTGCAGCTGCAGGATCGAGTAGACGTGCCGCGGCGCGATCTGCTCGACCACCGAAATCTCCAGGATGCGCGCGTGTGTGAATGGCCGTGACGTGGCCGACTCGGCGGCTCCGTATGCGGCCCAGATGCGCTCATCGCGTGCCGTGCGCGCCAGCTCGGGCAGCGCCGGGATGTAAAGCGGCTGCCTGGCCCACGCCGCGCAAATGTCGAAGACGATCGTCGTCATCAGGTCGCGCGCGCGCTCGTCGCTGATCGACAGCTCGCGCACCAGGTGGCGCACGCCGCTGGTCACGGCGTAGTCGACGAATGCCGGCGTCCGCTGGTCTCCCTTGCGTCCCATCAGGCCCTCGCCACCCTGTGCAGCCAGAGCTTGAGGCTCTCAATCACCGTATCCTCCTGCGGCGAGGTCAGCCATTGCAGCTTGTCGACCGAAGTCTGCCGCTTGGCGTACCCCTCCAACCCACGCATCGAGCGCTGATGCACCTCGCCGGCGTCAGCCAGGCGTTGCCAAAGCGACCACATCAGGCGCTGTTTGCGCGACAGCGTGGCAATCCTACCGGCCGTGCTGCGCCGCGCGCCACCCGCAGACTGGTGGACCAGCGTCTGCAGGTGGCTGATGAGGCGCGCACGCTCGGACGGCGTCAGCTCGGTGCTGCTGCGCCGCCCGTCGAACAGATCGGCCAGCAGATCGCGGTACGCATCGTCGGAAAGACCGGCGACCGCGGCAATGGCGTGGATGCGTGCGCCATCGCTCCTGGTCTGGTGCGTCTTGCCGGCGCTCATGATGTCAGACCACCCGCCAGCGTGAAAATGACCGCGGCCTCCAGCGTCGTCGAAACGTCCAGCTTGATGCGGACATCGGCAAGCCGGCTCTCGACCCGCTTGATGCTGACGCCAGTGCCTGATGCGCACTCCCTGCGGTTGGCGCCGTTGCAGATCATCACGAGCAACGCGCACTCCGGCGGCGTCAGCGCCGCGCAGAGCTTGCGTGCCGACTCCTCGGCCGCCGCGCGTGCCTCGTGGCGAGCCTGTTCCATTGGATCGACGTCACCACCCACCGGACGCTCCCAGGCAAGACGCGTGACGCGGGTCATTCCGCGGCCGGCGGCGGATCAGCGGGCTTGCGCACCATGCACACCAGATCCAGCCCGTTGCCCAGGTTGATGACCAGCTCGCGCCCGGCCGCTGCCGCGACCATCTGCATCAACGCCATGCGCAGCAGCTGCTTGGTCAAATCGTTGCCCAACAGCTTGCCCAGGCCACCGCCGAAGGCCAATTGCTTTTTGTTCGCAGAAGTCATGCATCCACCTTTGCTTCAAACGGGGCGATCACAAAGTCTTCAACTCCGCTCACCAGCGTGATACCGCTGATGCCACGCACCGCATCAGGCTCGGCGAGCATGGCCTGCTTGTTCGGCTCCAGGCTGACCCGCAGAAAGCGGTCAAGCCCCATGCGTTGCAGCGTGTCGACCACGCCCTCGGCATTGCGAATTGACACGCTCGGCGGGCGCATACGCCAGCTCACTTCGCCGGTTACCAGATTGACCGTCTTGCCGCGCGCATCGTCGACGCCGCACAGCACCACCCGGTTGGCCTCGCACCAGGTCTGCACGCCGTGGGTCAGCGTTTGCAGACGCTGGCCAAGCGCCTCAAGCACCGGCTGATACAACGCGGTGATCTGCGCGATGGCGTCGTTCATGGCGGCGCGCTGGCGCTCGAACTCGCGCTGCTCGTCGCCGATCGTCCGAATGTCGGCCGCGCACTCGGACTGCGACTGCGGCACGCGGCCAGGTGCAGCCTGCGTCTTGAGCCGGCGCGGCGGGGAAATGGTCGTGGTCATAGGCTCCTAGTTGGAGGTTGGTTGTCCAACCGGCGGCAGCGCAAAACGCAGCCGCCGGCGGTGGTCGCCACGCCTGCGCTGGCGTGGCAGCTCGCTGCTGACCAATCGGCCCGCAGTGCACAAGGCCTGCAGACGCTGGTGCAGCACCTGCAGGCATGTGTTGGTGACGACACCATTCGGCGGCGCGTCGACGAACAACTCGGCCAGCTCGTCGAAACCGCAACCGCCGTTGCGCTGCACGTGGCGCACGATCGCGTCGTCGATGCTGATCGGCACCGAACACCTCGCAATCGCATCAGCCACCCGCACTTGCATCGTCGTCATCCAGTTGATGGACCGGTGTTGACGGACACCGGAAACCGGCCAGCGCCCCCAGCGTATGGAGGGAGGAGAACCAGGTCACTGACTGCTGTGGTTATGCGCGGGGCCACCCTCAGCTGACGCCCCATCGGCCTACCGCGCCCCATTGCTGGCCGACTGCGCGTTGCCATGGTCTATTGCCGCCGAACGCAGCCGGTAACGGCCAACGAGCGGCCCATCTCGACGCCAGACGCAAAGGCTGCAGTGGCGTTTGCATTGGTATCCGCCGCGGTACGGTCCAGATGGACCATCCAGCCCAGCGCCACCCAGCCCGCAATGCAGGCCAGCAGCAGCACGACACGCACAGCACCAAGGGCCACCTGCATCCGCCGCCTGCGCTGCGCCGCATGGCGGACCGAAAGTTGGACAAAAAATGTCGAGTCACTCATATCGTTCAGCACTCCCCAATCACCGCCGCATCCACCCGCGGCCAGCCGGCGGCCGCGGCCGCATTCATCGCCCGCGACAGCAAATTGGCCGCCGCCAGCGGGTAGCAGATCGACACCGCATCTGCCGCCTTGCCGCCCCGCGGCAGCCACACCAGCCGGGCCTTGATCGCGTCGATGGCCGACTCGTCCAGCACGGCCGACACGTCGACTTCGGCGCGCGAAAATTTGTGCTTCAGGTAGCTGCCCAGGTCGGCGTCCAGCGGGTGCATGCGCAGCACCTCACAGCGCTGCACGATCTCGCGGATCTCTGGCCGCTGCTCACCCAGCAGCGCGCCCAGCTCGGGCTGGCCGATCAGGCACACGCCCAGCAGCCGGCGCAGGCCAGTCTTCAGCTCCATGAAGCCTTTCAGATGCTTCAGCGTCGCAATCGGCATGCGGTGCGCTTCTTCGATTACCACCAGGTGGCGCGAGCCGGCTGCGCAGCTGTCGGCCAGCAGTTTGTGCACCTGCCCAAAGCGGGCTTCTGGGCTGCTCTTGAGCTGCACTGACGGCGCCAGCGCGCGGGCGATCGACTCGGCAATCTGGCCCGCCTTCATCCGCTTGCCCTTCAAGTCGTCTGGCTCCATGCCCAGCACATACGGCTTGATGACGATCACCGGTCGCCGCTCGTCGTGGATGCGCTCCTCCAGTTCTTCGCGCAGCGTGGTCTTGCCGCTGCCGCTTTCGCCCACCACCGCCACAAAGCCGTGGTGCATCGCGCAGTCCATCAGCGCATTGCGCACGTAGCGCGTCGCCGGGCTCTGCCACACGTCGGCGCGTGTGTTGACGTCGTCGTGAAACGGGTCTCGAGTCAAATTGAAGTGCCGAATCGTGTCGGGCTTGAGTCGTTCATTGGCCAACAGCATCTCGTCCTCCGTTGAAGTTAAAAGTTGGGCATCCACGGTACCGCTCGTGCCGCCAATGCCCGCTTGGCGCATCAGCGCCAGGTGCCGCGCTGTGGCGCCGGCACCGATCAAATGGCCCAGCACCAGGCGTCTGGTGTCATCCGTATTGCTGGACGGCCAGCGCCCATGCCGCACCAGATCACACACCGTGCTGCGCGCCAAGCCCACCGCGCGGCTCAGCGCGGCCTGGCTCACGCGCAGCTCGGTCAGCACCGTCTGCAACGGCGTGGGTGCGTCCATGGCGGCAACCGCGGTGGTCATCACAGCGCCCCGCCCACAACACGCAGCCCAGCACGCACCGTCAGCCTGCGAACCAGGTCATCCAGTGCCGACTCGGGCACGCCGTCAGGGTGCCAGGCCGCCACTTGCGCATTGCGTTCGACATCCATCGCCACGCCGCGCGCGGCCAGCGCCCGCGCCGCCTGAAAGTGCGTCATCACCACGTCGGCCGCCATCGGTGGCGTCACTGGTGTGGCCGTCGGTTGCAGCGCCACGCCGCGCTTGGGCAGCGTCGGCAGTGGCGGTGCATCGGTCACCGGCTTGTGCGGGTCAATGCGGCCGCCGAAAGGCAGTTCCTGGCCGCGCGCAATGCGCTTGCGGCGTGCAGCCAGTTCGGCCACCGTGCCGGTGCCCAATGCCGCCTGCGCCACCTCGGCGCGGTGCGTGTCGGCCAGCGTCGCCGCGGGGCGCCGCCAGTCTTCGCCGATCACATTCGCGCCGACGGCAAAGCCGCTTTGCGCGTCGCGCTGGATGCGCGGCACCACGTGCAGCAGCTCGTGGCCATCGGCGTCGGTGTCCACCACCAGTGCCGAGTCGGCGTGGTACGGCGCCGGGCACACCATCAGCCACTCGCCGACCATCACGCGCGGCACTTGCGACACGTCGTACTGCGCGCCGCCAAATTCGACCAGCAGGCCACCGGTGCCACCGCCCACCACTTTGCGCCGCACCGGGTGCGCCGACACCAGCGCGCGCAGTGTGTCCACCGGCGGTGCGATGCGCAACTGCTGCTCGGTGATCGTCAGCCACTGCGCGGTGCGCGTGCGGCCGTGGCGCGTGTGCACCGCCGTCGCGTTGTAATGCCGGGCCCAGCGCCAGGCCGTGGCCTTCAGCTCGGCCAGGTCGCGCACCGGCCGCAGTCGCAGCGCACTCTCAAATTTGCACTCGATCAGGTTGCGCGCGTTTTCAACCTGCCCCGTAGCCCTGGCGTTACCAGCGGCGTGCGGCAGCGCACGCACCTGCAGCCGGCGCAGCAGGTTGAGAAACATCGCCGGCACGCTGCCAAGGTCCATCATCGCGATCAGCGGCACGCCATGAAACGGGTCGTCGGCGCGCGGCGTGATCGCCTCGATGAAGCTGTCGCACAGGTTGGCGCCGCTCTCGGCGCCCATCACATAGGTGAGGAACAGGCAGTCGCTGAAGTGGTCGGTGACTTCGTAGCTCCATACCCGTTCGTCTTCAATGCGCCTCAGGTTGTGCGGCTTGTTTTTATAAAAACGATCCGCCGGCATCACCTGCAGGCCGCTCTCGGCGTCACTGCGTGCGTGCAGGTAGTACAGGACGCACAGGCTGGCGTCGATCTGCCACACGTGGTTGGGGTGCAGGCTCTGCAGCTCGACGTGCGGCGTCGGCGCCAGCAGTTGGTCGGGGTGCAGCCGGTAGCCGCGCAGCGCGCGCGCAATCGCGCTGCTGCTCAGCGGCGTGATCTCTCCGGTCTGCTGGTCGATGCACTCGGCACGCACCACGCCGTTGGCGCGCAAGATCTGCACCGCCTGGTCGATCGACAGCAGGCGCTTGCCGTGCTTTCGCATGCTCTCCATCAGCAGGGCGCTGATGGCGATGGCATCGTCACGCACCAGCGCCGATTCGCCCGCGTCGGCACGCTGCTTGCGAATGGGCCGCAACGCCACCTCGGCCAGCGCGCGCTGCAGCGTGGCCGGGCTCATGCCCAGCTCGGCACATGCGGCGGCGTAGATCGCCGCCTTGCCCCCGTGGCTGGCGCAGTGTGCCGCCTGTGCAATCTGCACCAGGCGCGTGATCGTGGCGGGTGGACGGCGTGTCATGGCTGCGTGCGGGTCCGCTCAGTCCTCGTGTGGGGTCGCTACGGCGGCTGCGGTGTCCTTGCTGCCGCCATCGGTCCACCACTGGTCCACTTCGCGGGCCAACTCGGCGTCGCCGGCGGCCGCCAGGTCGACCAGGCCGAACTCGCTGCGCAGCGTGTTCAGCTCGGCCTGCACCGGCCCCAGCAGGCCGGCCATGAAAAGGTGCTGGTCGCCGTGCTCGTCCTCCGCGGCAGCCAGTGCGCGCAGCGCATGGCGCATGGCGCCACGCACGCAGCCCAGCGCGTCGAGTGAGGTGCTGGTGGCCTGGCGGTGCAGGTCGGCCAGCTTCTCGTCGGGCGGCGCCTTGGCGAAGCGGCGGTTCTTGGTGCGCTCCTTGTCCAGCAGCTCGTTCTTCTTCGCCAGCAGCTCGTCTTTGGCGGCCAGGTCGGCCTTGGCGTCATTCAGCGCGGTGTCTTTTTCGACGATATTGGCCACCAGGTCTTCAATCAATGTCGTCACATTGACTCGGTCCTCTGACTCCAGCACTTCGCGGACTTGGATCTGCTCGGCTTTAGGCAGCATGCGTATCAGACGCATCTGGTCTCGCGTTAGTCCAAGGCCATGAGCCGCGTCGTAGGCTTGCTCGCCAAGCGTCTCAAAATTCTGCTGTTCCTCCGCCATCTTGCTGTACGACGACCGAAACACCAGCCGAGAGAATTCCTCAATCGTCTTGGCCGTCACGGCTGTTCCATCATCGAGCGGAATCGGTATGCGCTTGAAGTCTTTCGACTCACGCATCTTCGCAAACAGACGAATTTCCGCACCCCGTAGAAATGAGGTCTGCACCTTGGCCAGCTGTATCGCTCCGACTTGCTGACCGAGACGAAAAACGTTCTGGTAGATCGCGGTCTGCTCATCTACCGCCTGCTCACGCATCGTCACCATCGCGCCCGCGAATTTGGCTTCGTCGACCTCGACGTGTTCGACCGGCGCCGCGCTGCGCCTGGGCCGTCCGCGCTGACCCTTGTCGTCGGGGTTGTCGCCGGCATAGGCGTTGTGGGTTGCATCGCCGTCTTTCATGGGTGATCCGTATGGTTTCGTGGTTGGGAAATGGGTGACCCTTTAGGGCGCCAGGGTGAAGCGCTGGCGCGCCTGCTCCAGCTCGCGCTCGGCGCGGTCAATCGACGTGAAGACCTTGATCGCCTGCTGCGGCAGCCGGGGTGTCAGCCGCCAGCGGCCGTCGGGCTCCACGCGCTCGGCCAGGCCGGCACTGACCAGGTTGTCCAGGTCGCGGGTGATGTTGGGCAGCGTCGTGCCCACGCTGCGCGCCAGCGTGCTGGGCGACACGCCATGCACCGCGTCATCAAACAGCGCCAGCACCACGCGCAGGATGCGCTGCTGGCTGCTGTTGGTGTACTTGCCAGTCATCGTGGTCACCGCATCACTGCATACATGACCGTTGCCTCGGACGCCTTGATCGCCTGAGCAGATGCGTGTGCCGCTGCCTTTTCAAGCAGCTCGGCAAGCGATCGGGCTTCTGCGTCAGAAAGCGGTACCGTCCTGATGACGTCATTTACGTCGCGCGCGTGCAGCACCATGTAGTGCTCTCCAGGCCTGACGTCCACCCTGATGTCTCGGTTGAACCTCATCGCATCACCGGCCAAAGCAAGCTGGCTTCGGTCCAGCCGGCCATCCAGGCGTCGGCGTGCACCGTGCCGGCGGCGTGCGGGCACAGCCGCTTGGTTACCGGGTCGGCCCAGTGCTGCAATGCGCACAGGTGCCCCTCGCGGTATTCGTGGCTGCGCGCCGGGCGTGGCTGGTCGAACGCGGCCTTGTGCACGATGCCCGCGCGCACCAGACGCTTGACCAGCGCGTAGTCGGTTGGTGGCGCAGCGGCGATGGTTGGGCCGCCCATATCAGCGCCCCCTGGCCATCGCCCGCATCTCGGCGGCGGCCTGGTCTTCGGCACGGCGCAAGCCACGTTCGATTGCACCGCGCATGCGCGGCAGGTGCGGCAGCGTGCGGTGCAGCAGCTCCCAGCGCGCATCGCCGAAGGTGTGCCACACGCGGGCATGCTCCATGGCGCGCTGCAGGCGCTGCAGCGTGTCCGGACGCACGAGCATCAGCGTCGCGTCGGGCGTGCAGAACACCGGCCGCTCGATCAGCCCGATCTGCAGCCACCGCACGTCTCCCGCGGCGGCGGGCAAAGTGCTTTCGGCCAGCATGTCGGCGTCGCACACCAGGCCGTGAAAGTCGATGTCGGCCGGCGGGCATGCCCAGGCCATGGTCAGCAGACGCAACAGCTTGACCGGAACGCTCTCCTCGGACGGGTCGGCCTCGAAGAAGACCGCCACCTCGTGCGCGGCCTGGCGTTGGTGGTAAGGCGCGGCAAACGCGCGGTGCAACATCAGCATGGCAATACCTCCTGTTGTGATGGGGCGTTGAAATGGGTGCGGTGGTGGCTGGTCGGCATCTGGTCTACCGAGCGCGACATCGCCTGCGACCAGGTCAGTTCGCCGCTGGCCGAGGCGCTGTCTACCGACAGGCCCGATACCGTGGACCAGCCTTGCGCCGCGGCGCGGTGGGCCGCTTCGACCAGCGCTTGCGAGTCGCGCGCGCACAGCACCATGTACTCACGCCGCGGGTCACTGGGGCGCCGGGTGCTGGGGCCGCCATTGGCCCAGCGACGGATGGCTTCGACCATCATGCTTGGCATGGCTCAGTACCGAGTCACCGATCGCGTCATCGCCTGCGCCCACAGCGTGGCACCGGCCAGCGCGGCCGAAAGCCCAGGCGCAGGCGCCCAGCCCTCGGCCATTGCACGATTGACCGTGTCGACCAGCGTTTGCGGGTCGGGCGCGATCAGCACCGTGTATTCATGGCGCGGCGAACGTCGGGCGGCTGACTTGGCGCCATCGGACCAGCCACGGATGGCGTCGACCAGTTCGGTGCGTATTCCGGAGCAATAGCGCCAGGCGTTCCGATTCAAACCCGCCACTGATTCCGATTTGTCGCCGCCACGTGTTCCAGTTCAAACCCTCCGGAAATTCCGAATCAACGG
>WBZS01001854.1_pt1 | contig 13700 bp, 8 predicted proteins | sample 5204201 | NCBI WGS metagenome assembly WBZS01 (sample SAMN12344357, study PRJNA552823) | activated sludge metagenome | biome: Activated sludge suspended growth; feature: Nitrification reactor; material: Wastewater; isolation source: activated sludge from nitrification reactor of wastewater treatment...
TTTCGATTTGGCCGTGGTCTTGCGGAAACCGCGCATCAAGTCCGACCCGAATCGACCGACGCAAGGGACCAATCTGGATGGTTTCCTGATCACGCCCGATGCGCGATTGCCTTTCGAGGGAACCGTCCGCGACGACCGTGGCCTGACCCGCGTGGGTTGGCTTTACGATCTGGAGCAAACCGAGTTTGAGTTGATCGAGTCGACCCAGCTGAAAAAGCCCGCGCGAGCGCTTTTGGGAAATCCAAAAACTCGTCGAATGGGTTTGATCCTCAGTGGTATGCAATACACCTCCACGAATCCGTTGACGGGGGTGGGGGCAGGTCCCTACGTTGCTTGGCTTGGCGAAACCCTCGAAAACGATCTGAAGAACGCGAAACCGTACTTGCAGGATGAGTTCGTTCCCATGGAAGAATTCGTCCGTAACCTTCGAGAGGTGCGCTCGGCGGATGAAATTCCGATCACCGCCTTGGCGGACAAGCTTCGACAGGCGCCCGCCAAGCAAAGCCGATGGGAGCATTCGCTCAAGGACGAACTAGGTTTCGACCTGAAGAAATACCTCCCTTCGATCAAGCCGTCCACGCCCAGCGAAGGCCAAGTGCACTATCGGCTGAAACTCGCGGCCGGCGCGACCGACAACAACGTGGAAACGGGCGTGCCGATCAAGATGAACGACGGGAAAATGGTATACGGAAATTCAGCAAAGAGCAAAACCCCGCTGTATTTTCTCATCGTGAGCGAAAGCGAGCTGCTCGCCCAGATTGCCATCGAAGAATTAGCGATCTTCGAAAAATTGGGCAAAGTGCTGGAAAAACTCAAGAATGCGCGAACGTTGGTCGAAGGCGAAGTTGGCAAGCTGCAATCCACCACCGACAAAGCCGATCCAAGCGTCAGCGCCCTTCGCATCGATGAAGTTCGCAAAGCCGTGCTGGATAACGGAATCTCCGCCCGCGAAATCCACCAGGACTACCAGCGCATCGCCCGCGAGATGGAAGTCAACCGCGTGCAGGGCGACAAAATCAACAAGATCTACGACAAGGTCGTGTTCCCGCTCGACGACATCGTGAATCCGAATCCGGCTCAGAAAGGCATCGTCGTCGGTAATTTTACCAAGGCGGAAGAGTCGGTCCAGAAGACGTTCCAACTTTATGATGAAGAAGGCGCGGCCGGCAAGGGGATCGTGGACAAGGCGGGCCATCTGCAAAACCTGGCCGACAACCGCCAACAGCTCGACATCCTGATCGATCGCCTCACCCGCATCCACGAAGCGATGGACAAACTGGTCGATGAATCGCGTTTGATCGAAATCGCGGCGTCCATGGAACGGCTGCAACGGCAAAACACCGAGGGCATCCGAGGTCTGCACACCGATTTGACGCGCCTGCTGCTCGAAAGTCTGCAAGGTCTCGACCTAAAATAGAACGGGCGGGCTCCATCGGCGTTCCTTGTCCGAGCCTGAGCGCCAGCGAGGGAAGCCGCGACGGGATCGCTTGCTGGTGACTGGGCACGGAAGGCGTGCGGATCGCCAAGACGAAGCAGGGTCGAAAACTTGTTACATTTTGGTGAGAAGCAAAAACTTCGTTGTGTTTTCTCCGATGTTTCGTCATAGTGATAGGGTTCGGTGGTATACGTGGCAGCCCGCTACGGGAAAGGGCTTGGTATGTGGAAAGCTCGACTGATTTTGGCAGGTCTTTTGATCCTGGCGGGGTCCATGTTCGTCGCCGCCCAGCCAGAACCGGTGAAAACCGCTGCCAGCCCGAGCGTGCGGGAAGAAATCGCCGCCCGTGAGCAACAGTTGGCGCGCATGTTCGCCGACTTCGAAAAGCAAGTCTTGCAGCTGAAACAACGCCTCGAACGTACCGGCAAGGCGGAAGACGCCGCCCGCGCCAAGATCTTGGCCGAAGTGTTGGAACGTTCGCAGAAACAATCGTTGGCGCTCGAAGTCGAACGCATGGTCGACGCGGTTCAGAAGCTCAATACCAAGAATTTGGGCGATCTGAAAGAAGCGATGGACCGCAGCAACCGGATCGCCGAGGAGTTGAGCAAACTGCTCGAACTGCTTCGCTCGGATCCGCGTTTGAAACAGAGCCAAGACGAGCGCAAATTCCTGAAAGAACTCGTCACCAAGCTCGAGAAGGCCATCGAAAAGCAGAAGATGGTCGAGGGCCAAACCCAGTTCGGCAAAACCGATGCACGTGAACTCGAATCCAACCAACGCGCGGTCACGAAAGACGTGGCCAAGATCAAGGAATCGATTGATAAGTTCATCGGTAAAGACGGCAAAGGCGAAGATCCAAACAAATTGAAGGGCGAAAACAAGGACGCGGGCAAGGGCGACGGCCAAAAGTCGGAAGCGAAGGGCGATGGGGAAACGCCGCAGCAGATCGCCAAAGGCGAGCCGAAAGAAGGCAACGCCAAGGACGGAAACCCCGCTCAACCCAAAGACGGTAAAGGTGGCACGGGCAAAGACGGTAGCCCCATGCAACCCAAAGATGGGAAGGGTGGCGCGGGTAAAGACGGCAGCCCCATGACGCCCAAAGATGGAAAAGGCGGAGCTGGCAAAGATGGTGGTTCGCCCATGCCCAAAGATGGAAAAGGTCCCTCGGGCAAAGACGGCGATCCGAAGGACAAAGGTAAAGACGGCAATCCCGATTCAGGGTCCAAGGTGAAAACCAAGGACGACAAAAAAGACGGTTCCCCGGAAGCAACCGCCCAGGACGGAAAACAGGGATCGCCCAGCGCCAAGCAGGGTCAGGCGAAAGCCGGCGACAAGGCGGACGGCAAGAGTGATGCCAAGGGTGATGGGCAACCCAAAGCGGGTTCGCCAAGTTCGGGTCCCCCGCAGGCAGCCAAGAAGGGCGATGGCTCTCCACCTCCTCCGGGTGGCGATCAGAATCCGCCTCCGCCCGGCAAGCAAGGGCCTAAAGACGACATTGCCAAGAGCAAAAAACAGATCGAGGATGCGAATTACCAGCAGAAGAAGGCGGAAGACAACATCGCCAAGAAAGATCTGAAGCCGGCCACGGACAACCAAAACCAAGCTATTAAAGACTTGGAAGATGCGAAGAAGAAACTCGAAGAACTTCTCCGCCAGGCTCGCGAAGAAGAAATGGAACGGTTGCTGGCCAACCTCCAAGCACGCTGCGAAAAGATGTTGGTCATGCAGCAACAAGTGCTGGGCGGAACCGAAGGCGTCTTCAAGGGAATCGAAGCGACGGCGACAAAAACGCCGGACAACAAGCATCGGCAGGATTCGCTCAAACTTTCGGATACCGAAAAGGAAATCGTGGTTGAAGCGACGAAAGCCATCGAGCTTTTGGAGGCGGATGGTTCCGCGGTTGCCTTCCCGGAAGTGTTCCAGCAGGTGCGTGAGGATATGAAGCATGTCCAGCGTCGGCTCGAAGTCGTCGACACCGGCGTGGTCACCCAGGCGATCGAAAAGGACATCATCGAATCTTTGAAGGAAATGATCGAGGCCTTGAAGAAGGCGCGGAAGGACTTGGAAGACAAGAAGAGCCCTCCTCCCAAGGAAGGATCACCGCCTCCGAATCAGGACAATAAACTTTTGGAACTTATTCAAGAACTGAAAATGGTGCGTTCGCTGCAAGTTCGGGTGAACACGCGAACCCAGACTTATGGTAAGATGTATCAGAATAAGGAAGGCGAACAGACTTCCGATCCGATCATTCGGCGTGAATTGAATAATCTCGCTGACCGTCAGGAACGAATTTACGACATCACCAACAAGATCGCAAAGGGGGAGAATCGATGATGCGTGCTAGGGCAACAGGGGCTCTCTTGGCGGCGCTTCTTTGCGTCTTGCCCAGTCGAGCCGCCGACGATCCACCGATCGTCGGTAAATTCGGCACCCTGGAAGCGATGTCTTCCGAGGCTGCCAAAGCCAAGGCCTTGGCCTGGTTGAAGGAGGCGGGTAAATCCGATCCCGCCAATCTCAAGCAGTTCGACGCCATTTGGACGGATCCACAACGAACTTTGGTGGACCGTGTCGCGGATACCTTCAGCTTGGGGAATGAACAGGCGGCGGCGCTCTTGCGTGAAGCACGCGACGTCACGTCGAACGCTCCCGTGCGGGTGCCCGACCTCGTCAAAGACGCGAAGCAATCGGCATTTTTCCGGGCGAACCTGAGCTTGGCTTTCGCGCGTAACCTTTCCAATCGCAAGGTGTACGAAGAAGGGCTCGACGCGCTGAAACTTTTCGCTCCGGAACAGGTCGTCGATCCTGCTGCGTATCTTTTCCATCGTGCGGTCAGTGAGCACGCGCTTCTGCAAAAAGAACAAGCAACCAAGACGTTGCAACGCATGCTCGACGATGCGCTCGAGATTTCACCAGAACGTTACAAGGCCGTGGCTGCGTTGATGCTGCTCGACATGGCCACCTGGAAAGATAAGGACCTCAACACCATCGCTCGCAAAATGGACAACATTTCGCGGCGACTGGACCTTGCTCGCGGTGGGCCCGAAACCCAACGCCAGCAAAAGGAAGTCGTGGCTCGGCTCGATGAAATCATCAAGAAGCTGGAGAACGATTCCAAAAAAGGCGGTGCCTGACAAAACGGTGGTGGCTGACCTAATGGTGGCCAGTCCGGCGGTCCGCCGGCAGGGAATGGTGGGAAAAGTCCAGCATCTGAAGGCGGGATCGTCACGCAAGGCGGTCCAGGCCTCGTCGATCAAGCAAAACTTCGCAAACTCGTGGCGGAATTCGGGCGTCTGCCGCCTCGGCAACAGCAACAAGCCCTGCAAGAACTCACGCAAGGTTTGTCGCCTCGCCATCGCGAAGTCGTGGAAAACTATTTCCGCAATCTAGCCCAGGCTCGCAAGTAATCTTGCGACCGAAGCGCATGCCAGGGATTTCCTAGGCGAAAGCGCGTGGTGAGGAATACCGTCTCGCACGTTCGAAAGCCGTGTCCCTCGCTCGTGCTTCGGGCTCAGGAATCGAACGTCTTCCCGGGCTGTGGCTTCCTCGCCACAGCCCCTTTCGTTAGAGGTAGCCGTACTCGCAAGAGTGCGGGAGGTCCTAAATCCGTTATCCGGACGCGCAAGCGACGGAAACGCTATTAATGTTCGGTTCGACCTGACGTTTTCGCACGGTGCCGCCGTCGCTTGCGCGTCCGGCTAACCGTGCTTCCGTGGGGTTGCTTCATGGTTCGTTCGGCGCTCAGCGGCTTATTGATTTTCGCCCTGGCCGGTCTCGCGATGCCGCAGGAACTGCGTACGGTCGCGGGGACGACGCTCAAAGGACCGGTGGTCGCGATCGATGGATCCGACATCACGATCGCCACCGCGGACAAGGGCCCCGTCAAGACTCCGCTTCAGCAAGTGCTCGCCTTGGATTGGCGCCCAGCGGCGCCTATTTCCGAGCCGAAGTTTCTCGAGGTTCGGTTTCTGGACGATTCTTCGATCCTGTGCAAATCGATCAAATATGAGGCGAAAGAAGTGGAGTTGGCCGTGCTGGGCGGCGCCACTCTGAAATTTCCCCTTTCCCAAATCGCGGCCGTGCAGCGCGACGCGCAAGAAACCGCGCTCAAGCGGCAATTCGAAAAACATTTGCACACGAAATCTCGGCGCGACCGCGTCTTGATCCTTCGAGATGGCGAGTTGAATCCCTTGGAAGGAACGTTCGGCGCGATCGACGAGACCAAGCAAACGATCGCGTTCGAACGCGAAGTGGGTGGTTCCATCGCGCTGCCGCTGGAAAAGCTCGCGGGCCTCATTTTCTTTCGCAATGAACTTCCCTCGGAACCCGGCATCTGTCGCGTGATCGATGTGGAAGGAAGCATTCTGTTGGCTGCGAAACTCGAACTGGTCGGCAGCGTGTTGAACGTGAAAACGACCTTTGGAACCACCGTCCCCCTGATCGCGGGTCGCGTCTCGAAGCTGGATTTCAATCTGGGTCGTTTGAACTACCTTTCGGATTTGGCACCGAGTAAGATCGTGGATTCTCCCTGGCTTGGCGGGTTGTCGGGGCTGCGCAAAGACGCCGGTCTTGAGGGAGGACCGATCATGTTGGCGGATCGGCAATATCCCAAGGGCCTGTCGATGTACGCCAACGGCGAGGTCGAATTTTCCTTGGCCGGGAAATACAAGGAACTCCGAGCCATCGCCGGCGCCGATCCGCGTCTTGCCGAGGAGGGGTTCGGCGCGACCACCGTGTCGATTTACTGCGATGGCAAACTGGAATGGTCGAAAGAGATCTCCGTAAAAACACCGATCCCCGTGCAGATCAACGTGAAGGACGTGCAGACGCTCCGCATCGTCGTACGCGGCAAAGACGCCACCGGCTTCACCGCCCACGCCACCCTTGCCGACGCCCGCGTGAGCCAATAACGCTTTTCATGGAGAATACGTGCGTAGCTCTACGTAGGGTTGGTGGAGCTTATTGGCGAAACCCCATAGGCGTCACGTTAAGGTTCCGCGGATTCAACAATGAGGCAACGGAGAACTAAAAACGGAGAATGAAGAACGGAGACGAGTGGCCCCTATTCCTCACATTCTTCATTCTCCGTTCTCGGTTGACTCATTGAAAACGGGTGGAATGGCTTCACTTGATGCCTTTGGGAGGGTACCCGCGTAACCCACCGACGCGTGGATTAAGAAATCCCGAAATTACTCCAAAAACCGCGCTGAAACGTTGGGTTCCTTGAAAAACGAAGCATGCCACGATGGTCGACGCAACGGTGGGTTCCAGGAGTACCTTTCACCCACCCTACGACGGGCCTTGAATGAATCAACCGAGAACCGAGAACCGAGAACCGACAACGGAGAACTGCGAACCGAGAACCGAGAACGACCCAATTCCGTCCTGGTCTTCTTTCTCCGTAGCATTTGAATTTGATTCCAAACATACGTTCGAGTAAATGATCTCATGCGATATTTATTGATTTTTGCTGTGTTGCTCGCGGGGGCGAAAGCGATTCAGGCCCAGCAGGGAAGCGTCGCCAAATCGCAGAAGGACCGTGTCGACCTGATTGAGAAACTCAAGCCGACGGTCGTTTCGATCTTCGCGCCCGGCGGCAACAACGGCGGGACCGGCGTCGTCATCACCGAGGATGGTTACGCGCTCACCAATTTCCACGTGGTTCAGCCCACGGGGCCCACCATGAAGTGTGGCTTAGCCGACGGCTATCTTTACGACGGCGTGGTCGTGGGCATTGATAAAGTCGGCGATGTCGCGCTAATTAAACTGTTGCCACGCACACCTGGGCAAAAATTCATCCCGGCAATCCTGGGTGATAGCGACACGGTGAAAGAAGGGGAATGGTCGTTGGCGATGGGGAATCCGTTCCTGCTCGCGACCGATTTCACGCCTACCGTCACGTTCGGGTTGATCTCCGGCGTGCATCGCTACCAATACCCCGCTGGCATTTTGCTCGAATACACCGATTGCATCCAATTCGATACGAGCATCAATCCGGGCAACTCAGGCGGTCCGCTTTTTAGCATGAAGGGTGAGCTGATTGGTATTAATGGGCGTGGTTCGTTCGACAAGCGAGGCCGAGTGAACTCGGGGGTGGGCTACGCGATTTCGATCAATCAGATCAAGAATTTCATGGGTCATCTTCGTGCTGGGCTCGACGCCGACCACGCGAGTCTGGGTGCGTTGGTCCAGACCGAAACGGAAAAGAATGGCCTGGGCCGCATGCTGATTTCGTCGATTCTGGAAGATTCCGATGCCTACCGCCGTGGCTTGGATATCGATGATGAGCTCATTTCGTTCGTGGGCCGAGGCATGACGAGCGTGAATCATTACCGAAACGTGCTCGGCCTGTTTCCCCGAGGTTGGCGCGTTCCCATCGAGTTCAAACATGAAGGAAAACGGAAGGAAGTCTTGGTGCGTCTGATGGGGGTGCAGCGGAAGCAGCTCGACGAACCGCCGCCCGAGGATCCCGACAATCCGAAGCTTCCCGCGCCTCGGCCCAAGCTGCCGATCCCGAAAACTCCCGATGGCAAGCCGCTCATGCCGGCACCCGCGCCCAAGGCATCGGGTCCGGGTGCCAAGTTCTACAAAGCAAAGAAAGGCTTCGCCAACTATTACTTCAATACCGTGGAACGGGACCGCCTCTTCGAGAGTTTCAAGAAGCATGGCGATTTTTCCAAGGTGAATTCGGCCTGGTCGTTCGAGGGCGACGTACGCCTATTGAAAAACCGAACGGAAAGCCCGTTCACGGTTCAGCTTCTTGAAGAAAAAGAAGGGAAAAACTCTCGACCCACCGTAAAGCTCAAGATCGAGGATTTTTCGTACGAACTGGAGCCGCTTCACACGACCAAGGACCAGGCACGGCAACCGACGCAATCGGGAGGCTTGATGCCGGCTTTGTTTGTTTGGCAACGCCTGTTGATGTTGGGAGCGGAGGGCTTCGGTGCGGATACCACGCACGCCGGCATGGAGCCGTTCTATCCCCCCACGGCCGATGGCAAGACGCCGGGGTCGCTCGCGTCGTTGCGGGTGGATTGCGAAGTCTTGACCACGGCGTTCGGCCCATACCTGGTGAAATGGTTCTTCGATCAACGCGATCAAAAGCTCCGGGGCTTCGAACTTCGCATGGAAGACAACGAAGATCCGTGCGAAGTCTACCTGAGTGACTATCGCGAAGTGAATGGTCGGCAGTTGCCACACCGGTTGCAGGTCGCCTACCGCGATACCATGTATGGCAACTTCGCGATCCACCGTTACCAAATTGGCGGAGCGAAGTAGCGTCGGCGGTTTACCGTTTCGCGCTCGCTGCGTGCCAGGCGGCGATACGACTCACGAACGTGCGTGGAGTTTGTCATCGCATGGCACGCGGCGAGCGCGAAACGGTGAACGAGGCGGGTTCGCCCATCGATGGGATGAGCGAGAAATCTACTAAGTATTTTGAACTGATAACTCTTAACTAGCAAATACCTCATGAAACGCATACCGATGTTTCTTCGTCTGGCCTGCTTCGGGATGGTCTTACTTCCCATGGCGGCGGTAATGGCGCAGCAACCCTACACGAGCGTCACCGCCGAAGTCAACAAGCGGATGGTCAAGCTTTACGGCGCCGGCGGTTTCAAGGGGTTGCCCTCGTATGGCACGGGAATCCTGGTTTCACCGAAAGGTTTTATTCTTACGGTGAATAACCATATTTTGTCGTCCAGCAACATTCGCGTGCATGTCTACGATGGTCGACAATTCCATGCCCGTGTTTTGGCAAGGGAGCCAGAACTCGATGTCGCGCTTCTCAAGATCGATGACGAGGTCGATTTCCTTCCCGCATTCGATTTTGCCAAGGAAGCGAGTCAACCTTTGGCGGAAACGGGAGCGTGGATCTTGGCGTTCAGCAACCAGTTTCAGATCGCCACCCGCGACGAACCGATGTCGGTGCAGCGGGGCGTGATCGCCGCCTACGCGGAGCTTCGAGGTAAACGAGGCCATTTTGACGCGCCGTTCAGTGGCGAGGTTTACTTCCTCGATTGCGTCGCCAACAATCCAGGCGCCGCCGGCGGGATCGTCACCACGCGCAAGGGGGAACTGCTCGGCATCGTGGGGCGGGAGCTGAAAAACGCCCTTAGCGATACGTGGGTCAACTATGCCGTGCCAATCCAAGCCACCGTCGACATCACGCGCCAAGACCAACCGGCGAAGGTGAGCATGACCACGTTCATCAAAGAAGCGATGGCCGGTGCATATAAACAGAGCGACGACCGCAAGCGAAAGGAAGACAAATCGGGCTACCATGGCATCACGCTGGTCGCCAATGCCGTGAGCACCACGCCGCCCTACGTCGAAGAGGTGAACCCCGGCTCGCCCGCCTCCAAAGCCGGCCTTCGGCCTGATGTGTACGTCGAGGGGGAACTCGTCACTACCATTCGGGTCTTCCGCGACATCATGAAAACGTACGGTGCCGGCGACGAAATCAAGATGGAGATCCAGCGAGGCAACCGTTTGGAAAGCGTCAAGCTGAAGTTGGAAAACCAACCGAAGTCGAAGTGACCCCATTGTCCGGACCCTTAAGGAACTTTTTCGATGAATCTTCGATTGGTCTTCGCGATGATGCTTCTGGGTGTTTCCGCCACCTGGGTATTTGCCCAGGAGGACCTGAACGATCAGCTCGAACGGATGACGCGCGAAGCCATACGGAAGGTGGCGCCGAGCGTGGTCCAGATCGCAACCCAGGGCGGAGCCGACGTTGTCGCCGTCAACAGCAAGGGCCAAGTGTTTCGCAAGGCGCTGGGTCCGACGACCGGCGTGGTGGTCTCGCCCGATGGCTACATCATTTCGAGCGCCTTCAATTTCTTCAACGATCCCACCACGATCCTGGTGACGGTTCCCGGTCGCAAGGACGCGTACGTGGCCAAGAAAGTCGCGACGGATAAATCGCGGATGCTGACGCTTCTGAAAATCGACGCGAAGGATCTGGTCGTTCCCCAATCGGTGCCGCGCAAGGAAATCGCGGTGGGGCATTGGTCGTTGGCGGTGGGGCGATCGCTGGACGTCAAACGCGATTCCCTTCCCTCCGTCAGCGTGGGCATCATTAGCGCGCTAGGACGCATCTGGGGGAAGGCGATTCAAACCGACGCCAAAATTTCGCCGCTGAATTATGGCGGCCCGATCACGGATATCGAAGGAAAGGTTCAAGGGATCTTGATCCCGGCCTCGCCCCAGGGTGAAGACGTGACCGCCGGCTTCGAATGGTACGATTCAGGGATTGGCTTCGCGATTCCCTTTGAAGATGTCTTGGCGGCGCTGCCTCGTCTGAAAGAGGGGAAGGATTTGTCGCGTGGTCTATTGGGCGTGGCGATGAAATCGAAGGATATTTATGCGGACGCACCGGAAATCGGCATGATCCTGCCGGAATCCGCCGCCGCCAAGGCGGGGTTGAAGGTAGGCGATGTCATCACCGCAATCGATGGTAAACCGGTGGTGCGCATGGCGCAGATATCTCACTTACTCGGCCCGAAGTACGATGGAGACACGATCCACCTAAAGTACCGGCGCGGCACTGAGGAAAAAGAAATCCAAGGGTTACGGCTCGTCGCCGAGTTGAAGGTGGCGGGCCAACCGTACCTGGGAATTTTGCCGATGCGGGACGATCCCAAGCTTGGCGTCGAGATTCGCCACGTTTTCCCAGGCAGCCCCGCCGAGCGAGCCGGGCTCAAGGAAGGCGATCGCATCATGAAAATCGAAGTCGGCAAAACGATGGTGCCGTTTTCGGGCCAAAAACCGAGCCGGGTAGCGCTCCAAGAATTCCTTTCTGGACAAGCGATCGCGTCCGACTTGAAGATGGAAGTCGTGCGCAAGGGAGGCGGAAAAACCGAAACGGTCTCGGCAACGCTCGACGCGTTGCCCGGTTCGACGGCAAAAAGCGACTGGAAATTTCCCGATGCCTTCCCGCAACCCGCCACGCTCAAAAAAGCGCGTGAACCGCTGGAAGCCGGAATGGCCAAAGGGGTGAAGGGTTTCGAACCGAAAAAGGATCCCGCCGAGAAAGAGCCAGCGAAACAAGAAGCAGGCAAGATCGAGACCGGCTTGATGCAACGCAACACGCCCGATGGCGAGCATAAATATTATGTCTACTTGGATGACGACTACGATCCCAATGTGTCCCATGGCGTCGTGGTTTGGCTGCATCCGCCGGGCCGAAACAAAAAGGAAGATTTCGAGGAATTCCAAGAAGCCTGGGCCGGGCTATGCAAGATTCACAACTTGATCCTCGTGATGCCCGTGAGTGAAAATCCAAGTGGCTGGATCGCGGGCGAGTCCGATGCGGTGGTGACCAGTCTACGCGAGACGCTCTCGCGCTACACCGTGGATCGGCAGCGTGTCGTCACCCACGGGATGGGGGTCGGCGGGCAGATGGCGATTTACCTGGGATTCCAAAACCGCGATCTCATTCGAGGTGTCGCGACGATGGGAGCCGTGCCGACGACGGTGAAAGACAACGTGCCGGGCGGTCGGTTGTCGTTCTTCCTCGCCGCTGGCGCCTTGGATCCGCTGGTGAAAAACATTCAGGAAAGTCGCACCAAATTGACCGACAAGAAATACTCCGCGATCTTCCGCGAGGTTCCCAACCGAGGCCGCGAGTATTTGGACGAAACGACGCAGCGCGACCTGGTACGCTGGATCGACGCGCTCGATCGACTCTAGCGCGACGGACCGAGTGCGCTCACCATGGATTTGATCCAATCCCGTTCCATTTTCAGTCCCGCGACGGGCTTCATTCAGCGTGGCGGTTTCGACTGGACGTGCAACCCCTATGTGGGATGCACGTTTGGCTGTACCTATTGTTACGCGATGTTTTTGCCGCAAAATCGGCGACCTAAGGAAGAATGGGGTCGTTGGCTGCACGCGAAAGCGAACGCGGTGGCGTTGGCACGGAAACAGGCCAAGAAGGTCGCGGGGCAATGCGTTTACCTCTCCAGCGTGACCGATCCCTATTTGCCTCTCGAAAAGAACCTCGAACTGACGCGCGGGATCCTCACCGAGATGCTTCCGCATCAGCCTCGTCTCTTGGTGCAAACGCGGGGCCCGTTGGTGGTGCGCGACCTTGATCTGTTGGTTCGATTCGAGGCGGTACGCGTCAACATGTCGATTCCGTCCGATTGCGAGGAAATCCGCAAGGTGTTCGAACCGAAGGCGCCGCCGCTGGAAAAACGTTGGCAGGCGATGTCGGAAGTACGAGCCGCCGGAATCGAGGTGGGGATTTGCATCACGCCAATGCTTCCGCTGCGCGATCCGGATGCGCTTGTCGAACGCGTGGTCGCTTTCGATCCGACGGTCTTGGTCGTGCAAGATTTTCATGTCAGCCAAGGCGGCTTCGGAGCCGACACGGGAGCGGCGGCTCGTCGGCTTTTGGCAAACTCGGATTGGAACGCCGAGCGTTATGAATGGGTCAAAGCGGCATTTCAATCTCGCCGTGAAACGTTTGAGGGCGAAAAAGGCTTCTTTCCGCCGGCTCGAAGGCTTGGAAGTGTCGGTCGGAACGACCCTCGACCATGAAAGTACGCGTAGACGTGCGTTTCGCTTGAAGGTACTCGATCACCGTCGAGGGTCGTTCACGATCGTTGTCGGCTTGGCCACGTTCCCGTTTCGGCCACGCGTTTGAAAGCTTGAGATCGTGTGTCCAGGCAGGTATCGGACGCGACGAGACCAGAGGAAGAACAGTCCGAAAAGCACCCCATGGGTCAATGTGGCCAAGAGGAGCCCGCCAATCGCCCCTTCCCGAAAGCCTGTGTCGCTGAAGGTGTAAATCAATTCCAGGGTGGGCGGAATGGCTGGCACCGCGACGAGCTTCAAGAACCAATCCATAACGCCATTGATCGGGACGGGAAGTGCGAACAACGCCACCGAATGGAAAACTCCCAGCCAAACGGCAACGACGATCGACACGACGTACGCCGGGAGGGTGTTCCTGAATCGGCGGGAGACGAGATGGCCAACGAGGCAAAGGGCCAAGCAAAGGCTTGTCGCATGGATCCAGGCCCAGAACATCGCTGGTAGGCGAGGTAAATTCAAACCCGTGATGAGAAAGGCGAAAAGACCGAGGAGGAATAGGGGCGACGTCAAAAAGAAGACGAATCGCGAGAGCCTTCGCCATTTCGCATCAAATAGCGCGCGTGGGCTCACTTCCGCCAAGTAAAGGTCATCCGCCAAGTGCAAGCGTTTTTCTTCGCTCCAAGCCGCACAACCCATCACGGCACAGATGGGGAAGCAGAAAAACCCC
>WBZS01002021.1_pt1 | contig 13680 bp, 12 predicted proteins | sample 5204201 | NCBI WGS metagenome assembly WBZS01 (sample SAMN12344357, study PRJNA552823) | activated sludge metagenome | biome: Activated sludge suspended growth; feature: Nitrification reactor; material: Wastewater; isolation source: activated sludge from nitrification reactor of wastewater...
CGGCGAGATCCTCCAGACTGGCGAGGTTATGCACCGGGAGGAAGTCGTCGACGTGCGGCAACGCGGCCTGCATGCCGCGGGTCAACGGCTCGTAGTCGGGCGCGCCGAGCAACGGGTTGAGCCAGATCAGGCGGCGCGCGGACCGATGCAATCGCGCCATCTCGTGCCGCAGCAACTCCGGCTCACCGCGATCCCACCCGTCGCTGATCAACAGCACCACGGCGCCGCGGCCCAACACGCGCCGGCCCCAATCGAAATTGAAGCGCTTGAGACACGCGCCGATCCGGGTGCCGCCCGACCAATCGTCGACGGAGGTCGAGACCTCCCGCAGGGCGGTCTCGATGCGCGTGTGTTTGAGCTGACGCGAGATCCGCGTGAGATGCGTCCCGAAGACGAAGGTCTCGACCGCGGGCTCCAGGCCGGACGTCAGACCGTACAGGAAGTGCAACAGCAGACGCGTGTAGCGCTCCATCGACCCACTCACGTCGGCCAGCACCACCAACGGCCGCGGCCGAACGCGGCGCGCGCGTTCGGCCCAGTTCAACAGTTCGCCGCCGTGTCGCAGACTGCGGCGAATGGTCTGGCGCAGGTCCGGCTGCGCGCCAACCCCGAGCTTGAGCCGCCGCGTGCGGCGCCGTCCGAGGTCCCAGGTCAACCGCGCGATCAACCGCTGAACAGCTGCCTCTTCGGCCGGCGTGAGCGTCGCGAAGTCTTTGACGCGCAGGGCCGCGACGGCGCTGTACGTCAGTGTAGCCCGGTAGACCTGCGGGCCATCGCCCTGCCCTTCATCGGGATCGGTCGTCGGCCACGCGATCTCGGCCGACTGCGGATGCGCCTGGGTCTGAGGCACAAGCGCCGGCGTCCGCGTCGCGGCCGCGGCCGACGGCTGGCGCCAGAAGAGCGCGAAAGCCCGATCGAACAGCGCCAGGTCCTCGACGTCGTGCACCAGCAGCGTCCGCGCCGTGTGATAGAAGTCCACGCGCGACCCGATCTGGATGTGCTCGGTCGCGGCCGCCAGGTCGAGCACGCGCACCGGATTGACGTCGAGGCCCAGGCCACGCAGGACGCGGCCGAAGAGCAGCAGGTTATCCAGGAGGCGGCCGCTCATCGGAGTCACGGCGCCGACGCGTGGGCGCGCGCCACGAGCTCCTGCGCGCGAAGGCCGCGGATGGCCTCGACGTCGTCCTGGTACTTCAGGATGGCGCCCAGGGTGTCGTTGACCACGTCCAACGTCAGCGCCTCCTGATCGAGCGCAACCAGGGCCAGGGTCCAATCGAGCGTCTCGGTCACGCCCGGCCGCTTGTACAGATCGGCGTGGCGCAGCTCCTGGATGAAAGCCGTAACCTGGCGCGCCAGCGCCTCGGGGGCCGCCGGCACCCTGGCACGCACGATCGCGAGCTCCTTCTCGAGCGACGGGTAATCGATCCACTGGTACAGGCAACGCCGCTTGAGCGCGTCGTGCACGTCACGGGTGCGGTTGGAGGTGATGATCGTCACCGGCGTGTGCCGCGCGCGCAGAGTGCCGAGCTCCGGGATCGTGACCTGGTAGTCGGACAGCACCTCGAGCAGAAAGGCCTCGAACTCCTCGTCGCTGCGATCCAGCTCGTCGATCAAGAGCACCGGCGCCTGCGTGCGCGCGGGGTCGATCGCCTGCAACAGCGGGCGCTTGAGCAGGAAATCCGCGCCGAAGAGCTCGGCCTCGGTGGGTTTCTCGCCGCGCGTCTCCATCAGACGGAGATGCAGGATCTGGCGGGTGTAGTTCCACTCGTACACGGCATGGTGGACGTCGAGGCCTTCGTAGCACTGCAGCCGGATCAACTCGGTGTCGAGCAGGCCGGCCAGAGCCTTGGCGACCTCGGTTTTACCCACGCCGGCCTCGCCCTCGAGGAAGAGCGGTCGACCCAGCTTGAGCGCCAGGTAGATCGACGTCGCCAGGCCGCGGTCGGCGATATAACCGCGCGCGCGCAACGCGTCCTGCAAGCTATCGATGGACGAGAACGCCAAGAGTCACCTGCCATGTGGGTCGTGAGCGTGATGGGATTCTAGCATCGCGCTACCTCGACCTGAACCGTTGACCGCGAAATCGGACCCGGTCCGCGTTTATCCAACACAGGTCGTGGCATTCCGACGCTTCGCCGATCATGTGGATCGCATCACGTCGCGCCAGCGGCGGTAACGGCGGGCTCTTTCACTCGATGGTGCCGGCCGTTGCGGAGTGTGCAAGCACGAGATGATCCTGTTGGCGAACCCGATCGCACGTTGTCAGGAGCACCGGAACAGGCGAGACCGGTACACGGATGTTCATGGATCACACGGAAACATCTCGAATGGCTCCGTGCCATCCGTGTGATCCGTGTACAGGGCCAGCCGTCCGAATCCGGTTCGCCAACAGCATCACGTCCGTTGGCAGTAAGCCGTCGGCGTTGTCAGCGGCCCTTTTGCCGCAGATTACGCGGATGACGCGGATTGTGGAAACACGCTCCCCATCTGCGAAATCCGCGCAATCGGCGGCAACAAAGCGCCGATGCCAATTGAGATGCGATAGCCCTGGGATCATTCGCGTTTGGTCACTTGAGAGCGGCTACAATGCCGTTCACCCAGAGTCGTAAGTGGGAGGTCGCTGATGCGCCGTACTCGCCTGCTCCGGTGGTTGTGCCTGGCCGCGCTGATCGTGCCTGCCCTCACCCCGCAAACCGCCTTTGGTGACGCGCCGATGCAGACCCTTGTGCCCCCGGACGGTCCGCAGGCGATCGCGAACCCCGTGCCCCATGTCGGCGACCAGAAGCTTCTGGTCATCCTCGCGGATTTCTCGGATCGATCCGGGGCATTCACGGGACAGGCCTGGCAGAATCTGTTCTTCGGCGCCGACGGATTCGCCGATTACTACCGTGAGGTCTCCTACGGTTTGCTCAACTATACCGGCGACGTGGTCGGGCTCGCGGCCGGCTCGCCGGTCGTCAACGCCAACGCAGTCGCGTATGTTCGGGTGCCCCAACCCATCACTTACTACACCGATGGGCAGTATGGGTTCAAGAACGGCGCCGGCCAGTTCCCGCGGAACTCGGGCGGCGTCGTGCTGCACGCCGTTCAGGCGCTCGAGGCCGCCGGCTTCGACTTCGGACCTTACGCGGACGCCGTCACGAAGTCGGTCGACAACGTGATCGTCATCTTTGCGGGGAGTTCGTACGCCGAGACCGGGGATCCCAATCACTCGCTCGAGGCGACGGCTTTCACGCTGACGTGGGCCGGCAACGGCTCCGGCGCGTACACGACCGCGGCCGGCTATCAATTCAACAACTACACCGTCTGTCCCGATCAGCGCGGCAACCTCAGCGGACAGTTGGGCTACATCGGCATCTGTGCCCACGAGCAGGGCCACGCCCTGGGCATGCCCGACCTGTACGACTACTCGTACACCACATCCGGCGTCGGTAACTTCGACATCATGGCCTACGGCGACGTGTACAGCGACAGCCCTTTCCACTTCAGCGCCTTTGCAAAGCAGATGTACGGCTGGGCGACCCCGGCGGTGATGCCGGGCGGCACCTACACGGTGACGCTCACGCCGGCCGAGACGACCGCCAGCTACTTGCGCCTGTACCCGAACGGCAACGCCGCCAGCCGCGAGTACTTCTTGCTCGAGAACCGACAGCCCCTCGGTTCCGACTCGGGCTGGCTCAGCGCCGGGTTGTGCGCGGGTCTGGTGATCTGGCACATCGATGAGGACATCGTCGACGGCTACTTCGGCGTCAACTCTCAACCGCCCTACGCCGGGGCGCCGCCGCATCCCGGCGTCATCGTGGTCGAGGCTGACGGCGCCTTCGACCTGATCGCCAGCCCGCCTACCTACGGCGAGTGCGATGACACCTGGGCCGTCGGCCGCACCTGGGATGCGAGCTCGACGCCCGGCAACGCGTTGTGGGATGGCAGCCCCAGCGGCCTTTCAGTGACGGTCGTCAGCGCCGAGGCCGGAAACGTGACGGTCGCGGTCACCAGCCCGGGCGGGCCGACGGGTGCGGAGCGGCTGTATCTGACCGCGCTGAGTCGTTAGGGCCCGGCGCGTTACGGCAGGACGAACTGCTGCCACTGGAACCGGTGGGGCACCGGTTGTACCGCGTCGAGCGTGCCAAAGGCCTCCAGCGCCCAGGCCCTGAGTTCGGCCAGACAGGTCGCGAACTCTGCATCGGGCACGCCCCAGGTGGAGGACCAGGTGCGCTGCTCGAACCCCGCCAGCAATTCGGCTGCCGTGCGCGTGCGCGTCCAGTCGCCGACCAGCGTTTCGTTGTACGTGGCGCCGCGTTCGGTCATATAGCCCTTCACCGCCCCGTGGTCGGTTGCGCCCGGATGGCCACCCCGGAACCCCTTGGCGCGGACGATGTCGCGCCAGGCCGACATCAGACGCGCACTGGGGGCCTCGTCGGAGCGCCAATCGTTGCCGACCAGCAGCCTGCCGCCCGGGATCAGCACACGCTCGACCTCGGAGAGCGCCACCCGCCATTCGGGGATGAGGTGGAAGACGTGCACGCCAACCACGGCCGCGAAACTGCCGGAGCGAAACGGCAGGCGCGTGGCGTCGGCGCGCAATAGCCCGGGCGTCCGCGCGCCCGGGTTTGTCAACCGCCGAAGCTCGGCCAGCATCCCGGCCGACAGGTCGACGCCCACGACCGGCACGCCGTGTTCCGCCAGCGGCCGCGCGATCCGGCCGGTGCCCACGCCGATCTCGAGCACGGCCTTGTCCCGCGCGACCGGGCCGATCAGGTCCGCGGCCGCGGCAGCCACCACCGCGCCGATGCCGGCCGGGAAACCCCGGGTGGACTCGTAGGTTCGCGCTGCCGGATCGAAGTTTACGGATGTCGCCATCGCCTCGCCTCCCAAGGAAAGCTCACCTGAGCCAACCGGCTCACGCCAGGGATCACGGCCCCCGGCGGCTATAATACCCGCGTCATCCTGTTTTCCGCATATCGTCGCCTTAATGTGGCGACGCGGCGACAGGTTTTTAATATCGTTGTGCGCGGAAACCCGGAGGTTCCCCATGCAAGTGGCTGCCAATACGGTGGTGTCTTTCGATTATGTCCTGACAGGCGGCGACGGCAAAGTCATCGACTCGAACGAAGGCGCGGGTCCGTTGGCCTACATCCACGGCCAGGGCCAGATCGTGCCGGGCCTCGAGGAGGCGCTCGACGGTCGTTCGGCCGGTGACAAATTCCAGGTGACGATCCAGCCCGACAAGGCCTACGGCGTGCGCGATGCCGCGCTGGTTCAGGTCGTCGCGCGGGACATGTTCGAGAGCGTCAACGAGCTCGAGGTCGGCATGCGCTTCCGCGCGACCCTCGAGGATGGCGAGCACGTCTTCACCATCGTCGCGCTCGACGGCAAGCAGGTGACCATCGACGGCAATCACCCGCTTGCCGGCGCGACCCTGAACTTCGACGTCACGGTCGTTGAAGTCCGCACCGCCACGGCCGAAGAACTTGATCACGGCCACGTCCACGGAGCCGGCGGGCACCACTGATCGATCGAGGAGCGAGGAGGGAGGAGCGAGGAGCGAAAGAGTCTCGCCCTTCGCCCCTCGCTCCTCGCGCTTCGCTCCTCGCTCTTCGCCCTTCGCTCCTCGCCCTCACCCTTTCACATGCACCACGACCCCGGCGATTTCGATCGCGACCGCGTCTTGATCGGCCGCGCGGAGCAACCAGGTCGCCAGCGCCTCGAGCCGCTGACGCTCAACGGGAGTCGGGCTGAACACGATGACTACCGACTCCGTCTGTAGCTCGCCCGTCTCGGAGAGCGTCCAATAGCCGGTGGCCGCGTGGCGTTGGCGCAATCCGATGCGCTCCGCCAACCCAAGCGCTTCGGCCCGGACCGCGAGCGACACCGGTTGACCGGTGCGTTTCAGGCTGGGCACATGCAGGGCATCGCGCACGACCTCGATCGAGCGGCCGGCGGCGAGCAGACCTTCGTCGTCAGTGCCGAGCCAGATCCCGACGCCATCCTCGGCGATGAAATACGGGCTCGCGGCGTGTGCGGTCTGGATGCTGTCGAACAGGATCCGGCGCATGGGCCTGGCCCTCAGCTTCCCGACGTTTCGATGCCCAGGGCCAGCTTCCGCAGCAACCGGGTCAACGTGCGCTGCTCGCCGGCCGACAGCGCGCCGAGCAGCGCGCGTTCGGCTTCGAGGTGCGGGCCGACCAGGGCATCGACGACGCGTTTGCCGCGCGCGCTCAGCGCGACCTGCAGGCTGCGCCCGTCGGCCGGGTTGGGCGTCCGATCGATCAGGCCGCCCCGCTCCAGACGCTTGAGCCGGGCCGTCATCGCCCCGGACGAGAGCATCAGGCTCGTATAGAGCTCGGTCGGGGTCAGGGTATACGGCGGGCCGGCGCGGCGCAGCGCGGCGAGCACGTCGAACTCGCCCTCGCCCAGGCCGTGGGCCTGATCGATCTCCAGCAGCCGGGCCTCGATCCGGCGCGCCAGCCGCGACATCCGGCCGACGATCCCCATCGGCGCAGGTTGCAGGTCGGGCCGCTCGCGCTCCCATTGCGCGACCAGGTCGTCGACGAAGTCTTTCTTCCGCATCGGCAGCCCCTTTCGTCTCTGACGCGAGTATAACGCAATTGTCTTGACATCAAGATGATCGGGCGATATCTTTACATCAAGACATATGAACAAAGATCTGACCCTCACGATCCTGGCGCCTCTGCTATGGGGCACGACCTACTGGGTGACGACGCAATGGCTGCCGCCGGGGCGGCCCTGGCTGTCGGCCCTGGCCCGGGCGCTTCCGGCCGGGCTGGTGCTGCTCGCCTTGAGCCGCAGCCTCCCGCCGCGGGGCTGGCTTTGGCGTAGCCTCGGGTTGGGCGCCCTCAACTTCGGGTTGTTTTTCCCGCTGCTGTTCCTGGCGGCGTACCGACTTCCGGGCGGCGTCGCGGCGACGATGGGCGCGATCCAGCCGTTGCTGGTGTTGGGTCTGGCCTGGCCCGCGCTCGGCCAGCGGCCGCGGCCGGCGCAGCTCGGCCTCGGCGGGCTGGGGATCCTGGGCATCGCGTTGCTGGTGGTGGGACCGACGGCACAACTCGACGGGCTGGGTGTGGCGGCGTCGCTCGGCGCCTCGGCGCTGATGGCGGCCGGAACGGTCCTCACACGGCGTTGGGGTTCTCCCGGCTCGTTGCTCGCGGCGACGAGCTGGCAGTTGTTGGCCGGCGCCCTGATCCTGACCCCGCTCTGGTGGGCGCTCGAAGGCCCGCCCCCGGCCCTGACCCCGGGCGAGATCGGCGGCCTGGCCTTTCTCTCGCTGGTAAACACGGCGTTCACGTACGTACTCTGGTTCCGCGGCATTCAACGTCTGCCCACCGCTGCCGTGACGTTCCTGCCGCTGCTCAGTCCGGTGGTCGCAACCCTGATCGGCTTCTTCGCGCTGGGACAGGGTTTCAGCCCGGCGCAATTCATCGGTATTGCCCTGGTGCTCGCCAGCGTCGCCGGCGCGCAGTGGCTGGGCTCCCGGCGCGGTTGAGCGGGAAGAGGGAAGAGGGTGGAGGGTGTGTCTTTTCCCTTTTCCCTTTTCCCTCTTCCCTCCTCCTTCTTCCCTCCTCGCTCCCAAAGGTCCGCCTCGTTTTTTCGCTCACATTGCCCTGCGCGCCGATACACATTTCGGATAAACTTCCCCAATCCCAGCCGCGGAGCAATGGATGCGCAGGATCATCACCCTCACCACCGACTTCGGCGTGCGAGACGGAGATGTCAGCGTGACAAAGGGCGTCATGAAGGGCTACGCGCCCGATGCCGACCTGATCGACGTCACCCATCTCATCCAGCCGCAGAACGTCGCCGAAGCCGCAGTGATCCTCAGTCGGACCGTGTTCTACTTCCCGCCGGAGACGATCCACATGTTCGTGGTCGACCCCGGCGTCGGCACGGCCCGCAACGGCCTGGCCGGCCGCATCGGCGATCAGTGGGTCGTCGGACCCGATAACGGCGCCCTGACCCTGGTGCTGCAGCAGGCCGAGGCGCGCGGCCTAGAAGTGCAGTTCGTGCGCCTGGCCGAGCCCCGCTTCTGGCGGCCCGAGGTCAGCAGCATCTTCCACGGGCGTGACATCTTTGCCCCGGTCTGCGCCCATCTCGCCAACGGCGTGCCCCTCGACGCCTTCGGCCCGGCCCTGCCGGCGCCGGTGCGCCTGCCTGTCGCTCCCGTGACCCGCACGGCCACCGGCCTGCTGGGCGAGATCATCTTCACCGATCATTTCGGCAACTGTTCATCGAACATCAACGCCGCGGATCTGGCCGGTCTGGGTCCCGTGCGCGTACGTGTGCGCGGCACCGAGATCATCGGGCTCGCACGCACGTTCGGCGACCGGCCCGCCGGGTCGCTGACGGCGCTGATCAATCACGTCGGCGAACTCGAAGTCGCCGTCGTCAACGGCAGCGCGCGCGAACGCCTCGGCATCACCGTCGGGGATCGCATCGAAGTCATCGTGGAGGGTTCATGAGCGGCATTATCTCGATCTTGACGGATTTCGGGCCGAGCGGCGTCGCCGTCTCGGAGATGAAGGCCACCATCCTCGGCATCGCGCCGACGGCCAAGATGGTCGACATCACGCACACGATCTCGCCGCAGAACATCCTCGAAGCGGCCGGGATCCTGGGCCGCTCGCCCTTCTATTTCCCGGCAGGCACCGTGCACATCTTCGTCGTCGACCCGGGCGTCGGCACGACGCGCCGGCCGATGGCCGCGCAACTGGGCGACCAGTTCTTCGTCGGCCCCGACAACGGCACGCTGACGCTGGCCATGGAGCGGGCCGAAGCCGCCGGACACACGCCGCGGTTCGTCGTGCTCGACAAGCCCGATTTCTGGCGACCGCGCATCAGCAACGTCTTCCATGGTCGCGACATCTTCGCGCCGGTCGCCGCGCATCTCGCCAGCGGCGTGCCGCTCGAGACGGTCGGCACGGCGATCGCCGACCCGGTGCGGCTCACGATCGCGCGCCCGCGCCGCACCGCCACCGGTCTGGCCGGCGAGGTTTCGTTCATCGTCAAGCACTTCGGCAACATCTTTACCAACATCGACGTCGCCGATCTCGACGGCCTGAACGCCGGCGACCGACCCCTGCGAGTGCGCCTGGCCGGCATCGAGCTCAAGGGTCTGGTGCGTACTTTCGGCGACCGCGCCCCAGGCGAAATGGTGGCCCTGATCGGCAGCGACGACGAACTCATCATCGCCGAGGTCAACGGCCATGCCGGCGATCGGCTCGGCGTCAAGGTCGGCGATCCGGTCGAGGTGATTGTGGATTTTTGATCGTCATGTCTACTTCTTTGCCGCTCGTCCTCGAGGACGTCTCTTTCGAGTATCGGACCCGGCCCGGTCTGGCGCTGAAGAACGTGTCGTTCAGCGTGGAGCCCGGCGAGATGCTGTTGGTGGCCGGCGCGAGCGGCTGCGGCAAGTCGACGCTGATCCGCTGTATCAATGGCCTGATCCCGCGCAGCTACGGCGGCACACTCACGGGCTCGGTGCGCGTCTTCGGCGACGAGGTGCGAACGGTCAAGCTGGCCCGTCTGGCGCAGACCATCGGCACGTTGTTACAGGACCCGGAGAAGCAGATCCTTGGCGCGTATGTGCACTCCGAGGTCGCCTTCGGCCCCGAGAACCTGGGTCTGCCGCTCGCGGCGGTCCAGAAACGCGTGACCGAGACTCTCGAACGCCTGGGCATCGCGCATCTGCGCGACCGCGAGACCTTCGCGCTCTCGGGTGGCGAGAAGCAAAAGGTCGCGCTCGCCGGCGCGCTGGCGCTCGAGCCGTCGATCCTGCTGCTGGATGAACCGCTGGCCTCGCTCGACCCGGCCTCGGCGCAGGAGGCGCTGGCGCTGTTTCGCCGGCTGGCCGACCAGGGCACGACGATCGTGCTGGTCGAGCACCGCGTCGAAGACGCCTACCTGGCGCGGCCGGATCGCGTGCTCTACATGGAAGAGGGCGAGGTCCGTTACCTGGGCGCCCCCGACGGCCTGACCGCCGCGGTCGACTGGCGCCGGGTCAAACTGCCCGCGCCGCTGGTCCTCGAGCGCCTACGCGGCGAGCCGAAGATCGCCCCGCCCCCGCCCCGGAGCACGCCGCACGGCGAGCCCATGATCACGTTTGAGGGCGTGCGCTTCGGTTACGGCGACGGGCCCGAGATCCTGCACGACATCAACCTCGAGGTGCGCGCCGGCGAGCGGATCGCCCTGCTTGGGCCGAACGGGACAGGCAAGAGCACGCTGGTGAAGCACGCCATCGGGTTGCTCAAGCCGCGCGCCGGTCGGGTGCGCGTCGGCGGCGTCGACACCCGCGAACAATCGGTGGCGCAAGTCGCGCGCACGGTCGGCTACGCCTTCCAGAGCCCGACCCAGATGCTCTTCGCGCCGACGGTGAGCGAGGAGCTCGCCTTCGGCCCGCGCAACCTCGGCTTCGACGCGGCGACGATCCAGACCGAAAGCACCGCGGCGCTGCACCTCGTCAACCTGGCCGAGGCCGGCCCGCTTCCGCCGCTGGCGCTCTCGTTCGGCCAGCAGAAGCGCGTCACCATCGCCTGCGTCGCGGCCATGCGCTCGCGCATCCTCGCGCTCGATGAGCCCACCGCCGGGCAGGACTTCTTCAACTACATGGGGTTTATGGACGGCCTGATGCACGCGGCCGATCTCGACGCCCGGTTCGACGCCTTCATCTTCATCACCCATGACGTCGACCTGGCCGTGATCTTCGCCACCCGCGTGATCGTCATGGCCCAGGGCCGCATTGCGGCGGACGGGCCGCCCGAGGTGGTGTTGGCCGACACGGAGATGCTCGACCGTTGCCGGGTCGTGCCGACCACGCTGCTGCGCGAGAACCTCAAGCGCCTGCCGCGCACCGGCCGCTTCATGCGCGTCGAGGACCTGGCCGCCCAGGAGGAGGCGCCTATCGAGTAATCGTGCAGGTTGTGCTCGCTCAAGCGATCCCTCATTCAACTTATTTCGTCGAGGAGGCATTATGAACACGAACGGCAAGCGCAACATCTGGGCGTTTGGCACGCGCGAGGTGGTCTACGCCGCGATCGGCGCGGCGCTTTATGGCCTGCTCTCGTGGGCGACGAACATCTTCCCGTTGCCCGCAGCGGGCAACGTCAGCTTTCGGCCGGCCGCGGCCGTGCTGGCGCTCTTCGGCATCGTCTACGGGCCGTGGGTCGGCCTGATCGCGGGGCTGGTCGGCAACACGGTCGGCGACGCCCTCACCGGCTGGGGCCTGTTCTGGAACTGGAGCATCGGCAACGGGCTGATGGGCCTGATCCCGGGCCTGGTGGCCGGCATGATCAAGAACTACTCGGGCACTCGTGACCTGGGCCTGGGAATCGGTGCGGGCCTGATCGGCGCCGCCGTCGGCATGCTCTTCGCTTCGCTGACCGAGATCGTCGTCAGCGGCATCGATATCAACACAGCCCTGGTCGGCTACTTCACACCCGCCTTCCTGGGGAACGCGGTCGTCATCATCATCCTTGTCCCGATCCTGATGATCGCGTATAAGCAGATCGCGGCCCGCCAAGGCAGGTAGCGCGGCAGGCCGTCAGGTGTCCTGCGACGGGCGTCAGGGGGCGCCCGGTCGCAGACGTGCGTCGGAGACGCGGGTCACATGCGCCGGTCAGGGCGCCCTTCGGAGATCCATTGTGCTCGTCACCTGGAAGTATCGCCCACGTAACACGCTCATTCAGCGGCTCGACCCGCGCGCGCGTCTGATCATGCTGGCCGCGATGGTCGTGGCGTTCACGCAGCTCTGGGATCTGCGGGTGCTGGTGCCGCTGGTCGGGTTCGCGCTGGTGTTGTATCTTGCCGCGCGTATCGAGTGGGCCGATGTGCGCCGCGTCTGGATCTTCATCCTGGTCTTTATCACCTTGATCGTGATCGCCAACACGATCCTGGGCGCCCGCGGCGGTCCGGCGGCCGTCCGCAACGACACCTCGGAGCCGTTTCTGGTGATCGGCTGGGTGCGGATCACCGAAGCCCGGCTCTGGTTCATGGTGGCCCAGTTCCTGCGCATGATCGGCGGGTCCCTCATGGCCATCCCGATCCCGTTCACGTTCTCGCCGACGCAATACGGCGTGTCGTTCCGACAGTTCGGGATACCGGACAAGCCCGCCTATTCGATCGACCTGGCGTTTCGCCTCGTGCCCACGTTAGGCCGCGACTTCGGGGCGACGATGGACGCGCAGCGCGCCCGCGGCTTCGAACTCGAACGCCTGCGCGGCGGGATTTTCGAACGTTTGCGGCGGCTTGCGCCCCTGATCGTGCCGGTCGTGGTGCACGCGATCGTGGGCGGCGAGGAGATCGTCGACGCCATGGACCTGCGCGCGTTCGGCACAAGCCCGCGCACCTGGTCGGGCCGGCTGACCTACGCCACGCGCGACATCGCCTTCATCGCGGTCGCGGTCGTGATCGGCGTCGGTGCGATCGTGCTCGCCAATCTCGGCGCCGCCGAGTTGTGGATTCCACGGTTCTGAATGCCAGAGGAGCGAGAAGCAAAGGGCGACAGCGGGTTCGCTCTTCGCCCCTCGCTCTTCGCTATTCCGTCTTGAGTGCGATGACGGGCACGAGCGTGGCGGCGCGCAGGGCGGGATAGAGGCCGGACACGAGGCCGATGAAGGTGGCGAAGATCAGCGAGCCCGCCACGAGCCAGACCGGGGTCACCACGGCCGACGAGGTCGCCGAGAAGCCGAAGCCGCTGTCGCTGTTGGAGAAGTACACGATCGCGGCGATGTTCATCAGATAGCCGGCGCCCCACCCCAACAACACACCGCCCAGCCCACCGACAAAGCCGATACCCGCCGCCTCGCCCAGGAATATGCCGAGCACATCGCGGTTGGTCGCGCCGACGGCCTTCATCAGGCCGATCTCGCGCGTACGCTCGAGGATCGCCATGGTCATGGTGTTGGCGATGCCGATCGCGGCCACCAGCAGCGCGATCGCGCCGACGCCGCCGAAGATGACCTGGAGCACGAGGTAGAAGTTGTTGAGCGGCTGGATGTACTGCTGCGCGCTCGACGCCTGAAAACCCATGTCCGTGATCTGCGTGGCGATGTCAAGCACGTCGTTCTGGTCGGCGGCGCGCACGAGCAACTGAGGAAAACCGTCTTTGTCACGGTTGATGCGGCGGTTGGTCAGCCACTGATTGAGCGCCGTCATTTCGTCGATGCCCATGTACACGGCGTAATCCGATTCGCCGCCGCGCTTGAGCGTGATTCCGACCACGCGCAGCGACACCGTGCGCGTCACGCGCAGGCCGTCGCTCGTATACTTGGCCACGATCATGCGCACGGCCTTGCCGTAGATGTCCGGCGGGTCGGCGATCGGCATGCCCGTGACCGGATCCCAGACCGGCCCGGTCTTGGGGTCCATGAATCCCGTGTTCAGGAACTCGGCCCCGACGATGATCTCGCCGCGCTTGAGCTCGGTCGTGCCCGTGACGACCTCGACGCCCATCACGCTGACGTCGTTTGTGCCGACGCCGATCAGGTACGGGTAACCCTGCAGGCGCCCGAACTCGAGATAGGACTCGCCCTGGATCGAATCGCGCGGCACGACGGCTTCGACGCCCGGGATGGCCTGGATGTCGCGGATCGTCGCGCTCGTGATCGGCACGGGCGTCGGCGCCTCGCCGCCGCCCCCGCCACCGCCGCCGCCAACCGCCACCGCAAT
>WBZS01000517.1_pt1 | contig 13678 bp, 11 predicted proteins | sample 5204201 | NCBI WGS metagenome assembly WBZS01 (sample SAMN12344357, study PRJNA552823) | activated sludge metagenome | biome: Activated sludge suspended growth; feature: Nitrification reactor; material: Wastewater; isolation source: activated sludge from nitrification reactor of wastewater...
CGTTCGAGCCGACCTGAGATCCGTCCCCGCGTTCGAAAATGGCACGCCAAGAACCGTCCCCGGATGCGCTCGTCTCCGCACGGGCACTGGATGCGACGACGGGGCGCGGGGGTAGGCAAGCGCCCGCCAGCCATTAGGCTGGGCTGCGCGCCCCGTCCACGACAAGGAGTTCGCCCATGAGTGGCATTTTGTGGTTCCTGGTGATCCTGGTGATCATCGCGGTGCTGGTCGGCCTGTACGCCGTGTCGCTGTACAACGGCTTCCAGCGCGACCGGAACATGATCCAGGAATCCTGGCGTCAGATCGACGTCGAGTTGAACCGACGCTATGACCTCATTCCGCGCCTGGTGGAAACGGTCCGGGCCTACGCGGCCCACGAGCGGAACACCCTCGAGGGGGTGACCCGGATGCGCAACCAGGCGGCCGCGCTCGCCCAGCAGGGCGGCACTGCCGAGCAGCGGGCCGCGGCCGAGGCGCAGCTGTCCGCGGCCGTGCACAACCTGATCGTCAGCGTCGAGGCGTATCCGCAACTGCAGAGCAACCAGAACTTCCTCGAACTGCAGCGCGAACTGGTCGAGACCGAGGACCGGATCGCCGCGGGTCGCCGCTTCTACAACGCCAACGTGCGCAACTACAACACCAAGGTCGATTCGTTCCCGTCGAACATCCTGGCCGGCATGTACAAATTCGAGAAGGCGACCTACTTCGAGGTCAACGACGCCGAGGTGCGGCGCGCTCCCGACGTCAACTTCGGCGAGATCAGCTACCGCGGCGATTCGGCGTCGTCCGAGCCGACCAACGCGCAGCTGGACGCCGCCCCGCGCTCGTCGGGCGACCTGCCGAACCCGCAGGCATACCAGGGGCAGAACTACTCGGCGCCGTCGCCGGGCCAGTTCGGCGGGCAGCCGCAGCAGTACCAGCAGCAGCCCCCGCAGTACGGGCAGCCGCCGCAGCAGTACCAGGCCCAGCAGTACCCGCCGCAGGGTCAGCAATACCCCCAGCAGGGTCAGCAATACCCGGGTCAGCAGTACCCCCAGCAGGGTCAGCAGTACCCGCAGGAGGGTCAGCAGGGACAGCAGCCGCCGCCGTACCAGCCGCCGCAGCAGGGCGGCAATCCTCAGGGCGGCTACACCCCGCCGCAGTGACCTGAGCGTCCGCTCCACGCACCTGGCCCCCGGTTCACACCGGGGGCCTTTGCGCGTCCGCCGCGACACCGCTCGGCAGTCAGGGAAGCGCCGACCGTCCCAGCGCGCCGCGGGTTGAGCTCGTCAAAAGGCCCGGAGCAATCCGGGAGAGGTCTCGACAGGCTCGACCGGCGAGTGGTCAGTGCCTGCCCACGAGGGTCTCGACAAGCTCGACCGGCGAGTGGTCAGCGCGTGCCTACGAGGGTCTCGACAAGCTCGACCGACGGTGGTCAGCGCTTGCCTACGAGGGTCTCGACAGGCTCGACCGGCGAGTAGTCAGTGCCTGCCCACGAGGGTCACGACAAGCGGAGGAGCGGGCCGAGCCTGGCCCGGCGTCGGGTGGCGCGCAGGCCCCCGAGCACCTCACTCGGAGGTGGACGCCTCGGACTTCAGCTTGCGGCGCTCGCGCAGGTACTCGAACACCATCGGCAACACCGAGATCAGCACGATGATGATCAGCACCAGCTCGAGGTTGGTGTGGATGAACGGCAGGTTGCCCATGAAGTAGCCGAGCACGGTCAGCCCGGCCGCCCAGATCACGGCACCGACGCCCGTCCAGGTGATGAAGCGGCGGAAGTCCATCCGGCCGATGCCAGCGATCAGCGTGATGAAGGTCCGGGCGAACGGCACGAACCGGGCCAGCACCAGGGCGCGCGGGCCGTAGCGCTCCATCAGTTCGTGGGTCTGGTCCACCCGCTTGGGGTCGAACACCTTGCCCCAGAAGCCCTCGCGGGGTTTGAAGATCGCCGGCCCCACCCATTTGCCGACGAAATAGCCGAAGACGTTGCCGAGCACGGCGGCGACCATCAGCACCAGGCAGGAGACCAGCAGCACCATCGGCTGGCTCATGCCCGCGAAGGTGATCGAGGGCGGGTCCATCGCGATGAACATGCCGACGGTGAACAACAGGGAGTCGCCGGGCAGGATCGGGAAGATCGAACACTCGATGATGAGGACCAGGGCCACCCCCCACAGCGCCCAGTTGCCCAGGGCGTGGATCAGGTATTCGGGGTCCATCCAGTCGGGTAGCAGCAGTGGCGCGAGCAACGGAAGCAGGGTCACGATGATCCAGGCTACCGTGGGGCCCCGTGCAGCCGGTAAGCGAGCGATGGGAGCGGCCTGTGGGCGCAGCCGAAGGCGACGCCTCCGACCCCATCCGACCGACGCCGTCGGACGCCGGCGCGCGACCCGCGGACGAGCCCCCGGCGTCCGCCGTCGCCGCGGCCGACGACCCGACCGCGCCGTCCGTCGGGGTCGGTCCGCACCCGCAACCCTGGCCGGACGACCCGCGCCTCGACCCCGAGCTGTTGGCCGAGGGGGACCGCCGCAACGTGGTCGACCGCTACCGCTACTGGCGGCTGGACGCCATCGTCGCCGACCTCGACACCCGCCGACATCCGCTGCACGTCGCCATCCAGAACTGGGAGCACGACTTCAACATCGGCTCGATCGTGCGGACGGCGAACGCGTTCAACGTGGCCGCCGTGCACATCCTCGGACGTCGCCGTTGGAACCGGCGCGGCGCGATGGTCACCGACCGCTACCTGCACGTGCGGCACCATGCCGACGTCCCCGGCTTCCTGGACGCCCTGGCCGCGGCGGACGTCGTCCCGATCGGGGTCGACAACCTGCCCGGCTCGGTTCCGTTGGAGCACACCGAGCTGCCGCAGCGCTGCTGCCTGGTCTTCGGCTCGGAGGGGCCGGGCCTGACCGACGAGGTGGTGGACGCCTGCGCCGGCCTGGTGTCGATCACCCAGTACGGCTCCACCCGCTCGCTGAACGCCGGCGCCGCCGCCGCGATCGCGATGTACCACTGGGCGGCTCGCTGGGCCGGACCGGCCTGAGCCCGTCCGCCCGGCCGGCGTCAGCCGCGCGCCCACTACCATGGCCGCTGTGAACGGTGGCGGAGAGTACGTGGTGTATTACGCACCCGAGGCCGCCCAGGCCGCGGTGAAGCGCCGGCGATCGATGCTGATCCAGCGGTTGATCTCGACCGCCGTCTCGGTCGGCATCGGCGCGGCCGTCTGGTACTTCTTCGCCGCCCAGGTGGGCGCCTTCGGGCCCTGGCTGGTCGGCTCGGCGCTCGCCATCGGACTGATCTGGGTGCTCGTCACCGGCGCCGGCCTGTGGCAGGCCCGGGCCGACGCCAGGGCGGTCCTGCCCGGGCCGGCCTTCGCCACCACCCGCGAGGGCGTCTGGGTGGCCGGGCTGTGGCTGTTCTGGCCCGAGGTGGGCGCTTTCCGGGCCTCCCCCGGGCGGCTCGGACGCTCGCCGCTGCTGCGCGTCGAGGCCCGCGACGGGCGTGCGGCCGCCGTGCCGATGAGCTACCTGAGCGCGCTGCCGGCCAACATCGACTCGGCCGTGCGGGCGTTGTCGGGCGGCCGCTCCTGGATCGACCTGTCCCGCCTCGACGACTGACTCCGGGCGGGGTGCGGCGGCGCCGTCCGCGGCTTGCCGAAATGGGTCGCGCAGCCCCGCGTCTTTTGCAAGACTGGCCTGGTCATCGCAGGCGTCATCGTCGACGGTGAAGCCACGAAAACCCCGTGAGGAGCGCAGCAATGCCCATCGCAACACCCGAGAAGTACGCCGAGATGCTGGACGCCGCGAAGGCCGGATCGTTCGCCTTCCCGGCGATCAACATCACCTCGTCGCAGTCCATCAACGCCGCGCTGGCGGGCTTCGCCGCCGCCGGCTCGGACGGCATCATCCAGGTCAGCACCGGTGGCGCCGAGTACGGGTCCGGCCCGACCATCAAGCACATGGTCACCGGCGCCGTCGCGCTGGCCGAGTACGCCCAGGTGGTGGCCAAGAACTACCCGGTGAACATCGTGCTGCACACCGACCACTGCCAGAAGGAGAAGCTGGACACCTACGTCAAGCCGCTCATCGCCATCTCGCAGGAGCGCGTCGACCGCGGCCTCGAGCCGCTGTTCCAGTCCCACATGTGGGACGGCTCGGCCGTGCCGATGGAAGAGAACCTGCAGATCGCCGACGAACTGCTGGCACTGACCTCCAAGGCCCGCCAGATCCTCGAGATCGAGGTCGGCGTGGTCGGTGGCGAAGAGGACGGTGTCGCCGCCGAGATCAACGACAAGCTCTACACCACCGTCGAGGACGGCCTGCGCACCATCGAGGTGCTCGGCCTGGGCGAGAAGGGCCGCTACATCACGGCCCTCACCTTCGGCAACGTGCACGGCGTGTACAAGCCGGGTTCGGTCAAGCTGCGCCCCGAGGTGCTCAAGGAGATCCAGGACGCCGTCGGCGCCAAGTACGGCAAGGACCGGCCGTTCGACCTGGTCTTCCACGGCGGCTCGGGCTCGACCCCGCAGGAGATCAGCGACGCGGTCGACTACGGCGTCGTCAAGATGAACGTCGACACCGACACCCAGTACGCCTTCACCCGCCCGGTGGCCGGCTGGATGCTCGGCAACTACGACGGCGTCCTGAAGATCGACGGCGAGGTGGGCAACAAGAAGATGTACGACCCGCGCGCCTGGGGCAAGGCGGCCGAGGCCGGCATGTCCGCTCGCGTGGTCGAGGCCTGTGAGAATCTGCGTTCGGCTGGCAAGACCGTCGGCTGACCGGATCATTTCGACGCAAGGTGCCCGGGCGCTCGCGCCCGGACACCTTTGCTTTCCGTGGCACTATGCCCGGATGTCTGTGATCGTTTCGTGATGATTCTTTTCCTGACGCTTCTCCTGCGTTTCCGGCCCCCCCGATTGTGGTTTCGAGTGGGTTGGTGTGGATTCGAAATGTCGCGGTAAAAGTGTGGACACATTACGCACGGTGGGTCCTAGCATGTCGCGCATGAAGCCACTTGTGATACGAAGCGCGCTGGTCGCCTCGATCGGCGGCCTGGTCTTCGGATTCGACACAGCAGTCATCTCCGGAACCACTGAGCAGCTGAAAGCCTATTTCCACCTCGATGACGCCTATCTCGGCTGGGCCGTGGGCATGGCACTGCTGGGCACCATCCTCGGCGCCCTGGTCACCGGCAAGCCGGCCGACCGCTACGGCCGCAAGCCGGTCCTGTTCGTCATCGGCGTCCTGTACCTGGCCGGTGCCCTCGGCTCGGCCCTGGCCCACGACATCGTCACCCTCGAAATCTTCCGGTTCCTCGGCGGCATCGGCGTCGGTGCCGCCTCGGTGTGTGCACCGATCTACACCGCCGAGATCGCCCCGGCGAAGGTCCGCGGCCGACTCGTCGGCCTGGTCCAGTTCAACATCGTGCTGGGCATTCTGCTGGCCTACCTGTCGAACACCATCGTCCGGGCCGTGGTGAACGACACCGAGACCGACTGGCGCTGGATGTTCGGCGTGATGGCCGTCCCGGCCGTGATCTTCCTGGTGATGCTGTTCTCCGTCCCCGAGACGCCGCGCTGGCTGATGGCCAACGGTCAGGAGCAGGCCGGCCGTGAGGTCATCGCCAAGCTGACCATGAGCGCCGAAGAGGCGCAGTTCCAGATCGACGAGATCGACGCCTCTCTGGCCGCCGCCGAGAACGCCCCCAAGGTGCCGTTCTTCACAAGGGGACACCTGAAGGTCATTCTGCTGGCGTTCACAATCGCCATGTTCAACCAGATGTCGGGCATCAACGCGATCCTGTACTACGCCCCGGTGGTGATGGTGAAGGCGGGCGCCTCCACCGATGCCGCGTTCCAGATGAGCATCGCCGTCGGATTCATGAACCTGGTGGCCACGATGGCCGCATTGACGGTGATCGACAGGATCGGCCGCAAGAAGCTGATGATCTTCGGTTCGATCGGGTATCTGATCAGCCTCGGGTTCCTGTCCGGCGTGATGTTCTACTACGAGAACGCACTCAAGGGAGCGTTCGATTCGACGTCGAGTTTCCTGGTGCTGGGCGGTCTGCTGGTGTTCATCGCGGCCCATGCCTTCGGTCAGGGCGCGGTGATCTGGGTGTTCATCTCGGAGATCTTCCCGAACCGCATCCGGGGCCGGGGCCAGTCCTTCGGTTCGCTGACCCACTGGGTGTTCGCCTGGCTGACCTCGACCTTCTTCCCGCCGGTGATCGGTGCGCTCGGCGGCGGTGTCGCCTTCGCGGTGTTCGCCGTGTTCATGCTGGGCCAGCTGGTCTGGGTGCTGAAGGTCATGCCTGAGACGAAGGGTGTACCGCTGGAGGAGATGGAGGCCAAGCTTGGGCTGACCCATGATCCGAACGATGCCGGCGACCCGCTCGCCGCGAAGGGACACTGATGGCAGGACAGGACGTGTTGTGCCTGGGTGAGGCGTTGATCGACGTCGTCATCCGGGAGGATTCCACCAAGGAGCATGTGGGTGGCAGCCTGCTGAACGTGGCGGCGGGCGTCGCCACGCTCGGCGAGCCGGCCAGCATCTGCGCCTGGTGGGGCAAGGACGAACGGGGTGACCGGCTCGCGCAGTGGGCCACCGCGTCCGGGGTCTCCATCGTGCCGGGCACCGACTCGGCCGAGAAGACCGCCGTCGCCTTCGCCCACCTGGACGCCGACGGCCGGGCCACCTACGAGTTCGACCTGGAGTGGAAGGTCCCGCAGATCGACGACCTGTCGCGGTACCGGCACCTGCACACCGGGAGCATCGCGGCGACCCTCGAACCGGGTGGCACCGCGGTGGTCGAGAACGTGCGGGCGATCCGTGATCACGCCACCGTCTCGTACGACCCGAACATCCGCCCGGCGCTGATGGTCGCGCCGGAGCAGGTGGTCGGCCGCGTCGAGGAACTGGTCGGGCTCTCCGACCTGGTGAAGGTCAGCGACGAAGACCTGGAGTGGCTGTATCCCGGTGAGCCGGTCGAGGACATCATGCGGCGCTGGATCAAGGCCGGCCCGGCGATGGTGGTGGTGACCCGTGGTCCGTGGGGTGCGTACGCCCTGCTGGCCGACAACCGGGACATGCTGCACATCGATCAACTGAGCGTGACCGTCGGCGACACCGTCGGCGCCGGCGATTCGTTCATGGCCGGCCTGATCGCCGGTCTGCTCGGTGCCGGGCTGCTCGGTTCGCCGGAGGCGCGGCGGCGGCTCCGGGACGCCGGTTGGTCCGACGTCCAATCGGCGCTGCACAACGCGGTTGTCACCTCGGGCATCACGGTCAGCAAGAACGGTGCCTACGCCCCCACCCCCGACGAGGTGGAGGCGGTCAAGCAGTCCGACCCCACCCTGTACTGACGTACTCAGCGACAGACCCGCCGGAGCCCCAGGCCTCCGGCGGGTCTGTCGCACGTCGGGGACGGTTCTCTTTCGTTCGAAATTCGCACGTCGGGGACGGTTCTCTTTCGTTCGAAATTCGCACGGTGGGGACGGTTCTTTCGTTCGAAGTTCGCACGTCGAGAACCGTCCCCGATGTCCGTGAGGCGTGGTTCGCCGGCGGCGTCCGAACCCCGAATTCGCACGTCGGGGACGGTTCTTTCGTTCGAAATTCGCACGTCGAGAACCGTCCCCGATGTCTGTGAGGCGTGGTTCGCCGACGGCGTCCGAACCCCGTGACCGCGGACGGCGGGGGCGGCTCGCCGAGTTCAGGGCTCGATCAGCAGCGGGACGCGGGCGTAGTCCGCGAGCGGCAGCAGCCGCAGCCCGGACGGGTCGTCGGCCACCGCGTGGACGCGGGCGGTCTCGGCGTCGCCGGGCCGTGCGGGGCCGATCGTCCCGAGCAGCATGGCTCGCACCGCGGCGACCTCGTCCGGGTCGAGGAGTCGGGGCGGGGACGCCGGGTTGCGGGCCGCGAGCACGGTGAGCAGCAGGTTGCGCACCCGTGGCAGGCCCTCGCCGATGGGGGCCTGGTAGTAGGGCAGATCGAGCAGGGTCGTGCCCAGGCGTTCGTAGAAGGCCAGCCGCCGGGCGGGATCGCCGTAACGCGGATGTGCCACGAAGACGTCGGGCCGCTCGACCTCGGCGAGGACGAGGACCACGCCGGGCTGCGCCAGCCAGCGGGCGATCCCGGCGGCGATCAGGGCCGAGCCGGTGCCGCCGCCACGTCGCGCACCGCCGACGGCGAGCCAGCCGACGAGGAACGCGCCGCCGTGCCGCTCGCCCACGATGGCGCCGAGGTGGTCGTCGCCGTCCCGCGCGGCGAGCACGTCGAGTTCGCCGGACGCCGCGGCCCCGACGAAGTCGTCACGGCCGATCAGCTCGGTCGGCGGGAAGCTGGGCTCGAGGATCTCGGAGTAGAGCCGGGCCAGCGAGCCGGCGTCCGTGACGGATTCGATCATCATGTCCCCGCACCTTTCGACGAGACCGCTCGCGGTCGACCGGTGAATCCGGGCAGCAGCGACAGCAGGACGCCCGCCACCCCGGCCAGCCCGAGGATCGCGACCACCAGCCACCAGGCGACCCCGCCGTCCCAATCCGGATGGCCGGCCTGCAGCACCGAGGCGAGCCCCGAGAAGCCGATCACCGTGAAGACGATGCCCAGCACGTCGAACACCCGGTCGGTGCGCTGGCTGGCCGCCGACTCGGCCTCGAGCCGCGCACGCTCGACCCGGGCACTCTCGGCGGCATAGGTCTGCTCCAGGCGCCGGTGCACGACCTCGAGCAGCGGCTGCAGCCGGGTCCCGAGCACATCGCGAACCGCATGGGTGAACCCGTCCCGCAACCGCCCGTAGCCGTTCGAGGCCAGGATGGTGTCGAGATCGGTGCGCAGTGGTGGCGACGTGACGATCGCGGGCGAATCGATGAACAGCATGATCGCATCGCTCGACTGCACGAAGGCCTGAAGGGCCAGCTCGGCGCGCTCGATGTCGCGGACCAGCCCGTCCAGCTCGGCGATCGCCAGGGCGCGGACGTCGGCGGCTGCGGCCACCTCGCCGGCACCGGACGGGTCGCCGGCACCGGACGGGTCGCCCGCACCGGACGGGTCGGCCCGTGGGACCGCGGCGACCGCCCTGCGCAGCAGGTGGGCGACCGTCTCGACGTGAGAGCGGATCGTGTCCTGCCAGCCCTGGTACATGCCGTGCAGGCTGTGCGCGAACTCGATGTAGCTCTCGACCTCGCGCACCGCATAGTCGGGGGAGCCGAAGCTGGCCAGGAGCGTGACGTTGCTGTTCGAGGCGAGCAGCTCGCTGTTCACGTGCAGGAGCGACCAGGTGCGGACCGCGTCGAGATCGTACAGGGCCCAGTCCGCGACGCTCGCCGCGCCGCTGGGCAGCGGGTGGAGGAGCGGCTGAATGCCCCACAGCTCGAGCAGTTCCGCCGCCTGGGTGAGCGGCACCCGTCCATGGGGACCCTCCCGCGATGCGCCGACGATCGTGGTCATCACGCCGAACGATCCCTCGCGGGCCGCGAGACTCGATCCGTCGACGGCGTTGCCGGTGGCGTCGAGCAGGCCGCGGACGGCGTCCAGCAACTCGGTGACCACCTGGGGGAGCCCCTGGACGGTGCTGCCGGCCGCGGTCCGCATCCGGAGCGACCCGCCGATCTCGTGCAGGTCGCCGAAGACGGGCGTGGCCAGGTGGATGGCCTGCGCGACCCGGTGCGCAGGGGCGTCCTGGATCGGGATGTCGAACACGATCGTGTGATTGCCGAGCTGGGACAGCTGGATGCGCGTCTCCACGACCGCGAGCGGGCACTCCTCACCCGGCCGTTCCAGCGTCAGCGTGCCGAGCAGGATCGTGGCGCCGCGGTAGCCGCGTCCGAAGTCGTCGGTGCCCTGCCAGACGTCGCTCAGCTCGAGGCGCCCGCGGACGTCGGTCACCGGCAGTCCGCCGAGCGTGCCGCCGCGGAGCCGCAAGTCCTGCGCTTGCCGGCGCAGGAGCTCGACCACCGCGATGGGGTCGTCGTGCCCCGTCGTCCGGATGCCGAAGGGGTAGAGGATCCGGACGCGTCCCTCGTCGACGTGCAGCCAGTCGCGCCCGCGGGCGGCGTGCAGCGCGGTGATCGCCGACAGGTGCCCGCGCAACTCGCTGGCATCGACGGGATTGAAGCTGGCGGCGGCCACCTCCGCTCGGACGCGGGACAGGTCGTCGCTCGCGTCGCGGCGGTCGCCGCGGAACAGCCGCCGGCCGATCGTCGCGGCGTCCCGGACGGCGCGATAGTAGGTCGCCTCGTTCGCCGCCTCGCGCAGCAGCGCCTCGCGGGCGATCCCGGCGTCCTGACGGGCTGCCGCCGCGGTGATCGGCTCGATCGCGGCCACCGCGGCATCAGCGAGCTCGACCACCGCCTCCAGGCATCCGGTGAGCAGCGCCGTCTCGACGCGGAACTCGTGACGCATGAACCGCAGCAACGCCCAGCCCAACCGATCGAGCTCGTCGTTGCCCGCGGGGCGGCAGTCGTCCGCCGCGTCACAGGAGGCGTCGATGGCGGTGACCAGCAGGTCGTGGTCCCATGCCATCAGCCAGGCGTCGTTGACCAGGTTGCGCAGGTAGAGCGCCAGGACCAGGCCGCCGCGGGGGAGTCGCGCCGCCGCGCGCACCGCGGGGGGGCAGGGCCCGGCGCAGGAGCGCGCCGGCCGCGTCGTCACCGGCTGCGGCGTGATCGGTGCGCTCCTCCTCGAAGACCGCACGCCACCAGGTGCTGCTCAGGAGTTGGACCAGATCGGCACGCTGCTCGGGCCCCAGGGCACCGGGCTCGTCGTCCTCGGCCTGCCGGTCGAACTGGGCCGTCAGCCATTGCCGGGCGGCGTCGGCCGGACGGTCGACGGAGGCGAAGACGTCCGGGCCCACGACCGGTTCCGTGGTGTCTGGTGCGGACAACGGCGCGCCTCCTCCGTGCTCAGATCGCGGGACGGGGGCGCTGGGCTGTCGGGCTGCCGCTCAAGTCAGCCGGCGGTCAGCCACAGCGGCTGGTAGGGGCGGATCCGCAGCGTCGCGGGGGCCAGCGAATAGTCGTAGCCGCTGATCTGCTCGATGGCGATGTCGCCGAGCCGGTCGCGCAGCACGTAGGTGGGCAACTCCACGACGTCCTCGCTGAAGTTGTAGGCCTCGATCAGCATGCCCTCGGGATGGTCGCGGGTCAGCAGCAGCACCCGCGAATCGGGGCTGGGCAGCACCCGCGACTCGATGGACGCGTGCAGCTGCGGCAGCCGGCGACGCACCCCGATGGTGTGCCGCAGGCCGGACAGGATGCGCCCACCGGGAATGCTCGGGTCGGCCTCGGACGCCGCCACGGCGTCCCAGTCCATCCGGGGGCGGTGCACCCAGCGGTTGTCGGCCGCATGCTCGGGGTCGTCGGCGTAGCCGTAGTCGTTCAGCCGGCCGATCTCGTCACCCATGTAGAGCAGCGGGACGCCGCCGAAGCCCAGGATGGCGGTGTGCAGCAGGTTGACCCGCGCGATCGCGTCGGAGAGTTGCCCCCCGTCGCCGGTAGCCAGCGCGGCTTCCAGCCCGGCCAGGCTGGCCATCGACCCGCTGATCCGCCGGTCGTTGGTGACGGGGTTGTGCTGGAACACCAGGCCGCGGGCGAACGAGCCCGGGTACAGCCCGGCGTAGAACTCGGACAGGAAGGCGCGGTGGGTGTGCCCCTCCAGGTAGGCGCCGCGGGCGTCGGCGTCCGAGATCGCCCAGCCGATGTCGTCGTGGCACCGGGCGTAGGTCGCCCAGGTGGTGCTCGCCGGCTTGGCCGGGAAATTCGACAGGGCCACCTCGAACAGCCGGGTGTGCCGCGAGGCGAGCGCCCCCCACAGCTGCACCATCAGCGAGTTGTGGTAGGCGAGGTCGGAGACCTTGCCGAAGTGCTTGCCCTGGCCGAGGTAGGCGATCAGGTCCTGCGGCCCGACGATGGCCTCGGCCTTCACCGCGCAGGCCGGCGCCACGATCCGGAGCACGGCGCGCAGCGCCTGGGTGAGTTCGTGCACCGGCGGCTCGTTCTGGCAGTCGGTGCCGAGCACCTTCCAGGTGAACGCGATGGCGTCCAGCCGGAACACCTCGACGCCGTTGTTGGCCAGGAACAGGACGATGTCGGCGAACTCGGCGAAGACGTCCGGGTTGGCCCAGTTCAGGTCCCACTGGAACGAGTTGAAGGTCGTCCACACCCAGCCCTGGGCCTCGTCGTCCCAGGTGAAGTTGCCGGGCGCGAAGTCGGGGAAGACCTCGGGCAGGGTCTGCTCGTAGGCGTCCGGCATGGTGCGGTCGGCGAAGATGTGGAAGTAGTCGCGGTACTTCTGCTCGCCGGCCCTGGCCCGGCGGGCCCACTCGTGCTCGCGGGCCACGTGGTTGAGGACCAGGTCGACGACCAGCGAGATGCCTTCGCCGCGGAGGGTGCCGGCGAGGGCCGCGAGGTCGTCCATGGTGCCCAGCCGCGGGTCGACTTGGCGGTAGTCGGCGACCGCGTAGCCGCCGTCGCTGTCGCCCTCGCGGGGGCGCAGCAGCGGCATCAGGTGCAGGTAGTTGACGCCCAGCGACTTCAGGTGGTCGATCCGCTCGGCGACGCCGGCGAGCGACCCGGCGAACCGGTTGGCGTAGCAGACGTAGCCCACGGCGTCCGGGCGCTGCAGCCAGTCGGGGCTGAGCAGGCGCGCCTCGTCGAGCACCTTCAGGTCGGTGCTGCGGGCCGCGAGGGCGCTGCGCATCAGGGTGGTCAGACGTTCGAAGAGCGGCACCGCCGCCTCGCCGTAGGCGCCGGTCAACCCGCTGAGAAGTTCGGGTCCGTACCGGTCCATCCGAAGTTGAAACGTGGTGTCTTCGTCGACCATGGCGGCAGCATAAGGCTTGTCGTGAGACAAACTCACATCGAGCCCGGGCGGCCGGCCGTCCCGCTGAGCCGCCCACGGGCGGGCCGTTAGGGTTGGCCCATGGCTCACCTTCCGTTCGCCGCTCCGGGCGCGAACGCCACCCTGCTCCCGGACGACCCGGCCGCCGCCGCACCCGCCGACGCCGACCCCATCGAGGTCGCGGCCGCCCATCCCAGTTCCAGCCTGGCGTGGGCGGTGCTGGCCGAGCGGGCGCTCGACCGCGGCGACCGCGAGGGCGTGATCGCGGCCTACGCGTTCGCACGCACCGGCTACCACCGCGGCCTGGACGCCCTGCGCCGCAACGGCTGGCGTGGCTCCGGCGCGGTGCCGTGGGAGCACGAGCCGAATCGCGGCTTCCTGCGCGCCGTCTGGGCCCTCGCCCGCGCCGCCCGCGCGATCGGCGAGGACGCCGAGTACGACCGCTGCGTGCAGCTGTTGGTCGATTCGTCGTCGACCGCATACGACGAGCTGGCCGGCCCGGCGCTCGGCTGAGCCGGCGAACCCGCCCCGTCCGTCCTCCCGGCGAGCGGCGGCCTGACGGCCCCGCTCCGACCGTTTGCGCCGAGATCCCCGGGCCGAGCCCGGCAGGGGAATCGTCTCCCGTCTGACGGTGGTACGCGGGGACTCCGTCCGACGGTGGTACGTCTGACGGTGGTACGCGGGGACGGTTCTTTTCGTTCCACTTTCGATGCACTTTTGGTACGGAGGGACGGTTCTCTCGGTCCGCTCGGGCGCGGTGGTACGCGGGGACGGCACGGCGGTACGCGGGGACGGTTCTATTCGGTCCACTCGCGGCGCCAAAACGGTACGAAAAGAACCGTCCCCGCGTACCG
>WBZS01002022.1_pt1 | contig 13674 bp, 12 predicted proteins | sample 5204201 | NCBI WGS metagenome assembly WBZS01 (sample SAMN12344357, study PRJNA552823) | activated sludge metagenome | biome: Activated sludge suspended growth; feature: Nitrification reactor; material: Wastewater; isolation source: activated sludge from nitrification reactor of wastewater...
GGATTTGCCGGCATTGGGCATGCCCAGCAGGCCGACGTCGGCCAGCACCTTCAGCTCCAGCTTCAGGCTTTTCTTGTCGCCCGGCCAACCGGGGGTCTTCTGGCGCGGCGCGCGGTTGATCGAGCTCTTGAACCGCAGGTTGCCGAAACCGCCGTCGCCGCCCTTGGCGATCATGATCTGTTCGCCGGGCTGCAGCAGCTCGTGCAGCACCTCGCCGGTTTCGGCGTCGCTGATGATGGTACCGACGGGCATCCTGAGCACCACGTCGTCGCCCGCCGCGCCAAAGCGGTCCGAGCCCATGCCGTGCTGGCCGCGCCGGGCCTCGTGCCGGCGCGAATAGCGGAAGTCCACCAGCGTGTTGAGGTTGGAATCGGCCAGCGCGTACACATGCCCGCCGCGCCCGCCATCGCCGCCGTCGGGGCCGCCGAATTCCTTGTACTTCTCGTGCCGGAACGACGCGCAGCCATTGCCCCCATCGCCGGCGGCAATGTCGATGAAGGCTTCGTCGACGAATTTCATGGTGACTTGCAGTGTATGCGGCGCAGCCCAGAAACAGCGAAGCCCCGCGCGTGCGGGGCTCCGTGCTGTCAGCCAGTGCGGATCAGGCCGCCGGCGTGACCTGCACGGTGTGCTTGTTCAGCGCACCCTTGGTGACGAAGGACACCTGGCCGTCGACCAGCGCGAACAGCGTGTGGTCCTTGCCCAGGCCGACGTTGGCGCCGGCGTGGAACTTGGTGCCGCGCTGGCGCACGATGATGGAGCCGGCGCTGACCACCTGGCCGCCGAACACCTTCACGCCCAGCATCTTGGGATTGGAGTCGCGGCCGTTTCGCGTGGAGCCGCCGCCTTTTTTCTGTGCCATGGTGTGTTACTCCTTGGACTTGCCGGCGCCGCTGATGGTGCCGATCTCGAGTTCGGTATAGCCTTGGCGATGGCCCTGGCGCTTCTGATAGTGCTTGCGGCGACGCATCTTGAAGATGCGAACCTTGTCGTGCTTGCCATGGCTGACCACCTTGGCCACCACGGTTGCGCCGGACACCAGGGGTGCGCCGATCTGGAGGTCGCCGCCGTTACCGACAGCCAGCACCTGATCGAACGTGATTTCCTGGCCTACGTCCGCAGCAATCTGTTCTACTTTAATTTTTTCGCCGGCAGCCACGCGATACTGCTTGCCACCGGTTTTTATGACCGCGTACATGGGAATCCTCTTGATTCGATATCTCCGCCAGACGGATTTCCGGCAGAACTGCGCATTATAGCCGTGGCGCGCTGGTGCTGCAAACGCGCCTCAGCGCGCCCCGTGCCCGGGCGCCGTCACCGCGACGGCCAATCCTATAATCGAAGCAGTCCGTGACGGCAGCATGTGCTTCGCGGGATGCTCATTTCTTCAGCCTTGACTTCCTCCACCCCCACGCACCGCGCCTTGGCACTGGCCGCCGACGACATGCGGCTGGTCGACGCGACCATCCTGCGCCGCCTTGAATCGGACGTACCCTTGGTCGGTCAGGTGGCCAGCTACATCATCTCGGCCGGCGGCAAGCGCCTGCGCCCCGTGCTGCTGACGCTGATGTGCAACGCCCTGGGCTGCACCCATCCGCAACGCCACAGCATGGCGGCGGTGGTCGAATTCATCCACACGGCGACGCTGCTGCACGACGACGTGGTGGACGAATCCACCCTGCGGCGCGGACGCGCCACCGCGAACGAAACCTTCGGCAACCCCGCCAGCGTGCTGGTGGGAGACTTTCTGTATTCCCGCGCATTCCAGATGATGGTCGAGACCGGGAACATGCGCGTCATGCAGGTGTTGGCCGACGCCACCAACATCATCGCCGAGGGCGAGGTGCTGCAGCTGATGAACATGCACGACGCGTCGCTGGACGAGGCCGCGTATCTGCGCGTGATCCGGTCAAAGACGGCCAAACTGTTCGAGGCCAGCTGCCGGCTGGCGGCGATCCTGGCCGACGCACCCGCCGAGTTGGAAGCGGCGTGCAGTGAATACGGACAGTCGCTGGGCACGGCCTTCCAGGTGATCGACGACGTCCTCGACTACGACGGCGATGCCGCAGAAATGGGCAAGAACCTGGGCGACGACCTGCGCGAAGGCAAGGCGACGCTGCCGCTGATCCTGGCCATGCGGCTGGGCAGCAGTCACGAGGCGGACATGGTGCGCCAGGCCATAGAAACCGGCAGCACCGACGATCTGCCGCGCATCATCGAGGTGGTCCGTCGCACTGGCGCGCTGGACCGTACACGCGCAGCGGCCGCCGATCAGGCGCAACTCGCCGTCGAGGCCGCTCGTGCACTTCCGACGAATGAGTACTCGAACAGTTTGATAGAATTGGCGGCTCAGCTATTGCAGCGGCGCTCGTGAAATTCACCTGCTCTGCACATCGGGGTGTAGCTTAGCCTGGTAGAGCGCTACGTTCGGGACGTAGAGGCCGGAGGTTCGAATCCTCTCACCCCGACCAGTCATGGCCTGTGTCCATGACCCTTTCTCTGACGAGTCTGGTGTTGCGGCATGTTTGCCTGCATCGCATGGGCGACGCCCCACACAACTTTCTTCTGACATGCCGGCCGCCGCCCACCACGGGTGAAGCGGGCTGCTTCACGTTGATCGATTCGCGCGCGCAGCCGCGTGCCAAAAATCACCGCTGTGGCCAGCGCAGAGCGGATTCGCCGTTTACATATTTTCACCAATCGGCGATGATCGGACGGGTGTTGTTGTACGTCTGAACGTCTTTCATGGCTATCGCCCATCCTTCACGAACTACCTCTCCCATCGCCCTGCCCGGTGTTGCCAGAGCTTTGGTCATGGCTGGCAAGATCAGCCGGGACATGGCGGACGAGGTCTATCGTCGGGCTAAGACAGCCAATCGCAGTTTTATTTCTGAGTTGACCGGCTCAGGCGTGGTGTCGGCTTTCGATGTGGCACATGTTATGTCACAGACCTTTTCGACTCCGCTGCTGGACGTCGATGCACTCGACCTCCACCGACTGCCTACCGATTTACTCAATCCCACGTTGGCGGCAACTTACCGCATCTTGGCGCTCAGCAAGCGCGGAAGCCGCCTGATCGTGGTAACGGCTGACCCGTCTGACCAAGATGCTGCGGAGAAGATCAAATTTGCGACGCAGATGACCGTCGACTGGGTCATCGGCGAATTTGACAAGCTGTCGCGTCTGATCGACGTGTGCTCCGGGGCCGTGACCGAAACGCTCGACCAAGTCAGCGAAGTTAATTTCGAGTTCGACGAAACGTCGCTCAATATGGATACGCCGACGGAGGAAGTCGATATCCTTCAGTCGCAGGTAGAAGACGCGCCCATTGTGCGGTTTCTGCACAAGGTGCTGGTCGAAGCGTTTAGATTGCGTGCGTCGGATATCCACTTCGAGCCTTACGAACACCAGTATCGGGTGCGATTTCGCATCGATGGTGAGTTGAGGGAAGTCGTGGCGCCGCCGATAGCCATCAAGGAAAAATTGGCCTCGCGCATCAAGGTGATGTCACGTCTGGATATCGCAGAAAAGCGCCTCCCGCAGGACGGCCGCATGAAGCTGCGGATCGGGCCTGACAAGGTGATCGACTTCCGCGTCAGCACCCTGCCCACGCTGTTTGGCGAAAAGATCGTGATCCGCCTGCTCGATCCGACCAGCGCCAGTGTCGGCGTCGATGCACTGGGCTACGAGCCCGAGGAAAAAGAGCGGTTGCTTAAGGCCATCGCGCGCCCCTACGGCATGGTGCTGGTCACCGGTCCGACGGGCTCGGGCAAGACGGTATCGCTCTACACCTGCCTTCACCTGCTCAACAAGCCGGGCGTCAACATCGCCACGGCCGAGGACCCGTCCGAGATTTACCTGCCAGGCGTCAACCAGGTCAACGTCAATGAAAGGGCCGGCCTCACCTTCGCCACGGCACTGAGGGCGTTCTTGCGCCAGGATCCGGACATCATCATGGTCGGCGAGATTCGCGACCTGGAAACAGCGGACATCGCCATCAAGGCGGCGCAGACGGGGCACCTGGTGCTGTCCACCCTGCACACCAACGACGCCCCGACCACGTTGACCCGCATGCGCAACATGGGCATCGCGCCGTTCAACATCGCGTCCAGCGTGATCCTCATCACGGCGCAGCGGCTGGCACGCCGGCTGTGCGTGCAATGCAAGGCGCCGGCGAACATCCCGCGCGAGACGCTGCTCGAAGCTGGCTTTGACGAACCGGATCTCGACGGCAGTTGGACGCCCTACAAGCCGGTGGGCTGCGCCGCGTGCAACAACGGCTACAAGGGGCGTGTCGGCATTTACCAGGTCATGCCGATCAGCGAGCAGATCCAGCGCATCATCCTGGACGATGGCAATGCGATCGAGATCGCCCAGCAGGCGCGGCGCGAAGGCGTACGCTCGCTGCGCGAATCGGGCCTGCACAAGGTGAAGCTGCGCGTCACGTCGCTCGAAGAAGTGCTGGCCGTGACCAACGATTGAGGCACGCTGGGCAGATAGGAAAGCAGCGAACATGGCAACTCAAGTCGCGGGCGCCAAGGGCGTCAAGGAATTCGTTTTCGAGTGGGAAGGCAAGGACCGCAACGGCAAGATCGTCCGTGGCGAAACACGCGCCGTGAGCGAAAACCAGGTGATGGCCACGCTGCGCCGGCAGGGCATCTTCATCACCAAGGTGAAGAAGCGCCGCATGCGCTCGGGCAAGCGAATCAAGCCCAAGGACATCGCCATCTTCACGCGGCAACTGGCGACGATGATGAAGGCCGGCGTGCCGCTGCTGCAGTCGTTCGACATCGTGGCGCGCGGCAATCCGAACCCCAGCGTCACCAAGCTGTTGAACGACATCCGCGCCGATGTGGAAACGGGTACTTCGCTGTCCTCGGCCTTTCGCAAGTACCCGATGCATTTCAACAGCCTGTACTGTAATCTGGTCGAGGCTGGCGAAGCCGCAGGCATCCTGGACAGCCTGCTCGACCGGCTGGCCACCTACATGGAAAAGACGGAAGCGATCAAGTCGAAGATCAAGTCCGCGCTGATGTATCCGATCTCGGTGATCGTGGTGGCCTTCGTCGTGGTGTCCGTGATCATGATCTTCGTGATTCCGTCGTTCAAGGAGGTGTTCACGTCTTTTGGTGCCGACTTGCCTGCGCCCACGTTGTTCGTCATCGCCGTCAGCGAATTCTTCGTCAACTGGTGGTGGCTTATCTTCGGCGTAATCGGTTTCGGCTTCTACTTTTTCATGCAGTCCTGGAACCGCAGCGAGAAGATGCAGATGTTCATGGACCGCCTGCTTCTGAAAGTGCCGATCTTCGGCGCGCTCATTGAAAAGGCGGTGGTGGCACGCTGGACGCGCACGCTGGCCACCATGTTCGCCGCCGGGGTACCGCTGGTCGAATCGCTCGACTCGGTGGGCGGCGCTGCAGGCAACGCGGTGTATCGCCAGGCCACCGACAAGATCCAGCGCGAAGTCGCCACCGGCTCCAGCCTGACTGCCGCCATGACCAACGCCAATGTCTTCCCCAGCATGGTGCTGCAAATGACCGCCATCGGCGAGGAATCCGGCGCGCTGGACCACATGCTGGGTAAGGCGGCCGACTTCTACGAGGCCGAAGTCGACGAAATGGTGGCTGGTCTCTCCAGCCTGATGGAGCCCATCATCATCGTCGTGCTGGGCACCATCATCGGTGGCATCGTGGTGGCGATGTACTTGCCCATCTTCAAGCTCGGCCAGGTCATCTGATGCCGGAGGGCGTTGTGCTGGCCGCCATGGGCGGCGTATTCGGCCTGATCGTCGGCAGTTTCCTCAACGTGGTGATCTACCGCCTGCCCAGGATGATGGAACGCCAGTGGGCCATGGAATGCGCCGAGATGTCCGGCCAGCCCATCGCAGAGCAGGAGCGATTCAACCTGCTGGTACCCCGGTCGCGCTGCCAGGCTTGCGGGCACCCGGTCCGCTGGCATGAAAACATTCCGGTGATCAGCTACCTCTTCCTGCGCGGCAAATGCTCGGCCTGCGGGGTGCCGATCAGCGTGCGCTACCCCCTGGTGGAGCTGGCCACGGGTTTCCTGTTCGCTTGGTGCGTCTGGCGCTGGGACTGGACGTGGGCCGCCGCGGCGTGGTGCTTGTTCTCGGCCATGCTGGTCGCGCTGACGTTGATTGACTGGGACACCACCCTGTTGCCCGACGACATCACCCTTCCGCTGTTGTGGGCTGGCCTGATCGCGGCCACGCTGGGGCTGACGGGTGTGCCGGTCGCCGACGCCGTGTGGGGCGCCGTGGCGGGTTACCTGTCGCTGTGGCTCGTGTACTGGGGTTTCAGGCTGCTGACCGGCAAGGAGGGCATGGGTTTTGGCGACTTCAAGCTGTTTGCCGCGCTCGGCGCCTGGTTCGGCTGGCCGGCGTTGGTGCCCATCATCCTCATGGCGTCGGTCATCGGCGCGCTGGTCGGCATCGGCATGAAACTGACCGGTTCGTTGCGAGAGGGCGGCGTGGTGCCGTTCGGTCCGTTTCTCGCCATGGCCGGCATCACCGCAATGGTTTTCGGCCCCGCATCCATCCTGCGCGCGATAGGACTCTGACGTCGTGGCCGCCTTACTGGGACTGACCGGCGGCATCGGCAGCGGCAAGAGCACGGTGGCCCGTGCGCTGTCCGAGCGAGGTGCCGCCGTGATCGACGCCGACGCCATTTCGCGCGCCATGACGGCCCGCAACGGCCCTGCACTGCCCGCCATTGCCCAGGCGTTCGGGCCGGCGATGATCGGCGCCGATGGCGCGCTCGACCGCGCAGCGATGCGCGAACAGGTGTTCCATGACGACAGTGCGCGCCGTCGGCTCGAGGCCATCATCCACCCCCTCGTCTCGCTGGAAACCGAGCGCCAGACCCGCAGCGCCATCGACGCCGGTCACGCTCTGCTGGTGTTCGACGTACCGCTGCTGGTCGAATCCGGCGCACGCTGGCGCGGCAAGGTCGATCATGTGCTGGTGGTCGACTGCGAGCCAGCCACGCAGATTGAGCGCGTGATGGCGCGCAACGGGCTGCCCCGGCCCCAGGTCGAGCAGATACTGGCCGCCCAGGCGACGCGTGCACAGCGGCTGGCGGCCGCGGACATGGTGCTGTTCAATGGCGCAGGCGTGGCACTGGACGACTTGCGTGCGCGGGCGCGCCAGGTGGCCGCCGCCTTCGGGCTATGATTCGCCCGTCTTCCTGAAGGCCATCGCTTGATCCTGTACGAGTACCCCTTCAACGAACGCGTCCGCACCTACCTGCGGCTGGAGCATCTGTTCGACCGGCTGGGCCAACTGCTGGCGGGCGACAGCGCCCTCGACCACCACTTCGCGCTTATCACCCTGTTCGAGGTGATGGACGTTTCCGGCCGCGCCGACCTGAAGTCGGACGTGCTCAAGGACCTGGAGCGGCAACGCACCCACATGGCCGCGTTTCGCGGCAACCCTGCCATTTCCGAAGCCTCGCTGGACGCCTTTCTGGGGCGCGTGGACGACGCCTTCCAGCACCTGAGCCAGCAGTTGGGCAAGCCGGGGCACGAGATGACCGACAACGACTGGTTGATGGCCATCCGCAGCCGCGCGGTCATCCCTGCCGGCACCTGCAGCTTCGATCTGCCCGCCTATCACGCGTGGCAGCACCGCCCTGCCGCCGCCCGCCGCGACGACCTGCAGGGCTGGACCGAATCGCTCGCCCCCATGGCGCAGGCGGTCATGCTGCTGCTGCAGATCCTGCGCGATTCCGGCCGGCCGCAGAAAGTGATGGCCGCCGCCGGCCAGTTTCAGCAGACGCTGCCGCAAAACCGCGCGTTCCAGTTGTTGCGCCTGCGCATCGACGAATCGATGCAGCTGATTCCGGAGATCAGTGGCAACCGGCTGGTGGCCTCGGTGCGCCTGATGCGGCAGGACGCCGACGGCAAGCTGCAGCTGGCGCGTGAAGACGCACCTTTTGAGCTGGCCCTTTGCGCATGAACAAGCGTCCCGCACCGTCCGCTGACGGCGCGCGCACCGTGCGCTGCCCCGCCTGTGGCGGACCCAGCCTGTTTTCGCCGCAAAACGCCTATCGTCCGTTCTGTAGCGAACGCTGCAAGCTGCACGACCTGGGCGCCTGGGCTAACGAGAGCTTTCGCGTCGAAGCCCAGGAAGACGATGGCGCCGAAGAGGCCCAGCAGCCCCGGCTGCAATAAGGCGGTTCAAAGCCTTTTAGATGGCTAGCCCGCCACGGGCATGCGGTGACCGCTATGCTAATTGAAGCAACTCAGGCCGCCGCTTCTTCCCGCAGCCAGTCAAGCACTGGCAGCGCGCCCGGCAGCACGGGCGCCTGCTGCACCGGCAAGGCCGCCCAAGCGAACGACTGGCCCTCGCGCATCTGCAAGGCGCCGCGCCAGCCAGACACCTTGCAAAAATGCAGCCGCACCAGCGCGTGCGGGTAATCCACCAGTTGCTCGCGCCAGCGCTGCACGGTGGGCAGCGCAATTTCGATGCCCAATTCCTCGAGCAGCTCGCGCGCCAGCGCCTGCTCCACGCTCTCGCCCTGCTCCAGCTTGCCGCCCGGAAATTCCCAGTAGCCGGCGTACACCTTGCCCGCTGGCCGCGACGTGAGTAGAAACCGCCCATCGGCCTGCAACAGCACGCCCACCGCCACGTCCACGACAGGCCGCTCGCCCGGCACGTCGCGCGCGACATGCCCATCGGCTTTCAGCACGTGGGTCACGCATCGTCCTTCATCGTCGCGCCAGGCAAGCCCCAAAAGGCCGCGGAGCAGGCCATGCCAGAACGCCGTGCCCGGACCTGCGCCGGGCACCAGCGTTGTCCCCCAGTGGGGGAACGCGGCCCCAGGCCGACTCAGGGGGCGTCATGCCTTCCCATGTAATCACGCGCGAACTGGTAAGCCACCCGTCCCGACCGCGAGCCGCGCTCCAGCGCCCAGACCAGTGATTCGGGGCCGGCCGCTTCGATCTGCGCCGGCGTGGCGCCCAGCGACGCCATCCACTGCGCGACGATGGCCAGATACTCGTCCTGGCTGAACGGGTAGAAGCTGACCCACAAGCCGAATCGCTCCGACAGAGAAATTTTTTCCTCGATCACCTCGCCCGGGTGCACCTCGCCATCGTCGGTGTGCGTGTAGGTGAGGTTGTCCTTCATGTACTCCGGCAGCAGGTGGCGGCGGTTGCTGGTGGCGTAGACCAGCACGTTGGGCGTGCTGGCGGCCACGCTGCCGTCCAGGATGCTCTTCAGCGCCTTGTACCCCGGCTCGCCCTCGTCGAAGCTCAGGTCGTCGCAGTAGATGATGAATTTCTCCGGTCGCCCGGCCACCACGTCCACGATGTCCGGCAGATCGGTCAGGTCGGTCTTGTCGACCTCGATCAGACGCAGGCCCTGCGGCGCATAGGCGTTCAGGCACGCCTTGATGAGCGACGACTTGCCCGTGCCGCGCGCGCCGGTCAGCAGCACGTTGTTGGCGGGCCTGCCCTCAACGAACTGGCGCGTGTTGCGCTCGATCTTGTCCCTCTGCAGGTCGATCTCTTTCAGGTCGGCCAGCGCGATGGCGCCCACGTGGCGCACCGGCTCCAGCACGCCGTGGCCCGACGAACGCTTGCGATAGCGCCAGGCCACGGATTGCGACCAGTCCGGCGCACCCAACGGCTGGGGCAGCACGGCCTCGATCCGCGCGATCAGGGTTTCCGCCTTCTCGATCAGGCGGACAAGATTCTCATTCATTCTGGCACCCAGCGCGCGCCAAACAAGCGCGTACAGCTATATTTTATGTAGCAATCAGGAGCGATAGTCGGCGTTGATGCTGACGTAGTCGTGGCTCAGGTCGCAGGTCCACACCGTGTCGCTGGCGTTGCCGCGGCCCAGGTTCACGCGCACGGTGATCTCGGACTGTTTCATCACGCGCTGGCCGTCTTCCTCGCGGTAGTTCGGGTTGCGCCCGCCCTGCACGGCCACGTGCACGTCGTCCAGGTGCAGGTCGATGCGGGTCTGGTCCAGGTCGTCGATGCCGGCGTAGCCCACCGCCGCCAGGATGCGGCCCAGGTTGGGGTCACTGGCGAAGAATGCCGTCTTCACCAGCGGCGAATGCGCGATGGCATACGCTACCTGGCGGCACTCGGCCGCGGTCTTGCCGCCGTCGACCTGGATGGTGATGAACTTGGTGGCCCCTTCACCGTCGCGCACGATGGCCTGCGCCAGCTGGCGCGCCACCTGCAGCATGGCCGCCTTCAGCGCCTGGCCGTCCGCCGAGTCGAGCGACGTCACGGGCGCGTTGGTGGCCCGGTGGGTGGCGATGACGACGAACGAATCGTTGGTGGACGTGTCGCCGTCGATGGTGACGCGGTTGAACGAGCCCTCGGCCAATTCCAGCGCCAGCTGATGCATCACCGACGGGTCGACACGCGCATCGGTCGCCAGAAAGCCGAGCATGGTCGCCATGTTGGGGCGGATCATGCCCGCGCCCTTGCTGATGCCGGTGATGGTGATTTCGGCACCGCCCACCATGGCCTTGGCGCTGGCGGCCTTGGGCACGGTGTCGGTGGTCATGATGCCTTCGGCAGCACGCGCCCAGTGGTCGGCCTTCGCGTCGGCAATGGCGGCGGGCAGGCCGGCGACGATGCGGTCGACCGGCAGCGGCTCCATGATGACGCCGGTCGAGAACGGGAGCACCTGGGCGGCGTCCAGCTTCAGCAGGCCGGCCAGCGCATCGCAGGTCTGGCGCGCGCGCGCCAGGCCGTCTTCGCCGGTGCCGGCGTTGGCGTTGCCGGTGTTCACCACGATGGCGCGAATGGGCGCGCCGCCGGCCAGCCGTTCGCGGCAGATCTGCACCGGCGCGGCGCAGAAGCGGTTGCGGGTGAACACGCCGCCCACGGTGGCACCTTCGTCCAGCAGGAACACTGTCAGGTCCTTGCGATGGGCCTTGCGCACACCCGCTTCGGCCACGCCGATGCGGACACCGTCGACAGGGTGCAGTTGCGTGGGATCGGGGGCCTGCAGGTTCACGGGCATGGTGCGTCCTTCCGGTCGATGATTATCAGAGAAAAATCAGCCCCCGGCGCTTGCCAGCAGACCGCTATCAGCTATGTTAATAATAGCAACTACCACCAAAAGAAAACACGGGCCCGAAGCCCGTGCGGCGCTGTGCCCTGGCGTCATCAGTTCAGCGCGCCGTGGCATTGCTTGTATTTCTTGCCGCTGCCGCAGGGGCAGGGGTCGTTGCGGCCCACGCGCGGTATCGCGTCCGCAGCAGCCAGCGCCGCCGCGCCGCGCAGGGCCGACTCGGGCACCGTCTGCGCTTCGCCGGTTTCGCTGGGCGCGGTGTAGGTCACGTTGGTCACGTGCTCGCCACGCTGCTCGATCTGCTCGGCCGCGGCTTCCACCTGATCACCGGACTGGATGCGCACGGTCATCAACTGGCGCGTGACCTCGTTCTTCACCACGTCCAGCAGCTGGCCGAACAGCTCGAAGGCCTCGCGCTTGTATTCCTGCTTGGGCTGCTTCTGCGCGTAGCCACGCAAATGGATACCCTGGCGCAGATAGTCCAGCGCCGAAAGGTGTTCGCGCCAGTTGGTGTCGATGGCCTGCAGCAGCACGGCGCGCTCGAACGGACGGAAGTTCTCTTGCCCCACCAGCGCCAGCTTGGCGGCGTAGGCGTGGTTGGCGGCGTCCAGCACCTTTTCAAGCACGTCGTCGTCAGTGATCGCGGTGGAAGCCTCCACCTCCTTGACCAGCGGCAAGTCGATCTGCCACTCGTCGGCCAGCACCTTCTGCAGGCCCGGGATGTTCCACTGCTCCTCCACCGATTCGGCGGGCACGTACTGGCGCACCAGGTCGGTGAAGCAGCCTTCGCGCAGGGCCGAGATCTGGCCCGACAGGTCTTCGGCATCCAGAATGTCGTTGCGCTGCTGGTAGATCACCTTGCGCTGGTCGTTCGACACGTCGTCGTACTCGAGCAACTGCTTGCGCACGTCGAAGTTGCGTGCCTCGACCTTGCGTTGCGCGCTCTCGATGCTGCGCGTGACGATGCCGGCCTCGATGGCCTCGCCCTCGGGCATCTTGAGCTTGTCCATGATGGCGCGCACGCGGTCGCCAGCAAAGATGCGCATCAGCGCGTCGTCCAGGCTCAGGTAGAAACGCGACGAGCCGGGGTCACCCTGGCGGCCCGAGCGGCCGCGCAGCTGGTTGTCGATGCGGCGGCTTTCGTGCCGCTCGGTGGCGATGATGCGCAGGCCGCCCAGCGACTTGATGGCCTCGTGGTCGCGCTGCCAGTTGGCGCGCAAATCCTGGATACGCGACTGGCGCGTGGCGTCATCCAGCGACTCGTCGGCCTCCAGCGCCTGCACCGCCTTTTCGACGTTGCCGCCCAGCACGATGTCGGTGCCGCGGCCCGCCATGTTGGTGGCGATGGTGATCATCTTGGAGCGGCCGGCCTGGGCCACGATGTCGGCCTCGCGCGCGTGCTGCTTGGCGTTCAACACCTGGTGCGGCAGCTTGGCCTTCTGCAGCAGGTCGGCAATGATCTCGGAGTTCTCGATCGACGTGGTGCCCACCAGCACCGGCTGGCCGCGCTCGAAGCATTCGCGGATGTCGGCAATGGCGGCGTCGTACTTTTCCTTGGTGGTCTTGTAGACGCGGTCCAGCTGGTCGTCGCGCTTGCTGGGCTTGTTGGGTGGGATGACCACGGTTTCCAGGCCATAGATGTCCTGGAATTCGTAGGCTTCGGTGTCGGCCGTGCCGGTCATGCCGGCCAGTTTGTTGTAGAGGCGGAAGTAGTTCTGGAAGGTGATCGAGGCCAGCGTCTGGTTCTCGGCCTGGATCGGCACGCCTTCCTTGGCCTCTACCGCCTGGTGCAGGCCGTCGCTCCAGCGGCGGCCGCTCATCAGGCGGCCGGTGAATTCGTCGACGATGACGATCTCGGGCCCTTGCTCGCCCTGCTGCACCACGTAGTGCTGGTCACGGTGGTACAGGTGGTGCGCGCGCAGGGCCGCATTGAGGTGGTGCATCAGCGAGATGTTGGCCGGGTCGTACAGGCTGGTGCCCTCGGGAATCAGCCCGCGCTCGGCCAGGATGCGCTCGGCCGACTCATGGCCCTGCTCGGTCAGGTAGACCTGATGCGACTTTTCATCGGCCGTGAAGTCGCCCGGCTGGATCACGCCCATGCCGGTGCGCGGGTCGGCCTCGCCTTCCTGGCGCACCAGGCGCGGCACGATGTCGTTGATGGCCAGGTACAGCGCCGTGTGGTCTTCGGCCTGGCCGCTGATGATGAGCGGCGTGCGCGCTTCGTCGATCAGGATCGAGTCCACCTCGTCGACGATGGCGTAGTTGAGCCTGCGCTGCACGCGGTCGCCCGTCTCGTACACCATGTTGTCGCGCAGGTAGTCGAACCCGAACTCGTTGTTGGTGCCGTAGGTGATGTCGGCGTGGTAGGCAGCCTGCTTGTCCTCGCGCGGCATCTGCGGCAGGTTGACGCCCACCGTCAGGCCCAGGAAGTTGTACAGCCGCCCCATCCATTGGGCATCGCGGTTGGCCAGGTAGTCGTTCACGGTCACCACGTGCACGCCCTTGCCCGCCAGCGCGTTCAGGTACACCGGCAACGTGGCCGTGAGCGTCTTGCCCTCGCCGGTGCGCATCTCGGCAATCTTGCCTTCGTGCAGCGCCATGCCACCGATCAACTGCAC
>WBZS01001451.1_pt2 | contig 13664 bp, 11 predicted proteins | sample 5204201 | NCBI WGS metagenome assembly WBZS01 (sample SAMN12344357, study PRJNA552823) | activated sludge metagenome | biome: Activated sludge suspended growth; feature: Nitrification reactor; material: Wastewater; isolation source: activated sludge from nitrification reactor of wastewater...
GAAAATTATCGCCGATTATGTACGCCCGATTGACGCGGATGAACTAAAATTTGCCGGGCTAAGTGGCATGATGGCATCCCTCGGCGATCCGCATACGATGTTCATGGAGCCCAAGCTTTCGGAAGAGTTTCAAACCGATACAACCGGAAACTTTGTCGGCATAGGAGCAAGGCTAGAACCCGATCCACAAGGTGCGAAGATTGTAAGCGTATTTGACGGCGGCCCTGCCGATCGAGCCGGTCTCAAGCCCGCAGATATTATCATCAAAGTGAACGGTAAATCTACCGCAAGTCTTGAAGTTGATGATATTGTTTCACAAATTCGTGGCGTAGCTGGAACTTTAGTTAAGCTCACAATTTCCAGACTCGGCTCAACCAAGCCAATAGATCTTGAAATCCGACGCGCAAGAGTTACGACTCCCACTGTAGAAGCGAGAGTCATTCCAGATACCCAAACTGGCTACCTCTCGATCTCATCCTTTAGTGAGCCGACCGCAGGACAGTTTGACGATGGAATGCGCAAGTTAACCACTGCCAAGATCAACAGCCTTGTCATTGATCTTCGCAACAACGGAGGCGGGTTACTTGATATTGCCGTAGATATTCTTTCGAGATTTGTTGAAAACAAAATTGTGATCAAGATGAAGGGCCGCGGCGGAAAAGAAGAGATTGTAAAAACCTATAGCGGAATGAAGGCAAACTACAATTTCCCAATTGTGGTTCTGCTTAATGGTGATAGCGCAAGCGCTTCGGAAATCATGGCAGGTGTGTTGCGTGATTATCAAATTGCTACCCTTGTCGGTGAGCACTCATACGGCAAAGCATCGGTGCAAAACGTGTTCCCAATGATGGACGGCTCAAGCGCAAAGATAACGATCGCGCGCTATTACCTACCAAGTGGAACCGACATCGGGCGCAAAGTCGACGAAGAAGGGCAATACATTAGCGGCGGCCTAGAAACCGATCCTAAAGTAGAACTCGATACAAAGCGGGGAACAGTGCTCGGTGATATTCGCACAGACAATCAGCTGCAAGCAGCACTCAAAGTGCTGCAAGGGCAGTTGCAAAAACCGATTTCAATGAAAACTCCCAACCGGGAGTTTGAAGGCCAGCTCTCGCCAGAGTTCAATTTCAGCACTAGAAGTTGTGCTTAAGTAAGTAGCACGGGCTTCCAGCCCGTGAACATGGGCAGGATACCCATGCTACTTTGGCCAAGAGACTAGCAACCTAACCTAGTACCGGACTTCACCAGACCAGGAACAACTCCAGCAATGAGTTGGCGAAAGGTGTGGTTGTTCTTGGGCTTGGTTCCGGTATTGGCGAGCGCGCAGTCGGAGTGGACGGGTGAATTCTTGGTTCGATTGGACCCGAATGTGTCGAGCCAAACGCTCTCCAGAACCAGAAGCCTGGGCATCATGAGCGAGAGTCTGAACTCAGATTGGGGAGTCGTCAAGATACGACCCTATGCCACGGAAACTCGCTCGCTCAACTCGGCCTTAGAGCAGATCCGCGCAATGCCCGGCGTCATCGACGCCGAACCGAATTGGCGGTATCAGGCAGTCGAAACCACCGCCGACCCATTTTCGGGCGAGCAGTGGGGAGTCTCCAAGATCGGAGCCACCCAAGTCTGGAGCACGATCACCGGCCTCGGGATTGTCGTCGCGATTATCGATAGCGGGGTCGACACAGGTCACCCAGAATTCATGGGCCGACTCGTAGCCGGAAACAATTTTTCAGGCGGAAATTCCGCCGATGTGATGGACCGCAATGGCCACGGAACGCACGTTGCCGGGGTTGTTGCCGCGAATTTGGGCAACGGTCAAGGCGGCAGCGGAGTCGCCCCCGGTGCCATGATCATGCCCGTCAAAGTTCTTGGCGACAATGGTAGCGGCACCACCGATACCGTGCTCTCTGGAGTCAGGTTCGCCATGAACAACGGCGCGAAGGTCATCAACATGTCGCTCGGCGGACCTCAGTCTTCTTCGCTCATGACAGACGCGATCCGCGAAGCCTGGAACCGTGGCGTTGTCGTAGTCGCGGCGGCGGGGAACAATGGCAACACCACGATGAGCTATCCCGGCGCGATTGATGAAGTCATCTGCGTCGGAGCAAGCGACACCAGCGACCAACGCGCGAGCTTCTCCAACTACGGTTCATGGGTCGATGTCGCCGCCCCCGGCACGAACATCTTTTCGACCACTCCGAACAATCAATACACCCGAATGCAGGGAACATCGATGGCGACTCCATTCGTTTCTGCGCAAGCAGCACTGATTTTCCAAAGCCTGGGCCTTGGTGCGACCGCGCAGCAAGTCCGAACGCGAATCGAATCTACTGCGCTTTCTATTGGGACTTGGGTGAGCAAAGGCCGAATCCGCGTGCCCGAATCGCTTGCCGTAGTGAGCACCCCAACGGTTACAAGCACCGAGCATTTCCCATCGCTCGTCAAAGTAACCCGAGGGTCCGCCGGCGCCGGAACTCTGGAAAAACTAAGGACTTCGGACAACCAGTACATGGTCCTGCGGAGCACGCCGCTGGGGCGGAACGAAGCGGCGGCCTCATCGTCCACCATCAGCCTCAGCCCTCGCGTACCGAACTCAGCCGGCACCGTCACCTTGACTATCGAACTCTCGGCAAACACCGCCATGTTCGCCTCGCTCCAAGTCTGGGAGCCAGGAGCTAAACGATGGCGCACATTACGCTCTCTGAGGCTCGGGACAAGCGACGCGACTTACACCTTGGTTCTGGAGAAAGTCTCCACCATGCTCAGCAACGGCACGATGCAGCTGGGGCTAACCACATCGCTTACCACCAAGCCACACTTTGAAATCAGGCTCGACCAACTTAAGGTCCAATCTGTAGATGGCAACGTCGCACCATAAGCCCCGAGGAGAATAAGACCTATAACTCTTATAGGACCTATGGGATTAATGGGATTTATGGGAGTCATGAGATATTCCAAAGTCCCATAACTCCCATTCAAAAACAATGATCGGCGCAATCGGATACTTTTTTGGCTGTTTGATCCTGGCGGGAGTTCTCTCCGGGATCATCCTGTCGTTTCGCCCGATCCACGGGCGGGGCGATTCCAGCCCTGGCAAATTCGTATTCGCCCTGTTCGTCCTGCTCGCAGGCGGACCATACCTCTACGCCGACATCCTCACCCGAATGAAGGGCCGCGACATGCTCGACACGGTCGAAGATGTTCTTGCTAAAGAGAACGTGAACGATGGCCTACGGTTCTACCGGGTCGTCTCCGCCTCGAGTGACCGCGCAAGAGTAGTCGCCGTCGGGCTTGAAAGCGAGACAACCGGATTCACCCAGCGCCCGGTTTTCGCCATCACGATGGTTAAGAAAGATGGCACCTGGAAAGCCGAAGACGTGACGGTAGTCAATTCGATCAACCGAAACGCCGACAGCGCCTCGATCCCGCCCTACTGGTAATCTCCAGGGGAATGACCCTGCGCGAGGCCCTCCATGCCCATATCCCCACCCTGACGACGCAAAGCACCGTGCGCGATGCCGTCGACAAGATGAACCTATACCAATTCCCAGCCCTCGTCCTGGTGGATGACAACGAAATGCCGATCGGCGTCATCACCGAAGGCGACGTATGCCGAGCCGTAAACGCCCGGGGAAGCGTGACCAGCATCGCGATGGAGCACGCCATAGACTTCGCCACCAGAGAACCAACCCTCGGCACCATAGACATGGAAATCAGCGACGCCTTCCACCTCATGCTGATGTCCGGGCTGACGGTGCTACCCGTAGTCCACGAAGACCGCCTCCACGGGGTAGTGATGCGAGTAGACCTCATGCAAGCCATGATGATGGACTCAATCCCAGACTAATTCCCCTCCTTTCGCTTGCGAGAGGAGGGGCTCCATAAGCTGGATCGCTCAAGAAGCGTCAGACCGAAGATTCTTGGTGAAGTACCCATTTGGCCAAACCCCTCGGTTGGCTTGCGAGATTTGCTTCAACGATAAAACCAGATTGATGATCCAGAGCACTGCCGTGATGCCGAGCAGGATTGCGATTTTGGCTAGGAGGGCTTTCCAGTCGAAGCTGGCACCGTCCGAATTGTAAATTCCGACGGCGGTGACGATCGTGTGGATCAGCGAGATAATGAAGACCACGAACGAAATGACTTTGAACACGAGGACGTCGAGCACTGCTTGAACCGAATGGGCTCGGACATACTTTGAACTCGCTCCCGGAATCAGGTAGCCAATCGCGGGAGCGATGAGCGGGAAAAAGATGCTTGCCCCATGCATCAGGGCGGCGGTGAGCCGCTCGGATTTCGTGGCAACCGGTAACGGAGCTAGTGTCTTTTCCATTCCCTGCTGAAGACGTTGCTCGCGGCGGCTGGGTTTCAGGAGTCCTAGTCACGGTACGATCTGGGTGCCGATGATTGACCGATATACCACCCCTAAGATGTCCGCGATTTGGAGCCGCCAGGCGAAGTACGAATGCTGGAAAGCAGTTGAGCTTGCGATCTGTGAGGGTCATGCACAGGATGGTGTTATTCCGGCGGCGGACTTAGCGGCGATTGCCAAGCATGCATCATTCACTCTAGAGAGATGCGACGAAATAGAGCAAGAAACTCGGCATGACTTGGCGGCTTTCGTGCGATGCCTGGAGGAGTCAGTTAATTTAGCCACCGGCGGCACGGAGGGTCGATGGATACACTTTGGTGTTACGAGTTATGACGTCATTGATACTGCTCTTGGAATGATGCTTCGAGATTCTTGCGATGTGTTATTAAGAAGCGGTTTCGAGTTGGAGAATAGTATTCAAGTTCTCTATGCAAATCATGGTGAGGTTCCATGTATTGGACGAACGCATGGGATACATGCTGAGCCGATAACCTTTGGATTCAAGTTAGCTTCTTGGCGCGCTGAGCTTGTGCGCAATATGGCTCGCATTAAAGCTCACAAAGAAGATGTATCCGTTGGCAAAATTAGTGGCGCAGTAGGAATCCATGCGCATGTCGATCCTAAGACTGAGAAGCACATCTTGTCGAAGCTTGATCTGCGGCCCGATCCAGTTAGCACCCAGATTGTCAACCGGGATCGATTGGCTTCGTTGTTTGCAGACTTAGCTGTGCTTGCTGGTGGATTGGAGCGCATCGCTACTGAGCTAAGAAATCTGCAAAGAACTGAGATTCTGGAATTGCAAGAAGAATTTGCGAAGGGACAAACTGGGTCGAGTGCAATGCCTCACAAGCGCAACCCTTGGAACAGTGAGACTGTGGTTGGCCTGAGTCGAATTGTGCGCGGAAACGCTCATGCCATGCTTGAATCTATCGCGACGTGGCACGAGCGCGACCTCACTAATTCTTCGCTCGAAAGAATCATATTGCCGGATACATTCCATTTGGTTGATTTCATGATGCAGCGGTTAACCAAAATCCTAACCGGTCTGGTCGTCAACAAGACCAAAATGGCGGAGAACCTTAGGCTGATGGGAGACTTAGTCTTTAGCGAGCACTTGATGGTTTCGCTGATTGGCAAAGGCATAACTAGGCAAGCGGCTTATAAGATTGCGCAGAAACATGCTGAGCTTGCGTGGGATGGAACAGATTTCAAAACCAGTGTCAGCAATGACCCGGAAGTACAGCAACACTTAACCACTGAAGAGATTGCAAAGGTCTTTAGCCTGGAGCATCACCTCCGGAACGCCGACCATTCCTGGGATAACTCAGATACCGTAAGATAGCGCAAGCGAAGCCGCGCCTAGTAGCCCAGCATCATCGATCTGCTCAGCCAGGACAATCTTGCAATCTTTATACAGCGCAGGAATCGCAATATCCTGCGCTGAAGAAACCGCAGGATCCAGTAGCCACTTGCCAACTTTGCTCATTTGTCCACCAATCGCAAAGACGTCGGGAGCAAACACATTAATAAGGGCGCCAATCGCGCAACCTAACCATTCGCCAACCTCGTTCCAAACTTGAATAGCAAGCGCATCTCCTTGCTCGGCCGCCACGGCTAAGTGGTGCGGAGTCAAAGACCCAAGGTCACCCGAAACCAATTCCGTCACCAGCGATGTCCGCCCCCGCCGCAGGGCGTGTTGCGCCCGGCGAACCACCGCATCCCGTTGGCAATAGGCTTCAAGCGCGCCGTAGGACCCTGCATTACAATCGAGGCCTCCTCGTGAAAGCAGGATATGGCCCAGCTCCACTCCACCTTTATTCCCGCCGAGCAAGACATAAGGTCCGCCCGTTGCACCCTGCAAAGAGGAATTACCGAGCACAACGCCGCCTCCAATGCCGGTTCCAATGGTCAACATCGCGAGGCAGTTCGCCGAATCACGCCCACTTCCAAATTTGTACTCACCCAGTGCGGCTAGGTTCGCGTCATTACCCATGACCACCTTGCGTCCAATCTTAGGCTGCAGCATTTCGCGAAAGGCAATGTCTTCCCAGTAGGTGAACACCCCGTCAATCGTCACGCCGAAATTTGGTGCCCAACGAACCACACCAGCAGCGTCGTCGATAATGCCTGGGATGGCAATCCCAACCCCGGTTACGTCGTCAAAGCGTGAGCCGCAAGCATCCAAGATCGCAGACGCAACAGCATCGATAACGAAGTCAACACCCTCCTGAGCCCGGCTCGGAATCTCGACTCTGGAACCCTCTACGATGCTTCCGTCCGGCAAAACCGCCGCCGCCCGCACGTTGGTCCCGCCCAAATCCACCCCGATTACAAGAGTCTCCGCCATGTGAGGTCATTATGATCGGTTGAAAAATCTGAACCTATTCGGCTATAATTCGAACGGTTCTCCGCAGACCGCTGGTCGCAACGATTGAGTTGCGCTAAGCCTGGGATCATCCCAGTGAGCCAGCCGAGGGGTCAAAAGAATCTGGTTTTTGTCGCCGAAATGCGATGCAAAACGTGGGTTCTCGCGCTCAGCGGGAGCCCACGTTTCGTTTTGTTTTGCAACCCAAAACAAGAATGATCCAACAAGGAGGTCATCGCAAAACCATGCCAACCGCAGAAAAAGCGAATACGATAGAGCTTGCCAAAGATTGGTACGCTCGCTCGTCGGGCGTGGTCTTCACGGATTACCGCGGACTTAAGGTCAAAGAGCTACAAGCCTTGCGCAAGCAGCTCGCCGCCAAAGGCGCCGAAATCCACATTGTGAAGAACACGCTTTTCCGCAGAGCAGCGGGCGACGATGTAGAGAGCCTTCCTTACGAGCTTCACAACGGTCCAACCGCGATCACGTTTATCTTCGAAAACGAAGCTGACAACGCAAAGATCCTGGTTGACTACGCTAAGACCCACAAGAATTTCGAGGTCAAAGGAGCGTTCATCGGGGGCAAGGTCTTTACGGCCAAGCAAGTCGAAGATTTAAGCAAGCTCCCACCGCGCGATGTGCTGATTGCCCAACTAATTGGAACAATCGTCGCTCCGCTCACGAATCTTGTCGGTGTTATCGAAGCCCTTTATGCCGATCCAATCCGAGTGATTGGCGCGGTGGCCGACAAGGTCGCCGAAGGGTCCCCTGCCCCAGCACCTGCGCCGAAGGCTGAAGAGCCTGCTGCCGCCGCTGTTGCAGAAGAAGCTCTCGCCCCTGCCGAAACCGCAGAGGCAACCGAGGAAGCCCCCGCTGCAGAAGCACCTGCCGAAATCGCTGAGGCACCTGCCGAAGCCCCGACCGACGCCGAGGCACCTGCTCCGGCCGAACCAGAAACCGAATAGGAGAACCAAAAGATCATGGCAACTTCAGTAGAAAAATTAGTTGAAACGATCAGCGGCATGACGGCTATCGAGCTCAGCGAGCTCAAGACCGCGCTGGAAGAGAAGTTTGGAGTCACCGCGGCTGCCCCAATGATGGGTATGCCAATGATGATGGGAGGCGGCGGCGGCGATGCTGCGGCTGTTGAAGAGAAGACTGAGTTTGACGTCATTCTTACCGCCCCAGGCGATAAGAAGCTTGAAGTCATCAAGGTCGTCCGCGAGATCACCGGTCTTGGTTTGAAAGAAGCCAAGGACTTGGTCGATGGCGCGCCAAAGCCTGTCAAGCAAGCAACAAACAAAGACGACGCCGAAAAGATCAAGAAGCAGATCGAAGAAGCCGGCGGAAAAGTCGAACTCAAGTAGTTCGCTACGTTATAAGGGCTGTGAATTCCAAATGGGATTCACAGCCCTTTTTTTCTTATGGCGTCTAGTTGATTCTCGATTTCTTAACGGACTGTTAAGGGAATTCTGCCTTAACTTTAGCCTAACAATAAACGCCCAGATCGGGTTCTGCTTTCATGCACACTCCTTGGCGGGGGCCTGGCCTCCATCAACTCATAAATGCCCAATAAACGTTGCCAAGTCCTGGCGACCGAAAGGAGAATTCCTCATGAAAATTAGAACTATGCGCTCGCTGTGCGCACTCGCATTTGCGGCTGGAGCCGCCAGCGTCCTCGCAGGACCCATCGGAGCCAACCATGTTGTGGTCATTCAAGTCGGAGCCGATAACCGAGTTTCGAACGTCACCAACGCGGCAATGGATCAATATCTCAAGGAATACACCAAGCTCGGTGTTTTCGTGCAATCGATTCCATTGCCGGTATCAGTCTCCGGCAACAACCGTCGCATGACTCAGAGTGGAACCGCTACCTCCAATGGTCACCTAAACCTCTCAGTGAACGGTCAATTCCTTACATTGTGTGGATACGATGCTGACTTCAACACCGCGGGCGTCGCCAACACTCCGGTAACCACCGTCAATCGAATAATTGGGCGAGTCTCGATTGCAACCGGTGACATCGATTCCTCGACTTTTCTCGATGCTCAGTACAACGCCGATAACATGCGCGACGCGATAACGGTCGACGGAACTTCATACTACACGGCAGGAAATTCAACGCCATCCGGCACAGGTGGAGTTTGGTACGTCAGCCATGGCTCGCCGCTGGATTCAGGAGCCTTCCGCGACTTCCTTGCAGCCACCCCAAACAACACCCGAAAGGTAAACATCGCAAACGGTCAACTTTACGTTTCGACCAGCACCTCAACTCCTGAGAACTATCGCGGTGTCAATACAATCGGCACGGGAATCCCGACCACTGTCGGTCAAGCGACAACCTTGCTTCCTGGTTTTGATGTTGAAACGATTCCAACTTCACTCAGCCCAAGCCACTATGACTTCGCATTTATCGGCACGGACACGCTCTATGTGGCCGACGACCGAACGGGTGTTAACGCACCTCGAAACGGTATCCAAAAGTGGCGACTCGAGAGCGGGGTTTGGGTTTACAAGTACAGTTTGCGCGTGGGAATCAACTCCACCATCCGCTCTCTGGCGGCAGAAGAAATCGCTCCCGGAGTTGTACAACTCTACACAACAACTGGCGAGAATACAGCGAACAAGCTCGTCACAATTTCGGATGCTGTGACAGATTCCTCAAATGGCACATCTTTCACGGTACTTGCAACGGCTCCAACGTTCACGGTTTGGCGCGGTGTTGAATTGATTCCGAACGATGCAAGCCCAACCAACACCGTCACTGGTGTTGTTGACTTCGGCAACGTAGGGCCAACATACAACTCCGGACCATTCCCAGGCTCGATCCCAGTCTCGTTCCGCGATGCTGCGAACAACGAAATCGCAACAGGCTCCGCAAGCTACAACGCAGTGACCGGCGCATTCTCTGCAGTCGTCCCTGGCGCAGTGACGGTTCCATACCGAGTTTCATTCAAGCTCGGCTTCTGGCTCCGAAAGACTCTTCCGAATCCAAGTGGCCCAGCGGCACCGCTAGGTAACTACAACTTCGGAACGGTTGCGCCCCTCGTCGGTGACGCTGACGACGACAATGAAATCACAAACAGTGACTACGCTCTCTGGGCTGCCAGCAATGGTAACTCGGTTGCAGCGAACACCGATTGCGACTTTGACGGCGACGGCGAAATTACCAACAGCGATTACGCTCTCTGGGCTTCCACAAACGGAAACTCAGGCGACAACTAAAAGGCGGAGTTCCTAGAAAGTACAATCGCCCCAACTTCGTGAGAAGTCCGGGGCGATTTCTTTTGATGAAATGCATGTTAACCTTTTGCTTTCTTGATCCTGCTTTAACAAGCCGATAACTTTCCCAAAATATTGGGGTCGTAGGCTTACTCTATCGGGGTCAAACTATTGACCTCGGGAGGCATTTCATGAATCGGAAAATTGCACTAATCACTCTTCTCGCGGTCTCCGCGAGTATCGTTCAAGCGACGGTCTACAGCGCCGAATGCACGAACAATCTCACCATCCAACCTGCTGGCCCCCGTCAAGGTCCAAACGGACTTTCGGGCTTTAACGTCGAGGGCGTTGTCAATGTCAGCTTTGCAAGCTATGGCATCGCAGAATGGACTGCATCTTCATTTGGAATCAGCGGTCCAATCTCAGACATCACTTCGATCAATCTCAAACTACAAAAGTGGCACGCCGCATTTAGTACGGTTTCGGGCAACTTGAGCGTTTGGATGACGAACGGCTATGACCTCTCTATGGCCCAATCGCCTGCAGCTTCCTCGCCCTACAAGTTCAGCTTTGATGCTACGGACTTGCCTTGGGGAATGGATCGAACCGTTGTCAAGATGGTTGGCCCGTTTGACCCGGCTTCGGTATACACCAACGATGCCAACGTCACCGTCGGTAAAATCGGCTTGTTCTACTTCACAGTTGGAGCGGGCGCGCCAGAACCAGATGGAACGACATACACGGTGCCGTTGACACTCGATCCAGCAGTTAAGGCTGAGTTTATCTCCCGCCTAAACGCTGGGCTCCCAGTTCGACTCATCGTTGCATGCGAAACCGTTGACGTGGTCGGTGTATTTGCGGGATACACCCACACAGGAGCAAATCCCCTTGGCGGTACGCGCACAGGTCCTACTCTCGATATCGATGTGACCACGTCGACAACTAACACGGTCACAGGGATCGTTGACTTCGGCAACGTAGGACCAACATACAACACGGGACCATTCCCAGGGACAATCCCAGTCTCCTTCCGAGATGCGGCTAACGCTGAGATCGCGACGGGAACTGCGAGCTATGACGCGATTACTGGTGCATTCTCTGCTGTCGCTCCGCCAGCCGTGAACGTCCCTTACCGCGTCTCGTTCAAGCTGGGCTTCTGGCTTCAAAAGACGATGCCAAATCCTGCAGATCCTGCAGCGCCAGTTGGCAACTACAACTTCGGTACGGTTGCACCGCTAGTGGGCGATGCTGACGACGACAATGAAATCACCAACGGCGATTACGCTCTTTGGGCTGCTAGCAATGGTAGCTCGGTTGCGGCAAACACCGATTGCGATTTCGACGGCGACGGCGAAATTACCAACAGCGACTACGCTCTCTGGGCTTCCACTAACGGAAACTCCGGCGACAACTAAGGCAGAGCGACCTTCTCTTGGGTCCGTTATCGTTAACGGACCCAGCCTTTCTCCAGACGAATTGCTGTTCATGAGCCCAGTTTCTGCGGGTCAGTGCCCCGCATTGAGCTTTTCCGGCATATACTATGAGTAGTCTTTCAAGGGCAGGCTGAGCCGTGCCCAGTTGCCGTCAGAGGCTTTCGGAGAAGAGAATTCATGCATCAATATTCATTCAGATTTGGAATTGTTGCCCTTGCGGGCATTGTCGTGACCTCAGCCGCTCAGGCTGCAGTTGTCGACTCAGTGGCTTTCGCCAACGTGCAACCGGTGGCGATGGGTACTTTTAACTACACGTCGGGAACCCTGAGACAATACACGGCCCCTTCTTCGTACACCATCGGACGGATTGATTACACGGGCAACACAACCGAGATTAACGGCACGACGTCAGACTACGTCAGCGAAACTGCCTTTCGTGCCATCTACCCTGGTGGGGCCCCCACCACAGATAAATCGTCGATAAGTCCAATCGCTGGCTATAGTGGCACGGTAACTTTCTCCGGCAATTTCTTGCTCAACCCTGGGGCCGTGGTGCCAATGGGTGGGGTTTACAATTTTTACTTTATCAACACTTACGACGACACGCCAACCGGGCAGCCGGACAACAACCTCAACATCACGTTCAACATTACGGACGAAGCAGGCGGCGGCGCGCCACCCAACACGAACGTCGGCACACTGCCTCTCAGCGCTGTGACCACCGCGGCTCTAAACATCACCCAAGGTGGAGTGGTCTGGTACAAGTTTACGGTGAGCGCCGCCGGCGCGACCAGCGCTACCCAGTATCTGGACATAGACACCAACGGCTCGGCTAACGACCTGGACTTTGGACTCTTCGACAGCGTCGGCAATCCGCTTGTCGATCGCGACGGAATTGGTAGTCCATGGGAGCCATTCCTAACCTACGGCGCGCCTGCCTACCCACGAGTACCGATTGGCAACACACTCGCCGATGGCTCAGACGGAAACTTGGCGGCGGGCACATACTATCTTGCAGTTGCTGAATACAACATCACTCTGGGGACTGGCTGGACAGCAACGACGAACGGAACGTTCATTGTCTACAGCGGGCTTGTTGCGTTCAGAACAGGAACCATCGCCCCACCTGCTCCGCCGCCAACACCGTTGTACGAGCAAACGATCTTTAACTCTGCCGATCCAAACGGCAACGGGTTTAGCTGCTTCTTGGGTAGTTTCAATGCTGGCGCGACCACTTATGATCGTGAGTTGGCGGATGAGTTCACTGTTCCTAATCCGGGTTGGAACCTGACTGGTGCGAGTGGTTCGTTCATCAACGGAGGAAGCATTACTCCAACTGGAGTCCGGGTCGACATCTATCAAAAGACAGGTGGCGGTGCACCTGGCGCTCTCGTTGTCAGCTATGTAAGGCCGTGGTCTGCGGTGACCCTTTATTCAGAGGGTAACTACTCCGGTGATCCAGTCTTCCGATACTTGGTCGATTTTGGAGCGACCACGAATCTTTCGGCGGGAGACTACATGGTGATGGTCCAGCCTCAAGGTGAGTCCAATCATCTTTGGATGACCAGCACCCCAACGTCGCCACAAAACGGCAACTCGTTCTTCTATCGACGCGGGCCTGCTGCTAGCGGCACAGATGCAACATGGCCTACGAACTGGACTGCTCCGGCGGGTGGAGGAATCTTCACCGTTTCTCACGACCTTGCTTTTGCGGTCTATGGAACAGTAGCCGCACCAAGTAATGTGGTTACCGGAACGGTCAATTTTGGCAACCTCGCTCCGATCTACAACGGTGGGCCGTTGCCTTCATCCATTCCCGTTTCATTCCGCAATGCGGCAAACGTTGAGATTGCGACGGGATCGGCTAGCTACAATCCAGTCACCGGTGCCTTCTCGGCAGCCGTTCCTGGTGCGGTTGTTGTGCCATACCGTGTCTCGTTCAAGCTAGGATTCTGGCTACGAAAGACGCTACCGAACCCAGCGGGGCCGGCTGCGCCATTCGGGAGTTACGCATTCGGAACCGTCGCCCCACTCGTCGGAGACGCAGATGACGACAATGACATCACCAACGCGGACTACGCTCTCTGGGCGGGGACAAACGGCAATTCGGTAGCTGCTAACACAGGAGCGGACTTCGACGGAGACGGAGAGATCACGAACAGCGACTATGCGCTCTGGGCAGCCAACAACGGCACCTCAGGCGATAACTAAGCCGCTCTGCCGCCCGCCTCAAGTAGAGGCGGGCGGTTTTTTTTTGCAAGATTCGCAA
>WBZS01002024.1_pt1 | contig 13657 bp, 3 predicted proteins | sample 5204201 | NCBI WGS metagenome assembly WBZS01 (sample SAMN12344357, study PRJNA552823) | activated sludge metagenome | biome: Activated sludge suspended growth; feature: Nitrification reactor; material: Wastewater; isolation source: activated sludge from nitrification reactor of wastewater treatment...
ACAAATCCTTTACGTGAACCAGTCCACGATCCGTCACGTTCGTTCCGAATAGGTCGAGTTTCCGAAGCGACCGACAAGCGGCGACCGGCGCCACGTTATCATCATTCACCTTGAGATTGGCAGCCAAGTTGATCGCGTGCAGGGTGAACGGTGCCTTGGGCAAGAGGGAGGGATCGCGAATCGCTTTGCCGTCGATCGTGACTTCGCCTTCGACCGACAAAGCCCACTCCGCCGCCTTACGATCCATTGAGCCAGTAGCGTCTGCGGGTGGAGCTTTCGGCTCGATCACGCCGCCGTCCCATTCGATTTTGCACGTTGGTATTGCCGCCTTTAGGTCATGGATCCCAGCGGCTGTTACCTTGGTCCCTTTCAACGCAACCGAACTCAACTTTGGTAGAGCGTGCAATTCCTTAATTCCCAAGTCGCCGATTTTTGTCTCGTTCAGGCTTAGAGTTGTCAGGTTCTTACAGTTCTTTAGATTAGCCAATCCCGAATCCGTTACGCGCGACTTCGCCAGGAATAAGCTCGTGAGAAGTTTACATTCCTTAACATGGGCCAAGGATGCATCCGTGGCTTGCTGGCCAAGGATGAGAAGCTCAAGGGCGTCCAAGGTTTTGATTTGAGTAATTCCGTCGGCGATTGGAGTACTAGACAACGTGAGATGATGTAGTTTTTTGCAGTTTTTGAAATGCGCCAAGCCCGCGTCCGTTACTGCCGTGTGAGCTACGTTCAGAATCGAAAGTTCCTCACATCCCTTAAGATGAGCAAGTCCGGCGTCGGTTACCTGCGTGCCCATCAGCATGAGCGCGTGAAGGTTCTTGCAGTCTTTGAAGTTGGCCAGGCCGGCGTCCGAAATGTTCGAGTCTCTGAAATCTAAAGCCGTAATGAATTTGCAGTCCTTGAAACAAGCCAAGCCTTCAGCCGTCAGTGATTGCTTTTGGGCGCATAGAACCTCAGTGAGCTGAAAGGCATCTTTGGAAAGTTCCGCTCGTTTGAAAACCACGTTGGTTTCGTGATTTACCCGCACGAAACCGCCAATTGAAAGAACGTATTCGGCGGCCCTGCGGTCGGGGTCCGCGACGATCGGTGTTGGCTCGATCACGCCGCCGTCCCAGGTGATCCTGCACTTCGGCAGCTCGAAGGCGATTTTTTTGACACCCTCCTGCGTGACCCTGGTCTTGAGCAGGTGCAACTCGGTCAAACCTCCACATTTTGCCAGCGTGGTGAGCCCAGCATCGCTAATGGCCGTTTCGTTGAGGTTTAGCGAGTTCAACTTACGAACTTTCGTCAACGGGTGTAACCCTTCGTCGGTGACGGCACTGCCTACTGCATACAGTCGGGTTAGCTCAGAGCAATCGGCGACCAAGGCCAAGTCGGCATCGCCGAATTTCTTGAAACTGACGACATAAGCCCTGCTCACCTTGAACGGTTTTGCTGGAATTTCTTCGAGCGCGCGCAAGTTGCTCAGGCCTCCGGCCAAATGCACGGAACCACCATTCCGCAATAACAATTCGGCGGCCTTGCGGTCGGGGTCGGCGACGACTTTCGGCTCGATCACGCCGCCGTCGTGCTCGATCTTGCATCCGGGTACTGCCGTGTGGAAGTCGGCGATGCCTTTCGCGGTGACCTTTGTCTTGGTCAAGTTCAGGTATTTCAGGTCCTTGTGCTCTTTCAACAAAGCGAACGCCGCGTCGGTCATCTGCGTTTCAAGCAAATGAACCGCTTCCAACTTCTTACAGGCCTTGAAATGCTCTAGGCACGCGTCGTTGAGTTGCGTCTTGTGCAGCCATAGCCTTTCCAGATTCTTGCAGTCCTTGAAGGTTGCCAATCCCGCGTTGCTCACCTTCGTCATAGCGACGTTGAGGTCGATCAGTTCTTTGCAATCCTGGAACAACGCCAACCCCGCGTCCGTTACTTGGGTGATTGCCACGTTCAGGATCTTCAGGTCCTTGCAGCTTCTAAAATGAGAAAGCCCTTCGTCTCCGACTTGTGTGTTCGCCAGCGAGAGAACCGTCAGGTCCTTACAGTCCTTGAAGTGGACAAGCCCAGCGTCCGTGGTTCGGGTGTAGCCAAGGTCGAGAATTTTCAAGTTGTTACTGTCCTTGAAGTGGGCCAGGCCGGCGTCGCCGATCTGGGTGCTGATCAAACTGAGTTCCACCAGCTTAGTGCAGCCCGTGAAGTGCGCGAGGCCCGCATCGGTCACGGCGGTGCCATTTAGAGAAAGGAGATGAAGGTCTTTGCAGTCCTTAAAATAAGAGAGCCCAACATCCGTGACTGCCGTGTTGCGGAGATCGAGGTAGCGGATGTTCTTACGCCCTTGAAATTGGGTGAGCCCGGCATCGGTCACTTTCGTGTCAAGGAGAAGGAGAGATTCCAGTGCTTCGCAGTCTCTGAAATGCTGTAGGCCTGCGTCGGTCACCTTCGATTGATTGAGGAGGAGACTCGTCAGGTTCGAGCAGTGCTTGAAGTTTGCCAGTCCCGCATCCGTGACTTGTGATTGGTTAAGATCGAGATACCTTAGGCCCTTGAGGTCTTTGAAGTTGGCGATGCCAACGTCAGTCACTTTCGTGTTGCCCAGGCCAAGACCCGTCAACGAGGTGCAATCCTTGAAGTTGGCCAACCCCGCATCGGTCACGGGCGTGCCGCCGAGATGAAGGTCCGTCAGCACCAACTTACCTTGAGGCAGTTCCGTTGCGGTTCGAATATCCCGGAAATCACCCTTCACGCGGACGACCCCGCCGAGCGAAAGGGCGTACTCGGCGGCCTTGCGGTCGTCATCGGCGACAACCGTTGGCTCGATCACGCCGCCGTCCCATTCGATCCGGCACTTCGGCAACATCGCCGCGAATTCCTTCACGCCTTTCTCCGTGACCTTGGTCTTGCGGACTTCGAGCTGCATCAGGTTGGTGCAACTGGCCAACTTCGCCAGGCCGACGTCGGTGATCGCGGTGTAGCTGAGGTAAAGTTGCAGAATCGTCTTGCGTCCTTGCAATACCTCCAATCCGGCGTCCCTGACTTTGGTTTCGTTTAGGCCAAGAATACTCAGTCGTGGGCAATTCTTCAGCGCAGTCATGCCTTTGTCGGTGACGGCGGTTCCGTTCAAAAAGAGCACCTCTAGATCCGGCCAGTTGGCCGCTTTGGCCAGCGTGTCGTCGGTGATGCCAGCTTTCGTCAGCACAAGGTGCGTCAACCAGCGGCAATCGGTCAGGTGGGCCAGACCGGCGTCAGTGAGTTGCGGCATGCCAACTGCTTCGAATTTATGCAATGGCAGACCTTTGATGTGCAGCAAGCCCGCATCCGTGACCCCTGGATTGTTCAGTTGGACGATTTGGACATTGCGGGTCTTCGAGAGGGGGGCAAGGTCCGCGTCGACGATCCCCTTGATTCCGGCGAAGGCCACGCGAAGTGATCGCGCCGGTTTGGGCAGAGCAGCCATGTCCGCTACACCGGGGCCAAAGTACTCCACGCCAACTTTGCCGCCAAGTTTCAGCGCCGACTCCACCGCCTTGAGGTCTTCCGGCGTGTAATACGGCTCCGACGTACCTCCGTCGTGGATGATCTTGCACTGCGGCAAAGCCTTGGCGAGTTCCTTCACGTCGGCTTCGGTAAACTTGGTCTTCGTGATGGTCAGTGTGTGGAGGGACACGCATTCCTTGAGCAATTCGACGCTCTCGGCGCCGAGCGTCGTTGCGGCAAGGTGCAATCTCCCCAGACGGCCGAGGTTCGGACGAAGTTGGGCGAGGCCTGCAAACGTCACACCCGTCCCAGGGAGGTCCAGGGATAGCAACCGACACTTCCGGCAGGCCGCAAGCAGGGCGTCGGTCGTCTCGGCAGACATATTCGGCGACCCCGACAAGTCGATGCTCAACAACAAGGGGCTCGCCTCGACGCCGGCGAAGGCTTTCGGCTGGAGTACTCTTCCGCCGTAGAGGAGCAACTTCTTCAAAGACTTCAAACCCAAGAAATGCCCGATGGCTTTCTCGGAAGACTTCAGGGCCAAAGTCAGATCTTCGATCTCGAGAGCGTTCTTGAAGTTCAGCAAGCCCGCGTCGGTCAAGCCATCGTTGCATTTCAAGTGCACATTCTTCAGCTTGGTGCAACCCGAGAACGCCGCACAACTGCGATCCGTCAGGAACTTGCCCCAAAGGTCCAGATACTCCAACTCCGTCTGGCCGCCGAAGCCGAGGATGCCGTCATCGGTCAGTTTGGGCTCGTAGAGGTAGAGCTGGATCAAATCTCTCCGTTTTTGGAACTGGGCCAGGCCTTTGTCCGTGATGCCTGTGCCATGCAGGCTGAGGCGACGGATGTTCGGCGAGTTTTGGAAGTGGGCGATCCCCTCATCGCCAATCAATGTGGCGGTGAGTCCAATGTCCCTGAGGTGTTTGCACCCCGCGAAGACGCGGAAGTCTTCTGCTTTCAGCTTCGGTTTTGCGGCATTATCAGACAGATTGAAGCCCGTCAGTCGGAACTCGCCGTCGGGCACGGCTTTTCGGAACTGGAGGTTGTAGTTGTGCTCGCCGTTGACCCAGATGCCGCCGCCGTTGGCGAGGATGAACTCCGCGGCTTTGCGGTCGGGGTCGGCCGAGACCTTCGGCTCAATCACACCGCCGTCCCATTCGATGCGGCAACTTGGCAATGCCGCAGTCAATTTTTGCATGCCGGCCTCGGTTATTTTTTTTCCGTGAATGCTCAACCTTCGTAGGGATCGGCATTTGCTCAGGTTCGGCACACTCGCGTCCGTTAGAATGGTTCCGTCCAAAGTCAAGGAATTCAGCTTTGGCAATCGGGTCGCCAGCGAAGTGATCTCCTTTTCCGTACAGCCAGTCAGGTGAGAAAGACGAAGAGACGTGAGTTCCGATAAAGAAGAGAGATGTCCCAATCCGACGTCCGTCAGACGATGATTGATGATAATCGCCAGCGACGTGAGTTTAAGTTCTTTGAGAGGTGCTATATCCGCGTCGGATATGTTGTTTTTGCTAAGGCTCATTTGAACCAGTGTGGGGATCTTTTTAAGGTACTCCAGTCCGGTTTTGGTGACCTTTTTAGTACCGTGAAAAGTGACTTCACGCAGTTGGGGGAAAGACGACAACGCTGCCAATCCCTCGTCTGTCACATCTTCCGCGGACAATAGGCGTACGTTTTTGAGAGAATTTTTAAGCGGACTGCCTTCCAGGGATTTCAATTCAACGTCTGAAATGGGACCGCGAAACAACAGGGATTCCAGTTCGGACGCTCCCCCGATTGCCGATATGCCGTCGTTTTGAAGTCCATCCACGTCGATGGAAATGACTTTGAACGGTTCTTGGGGGATTTCCTCAAGTGCTTTGATCCAACCGCCCTGTTTCTTCTTCGTAACGAAACGCACGTCGATGATGCCGCCTTGCCGCAGCACCCACTCAGCCGCCTTGCGGTCGGGATCGGCGGCGATGGTCGGCACGATGACGCCGCCGTCGTGTTCGATCCGGCAGCCGAGCACAGTCGCCTGGAACTCCGTCAGTGCCTTCGCCGTCACCTTCGTCTTCCGCACGTCGAGGTACGTCAGGCTCTTGCAGTCCTTGAAGTGAGCCAGGCCCGCGTCGCTCACCTGCGTCGCTTCCAGGAAGAGGCTCGTCAGGCCCTTGCAGTCCTTGAAGAGGGCCAGACCCGCGTCGCTCACCTTCGTGGCTTGCAAATGGAGGTGGGTCAGACTCTTGCAGTCCTTGAAGTGGGCCAGGCCTGCGTCGCTCACCTGATAGCCGAGCAGGCGGAGAACCGTCAGGCCCTTGCAGTCCTTGAAGTGGGCCAGACCTGCGTCACTCACCTGCGTGCCAATCAGGTCGAGTTGCGTCAGGTTCTTGCAGTCCTTGAAATGGGCCATGCCCGCGTCGCTCACCTGCGTGCCGTTCAGGAAGAGTTGCGTCAGGTTTTTGCAGTCCTTGAAGATGGCCAGGCCTGCGTCGCTCACCTTCGGGTTGTTGCTGCACCCGACCCACGTGAGGCGGAACGGTTCGCCGGGCAGGTCGGCGACCGCCTGGATGTCGCGGTCCTTCCCATCGACGCGCACAAACCCGCCGATCGAAAGCACCCACTCGGCGGCCTTGCGGTCGGGGTCGGCCGCTTTCAACTGGAGGGTAAAAGTCCCCTGCAAGTCTCCAAGTCGCCATTGGAAGTGGAGGGCTGGTATCCCCTTCTCCTCCCCGAGTATGCCGACGTTATCCCCGCCAGCCCCGCCGGACGCTGCCACCACATCTTTGGTGAACCACTGGACCTTGCCGTCCTTCACCGTTCCCCGCACCTCCCGGTCGATCCCGCCAGGAGAGATAACGAACTTCGCTTTGAACGTCTCCCCCTTCCGCTCCAGCACGGTGAGCGTTTGCGTCTGGTCCTCGCCCACCCACACCGAATCGGCCGAGAATAGGTCGTCGCCGAATTGCGATGCTCCAATGCGCACCCACTTCGCCCCGACGATCTTGCCGTGATGTCCATTGCCGGAGGAGTCGGTGAGTTTGTCGCCGGAACCTTCGTCCATGTGGTAAAGGGCGAGCGTGTCGGGGTCAGTTTCGTGGCGTTTGGCGGGCGTGAAGTCCTTGTCGTAGCGGATGGTCTTGGAGACTCTGACTTCGTGGATCATTCCCGCGAATCCGACCTTCGTGTCCTTCTGCGCGTCTTTGAAGTTGTCGAAGTAACCTCCGAGAAACAAACCGGTGCGCATGCCGGCACGCTCGATCGTATCCGGTTCCGGCTTGAGCGAGCGTTTTCCATCCACGAACAGGATCGGCGGGCCTTTCCCATCCCAGGTCAACGCCACGTGATTCGGCTCTCCCGGGCGAAGAGGAACGGTCGACTCGACGAGATCTCTCGATGGAATCAGTCCCGCATACCCCATCCACCGAGCGTGTTTCTGTTGGATGGTGAGCACACCTTTCCCCACGCCGCCGAAGCGAATTGGTGGACGGTTACCTTTTGCCGCCCGCGGCGTGATGTAGGCCTCAACCGTTACGGGAAGCGGAGTCGGCGGCGCCAGGGACGACACTTCGACCTGAGCGGCCTCTCCATCGAATTCCAAGGCGTACTGGGTCTGAACAGGAGGGTTCGTAATCGGCGTCCCATCCGCTTTCACCCACTTCGCTCCGACGATCTTGCCGTGATGGCCGTTGCCGGAGGAATCGGTGAGTTTGTCTCCACTGCCTTCCGTGAAGGTGTAGACCGCCTCGGTGTCTTTGTCCGATGCGAATGTCGCTGCGGGGGTGAAATCGGCTGAATACCGGGCCGAACGGGAGAAACGCAGGCCAAACATCTCGCCCCCAAAGAAGGATGCCAATGCCTTGTCGATCTTGTCGTGTGGTGCAGCGCCGATCAATGTCCTTCGATCCGGGTCGTCCTTCACCTTCAGATTTCGGAGGTTGAGCAAATCTTGGTCAGCAGCCAGTCGGCCGTTGATATAAAGTCGGCCGATGGTCCTATCTTTTTGATCGATGACGAAAGCGAGGTGGACGGTTTGATTGGGAGGTATCTTCTCGGTAGCCTTGTCGCCAAGTCCCATATGGCGGCCCGAACGGAGGCCATCGGCCTGAAACCAGGAAACTGCGGAAATAACAGTGCCCGTGCTTTGCAAACCTAGCTGCGTTCGAAACGGGCCAAGCATGCTGACGATGTTCATTTGGGCGCCGACGCGCGATTTTGGATAGCGAAGCCAGGCTTCTATGGTGTAAGGGCTGTGTTCCAGGCGTGTCAGCGACGGAATCTCGACATAGTTAGTTTTGCCGTCAAAACTTAGCGCCGCGATTGCAGAAGGCATTCGTTCCGAGGAAGGCGTACTCGGGTTCCCTTGCTTTTCATCCATTTTTTCCTTTCCCAAGGAAACGACCGCCACCTTACGAATGCTCACCACCTCCATGCCGCCGCGTTTGAGGGAGAACGCTTTGTCTTTGGGCAGATCGATTTCGAAGCCGTCGGCGTTTTCGCCGAGCTTGAGCGTGTAGGTGCCGGTGTTGAGGGTCCAGGTTTGTTTGGTGCGTGGATCGAGGATGGTGATCTTTCCGCCGGCGTCCTCGGCCACGATCTTGATGTTCTTGTCCTCGGTCTTGATCTCGATGGTGCCGTGGTCGGTGACGACGTAAAAAATGCCGGCGGCTAGGCCGACCAAACCGACCATCAAAAATCCGAGCAGGGCGGCGACCATGGGTCGGCGCTGTTTCGGCGGCGACGCAGGCCGTGCTGCCTTCGCTTCGGCTTTCGCCTCTTCGATGGCCGTGACCGGGCCCTGAATGGATGGATTCTGCACCAAAGGCATGGAAAGCAGGTCGGTTTGATCGCTCGATTCCTCGCTTGCCTTTTCGAGGTCTTTGCGAAGGCCCGTCAGTTCTTTCTCGATTTTTCGCAGGCGGGACAAAACCTCACGGGCAGTCGCTGGCCTTTTGGTTGGATCTTTTTGCAGCAGTTGCATGACGAGGTCCGAGAGGGAAGGGGGGATTTGTTCGTTGATTTTGTGGGGCGGGGTGGGGTCGTTCATGGCGATGGCCAAGAGCACCCCCATGGTGGTTTCCGCTTTGAAGGGAATGTCGCCCGCGCACAGGCGGTACAGGACACAACCTAGGCTGAAAAGGTCTGCCCGCGCGTCGACCGTTTTCTCCCCACGTGCTTGTTCCGGCGCCATGTACGCGGGCGTGCCGACGACCGCACCGGATTGCGTCATCTGAATGTCGTCTTTTTCTTGGCGAGCCAGGCCGAAGTCGAGGATTTTGACACGGTCGTCGTGGTTCTTGTCCAGCCAAAGATTCCCGGGCTTGATATCGCGATGGATCAGCCCTTTTTCATGGGCAGCCGCCAACCCTTTGGCGATGTCTTGGCCCATGCGAAGAACGGTTCGCAGCGTCAGCGGGCGAGCCAATGCCAACGCCCTATCGAGCGGCAGGCCTTCCAGGAATTCCATGGCCAAGTAGGGAATGCCTCGATCTTCACTGACCTGAAAGATACTGACGATGTGTTCATTATGGATTTTCGCCAAGGTGCGGGCTTCGCGGAGGAACCGCTGTTTGGCGGCTTCGTTGGCGGCGAACTTGGGCAGCATCACCTTGATGGCGACGCGGCGCTCGAGGTTTGGGTCATCGCCCAAAAAGACCATGCCCATTCCGCCTTGCCCCAACACCTTCAAAATCCGATATCCGCCCAGCCGACCGATTTCGTCCGAGCTTTTCGGTGGTGCCAGGAAGTTGTCGAAGGCGGGCTCCGCACGCATCGCCGCATCGTCTGCGAAGCCAACCGTTTGGTCGGAATTCTCCGGAGCATGCCGAGGTATACGTTTGAGCATTTCGATCAGGAACGACGGCATTTCCTTCACGATATTTTCGGTCTGGGTTGCGTCGGCGCGGATCTCATCCAAAAAGGTGTCTGAAGGGGTCAATGTCCGCGCGACCTGTTGGCACGGCTCGCATTGCTCGATGTGGGCCGCCAGAGCGGAGAGTTCCGGGTCGGCAAGTTGCCCTTGAAACAACGCCTGCAGTTCTTCCACATCTGGACATATGTTCGGCGTGGACATAGCAACCTCGCCACGTGGTTGGGACCGGGTCGTATCGGAGTATGCGCGAATCTGCCAAAATCTTCCGCGAAATGCACCTGTTTTTCAAAAAAATGTGGGTCAATCGATGAAATGAACGAGTTCGTGCCGTAATCGGCTTAGGATTTTGGATTTGATGCTATAAATGGAGCCGGGGCTTAGGCCAAGCTCTTGAGCCACCTCTTCCGGCGAGCGTTCCGCAAGTACATATTGGCGAAAGGCTTCGCACTGCACGGAATTGAATTCGCGCTCCACCAGGCGAAAACCGCGTTGGATCAGGTATCGGCGATATTCGCCGTCTTCGAACGGTTCGGTTTCTCGGTCCGGCACCTCGGCGAGGGAGCCATCCACGGGCACGTGATCGCGTTTTCGAAGGCGGGCACGGTGCTGGTTGAGAAAAATCGCTCGGAGCCAAGCGTGAAAGCTTCGCGAGGGATCGTACGAAAAACTTCCCAGCTTTCGGAAGAGAAGAAAAAACACGTCTTGTACCAGATCGGCTGCGTCGGAGTTTTGCAGGCCAAGCCGTTTCGCCCAATGGTAGAGCAACGGGGAATATAAATCGACGAAGTTATCCCACGCCGAAGAATCGTTCGGCCGTGCGAGGCGTTCCAATAAACTGGCTGGCGTGGAAAGCATGGATACGGATCATGTCTCAAGTGCGAAAGGAGAGCAAGGCGCTTCCAAAATTGACCAGACCAAGGCACCGCCTTTCGATGGCTTATGAATTTTTCAAGCTCGTGGTTGGTCACCAAAAGATTTTGGGGTCGTCCGAGCCGGAACGCCTGGCGAAGGAACGCTTGAGCCCTCGCCAGGCGCTCAAGCTCGGCAACGCATGATCCAAAATCTGGGCCGTGACAGACCACTAGCTTGGCCCGCCGACCATCGTAGCGTGCCATCGACGTACGTCAAGAAATCGTTCGGAAGAAGCGTTGCTTATCCGCATCGGTCAAATCCAAACGTTGAATGACCAACGCGACAGGACGACATATCCTTTTCATCGTGATCCCGAGGAGGTTAATGCCTTGGTTCACTTGGCGCCAGCATCGAGAGATGTCGCCGGGACGGCCGCATGCCGAAGCACTTCCAACACCGCCGCCGGGTCGCAGCCATAAATGCCAGAACCCCATGCTGCATTCTGTTCGACGACCGCCCAACCTCGATTCGCGATGATGCCCACATCGAGCACGGCTGCCCGAGGCAAATCAATCTGGGAATCGGCACACACGCTTCGCACGATCGATTCGGCCTCTGCAAGCTCCGATTCGTTCGCGAAGTATCCTTGCTCACGTTGAAGCTGGCCATCTCGCAGGTAGATCGACAGTGCGCGAGGTTTGCGGTCCAACACGAAACAGCGGAACTCGACTTCCCAACGAACGACTTCCGCCACCAACACGGGCGAGTCGTCGTCATATCCGTCAGGTAACTCGGCCCCTGTGTACACGCGAGCAGGGAAGCTCTTGTCGTTTGGCGGCTTGATGAATGCTGGGTGTGCCAGCTGTCGAGCCGACTTTAATGGCATGAGCGACACCGCACGTTTGCGAAAAATCTCAGGAAGCCGGGGCAGCCAATCGATTGCTGGTTCCAGTAACTGAAGCCCAAATTGCTCAGCGAGGGTCGGTCCAAACATTCCCTCGAGGTAGAGCACAGGTTCGGGCACGTATCTCAATTCCTCAGGCACTCGCCAACTCGTCAGCCGTTCGATTCCCCAGCCGAGGCGTCCGGCCGCTCGCCAGAGAGCTTGCGCGTCGTCGGTGAAACGCGGTGTCAGGATCAGTGTCGGCATCTTCCTTATCAAATCCTTTGTCGGTTTGCTCCCAAACTTCAAAGCGCCAATTAAAGGGCTCGAACGAATTCTCTCGTGAAAGCGTGACGTTAATCTCTACCTGCGTCTACTGGGTAGGAAATCGGCTTTTTGCTCTCAAAGAGATCAAAACAATTCCACGTGAAAAAACAACGTGAGCCTACTAGAGAATCTTAGAAACGATCGGCCAAGGTTCACGGCGTACGATTCCTTGGCCCATGGGAAGGAGCACGATGAAATCCAGGGCACCATTGCACCCATTCTAGAGCGATTAACGTGTTGGACAATCTTACACAAAAGGCTATTTTGATGTTCGAGACGGTACATTTTCGGGCCAAGCTTTAGCTTGCGAATCGTTTGAAAGGCCGAACGGGGAAGAGGTCGGGCAAGATTTGGCCCACTCTCTTCCCCAGCCTCATGGAGGATCGGCCGTGGCTCGTGCATCTCCGTCCCCTTCTCTTCGCGTCGTTCGCACCTCCCAATTCGATCGCTGCCATCAAGAAAACTTGGCTCGCGCCTACGAGTTCGTGCTGTCGACCATTCGCAAATCGATCAAGCGAACATCGGCACGTACGTCACGTTCAACATCGAAATCGAATGCATCATGATCAAGCATGATCAAGAACGCATCGTAGCCAAGGTCGCCCGCTTTTCACTTTGGAGGATCGTGCATGAAGCTTCATCCCGAGAATCTACGTGTGGGCTATTACGCTCGTGTGTCGAGTGATCGCCAAGCGGAGGATCGCACCATCGATAGTCAAGTCGCCGACCTGACGCAACGCATCGCCAATGATGGCGTCGCCCGAGACGATACCGCAGCCTACATCGACGATGGCCACAGTGGCGCGACGTTGATTCGGCCGGCTCTTGAAAAACTGCGAGACGACATCGCCCAAGGTTTGCTCGATCGACTGTACATTTTGTCGCCAGATCGACTGGCGCGCAAAGCTGCCTACCAGGCCTTGTTGCTCGATGAATTCGCTCGTGCCGGAGTCGAAGTCGTGTTCTTGAATCAGCCGGCCGGCGCGGGCCCCGAAGGCGAATTGCTCTTGCAGATTCAAGGGATCATCGCCGAGTATGAGCGTACCAAGATTCTGGAACGAAGCCGCCGCGGAAAGTTGCACGCGGCACGTCAAGGTTGTGTCAGCGTGTTGTCACGAGCGCCGTACGGTTATCGCTACATCGGTGTTCGCGAAGGCGAGGGGGAGGCTCGATACCAAGTCGTTTTGGAAGAGGCTCAGGCGGTTCAGCAGATCTTTCGTTGGGTGGCGTTTGAGCGAGTTTCGATTCGCGAAGTGTGTCGGCGCCTGGAAAAAACCGGGGTGAAAACACCCGAAGGACAGCCGCGTTGGAGTACGAGCACGATCGGATACATTCTCAAGAATTCCGCGTATCAAGGAGAATCGTTGTTTGGCAGGCCCAGGCCGATGCGAAGTCCGAGGCATCGGCCCGTGCGAGGCGCGCCGGAACGAAGAAAGCGTCCGCCGTTGCCTGCCGCTCCGGACAACGAGCCGATCGTGGTGCCGGTTCCGGCGTTGGTGAGCAAGGAGATTTTCGAAGCCGCTCAAGAACAAATGCGAGAAAATCAACGTCGCTATCGGCAATCGCAAAAGGCAGGTTCTAAGGTGATGCTGCAAGGCTTGCTGGTGTGCTCGACGTGTGGTTATGCTTGGTGTGGCCAGGGTCGCTATCAGAAGGGTAAAGACCCGTTTCACCAAGGTGTCTACCGATGTGCGGGCCGCATCGGGGGGAACCGGCCCTGTGAGCGAGAAGACAAGCCATTGTGCCGAACGAAGAGTATCGGGATAAGCAAGTTGGACGAGTTGGTATGGCGTGACGTGTGTGAGCTATTGCGCGAGCCGAAGCGATTGGAGTCGGAATACGAACGCCGACTACAAAACGAGACGCCCGACACGCCGAATCGGCAAAGCCTACAATCGCGAATAGGCCAACTGAAACGAAGCATCGCCCGGCTCGTGGATGCGTATGCGGAAGGTTTGTTGGACAAGGAAGAGGTCGAACCGAAGATCCGCTCATTGAAGGCTCGCCTGAGCCAACTGCAAGCGGAGGAAAAGGACGCTGAACGCGAAGAGGGCGAGCGAAGCGAATTGCGTATGGCGATAGGCAAGATTGAAGAGTTCATAGAGCGAATGAAGGAGGGATTGGAGAAGGTGGATTTAGCGACACGCCGCGAGATCATCAAGGCGTTGGTGAAGCAGGTGGAAATTGGGCCTCAGGAAATCCGAATCGTCTACCGAATCAAACTCGACCCTTTTGCTGAACGCCCCTACACCGGGGCGCAAGATTGTCCAAAACGTGTT
>WBZS01002025.1_pt1 | contig 13655 bp, 11 predicted proteins | sample 5204201 | NCBI WGS metagenome assembly WBZS01 (sample SAMN12344357, study PRJNA552823) | activated sludge metagenome | biome: Activated sludge suspended growth; feature: Nitrification reactor; material: Wastewater; isolation source: activated sludge from nitrification reactor of wastewater...
AACAAGTCCCTCGCGGCGCGCGCATCCCCGGACTCGGGCGCGCAGCGGCGTTGCAAATGCTCGCCATACCTGCGGGTATGTCTGCGCTTTGCGCCTTGCTGCGCATCCCGATCCAGGGCGCGCGCACCCGCGGGGACTTATTCAGCGTTGCCTTTTCAGGCGCCCACGTCGATGTACTCGACCTGGCTTGAGGCACTGGGCACAGGAAAACCGTCCTCGCGCAGGCCTTCAAGGTGAAAGGCAATCGCGGCACGGATTTCGCCTTCCACCTCCGCCACGGTGGCGCCGGTGGCGACGCAGCCGGGCAGGTCAGGCACATAGGCCGAGAAATTGCCCCCGGCCTTTTCGATGACGACTGCGTAGCGCATATGACCTCACGGTTTCAGGCCGGCCTGCTTGAGGATGCTGTTCAGCGTGCCGGCGGCGAGGTCGTCGCTCGGCTTTCCTGCCACGGTGACGCGACCTGGCTTGCTGGCATGCTTGAACTGGCGATGGCTGCCGCGTGCGGCAACGAGGTACCAGCCATCGGCCTGAATCAAGCGCAGCACCTCGCTGACCTTCATGGGCGCAGGATAGCAGCGCCAGGTCCACGGCACTGCGCGGTGCGAAGCAGGCATGCCGCGGTGATACCGCATTGTTGGCGCGCAGCGCCAGGCGCACAGGCGGCAAGCGCATTTTCGCCGCGATACTCGGCCGCTCGCGGTGCCAGCCGGACGTTCGGCTCAGCCGATTCCACAGCCACCACGCTGCATGCGCTTCGCCGAACGATGAACCCAAAGCGCCGCCATCTGCTGCAAGGCACGCTCGCTGCCGCGGTACCGCACTGGGCCGCGGCCGCTGACGACGCGCCGGCCGGCGCCCGCAAGGTGTTGCGGCTTTTGCTGTCGTCGGCCGAGACCGGGTTTGACCCGGCGCGCATTTCCGACCTGTATTCGCGCGTCGTCACCGCGCACATCTTCGAGTCGCTGTATTTCTGGGACTACCTCGCGCCGAGGCCCACGCTGCGGCCGCTGCTGGCCGAGGCCTTGCCCGAGGTGTCGGCCGACTTTCGCCAGTTCACCTTCCGGCTGCGCCGAGGCGTGTACTTTGCCGACGACCCGGCCTTTGGCGGCAAGCCGCGCGAGGTGCAGGCACGCGACCAGGCCTATGCGCTGCAGCGGCTGGTCGACCCGGCCAACTTGAGCCCGGTGGCCTCCGACATCCTCGACTTCGGCATCCTCGGCCTGGCCGCGGTGCGCGAGGCGGCGTTGAAGTCCAGGCAGCCGTTTGACTACGACCGCCCGATCGAAGGCCTGACCACGCCCGACCCGTACACGCTGCAGATCAAGCTGGCGGCGCCGCGGCCACGGCTGGCCGACTGGTTTGCCGACCTGAGCATCCTGGGCGCGCAGGCGCGCGAGGTGGTCGAGCACTACCGCGACACCATCGCCGAGCACCCGGTCGGCTGCGGGCCATTTCGGCTGAAAAGCTGGCGCCGCAACTCGCGCATCGTGCTCGAACGCAACCCCGCCTACCGCGAGCGGCTGTACGACGCCCAGCCGGCCGCCAACGACGCCGAAGGCCAGGCGCTGCTGGCGCGCTACAAGGGCCGGCGGCTGCCGCTGGTCGACGAGGTGCAGCTCAGCGTGGTCGAGGAATTCCAGCCGCAGTGGTTGAGCTTTCTGAACGCCCAGGTCGACGGCCTGGTGTCGCTGACCGGCGGCCTGCCGACGCAGTTCGTGCCGGTGGCCGCGCCGGGCGGCAAGCTGGCGCCCAACCTGGCCAAACGCGGCGTCCGCCTGGACCGCCGGCTGGTCTCGACCACCTCGTTCATCTTCTTCAACATGGACGACCCGACGATAGGCGGGCTGGAGGCGCCGCAGGTCGCGCTGCGCCGCGCGGTCAGCCTGGCCTACGACGTCGACGCCGATATTCGGCTCTTTCGCAGCGGCCAGGCGGTGCCGGCGCAGGGCATGGTGTCGCCGTATTGCAGCGGCTATGACCCGGCGTTCAAGACCGAGATGGCCGACCACGACCCGGCGCGCGCCAACGCGCTGCTTGACCTGTACGGCTTTGTCGACCGCAACGGCGACGGCTGGCGCGAGCGCCCGGATGGCTCGCCGCTGGAGCTGGTGATGCACACCGAGCCCGAGCAGATCTACCGCATCTTCAATGACCTGTGGCGCAAGGCGATGGCCGCGATCGGCCTGCGCCTGCGCTTTGTCACCCAGCAGTGGCCCGAGAACCTGAAAGCCGCCGACGCCGGCACGCTGATGATCTGGTCGCTCAGCGGCGCCGCATCGCTGCCCGACGGCGCCGATTCGATGTCGCGCTACGACAGCAAGCTGATCGGCGCCGGCAACTTCGCCCGCTTCAAGCTGCCGGCCATGGACCGATTGTTCGAGCGCCTGCAGGTGCTGCCCGACGGCCCCGAACGCGAGCGCGTCTTCTTTGACGCCAAGCGCCTGGCCACCGCCTACATGCCGTACAAGCCGATCGTGCACCGCGTGTCGAGCGACCTGATGCACCCGTGGATGCTGGGTTTTCGGCGGCCGATGTTTGCCAGCGACTGGTGGCAGTACATCGATGTCGACACCGCGCTGCGCACGCGGCTGGGCGGCGATGCGCACTGACGACCGACGCCGAGCGGTGCGTATGAACGATGAACGCGCGCTGCGCGCGCATGAACCATGAAGGCGTTGTGCGCTGCGCCGCAGCCGCGCCGCCGCCGGCTGATGCAAGGCGCGTTGGCGGCGGCGGCTTGCCCGGCCGCGCTTGCCGCGGCTGCCGGGGAGGGCGACGCTGGCGGGCGCAAGGTGTTGCGGCTGGCCTTTACGCGCGCCGAGACCAGCCTCGACCCGGCGCGCATCGTCGACCTGTACTCGCGTGTCGTCACCGGCCACATCTTCGAGGCCTTGTATGGCTACGACCACCTGGCGCGCCCGGCCAAGGTCAAGCCACTGCTGGCCGACGGCATGCCCGAGGTGGCGGACGACTTTCGCGTCTGGACCGTGCGCATCCAGCGCGGCGTGTACTTTGCAGACGACCCGGCGTTCAAAGGCCAGCCGCGCGAGCTGACCGCGGCCGACATCGTCTACCCGTTCAAGCGCATCGCCGACCCGGCCAACAAAAGCCCGGCGGTGGGTGAGTTGCTGGAGACCGACTTCATCGGCCTGAAAGCCCTGCGCGAGGCGGCTACCCGCGAGCGCCGGCCGTTTGACTACGACACGCCGATCGACGGCCTGCAGGTGCTCGACCGCTACACGGTGCGCTTTGTCACCAGCGCGCCGCGGCCACGCCTGCTGTACTTGCTGGCCGAGTCCGACCTGTTTGGCGCCACCGCGCGTGAGGTGGTCGATTTTTATGGCGCGCAAATCGACGCCCATCCGGTCGGCACCGGGCCGTTCCGGCTGAAAAGCTGGCGCCGCAGCTCCGAAATCGTGCTCGAACGCAACCCGCGGTTCCGCGCGCTGCACTGGCACGCCGAGCCGGCCGCCGACGACGCCGCGGGCCAAGCCATGCGCGCGCAACTGGCCGGCCGGCGGCTGCCGCTGGTCGACGAGGTGCGCATCGCGGTGATCGAGGAAAGCCAGCCGATGTGGCTGGCTTTCCTGAACGGCCAGCTCGACATGCTGGCCACGCTGACCGGCCGCGTGCCGCCCGAATTCGTGCCGCAGGCGATGCCCGGCGGCAAGCTGGCGCCGCACCTGGCCAAGCGCGGCATCGTCGGGCTGCGCAACCAGAACCCGGACGTTGGGCTGCTGTACTTCAACATGCAGGATCCGGTGGTCGGCGGCTACACGCCCGAGCGCGTGGCGCTGCGCCGCGCGCTGGCGCTGGGCTACGACAACGCCGATGAAATCCTGCGCATCCGCGGCGGCGGCATCCCCGGTCAGTCGCTGGTGGTGCCGCACACCTTTGGCTACGACGCGGCGTTCAAAAGCGAAATGGGTGACTTTGACCCGCCGCGCGCACGCGCGCTGCTCGACACCTACGGCTGGGTCGACCGCAACGGCGATGGCTGGCGCGAGCAGCCCGACGGCGCGCCGCTGACCCTGGTGATGGGCACCCAGCCCGACCAGTTGAGCCGCAAGCTGGCCGAGCTGTTCAAGAAGTGCTTCACCGCGCTGGGCGTGCGGCTGGAGTTTCGCGCCGCGCAATGGCCCGAGAACCTGAAGTCGGCGCGCGCCGGCAAGCTGCAGTTGTGGACCCTGGGCAGCGCGGCCGACACGCCCGACGGCCAGAGCGGGCTGGCCAAGCTGTACAGCCCGGAAATCGGCAGCCAGAACCTGGCGCGCTTCAGCCGCCCGGAGTTCGACCGCCTGTACGACCGCATGCGCGCGCTGCCCGACGGCGCCGAGCGGCTGGCGCTGTTTCACCAGGCCAAGCGCATGGGCGCCGCGTACATGCCCTACAAGGTGATCGTCCACCGCATCGAGACCGACCTGGTCCACGGCTGGATCAGCGGCTTTCGCCGGCCGCTGTTCTGGCTCGACTGGTGGCAGTACGTCGACATCGACGTGGCGCAGCGGGCGCGCCGGTCGGTCTGAACGCCGACGCGCCGACGGCCCCGCCGCGGCCAGCCGCGCTCAGCGTTTGACGAAGGTCATCTTGATCGCGTAGTCGATGGTCAACGGCGAGGTGATCTTCGCGGTGATCGTGCCGACCGGGTCGGCATAGCTGCAGCCGGTGATCGAAATGCCAGGCATGTCCGGCATTTGGCTGCTGTAGTCGCCGCCGCAGAACTCGGCCTGGCTGGCCGGCTTTTCCGGCAAGCCGTCGACGCAGATGTCGGGAATCGGAGCCGGCAAGCCGGTCGCGGTGTACTGCACGACCATTGAATAGGTGCCGGCAACAGGCGTCGCCGAGCAGGCACCGAGCGACACATTGACCGTGCCGCTGCCGCCGGCGCCGCCGGCACCGGCGGTCCAGCTCAGTGCAATGCCGGTGGTGGAAATCGATGCGTTCCAGGTCGCCAGCGTGTTGCCGCTGGCGTCGGTGATGGTTTGCGAACAGGTGCTGGCGCTGCAGTTGTAGCTCAGCCGCATCGCGTCAAGCACCGCGTCCAGCCCGCTGTGGTTGGGCGTAAATGAGTGCGAGAAAACGTTCAGCGCGCTGGCGTCGAGGCCGGCGGCGGTGATCTGGTTGCGCAGCGTGGCGTTGACCTTTTTCGCGCTGGCCAGCACCGCGTCGGCGGACAGGCGTTGCGTCGAGTTGGCCCAGTTGGTCCACATCTCGGCCAGCGACTTTTGCGCGTTGGCGTCCAGCAGCGCCAGCGTGGTCAGCGGCGTGACGTTGGCGGTGGTGGCGGCGTCCGGCGCGAACGAATACCACTCCTTGCCGGCGGCGTCCTTGACGCTGAGCGCAAACGGTGCGCCGTCGCTGATCGAGACGCTGAACGAACCGTCGCTGCCGGTGGTTCCGGTCGCGGTGACGCCGTTGGCATTGACCACGTTGACGGTGGCGCCGGCAATCGCTGCGCCAGTGGCCGCCACACCCTTGACCTGTACGGTGGCGGCCGTGCCACCGGTGCTGGTCGTCGAACTTCCGCCGCCACAGCCCACCAACCCCAGTGCGGCCGCGGCGGGGACCAGCCAGGCGAGACAGCGCAGGCGCGGGGCCGTGGCGGAAGGGCGGGTCGAACGGTTCGATTGGCGATTCATCGGGTGGGGCTCCAACAAGGGCGGTCAGGGGGCGGGCGGGGAAACGATCGCTGCCCGCCACGGGGGCGGCAGGCGCGTGCCGGAAAGGCGTTGTCGGCAAAACATTGTTTCGATGAAGTAAATAGTTGTAAACAAATGCACGTCAACACTCCCCGAAGTGAGTGGTGGCGCGGGAACGGTCGCTTTCCGTGCATTCGGTCAAAGCGCTGCCGATGGACAGGCGGCCGCGCCGGTGCCAGGCGCTTGCGGCGCCCGGGTCAGCGCGCCGGTTGCGGCGCCAGGTGCCGGGCCAGAAAGCGCTCGAGCGTCTCGGCAAACGCGATGCGGTGGTCTTCCCGCATCCAGCCGTGTGCTTCGTCGGCAAATTCCAGCCACTCGGGCGGGTTGCCGGCTTCGCGCAACGCCTCCCGCATGGCTTTGGCGTGCTTGATCGGCACCCGCCGGTCCTGCGTGCCGTGCACCAGCAGCACCGGAATCTTCAGCTTGGCCGCCTGCTGCAGTGGCGAAGCCTCGGCCAGCAGCGCGGCATCGGCCTGCGGGTCGCCAATCAACACCTTCTCGCTGTACGCGCGCGCCTCGTCGCTGGTGTCCATCCACGCGTCCCAGCGATCCAGCAGCCACAGCGGTTCGGTCACCGCGGCCCAGGCCGCCGCACAGCGGTACAGGTTGGGGTGGCGGATAGGGCCCATCAGCGCCGCGTAGCCGCCGTAGCTGCCACCGGCGATGCATACCCGGGTGGCGTCGACATGGCCTTGGGCGATCGCCCACTGCAGCGCGTCGGCCAAGTCGTCCTGCATCGTGCGGCCCCACTCTTTCCAGCCGGCTTTGAAGTGGCGAAAGCCGTAGCCGGTCGAGCCGCGGAACTCGGGCGCGACCACCACCCAGCCGCGCGAGGCCAGGAACTGCGTTTCTGCGTCCCAGTGCCAATGGCCGCCACGTACCCACGGCCCACCATGCACCAGCACCACCGCCGGCCGCGGCTTGCGGGCGCCAGTGTCAGCCGGCGGCAGCGCCAGCCATACCGGCAGTTCCAGCCCGTCGCGGGCGCGTACGCGGTGCAGGTCCAGCGTCGCCATGCGGCGTGGGTCGATCCCGGGCCGGCTTCGGGCCACGACCTGCCAGGGCTTGCCGGTGCGCGCTGGCCAGTGCAGCAGGTACTCGTCGGGTTGCTGGTCGCTGCGGCTGCGCACCAGCCACACCGGGTCGTCGCTGCGGCAGCGCTCGCAGTCGATGGAGTTCTGCCGGCCGGGTAGTCGCGCATCAACCGCCGCCTGCACCTGGGTCAGACGCGGGTCGAACCAGGCCGTCGTTTCTGCGTCGACCTCGGTGCGCACGCCAAGCACGTTGCCATCCCGGTCGCGCAGCAGGCGGCCATTGAAATCAAAACCCGGCGTGCTGACCAGGTCGTCTGCGGCCGGCCGGTTGTTGGCGAAGTCGAACCGCCTGAGCACGCGCACCGACGCGGCGCCCTTGCCGACGGTGACGTACAAGCCGCCCTGGTCGTCGACCGAGTGCGGCGTCCAGGTATGCGCCAGCGCCGGCATCTCGGCCAACAGCCGCCAGACGCTGTCGGCCGGGCCTCGCCAGTAGACCTTGTAGCGGCCTTCGTGGACCGAGGTTGCCACGCGCGGCTCGCCACGGCTGTCGAACAGCCAGCGCGTGGCCCGTTCGGGCATACCCAGCCCGAGCGTGTGTTCGTCGCGCGTCACCACATTGAGCCGCAGGGGCACAACATCGACCGCATCGTGTCCCTTATATGTGACGCGGCCGATGACCACGTCGTCGCCGCCCGACAGCGGCACACTGAGCAGCCGGTGGTTCCACTCCAGCGCTGGACGGCCAATGCGCCGCTCGCGCACAAACTCGCGCTGGCGATTGACCAACATCGTTGCGCCGCCTTCGCCGCTGGCAGCGACGCTGTACAGGCCGGGGCCGTAGCGCTGGTCGCCCAGTCCGGCCTGCTCGTCCTTCAGGTCGAAAACCAGTCGCTGTTCGCCAACCCAGAAAAAATCGTCGACGTCCGCGTCACCGAACCTGGCCACCACACGCGGTTCGGCATCGGTTTCCAGGTCAAACACAGCCAGCGCCATGCGCTCACCGACGCGTGCAGACAGCGCCAGCCGCCGGCCGGATGGCGACAGCTTGGCGTCGGCAAAGTCGGCATGGCGAAAGAATGGCGTGGCCGACGCGGCCGATTCCGCGGCGACCGCGGTGCCGTCCGCGACGGCCCACGCCGCCACCATGCATAACGCGCGCAACAGGTGCCACATGCCAATGTCCTCCGTAGGCGGACTATGCATCGGCGCACGACCACCGAGGCGCGCCGACGCGCCTCGCGCGGGTGCGCGGGTAACCGGCCGTGAATGCCGACGCAGCGCCGGCGCCTGACTGCTGCTACGCCGGCCGAATGTGGCGCGGGCCTGCGGCGCGCCGGTCAGACGCGCCGTGCCGCGTCGTCTTCGCCCGGCTGCGCGGGCGCCGCGCGCCGTGGCAGCGCTGGCGTGCCCGAGGTGCGCGGCGCCAGCGCGACCAGCCGGTCGCCGTCGATGCGCACCCAACTGCCCACCGCCGGCGCCAGCTCATGCGCCAGGCGCGGCTGCTGCACGACGCGCCGCGAGCCGTCGACCATGCGCAGCGTGACCTCGACGCCGGCGCGGCGCTGGTGCTTTTCAATCTGGTGGCCGATCAGCCCGCCGCCGATGGCGCCGAGCACGCCGAGCAGCCGGCGGTCGTCGCCGTCGGCCAATTGCCGTGCCAGCAGGCCGCCGATCAGCGCCCCGGTCAGCGCGCCGACGCCGCTGGCCGGTCCTGCCGCGCCGCCGCGGCGGGACACCGCTTCAACGACGCCGCACTGGCTGCAATCGGCCGGCACCGCCGGCCAGCCGGCCGGCGGCCTGGCCGCCGGGCCATCGTCAGCGGCCATCGCGGCCGGCACCATGGTGCTGGCCAAGGCCGCGGTCAGCACCGCGGCCACCAGCATCCGGATGCGCCGCGGCCGGCCGGCCACGCGGCGACCGCTGTGCAACACTGACCGTTGCGCCTCGTTGAGTTGCTGCATTTCGACCTCCTGGACGACCATGAAACTGCTGTTTGTTGCCGACCCGCTGGAAAGCTTCAAGACCTATAAGGACACCAGCTTCGCGATGATGCGCGAGGCGGCGCGCCGTGGCCACGCGCTGTGGGCCTGCGAGCCGGCCGACCTGGCCTGGCGCCAGGGCGGCCGGGTGGTGGCGCGGCGCGCGCGGGCGATCGGCCTGACCGGCGACGCCAAGGCCTGGTTTACGGTGCTCGCCGACACCGAACTGGCGCTGGCCGACACCGACGCGGTGCTGATGCGCAAGGATCCACCGTTCGACAGCGAGTATTTCTACGCCACCCACCTGCTCGGCCAGGCCGAGCGCGAGGGCGCGCGCGTTTTCAACCGACCGGCGGCGCTGCGCGACCACCCGGAAAAGCTGGCGATCCTGGAATTTCCGCAGTTCATTGCGCCGACGCTGGTCACGCGTTCGGCCGACGCGGTGCGCGCCTTCCACGCCGAGCACCGCGACATCATCCTCAAGCCGCTCGACGGCATGGGCGGCATGGGCATCTTCCGGGTCGGCGCCGACGGGCTGAACCTGGGCGCGATCACCGAAACGCTGAACCGCGACGGCGCGCAAACGCTGATGGTGCAGCGCTACCTGCCGCAAATCGCCGACGGCGACAAACGCGTGCTGGTGATCGCCGGCCGGCCGGTGCCGTACTGCCTGGCGCGCATTCCGCAAGGCAGCGAGATCCGCGGCAACCTGGCCGCCGGCGGCAAGGGCGTGGCGCGGGAGCTGTCGGCGCGCGACCGCGAGATCGCCGAGGCGCTGGGCCCGACGCTGGCCGCGCGCGGGCTGTTGCTGGTCGGGCTGGACGTGATCGGCGACTGCCTGACCGAGATCAACGTCACCAGCCCGACCTGTTTTCAAGAGATTGCGCAGCAAACCGGCTGCGATGTGGCGGCGCTGTTCATCGACGCGCTGGAACAGGCGCTGCGGGGTTGACCGAGGCGTCAGCCGCATCAATCGCGGCGCCGGCGGCCAGCGCCCGCAGGCAGTGTCCGCACAGGCAGCCAACATAACGCTGGCGCAGCGCGTCCAGCGTCGCCACATCCAGCGCCACCGTGCTGCATGCGCACGGGCCGGCGTCGGCGCGCCCACAGTGAAAGTCGCCACCGCAGCGCGGGCAACGCTCGCCGCCCGGTGTTGCCGCCGGATTCAGGATTTGGTCGCCGCCGCCGGCGCCGGGTTGGTCGCCGGCGCAGCCGGCTTGGCCTGGGCGGAGTTGGCCTTGGACGACAAGGCCACCGAAAGCGAGAGAAGCATCGGCTTCATGGTGTGGAACTCCGGGGTTGTGGCGCTACGCCGGGTTGCCGGTACTGCCTGAAAGACGCAGCCCGAACGCAGCGCCGCAACGGCCGGCGCGGGCCGGTGGTTGGCCGTGCGTGCGGGTGCGGCACAGTCGGCGTCGATTGTCCACCCGCCGTCGGCTCTTCACTGTCGCGCATGAATTCTTCAAACTCGCCGTGGCCGAGCGTGCGTCGCCCGAACGGCACTGGCACGCCGATTCCGGCTGCCGGACAACGCGCGGTCGTCGAGCTGGGCACGCGGGTGAAGATTTGACGTGGCCAGTCGACAGCCAAGGCCGGCTCTAACACCTACTTTGGAAGCTATGCCGATAGACTCGGTTGCATGGGAGACCCCAGACTTGCTGAGTTGAATGCGGCGCGCGAAACACGCTCGTATGAGTTTTGGTGTGGGCTATCGCGTTGTGAGGAAGCATTGCGTCGGGTTGTCAAGCCGCTCGAAGCTATCGCGTGGCCGCGACGGCATGGCCAGGCCGCTGTGGGGCAGTTGGGCCGACGACGATTCGGTGGGTGAACGCTTCAAGCGTTTGCAGTGGGCGATTGCCTAAGCCGAAGTTCTTAGCCTGCAACAGTTGCGCGCCAAATTTGGCGCACTGGATTTGAACGCGGTCTGGCCGATCTTGATTGGGCTGGTGCAGGACGTGCTCATGTATGTAGGCGGTGGGGCGATCGCTGGTGCCGCCGCCGGCGCTTTGCTCGGCGGTCTCGGTGCCTTCCCCGGCGCTGCAGCGGGCGCCGCGGCAGGCAGTGCGTTGTTGAACTGGCTGGGTGTCGCCGAACTGGCGCGTGGTCTGGCGGACGCATTGCCGCAGGCCATGCAGCACTATTGGCGCGGCGTGCGCTGCGCGTGGGGGCCAGTGCCGGGTGCCGCGGACGGCGCCTATCCACAAGATGCCCGTTTTGCCGAGTTCGTTCGTGGCCGCGCGGCAGATTGCCGATGGTCATGTTGCGCTGATCAGCGCGCTCGTTCTGGCCTTGATGCTGGCGCTGACCCGCGGTGGTGCGGACTTCGGGAAGCTGATGGCTGAAATCAGGGGCAGTCGCCTGCTGGGGCCACATCTTGCCGACTGGGCGGCCGCCCATCGAGACCGCTTCGAGTCCCAACTCGCTATGGCCCAAGTGCGCCCAATGGGTGAATCGGGGGGTGGCCCCAAGGCCGTCGGAATTGAAGAGGGCGCAGTGACCGGTCGGACAGCGCCATCCGGGTCACCAAGCCCTGGAGCCGCACGGTCATCGACCAAGGACAAAGCCTTACTCGGCGAGGCGCGTGGCCGTGCCTACATGCAAGAGCGTGGATTTGAGCGTTTGACGTCTGACAAGCGCTGGAATGCACCGGGCGTTGACGACATCTGGAAAAATCCTCAGCCGCCGCCGGATTATGTAATTACTGAGTACAAGTACGGCTCGGGCTCGCTTGGCAATACGAAGGACGGAATACAAATGAGCGACGACTGGCTAACTGGATTAAATACGGGTCGAGATCGCATACGCGCCGCCGTGTCCGAAGTTGTGGGGGACAGTGTTAGAGACGCTAAAGATGTTGGACGCGTCGAGAAGTGGCTACTGCGTGTGGGAGAGGATGGCAGCGTATCGAACGCGCGCCTTAATTGAAAGGTGAAATTCATGCCTTCGATGGTTCGCCAGGACTTTATATTTGATGAAAACTATTTCACGAAGTGGATTTCATACAAGCTGCGTAGAATCCCTGAAAGCGTCGCGCGTACTGAGCAGCCGCCGGCCGATCCAAAATACCGGGCACAATATATATTCACCATCTTCATCACCCGCTACGAACTGCTGATAGAAAAATACTCGCGCGGAGACGATTTGCATGAGTTGCGGGCGATGCTGCCGGACATCGTCGACGGTTGGGAATGGGCGCGGCGCGAGGAGTTGAAAGTATTCGACGCGCCGCAGATGCGGCGTCGGCACGGTTTTGCCGTCAACCTTGACGCCTACAGCCTGGCGCTGTGGCTGGTGTCGATCGCGATTTGCCTGCAGGCCGACGATGCACTGCTGGCGCGTCTGGTTGCGCTGATTGGCAACGCGGGGGAAGACCGGTTGTACGAGCGGCTGATCGCCCACCGCGTGCCGGGCCGCCCGGTCGCGACCACGCTGTGCTGGCCCAAGCCGTACCAGATGCTGTACGACGCCATCGATGAGCGCGACCCAGCTGACCGCGTGCGGCTGATGCGGCGCTTTCTGGCCGCCTGGTATCCGGGCATGAAGCCCACCTACTGGCACGACAACCACAAAGGCGTCGACGGCGGCGGCTACTTTGGCTACTGGTGTTTCGAGGCCGCCGGCGTGGCCCGCGTCTTTGGATTTGATGACGCCGGCTGGCGCGACAACCCGTATTACCCGAAAGACCTGGCGGCCTATTCAGGCGCGTTGCCGGGCTGAAGCGATGTGGCCGCAGGCACCGGCTGCGACCAGCCATGCAGCGCCACCGCGACGTCGCCCAGCCCTTGCCGCTTGAGCGCCGAGAACAGCGTGACGCCGATGTCGGCGTGCTCGCCGGCGCGCTCGCCGAGCAGGTCTTGCGCGGCCTGCAGCGCGCTGGCCTGGGCCTGGCGGCCGAGCTTGTCGGCCTTGGTCAGCAGCACCAGCAGCTTGACCTCGCCGCGCGCCACGCGCGGCTGCACGAAGTCCAGCAGTTGTTCGTCCAGCGCGGTAAAGCCGTGCCGGCTGTCGACCAGCATCACGATGCCGGCCAGCGCGTGGCGGTGCGCCAGGTAGTCGGCCATCACCTGTTGCCAGCGCAGCTTGGCGTCGCGGGCGACGGTGGCAAAGCCGTAGCCGGGCAGGTCGGCCCACAACTGGTTGGGCGCGTCGGGCGGGCCCAGGCCGAACAGGTTGATGTGCTGGGTGCGGCCGGGCGTCTTTGACGCATAGGCCAGTTGCCGGCGCTGCGCCAGCGTGTTGATGGCGGTCGACTTGCCGGCGTTGCTGCGGCCGACGAAGGCCACCTCGGGCACGCCCGGCGGCGGCAGTTGGGCGAGCTGGCTGGCGGTGGTCAGAAAGCGCGCGCCGTGGGCCCAGGCCAGCGCGCGGCGCTCGGCGGCGGCTTGCACCGCGGCGTCACCCGGCTGCGCGGCGTCGCTGGGGCTGGCGGCGCGGGGGGGTGCGGCGTGGGTGGGTGTCATGGGGCATTGTAAAATCGATGGGTTTAACGCCTCGTCCAGGCCGAAACCAACACACAAAGCCCTTGCGCACGCCGTGCCCAACGCCCACCCCCAGTGGTCGGCCGGCGCCACGAATGCGCTAGATCAACCAAGGTTTCCCGACATGAAGTCGCTGCTCGCTCTGCCCCTGATTGCCGCCCTCAGTTTGCCGGTCATGGCCAACGAGGCCCCCGCCACGGCCAAGCCCGACCTGGCCAAGGGCCAGGAAAAGGCCACCCAGGTCTGTGGCGCCTGCCACACCTTTGACGGCACGCGCGGCATTCCCGCCAACCCCATCCTGCAAGGCCAGCACGCCGACTACATCGTCAAGCAGCTCACCGAGTTCAAGGCCGGCAAGCGCGCCAACCCGATCATGCTGGGCATGGCCACGCCGCTGACGCCCGAAGAGGTGCGCAACGTGGCCGCGTTCTACGCCAGCAAGGAAGCCAAGCCGGGATT
>WBZS01000946.1_pt1 | contig 13653 bp, 11 predicted proteins | sample 5204201 | NCBI WGS metagenome assembly WBZS01 (sample SAMN12344357, study PRJNA552823) | activated sludge metagenome | biome: Activated sludge suspended growth; feature: Nitrification reactor; material: Wastewater; isolation source: activated sludge from nitrification reactor of wastewater...
GAGCGCCTCGCCGATCAGGATGAACAGCGGGAACCACAGCAGCACGGCCCGGTTCACGCTGAGGAACCAGTACGAGCACGAGAAGGCGAGCACCTGCACGCCGACCCAGGACGCCTCGGCCCAGCGCCGGCGGGCCAGGCAGGCAAGGGTGACGACGATGCCGAGCGCCATCGAGATGATCTCGCCGCGGAACACCCAGGACCATTCCGGGAACGCCGGGTAGGCGTTCGACGCGGCGGCCTCGAGGGTGTGCTGCAGCGACACCCACGGCCAGGTGAAGCCGCGCGGCCAGCCGGTGGACTGCGCCCGGTACCAGGCGTTCCAGTCGCCGGTCAGGTGGTACAGGTAGGCGACATAGGCGAACAGGGTGAGCGCGGGGATCAGCAGCCAGGCCAGCGCCCGCAGCCGTGCCCCCCAGCCGGACCTCCGCGGCGCTGCTGCCGGGTTGCCGTGCTGCTGGCCCGGCCAGGAGGGCTGCGCGCCCGCACCCCAGGCGAATCGTCCGCCCAGCCACGTCCCCGTCTGCCCGGACGCCGCCGGCTGCGGCCACTGCCGCCGCCACGGCCAGGTCCAGCGCCCCGCACCGGCGGCACCCGGCCCAACCCCGGCAGGCGCACCGAACCCCGGACGGGCCCCGTACCCGGCCTGCCCCGGTTGGCTGCCCGCGCGGGTGAGCGCCAGGATCACCAGCGCCCCCAGCAGGAACAGACCTGACACCCGTAGCGTGCAGGCCACGGCGGCCAGCACCGCCGCCGCGCACCAGCGCCCGCGGGTGGCCCGCTCCCAGGCCCAGAACGCGGCGGCACAGAACGGCGCCTCGGTGTAGGGCACCAGCGTGAACACCGTGGTGGGCGCCAGCAACCAGGCCACGGCGGCGATCGGCCCGCCCAGCCGGTGCAGGGCGGCCGCCGCCAGGGCCGAACAGATCAGGGCCAGGCCCACGCCGGCCCACAGCATCGGGACGCCGACCGCCGAGAAGGCCCGCAGGACCAACGGCCAGCCGGGGAAGAACGCGATGTCGTTGTCGCCGGTGTAGCCGTGGGCGGCGATCGCGAAGTAGTGCTGGACGTCCCAGTTGGCCAGCATGTCGCCGGCCGACCGGCCGGTGGTGAGGCCCACCCACAGGGCGACGCCGGCCAGCAGCAGCCGGGTGAACAGCCAGGTCTGGACGACCAGCCGTCCGCCGTCGCGCACCGGCGGCGCCGGTGCCGGTGCGAACGGCCGCAGCATCACCGCAGCCATGGCACGACCCGCATCCAGGGCGCGTGCGGCGCCTCGTCCAGCACGCCGCCGTCGGGATCGTCCAGCCGTGGCACGGGCAGGGCACGCCGGTTCGTCCACTGCGGGTTCCGCACCGGGTCGAATTCGGGCCAGAGGATGTCGCGGACGACTAGTCCCGCGATCCACAGCTGGACGCCGACCCGGATCAGCACCGCCGCCATGTACAGCCCCTGGCCGCCCGAACCGGATTCCAGCGCGCCGTCCAGATGCATCCAGATCGCCACGAAGTAGATGAGTTCGCCGGCGCTCCAGATCAGCCAGTCCCGCCAACGCGGACGAGCCAGCACCACGAACGGCAGCAGCCACAGCACGTACTGCGGCGAATACACCTTGTTGACCACCAGGAACAGCACGATCAGCAGCAGGAATCCCTGCGCCAGCCGCGGACGCCGCGGCGCCAGCAACAGCAGCAGGCAGATCGCCGCCGTCCCCACCACCATCCACCAGGTCTGGGCGCCGGAGGCGTCATCGACCGGGTGCCCGGCGAGGCTGAGCACGTACCAGATCGAGCCCAGGTCGGCGCCCCGGTCGACGTTGAAGGTCCAAAAGTAGAGCCAGCCCGACGGGCTGAGCAGATAGACCGGCAGGTTGACCGCCGTCCAGCTGCCGACGCCGCCGGCCACCGCGAGCCAGAACGCCCGCAGCCGGCCCGAGCGGAAGCACAACACCGCCAGGGGCACGAACAGCAGCAGCGGGTACAGCTTGGCGGCCACGCCGAGCCCCCACCACACGCCCGCCCAACCCGGTCGCTTCCGCGCCCAGGCCAGGACGCCGAGCGCGGTGAACGCCAGCACCATGAAGTCCCAGTTGATGAAGCCCGTGGTCATCACGGCGGGGGCGACCGCGATCATCATCGCGTCCCAGGGCCGGGCGAGCCGCAGGTGCGCCCAGAGCACCACCAGGAAGAACACGAACAGCAGCAGCGCGTTCACCCCGACGAAGATCGCCGCGGCCTGGGCGGTCTGTGCGTCGGAGACGTCGGGACCGACCTGGCCGCCCAGCATCATGGTGATGCGTCGCGTCACCTCCATGAAGGCGCCGGTCAGCACCGGGTACTCGACGTCGGCCGAGATGAACGGCACCTTGCCCTCGGCCAGCCCGCGCGCATAGAACAGCGGCAGGATGTCGCTGTAACACATCGCCTTGTAGACCGGCGCACCCAGCTGGCAGGGCAATTGCCGCAGCATCAGGACCAGGTACGAAATGGTGCCGGCGAGCAGCACCCAGGGCTGCGGGTTGAACCACACCCCGGCGCGTTCGGCCCGGTGGCCGACCGCGCCGCCCAGGGCCGTCGCCCCGGTCATCGTTCGGTGGGCTTGGTGCTCGGCCGGGTCGAGGGACGGTCGGTCGGCTGATCGGTGGGTTCGTTCGTCGGCTGATCGGTGGGCTGGGACGTCGCCGTCCGGGTCGGCCGCGCGGTCGCCGTCGCGGACTTGGTCGGCGCCGGCGTCGAGGTCCGCGCCGGCAGCGTCGGCGTCTGGGTGGAGACCCGGTGGGTCGGCGGGTCGAAGGCCACGTTGTCGTGCCCCTGCTGGGCGACGCGCATGTAGGACATCCAGGTGCTCAGCGGCGGGCCGGCGCCGAAGAAGCCCGGGTAGATCGCGTTCAGGTTGTCGGTGCCGTTGTCGCCGGCCACGTACATGACCGCAGTGGCGACCTGCTTGGTGATGCCGACGAACCAGCAGGCGGTGGTCTTCGAGCCGCCCTTGGCCGCCCGGTCGTAGGCGGTGCCGGTCTTGCCGGCGATCGGGAAGCCCATGCCGCCCGCGCGCGAGGCGGTGCCGTCCTGCACCACGTGGGTCAGGGCGTAGGCGACATCGTTGGCCACGTCGGCGTCGATGACCTGCTCGGCCTTGGTGTCCGCCTTGTACAGCACGGCGCCCGAGGCGTCCTTCACCTGCGCCACCACGTGGGGGGTGGCGTGCTTGCCGCCGTTGGCGAAGGTGGAGTACCCGGATGCCTGATAGAGCGGGCTCACCTCGGGGATGCCGAGCGGCACCCGGCTGATCGGATCCCAGCCGCCCTCCTTCGGCAGGCCGGCCGCCTGGGCGAACTTCAGCGTCTCGGCCGGGCCGTTCTTCATGTTGCCCTCGAGATCGACGAAGGCGGTGTTGATCGAGTGCGTGGTCGCCTGCTGCAGCGTGACGCGTCCGTAGTTCACGTCACCCGCGTTGCGCACCGGCACGCCCTCGCCGGGCGGGGTGAACTGCGAACCGTTGAAGACGTCGTTGAGCGTGAACCCCTGGCCGAGGGCGGTGCCGAGCGCGTACGGCTTGAACGTCGAACCGGTCGCCCGCGGGGTGGTCGCCCAGTTGCGGCCCTTGAGGAAGTCGGGCCCGCCGTACAGGGCCAGGACGCCGCCGGTCTCGACATCGATCGAGGCCAGCGCGGCATGCAGCTTGGCCGCCTTCTTGGCGTTCCCGCCGGCGGTCTGCGAGGTGACGGTCTGGGCGGCCTTGACCGCCGCCTCCTGGTCCTTCGCGTCGAAGGTGGTGACGATGTTGAGCCCGCCGCCGGAGATCTGCTGGTCGGTGAAGCCCTTGGACCGCAGCTCTTCCTGGACCATGTTCAGCAGGTAGCCCTTCGGCCCGCCGAACTGCGAGTCCCGCTCGACCTTGGGGAATTTCGGCAGCTGGTAGTAGATCTTGGCCTTCTCGGCCTCGGTCATCTTGCCCATCTCGACCAGGCCGTTGATCGTGTACTGGTAGCGCTGCAGCAGGTCGGCGGCCTGCTTCTTGCCCCGGGACGGGTCGAGGTTACCCGGGTCGTTCGCCATCGCGGTCAGGGCGATGGCCTGGGCGTTGCTGAGCTTCGCGGCGGGCTTGCCGAAGAATGCCTGGGACGCCGCCTCGACGCCGTAGGCGCCGCGTCCGAAATAGACGGTGTTGAGGTAGCCCTCGAGGATCTGCTCCTTGGAGAGCTCGTTGCCCATCTTGGCGGCCAGCAGGATCTCGGTGAACTTGCGGGTGTAGGTCTTGTCCTGGGTCAGGTACATCACCTTGATGTACTGCTGGGTGATGGTGGAACCGCCCACCACGTCCTCGCCCCGGATGACGGACAGCGCCGCGCGCACCATGCCCGGTATCGAGATGCCCGGATCGGTCCAGAACGACCGGTTCTCGCCGGCGACGATGGCGTCCTTCACGTTCTGCGGGATGTCGGCGTAGGCCAGGCTCTGCCGGTTCTGGATCTGGTAGCTGCCGATCTTCTCCTTGCCGTCGCGGTAGTAGACGAAGGAGGTGTTGGTCTGGAAGTCGGCGTTCGGGTCGGGCAGCTTCACCGTCGAATAGGCGACGCCGAGCACCGTGCCCCCGGCGACGGCCAGCACCAGCACGGTGACGCCCAGCCAGGTGAAGAACCGGCGCCAGCCGCTCTTCTTCTTGCGGCCGGAGGTGCCGGAGGTGCGCTTGGAGGGCTCAGCCATAGATGTCCTCGACGGTTCGTTGACGGCGTGGCGGACGGCGGGTGACCCCGTCGCCCAGCAGGAAAGAGGTGATCATGTGGTTCCAGCCGCAGTCGGTGCACACCTCGACGACGCACACCTTGAACTCGCCGAACTCGTTCTGCATCTCGTCCAGTTCGGCGGTCGACTTGATCCGCCCGGAGTACTGCCCGAGCTGGTCGCCGAAGACGTAGTGCAGGTGCACCAGCCTGGATTCGCAGATCGGGCACCGGTCGGCGGTGTCCTCGCCGTGGTGCAGCGCAGCCCGGATCAGCATCGGGTCGGCGTCGCAGGCGTCCGAGCGCGACAGGGTGCGCGGCGAACGCCGCAGCGCCTGCAGGGTGTTACGGCGTTGCAGCGCGTAATCGATCACCTCGCGCCTGGACCACATGCGCTCAAGGGTAGTTGGGCGCACCGACGGGGTCGATCCCGGCTTCATGGACGCCTCAAGTCACCACCCTGCGCGGCCGCGCCCGGAGCCGGCGTCCGGTCGACCGAATGGGCAGCCGAGCACCGGGACGGCTAAGATCGTCGCGTTCCGCGGCGCTCGGCGTCCGGGACGCCGACCGGGGACGTGGCGCAACTGGCAGCGCAAGACCTTTGCAAGGTCGAGGTTGAGGGTTCGAGTCCCTTCGTCTCCACCAGAGTCCCTTGCCAGCGACTGGTTTTGCAGGGGCGCACCTCATCTAGCCGGCGACACAACTCCGGGCCGAAAGCCAGCTGCTGAACCCAAGGGTGGCCTGCAGGTGGTCCACAAGCTACGGACCACCTGGGGCAGCCCGCATCGGCGATGCACTGGTGCTTCAGCGCGCCGGGGAACCGCTGCGGTAGTCGACGGGCAGGAGATGACCACCGGCGTCGACGACGTTCGTCTCCATCCCGGCGATGATGTCCGTGTTCTGCGCGGACGTGCACCGCCAGCCGTCCGGGCCACGGTGCACGACGAAGGACATCAACGTCTGCCGTGGCATCGGCGCCCCCACAGCACCCACCGGGGTCTGCCCGGTCAACACCAGACGGGCGTGAACAATCGCGATGTCGTCCGTGAGGTGTTTTACGCGGGTGTCGCGCAGCCGCAGCTTCGAATCCTGGAAGATCACCGACAGCCCATAGGCGTGCGCCTGCCGGATCGACTTCCGATCGTGCCACCACAAGCCGGTGACGTTGACGAACTCCGCATCCTCGTCGAACAAGTCAGCGATCCCGTCCGGATCGCGCCGCTGCCAGGCCTCGACGAACGCCGCCGGGACGTCCTCGGGTTGGTCCACCGACGCATTGACCATGCGCGCCATCCTGCCATTCCACACCTGGAGTCCGGCTACACAACCCCGGGGCGGCGACGGCCGGGGTCGCCCGGAGAACCACGGATGTGTTCGTCGGACGCTGGGCGGCGTCCCGCAAGCCCCGCTCGGCATTTGGGCACCGAGCGCCACCGCTCAGGACGGTCGTTCCGGCAGGTGCGCGAACTTCGCGATCGTCGCCTCGGCCCGGCGGACGCTGGCCGGAGTCCCGGCCGGAATGATGTCGGGCAGGAAGCCATAGCCCTCGCGCAGCCGGACGGCGTCCGGGTCGCCCGCCGCGGCCGTCCGGACCTGCTCGGCCCACCAGTCGGCGACGTCGCCCCAGCCCGGGGTGGCCAGCGCCCCGGCGAACTGCTGGACGGCCAACCCGGCGGTCAGCGCCGCGAATCTGAGCCGGACGTCCAACGGCCAGCCGGCCAGTGATCCGGCCACCAGCGCGGCACCGAAGCAGTCGCCGGCACCGGTGGGGTCGATCGCCCGCACCGGCAGCGCCGGCACCCGGGCCCACGTCCCGGAACCGGAATCCAGCGCGATCGCGCCCTGGGCGCCCAGGGTGACCACGGCCAGCGGCACCCGGTCGCCGAGCACCTCCAGAGCCTCCTCCGGGGTGTGGGTGCGGGTGTAGGCCATCGCCTCGCGGTCGTTGGGCATGAAGCAGTGGCAGCCGCCGAGCCGGTCCAGCACGCAGGGGTCCCAGGCGCCGGTGCCGTCCCAGCCGACGTCGGCGAACACCAGCGCGCCCGCGGCCCGCAACTCCTGCCACCACGGGTCGCCGTCCAGTTCGGCGATCACCGCACGGGCGGTGGTTCCGGGCACCAGCAGCCGCGACGACGGCACCGGCGCCTCGTGTCCGTGGGTGACCATGGCCCGGTCGCCCGCGTACGCCATCGAGACGGTCACCGGGGTGTGCCAGCCCTCGAAGTTGGGTGCCATCGAGGTGTCGATGCCCTCCTGCTCGGAGAGCACCTGCCGGCACCATTGCCCGTAGCCGTCGTCGCCGAAGCCGGCGATGAGCCCGGTGCGCAGGCCGAGTCTGCTCAGCGCCACCGCGAGATTGGCGATCCCGCCCGGCGAGGTGCCCATGCCGCCCGCCCACACCTCGGTGCCGGGCGCCGGCGGGGTGGGCAGATCGGTGAACACCACGTCGGCGAACACCGTGCCGGCCACCAGCACGTCGAACGAGTCGTCGGTCACGGCGAATCCGTTTCCGCCGCCCAGGTGGCCGCCACCCGGTCGCGGCGCCGGCGACGCGGCTCGAGGAAGCCGACCAGGACGGCGGCGGCGACCACCAGGCCCAGCAGTGTCTTCACCCGGGCAGTCTAGGAGGGCGCGGACGGGGCGGCGTCAGCGGGGCGGCAACGTGACCAGCGGACGCCAGGGGTCGGTCTGCCGCTGCGCCCACTCGGGCACTTCGTCGGCGGCCATGGCGGCCGTCAACTCGGCCAGCCGGGCCTGGTCGACGACGGTCACCGGGGCGCCCTTCAGCTCGCTGACGCCGGCCAGCGGGATCGGCCTGCCGTCGATGGTGTCGGCGCTCAGATGCACGTCGAGGGTGGTCCGGCGGATCTCCCCGGGGGTCAGCCCGGCGTCCACCGTCAGGCAGGTGCGCAGGATGCTGCCGATGGTCTCCACCTTGGCCGGGTTGGTCAGGGCGTCGCCGCTGACGACGCCCCGGACGATCTCGACGAACACCGCCTCGGTGCGTTCCAGGCGGGTCATCGCCTGCCGGTTGGCGCTCAGATAGACCCCCGCCTCGTCCCCGGACAGCAGCAACTCGCCGGCCGGGAAGTGCCAGCCCTCGGCGGACATCTCGGCGTCGTTCTGCACGCTGACGCCGCCGAGCACGTCGATGATGGAGACGAAGCCGTCCAGCCGCAGCTCGACCAGATGGTCGATCCGGATGCCGAGCAGCGTCTCCATCGACTGGACGGCGCCGGCCCCGCCGCCGTCGGCGAACCGGCCGGCCAGCGACGCCTCGGCGCCGTCGCCGGTGGTCACCAGCAGGTTGGCCGGCACCCCGATCAGCTGCAGGGCGTCCCGGCGTCCGGACAGCTGCGCCAGGTAGGCGCTGGCCAGTCCGCCGTCGCGGTCGGTGACGACCACCAGGTAGCGCAGCGGCACCGCCGAGTCCGGGGACGTCGTCGGGCTGGGCCGGCCGGGATAGTCGGGCAGCGGCGACGAACGCTGCACCTCGGACAGCGCCTGCGTCACGGCGCCCAGATAGAGCGAGACCAGGCCGAGCACCCCGGCGACCACGACGAAGGCGCCGAGGGTCGCCACGGCCACCAGGCGATCGCTCCGGGCATGCATGCGCACAAGGCTAGATTCCCCGCGCAACCGCGACGTCCGGACGCCTACTCTTGGGGCGATGGATCGACGTGACCTGCTCTTCCCGCCCGGTGCCACCCGGCACGACTGGGTGCTAGACGGCATGCTCGCGCTCGCCATGCTGATGGTCACGGTGCTGCCCTACGCGCCCTATTCGGCCTGGAACTCGATTCCCCGTCCGCTGCTGCTCGCCACCCTGACGATGATGGTGCTGCCGTTGGTGCTGCGGCGGCATTCGCCGCTGCTGATGCTGGCCGGCTGCACGGTGGCCGGCCTCGTCCAGGTGATCGTGGTGAACACCTTCACCGCGACCCTGGTGGTGCTGCCGATCGTCGCCTATTCGGTGGCCCGCTGGGTGCAGGGGCCGGTGGCCCGGTCGGTGGTGGTGGTCGGCGGCCTGGCCTCGATCATCGGGCCGCTGCGCTGGGCGACCGCGGCCGAGGGCCTCGGGATCAGCGCCCGCGGCATCGTGCTGTTCGTGCTGGCGGCGTTCGTCTGCCTGGGCCTGATCGTCACCCCCTACGCGATCGGACGCCGCGTGCGCGAGTCGACGGTCGCCCACGCCGACCGGATCGCCGCGGCCGAGGAGCGGTATCAGTTGTTGCTGGCCGAACGCGAGCAGCAGGCGCGGCTGGCCGAGTCGCGGGCGCGGGCCACGATCGCCCGCGAGCTGCACGACATCGTCGCCCACTCGCTGTCGGTGATGATCGTCCAGGCCGAGGGCGGGCGGGCCCTGGCCACCAAACGCCCGGACGCCGCCGTCGCGGCCCTCGACACCATCGCCGACACCGGCCGCGAGGCGCTCAGCGAGATGCGCCGGATCGTCGGGGTGCTGCGCTCCGAGCCGGAGCGCCGGGCCGCCGACTGGGAGCCGGCGCCGTCCCTGGCCGACATTCCCGACCTGGTGCATCGCGCCTCCGACCGGGCGACGCTGGTCGTCCACGGCCAGCCGCCCCGGGTGTCCCCCGCCCTGGAACTGACCATCTACCGGGTGGTCCAGGAGGCGCTGACCAACTTCCTCAAGCACGCCGGCCCGACCGCGACAGCCGTCGTCACCATCGCCTACGGGGCGATCGAGATCATGGTCGAGATCGTCGACAACGGGCCCGGACCCGAGCTGGTGACCACCAGCCCCGGTCACGGCCTGCGCGGCATGGCCGAGCGGGTCACCTCGATGGACGGCCGGCTCGAGGCCCATCCGCTGGCCCTCGGCGGATTCGTGGTCCGTGCCGTCCTGCCCGTCCAGCCCCGACAAGGAGTACATCGATGAGCCTCACCATCCGGGTCTTCCTGGCCGACGACCAGGCGCTGGTCCGCAGCGGCTTCCGCATGCTGATCGAGGCCGAGGACGACCTCGCGGTGGTCGGCGAGGCGGCCGACGGCGCCGCGGCGGTGCAAGCCCTCACCGCCCAGCCCGCCGACGTGGTGCTGATGGACATCCGGATGCCCGTGATGGACGGCGTCGAGGCGACCCGGCAGATCGTCCAGGCCGGGCTGGGTACGAAGGTGCTGGTGCTGACCACCTTCGACGTCGACGAATACGTGTTCGCTGCGCTGAAGGCCGGGGCGTCCGGCTTCCTGCTCAAGGACGCCCGGCCGGCCGACCTGCTGAACGCGATCCGCAACGTGGCGGCCGGCGAGGCGGTGATGGCGCCGTCCGCGACCCGGCGGCTGCTCGACCAGGTGGTGCCCACCCTGCCCACCTCGCCCGGCGCCGACCGGCGGCTGGACATCCTCACCGACCGCGAGCGCGAGGTGCTGATCGAGATTGCCGCCGGTGCCACCAATTCCGAGATCGCGGCCCGGCTCTACATGGCCGAGGGCACCGTGAAGACCCACATCGGACGGCTGCTGTCCAAGCTGCACTGCCGCGACCGGGTCGGCCTGGTGCTGCTCGCCTACGAATCGGGCGTCGTCCGCCGCTGAGCGTCAACCCAGCGCTCGCCTAACTATTTAGGGCTCGCTCAGGTGGGCGAGCCCTAAATAGTTAGGCGAGCGCTGGGGGGTGGGCGGTGGACGCCGGGGCGCCGATAGGCTCGGCGGGTGCGCTATGTCTCCACCCGCTCGACGCCGGGCGTTCCCGGGCTGCCGTTCTGCGACATCCTGCTCGACGGCCTGGCCCCGGACGGCGGGCTGTACCTGCCCGAGCACTACCCCGCGCTGGGTGCCGAGACCCTGGACCGCTGGCAGGGGCTGCTGGCGTCCGAGGGGTACCCGGCGGTGGCGTTCGAGATCCTCCGCCTGTTCGTCGACGACATCCCGGACGCCGACCTGCGGGCGATCTGCGAGCGCGCCTACGCCACCGAGGTGTTCGGCGACCCGGTCGTCCCGGTCGTTGCTCTGTCGGACGGCATCTGGCTGGCCAAGCTGTCCGAGGGCCCGACGGCGGCGTTCAAGGACATGGCGATGCAACTGCTCGGCCAGCTGTTCGAGTACGAGCTCGGCCGCCGCGACCAGACCCTGACCATCCTGGGCGCGACCTCGGGCGACACCGGCTCGGCGGCCGAGTACGCGATGCGCGGACGCCGCGGCATCACCGTGTTCATGCTGTCGCCACAAGGCCGGATGAGCCCGTTCCAGCAGGCGCAGATGTTCAGCCTGGACGACCCGCAGATCGTCAACCTGGCCGTCGACGGCGTCTTCGACGACTGCCAGGACCTGGTCAAGAACGTGATGGGCGACGCAGCCTTCAAGGCCGCCCACAACCTCGGCGCGGTGAACTCCATCAACTGGGGGCGGGTGGTCGCGCAGGTCATCTACTACGTCGTCGCCTACCTGCGGGTGCGGGCCGCGCCGACGGCCGCCGGCGAGCCGGTGGAGGCCGTGTCGTTCGCCGTCCCGACCGGCAACTTCGGCAACATCTGCGCCGCCCACGTGGCGCGCGAGATGGGCCTGCCGATCGACACGCTGATCCTGGCCACCAACGAGAACAACGTGTTGGACGAGTTCTTCCGCACCGGCGTCTACCGGGTGCGGGCCGGCGCCGAGGAGACCTCCAGCCCGTCGATGGACATCTCCAAGGCCAGCAATTTCGAGCGGTTCGTCTTCGACCTGCTGGGCCGCGACGGCGTCCGGGTCGCGGAACTGTTCGGCCCGGTGCTGCGCGAACAGGGGTACTTCGACCTGTCCGGGACGCCGGAGTTCGCGAGCATCCGGGAGCGCTACGGCTTCGTCTCGGGCACCTCCACCCATGCGGACCGGCTGGCCACCATCCGCTCCGTCGAGGCCGCCGACGGTGTGGTGATCGATCCGCACACCGCGGACGCCGTCAAGGTGGCGTGGGATCTGCGCAACGGTCTCGCCGGCCCGATCATCGTGACCGAGACCGCCCTGCCGGTGAAATTCTCGGCGACGATCGTCGAGGCGCTGGGCCACGAGCCCGCCCGTCCGGCCGCCTTCGAGGGCATCGAGGACCTGCCTCGGCAGGTGACCGAGATTCCCGCGGACGCGGTGCTCCTCAAGCGGATCATCGCTGAGCACCGTCGACCTCACTCCTGACGGAAAACAGGAGTGGGCCCGTCGGGTCACGCTCCCCGGGCCCACGACGATCCCGATTCAGTCGGCGGCCACGTCCTCCCCGCGGAGTTCGAGCAGGGCGACCCCGATGTCGCGCAGCCCGGCGAGGATTCCGTGCAACTGCGCCTGGTCCGCCACCGGGCCGCGGAGGGTGGTCGTGCCGTCGGCGTGCCGGGTGACGGTGAGGCCGAACCGGGCCGACCAGTGATCGTCGAGGTGCCCGTCGACGCGGAGCAGATAGCCGGTCATCGCCGGGCGTCCGATCCGTTCATCGGACGACGGACGCCGCCGCCGGGCGAACCGGCCGCGGGGCGTCCACACCGCCCGCCCGGCGCCACAACGAGACGCCGAGACCGATCAGCGCGATGCCCACGGGGACGGCGAGCGGCCGGTTGAAGGCCTCCGGAAGGACGGCCAGTGCCGCGGTGCTGGTGGTGCCCACCGCGAGCAGCACGGACGCCCAGCGCGCCAGGACGCCGGCCCGGAACAGCGCGATGCCGAACAGCAGGCCGCCGGCCAGGTAGCCGACGCCGGACAGGTTGAGCACCGTCTGCAGGCCGCCGATGTCGCCGACCGGTGCGCCACCGGCGGCGGCCGTCAGGACGTCGTTCACGTACCGGGGGTCGCTGCCGGCCAGCGTGGGCAGGACGGTCGCGGCGATCACCTCGACGGCGAACATGAGCAGGTAGCCGGCGGCGAAGACCAGGTAGCCGGCCAGGGCGAGGACGCTCGAGCGCCGCGACCGCAGATACATCCCGGTGATGCCGGCCAGGGCGAGGGCGCACATCGCCGCCTTGGCGCCGCTGCGAACGATCCAGTCGGCGGTCTCGGTCGTGGCGGCGTCCATCGGCGGATGGTTGATCTGGACGGCGACGAAGATGGTTCCGGCGACCGCCGCGGCGGCCCCGGCGGCCCGGGTGAGGCCGGTGCTGGTGATGGTCATGAGGTGTCCCTCCTCGGTCGGGTCGGAGGTGCTTCCGGCGGTGTCCTCCGACCGTAGGAAGGGACGCGGTGACCCCACGTCACCAGGTGATGTGACCGGCGTGGTGATTCGGATCCGCGACCGAGCGATCCTCGGCCCTAGAGCAGCCCCAGCTCCCGCGCCCGCCGGACGGCCGCCCGCCGGGTGTTCACCTCGAGCTTGGCGAAGATGTGTTTGGTGTGCGTGCGCAGGGTGTTGACGCTGACGAACAACCGGCGGGCGATCTCGGGGCCGGTCAGCTCGGAGGCGAGCAGCCGCAGCACCTCCACCTCCCGTTCGCTCAGCGCGCTCGTGCCGGCATCGCCCGCGGCCGGGTCCGAAGCGACCATCGCCAGCAGCTCGGCCGCCCGCCCCGCCCCGGCCAGGTCCGGACGCCGCGCGACCTCGCCGAGCAGCTCGACCATCGACGCACCCTCGTCCAGAAACAGCCGGCAGTGACCGGTCTCGGCGCCGCGGGCGAGCGCCGCGGCGAGATCGGCGATCGCCGCCTCGGTGACTCCCTCGGCCCGATGCGTCAGCGCCCGGACGATCAGGGCGTCCAGCAGCGTGGTCACCCAGCCGGCCCGTTCGGCGGCCTCGACGATGCGGTCGAGCCGCCCGATCGCCACCCCCGGCGCCGCCGCACCGGCCCGGACGCCCCGCCGCGCCACCTCCAACCGCGCCACCTCCAGCCGCGCCAGGGTCAGCTGGTCGTACGTTCGCGGGAACGCCGGCTCGGCGTCCGCGACCCGGTGATCGCGCGCCCAGTCCCGGGCGTCCGGTAGCCGGCCCCGGGCGATGTCGAGCCGGGCCCGAACGGCGGG
>WBZS01002026.1_pt1 | contig 13653 bp, 17 predicted proteins | sample 5204201 | NCBI WGS metagenome assembly WBZS01 (sample SAMN12344357, study PRJNA552823) | activated sludge metagenome | biome: Activated sludge suspended growth; feature: Nitrification reactor; material: Wastewater; isolation source: activated sludge from nitrification reactor of wastewater...
GGGCAAGGACAAGGCCTTCAATGCCTTGGTCGGGCAGGCGATGAAAGCGGCCAAAGGCCAGGCCAACCCGCAACAGGTCAACGCGCTGTTGCGCAAGAAACTTGGCGAGGTGTAGGCCAAAAGCCGATCGACAGGCCAGCCGGCTTCAGCGTTGTATCAGGCCGCGGCGGCTCAAATCGATGTAGCGGCGCCTGTCCTGATCGTATTTATCGCGGATGATATCGAGTTCCTTTTGCTTGGAATCGATGATCGACTGCTGTGCCTTGATCTCGAAAGCGGTGTCGTTCAGGCCTTTCTGTACTTCGGCGGGCAGCTGTTTCTTCTTGTAGAACTCGGCTTCGTCCTCGAACTTCTTGCGCAGGATCTGAATTTCGGCGACCTTCGCTTCAGCGTTTTCGATCGATTTCTTGACATCCTCCTGGGCGCGTAAACGCATTGCTTCGATGTCCTTGACGCTGCCATAGGTATTGAGCAACGCTTGATCCTTGCGTTGTTGCTCCTTGAGCGCGGCTGCTTCCTCCTTGCGTTTTGCCTCTTCAATAGCACGCTGCGCGCGTTGTTCGGCGGTTAGGGGGGCCTCAACGTTGCGTAGAGTCCGTCCGGACGCGCCAATCTCGCGATAGGCGTGTCCATAACACGCTTGCGGCAGAATGTCGCCGCACACTTGTTTGCCCGTCGTGTCATTGCAGCAAAACAGGGTGCCGGCGGCCAGCGCCGGGTGACCGAACGCTATCGCCACCGCTATGGCGCCCGTTCGAGCGAGCGTTGTCCTAGTGAGCATATTCAACGCCATATTCCTGACGATAAACGGCCACAGCGCTTTGGTGTTCCTTGAATTCGGGTCGTTCGCGCAGATAAGTCATCAAATCGTCGAGCGTGGCGACCGCCACGACCGGTATTGCATACTCCTGCTCGACTTCCTGAACGGCCGAAGTGTCGCCATTGCCGCGCTCCATGCGATCGAGCGCGATCACCACGCCGCACGGCGTGGCGCCGGCTGCACGGATCAGTTCGACCGATTCTCGCACCGAGGTGCCGGCCGAAATGACATCGTCGACAATCAGCACGCGGCCGGTCAATGGCGCGCCGATGATGCCTCCCCCCTCGCCGTGATCTTTGATTTCCTTGCGGTTGAAGGCAAAGGGAAGGTTGCGGCCGGCGCGCGCCAAAGCCAGTGCACTTGCCGCGACCAGCGGAATGCCTTTGTAGGCTGGCCCGAACAGGGTATTGACGGCAAGGCCGCTGGCGAGGATCGCCTTGGCGTAAAATTGCGACAGCCGATCAAGTGACGCCCCGTCGTTGAACAAGCCGGCATTGAAGAAATAGGGCGACAGCCGTCCCGCCTTGGTCTTGAACTTGCCAAAACGCAAAACGTCTTGTTCCAGGGCAAACGCGATGAATTCCTGACGAAAGTCCATAGTCTAGCAACCAAAACCTCGGGCACGGAACTGACATGTTACGCATCATTACCCTAAATCTCAACGGCATTCGCTCCGCCTGGAACAAGGGAGTCCTACCCTGGCTTGCCGCCCAGAGCGCCGAGGTCATTTGCCTTCAGGAAATCAAGGCGCAAGATTCGGACCTGACCGACGAAATGAAGGGGCCGGATGGCCTGAACGCTTATTACCACCTTGCCGAGAAAAAAGGCTATAGCGGTGTCGGGTTGTGGTGCCGCCGAAAACCGGATGTCGTCCGCGCAGGTTTGGGTGACGCGCAGTTCGATGCAGAAGGTCGCTATCTTCGCGCCGATTTCGGTTCGCTCTCGGTCATATCGCTCTATCTGCCCTCGGGTTCGAGCTCGCCGGAACGTCAGGCGGCAAAATTCCGCTTCATGGACATTTTTTATCCCCATCTCCTTGAACTGGCAAACAGCGGTCGCGATATCGTGGTATGCGGTGACTGGAACATTGCCCACCAGGAAATCGATCTCAAGAACTGGAAGGGCAACCGGAAGAATTCCGGCTTTCTGCCTGAAGAGCGTGCCTGGGTCAGCCGGGTACTGACAGAGGGGGGCTGGAAAGACGTTTACCGTCAGCTTCATCCGGAAAGCACCGACGAGTCATACACGTGGTGGTCGAACCGCGGGCAAGCCTGGGCCAAGAATGTTGGCTGGCGGATCGACTACCAGTTGGCCTCGCCGGCATTAGCCGGGACAGCACGTTCGGCTTCCGTCTACAAGGCGCGACGTTTTTCGGATCATGCACCGTTGCTGGTCGACTACGACTATGCGCTGTGAATTTGCGCATTGATCTGTGGCGTCAAATTAGATACCCTGAGTGTGGTGGTCCGCGAACACGCTGTGGTTTCGTGCCCTATCTTTTCTTGTTTACTCCTTATCACATGAGGTGCCCCATGACCGAAGTTAACGATCTCTCCAACAACAGCAAGCAGAAACTCGTCTCCGATATGAAGATTGTCGTCTCCGATGCCGAGGAAATTCTACGTGCTACCGCCGGTGTCGCCGGCGAGAAAATGGCCGATTTGCGTGAGCGTATCAGTGAGCGTTTGCGTGACGCTAAGTTGCGGATTGCCGATGCCGAAGCGGCGCTGCTCGATAAGACCAAGGCAGCGGCGCGGGCAACCGACGACTACGTCAATGAAAATCCGTGGCGGGCAGTCGGCATCGCGGCAGGGATTGGGCTCTTGCTCGGTGTCATAATCGGCCGTCGCTAGGCGGCGTTAGCACGATGGACGATAGGCAAGGCGGCGGCAACAGCGGCCTGTTCCGTGCGTTGAAAAACATAGCCGTGACGCTGCTGGCCAGCGGCAAGACACGACTTGAATTGCTCGGCAACGAAATCGAAGCCGGGAAGTTGCGCGCTATTCGTCTGCTTCTCCTGGCGCAGGGAATGGCGTTCTGTTTTGCCTTCTGCATGCTGCTCGCCGTGGCGTGGGTGACCGTGCTGTTCTGGGACAGCCGGGTGATCGTCCTGGGCGCGTCAACCGGGTTTTTCCTTGTTCTCGGCGTTGTGTTCTTTGCGTTGTTCAAGCAATCGACACGGCAGCCCGAGCATATCTTTGCCGTCAGCATTGCCGAGTTGAAAGAAGATTTGCGCCAGTTGAAAGAGGCGGTCGGCCATGAGTCGCCGGCTGATTGAACTTCATTTGCGGCGTGGCCGCTTGCTCGAACGCATCGCCCATCAGCGCGCCTCGCTGGCGCGTGAAGTGCCGCCGGTGCGCGCTGCCTTGTCGACAGCAGATCGGCTGGTGGCAGGCGTGCGCGCCGGCGTCGTCTTTGTCAAACACCACCCCAGCGTCGTTACGCTTGTCGTGGCGACGCTGGTCGTCCTGAAGCCAGGCCGCATCGGGCGCTGGACCCGACGCGCTTACTTCGCCTGGAAGACCTGGCGGACTTTGCGCAAGACATTTCCGATGTTCGATGTGAAAGCCGGTTCGTGAGCAATGACGAAGGGGGCAAGGCGACAATCGGGAAATCCAGCGTCGTTTCACGTGTTGTAGCCTCGCAGAAACGGCAGGCTCGGGAGTTTGTCGCTGACGTTGTCCGCATGCGCGGGCTGATGCCCCTGCTGATGAAGAATCGCAATGGCGATAAATGGACTGAAGACGAAAGATCGGAGCTCCTTAACCAGCTACGCGTGCTTTCGCGAGTATCGCCTTACTTGTTGTTCCTGCTCCTGCCCGGTTCTGCATTATTGCTGCCGGTGTATGCCTGGTGGCTCGACCGGCGGCGAAAACCGCGTGCGCAACGGCCGGTAACAGATCTTCAGCGCAAGTAAGCCATACACAACCCTCCCGGCGTACACGGTGTCGCCGCCACCGGGTTAGTGCCAGACTCCCAAAGCCATCAATTGCCGTGTCGCCGCGGCCGCCCATCCCCGGTTGGCGGCTGGACTTGCCGGGCTGGGATGCAGTATTTTTCCAATGCGGACATTTATCCCCGCCAGAGCATCGCTTGCGCGCCGCTCGGCAAAACCGCCGACCGCGATGACCCATTTTGCCTCAAGCGCCGCGACGATCTGCCTGAGATGATCGTCACAGGCCGAATTGAGAGGGTCTGTCTCGGTCGTTGGCAGCTTGTCCGGCGTCAGATTTCGACCCTGGTCGAAGAAGGCCAGCGGACAGTAGTTGGCAACAAAATGCCGGGCGAAGAATGCCTCTGCCGTGCCAAAGCGTTCCTGAAACAGCCCCCACAGCCGCCGGCCGCTAACTTCGGAGCGGGTACACGCAAAGCCATCGATCAGGCGCTTGGGGTTCTCGATAGCCGGCTTCGCAATGCGAGTTTCGATTCCCATCCAGCCTCGCACCGCGGTGATTTCACCAAAGGGCACGCCGCATTGCACCATGCCGAAGGGGCCGGGGTTCATGCCGATGAACAGCACTTCCTTGCGGCTTGCCCCATAGCGGCGCAAATACTGCACGTGCGCTTCCCAGGCGTACGTCAGCGGGTTATAGGTATGCGACACCGGGGGAGAAAAAACCAGACTTTCGACCTTGGACGACAGCTCGCGGGCAGCGCTGATCAGTGCCTCGGCGCAGGCCGCGTTGGTTTCAGACACGGCGCGTAGCGTCGATGGACGCGGGTCGCCACGGCGCGACCCGCGGCAGCAAGAGCATGCCCGGTACCGCAAGCGCGGTGCACAGCAGAAAAAAATTGAACCAGCCCAGGCTTTCGACCAACCAACCCGCCGAAGCATTGAAAAACGTGCGCGGCACGGCGGCCAGGCTGGTAAATAAGGCATATTGGGTGGCGGTGTAGGCTGGATGCGTTGAACGCGCAATGAAGGCAACGAAGGCAACCGTGCCCAGGCCGACGCCGAGCGCCTCGAAGCCGATCACGGTGGCGAGCGCCAGCCGTTGGTCCATGCCGATGGCTGTATGCGGCCCCAGCCAGGCCAGCCAGGCAAAGCCAAGAATCGAAAGTAGCTGGACAACGCCGAATAGCCATAAGGCACGGTTGATGCCCAGACGCACCATCCACAAGCCACCAATCAGGCCGCCGATCACCGCCGGCCAGAGGCCGGCATGCTTGGCGATCAGGCCGATATCCGTTTTTGTGAAACCCATGTCGAGGTAAAAAGGCGTCGCCAGGGCGGTGCACAATGAGTCGCCCAACTTGTAAAGGAAAATGAATGCCAGGACCAGCAGAGCCCCTTGCAGGCCCGCCCGACCCATGAATTCGTGAAAGGGTTCGACCACGGCTTCGCGCAAGGTTCGGGGTTTTGTCTGCGAGCAATCGGGTTCATTGACCGACAGCACCATGACCATGCCAGGCAGCATGAAGGCGGCAGTGATCCAGAAGACCTGCGACCAGGGCAACAGGTCGGCAAGAATCAGTGAGAGCGATCCGGGCACCAGTCCGGCGACGCGATAAGCGTTCACATGTACGGCGTTGCCGAGGCCCAGTTCGGTATCGCTCAGCAGTTCGCGACGGTAGGCATCCAGGGCGATGTCCTGGGTTGCCGAGAACAGTGCAAGCAGGGTGGCCAGCCAGAGCACTGGAACGATGTCGGTCTTTGGCGAAAGGCCGCCGAGCAGGCCGATGGAAAGCAGCAATCCCATCTGCATGCTGAGCGACCAGAAGCGTCGTCGACCGAGTATGGGTAGAGCGTAGCGGTCGAGGAAAGGCGACCAGAGAAACTTCCAGGTGTAAGGAAATTGAATCAGCGCAAAAAAACCGATGGTTTTAAGATTGACGCCTTCGCTGCGCAACCAGGCCGGCAGCAGGTTGAGCAGGAGATAAAGCGGCAAACCGGAGCTGAACCCGGTAAAGACGCAGATCAGCATCTTGCGGGTCAACAGTGCTTTCAGCCAAACGGGCATCAGGCTTTCCGGCCCAGACGATAGAAGGCCAGACTGCCGTTCAGATTGGGGTCATCGGTCACCGCTTGCCCAGTATCGTCAAAGGCCAGCCGTTCCCGAATCTCGATGCCCAGTTTGCCGCACAGCGCTTCAAAATCGGCGATGGTGAAAAAGCGGACATTGGGCGTTTCGTACCATTCGTAAGGCAGATTTTCGGAAACCGGCATATGGCCCTGGGCAATCGCTGCCCGGTTGGTGCGGTAAGCAAAATTGGGGAAACTCACGACGGCTTCGTCGGCGACGCGCAGCATTTCGCCCAGAATTCGCTCGGTGGCATGCATGGCCTGCAGCGCCTGGGAAATGATCACGTGATTGAAGGACTGGTTTTCAAAACCTGAAAGACCGCCCTCGATGTCGATCTGGATTACATCGACCCCATTGCGGATGCAACCGAGCACACTCTCGTGATCGATCTCGACGCCGTAACCGAAAACCCCTTTGCTTTCGCGCAGATAACGCAGCAGCTTGCCATCGCCACACCCCAGGTCGAGTACACGCTCTCCGGGGGGTATCCAGTTGGCAATAACGGCAAAATCGAAACGTTCGCGTTCGATGGCCGTCAAGGGGTTTCCATTGCTCATACGGATATGTTCTCCAGATAGGCGCGCAATACAGCGTGATAATGAACGTCATCGAGCAGAAAGGAATCATGTCCCGCATCGCTGTCGATTTCGGCGTAGGCGACATGCAGGCGGTTATGCAGTAGCGCGAAGACAATTTCTCGAGAGCGTGACGGGGCGAAGCGCCAGTCCGTTGAAAAACTGGCGACGAAGAACTTGGCCTTGGCCCGGGCCAGGGCGGCGGCCAGATCGCCGTCGTAGGTATAAGCCGGGTCGAAATAATCGAGCGCCTTGGTCGTATTGAGGTAGGTGTTGGCGTCGAAGAAACTGGCAAACTTGTCGCCTTGATAGCGCAGGTAGGACTCCACCTCAAAATCGACATCGAAACTGAACTGGTGTTCGCCGTGGCGCAGTTGTCGTCCGAATTTTTCGCCCATCTGGCTATCCGACAGATAGGTGATGTGACCCACCATGCGCGCCAGCCGCAGCCCATGGGTCGGGATCACGCCATGTTCGGCATAGTGGCCGCCGTGAAAATCCGGGTCGGACAGAATGGCCTGACGGGCGACTTCGTTGAAGGCGATATTCTGAGCCGACAATTTTGGTGCCGAGGCGATGACCATGGCATGCCGTATGCGGTCCGGGTACTGCAAGGCCCATTCGAGTGCCTGCATGCCGCCAAGGCTGCCGCCGATCACCGCCGCCCAGGTGTCGACGCCGAGATGGTCGGCAAGGCGTGCGTGCGCCGCCACCCAGTCTTCGACGGTCACCATCGGAAAATCCGCGCCATAACGCTTCCCGGTCTCGGGGTTCACGGACAGCGGCCCGGTCGAGCCATAGCACCCACCGAGGTTGTTGACTCCGACGACAAAAAACTTACGGGTATCGAGGGGCTTGCCAGGACCGACCAAGTTGTCCCACCAACCCCAGTTGGTCGGATCGTCGGCGTATACTCCGGCAACATGATGGCCGCCGGAAAGTGCATGGCATACCAGTACGGCGTTGGAGCGCGCGGTATTCAGCGTACCGTAGGTTTCAAAAACGAGATCGAAGCCTGGAAGTCGAGCCCCGCTCTTGAGAGCGATCGGCTCATTGAAACGGATCCGTTGCGGGGCAACGATTCCGACCGAATTATTTTGGACCATTGTCATCGTATTGAATAAAAACCCAGTCGGCAGAAAAGCGGACTGGGCTGGCCCCGCTTTAGCCGTATTTATTGAGCGCCCGCAAGCTGAAGATTCAAATCGGCGCTATGGGAGAAAGTTACCGGCAGTCCCGGGAAAAGTCAAATCTGCCGAATCGGGACGCGCGAGGGAATAGACAAATCAAAGCGGATGTTCGTTGCCCGTGGCCCCGTCATTAATTGTTGAGGCGTTCGATCTGTTCCTGAATTTTGGAGGATTCTTCAAGACGCATAATGCGACGCACGATAGGTATCAATTCGGAAATGTCGCTCTGCTTGACCTTTTGCTTGATCGCCGGAATTTGCGACGGATGCATCGAAAATTCGCGCAGGCCCATGCCCAATAACAGACGGGTCAGTTTCGGATCTCCAGCCATTTCGCCGCACATCGAAACCGGTACGTTAACCTTTTCGGCGGTGCTGATGACATGCGCCAACAACATCAGGACGGCCGGATGCAGCGGCTCGTAAAGGTTCGAGACCTGTTCATCGCTGCGATCAATAGCCAGCGTGTATTGGATCAAGTCGTTGGTGCCGATCGAAAGGAAATGCATGCGGCGCAGAAAAAGGCCGACGGCCAGAGCCGCTGCCGGAACCTCGATCATCCCGCCAATTTCGATGCTCTCGTCGAAGGCAATCTTTCCGCCACGCAAACTTGATTTTGCCTGCTCCAGCGCCGCCAGCGTCTGGTCGATCTGATGTGCGTGCGAGAGCATGGGAATCAGGATTTTTACCTTGCCCAGCTTGGAGACGCGCAGGATGGCGCGCAATTGCGCCTGGAACGAGTCCGGTTCGGCCAGCGATAGGCGGATCGAACGCAGGCCCAGCGCCGGGTTGTCGCGCTTCCGGCCCCAGATGGTATCTTCCGAATGCAGGTGCTTGTCGTTGCCAAGATCGAATGTGCGGATCGTTATCGGTTTGCCCTGCATGGCTTTGACAGCCTTGCGATACGCCTCGAACTGTTCGTCCTCGGAGGGCATGTCGCCGCGTCCGAGAAATATGAATTCGGTGCGGAACAGGCCGACGCCTTCGGCACCGCTCTCAAGTGCCGCTGCCACATCGCTCGGCTCTTCGATGTTGGCCAGCAAATCGATCTTGACGCGATCGAGCGTTGTTGCCCGCGTGCTCTTGAGCAGCTTGAGCTTCGAGCGATCAATTTCGATCTGGCTCTTTTTGAGCTCGTATTCCTCCAGGACGCGAACATCGGGATTGACGATCAACACGCCGCGCGTGCCGTCGACGATGATGGTTTCCTTGTCCCGAATCAACTGACGGGCGTTGTGCAGGCCAAGCACCGCCGGAATGCCCATGCCACGCGCCAGGATGGCCGTGTGCGAGGTCGTGCCGCCAACGTCGGTGACAAATGAAGCGAAATGCTGATCCTTGAAGGCCATGACATCGGACGGTGAAAGATCATGGGCGACGACGATCAGGTTTTCTCCCTTGGTGCCCTTGGGAACCTTGACCGACGAATTATTCGGCCGCCCGGCCAGTTCCCTGACGACGCGCTCGACGACCTGACGCACGTCGTAACTGCGTTCGCGCAAATAGGTGTCGTCAATCTGGTCGAACTGGGCAACCAGAAATTCCATCTGCTGAACGATCGCCCATTCAGCGTTGCAACGTCGTTCGCGAATGATTTGCTGGGGAACCTCGGACAACTCCGGGTCGGCGAGGATCATCAGATGCAGGTCGATGAAGGCCGCGATATCGGTTGGGGATTTCCCCATTTCGCTTTTCATCGCGGCGAATTCGCTGCGGACTTGTTCCAGAGCCGCTTCGAAACGCGCGACTTCCTTGTCAACCATGCGCGGGGAGATGACCAAGTGCGACACCTCTAGCGTCGCCTGCGAGATCAGATGCGCCTGGCCAATCGCGATGCCGTTTGATGCGGCGAGGCCGTGCAAAGTGAAGCTCATGGTTTGCTCATTCTCCTTCGCCGAATTTATCCGCGATCAGTTTAAGAAGCGATTCGAGTGCGGGTTGTTCGTCGCTGCCGATGGTTTCCACCAACACGGTGGAGCCCTTGCCGGCAGCCAGCATCATCACACCCATAATGCTTTTGGCATTGATCCGGCGGTTCCCCTTCTCCAACCAGACTTCGGAGTTGAAACTGCCGGCCAGTTGCGTCAGCTTGGCCGAGGCTCGGGCATGCAAACCCAGCTTATTGGAAATCTCTATTTCAGCGCGTGCCATTAGTCTTCCTGTAGATTCCCTGTTTAGTGCTGCAGCATGTTGACGACACCGTCCCGGCCGCCACTGACGGCTTTTTGCATCAGTGTGTTCATTCCGAGGTTTCGATAGGTCAGTGCGCGCAGCAGCATCGGTAAATTGACGCCGGCAACGCCTTCGATCCATCCTGGAACGAGCAATTTCAGACCGAGATTAGAGGGCGTGGCGCCCAGTATATCCGTCATGATCAGCACGCCGTTGCCATCATCGACTTCCCGCAGTTTGGCTTCGGCCAGAGGCAAAACGTCAAGCAAGTCGTCCTGTGCGGTGATGCCGAGCTGGCCGAGCAATGGCGGTCGTTTGTTGAGGACGTGGCACACATTCTGGATCAGGCTTTCGCCAAACGTGCCATGCGTAATCAGGAGGATACCGATCATTGCGCGTTCCAGTAAGTATCAGCGGACATTCTAAGGGATTCCACGTATTCCGTGAGTCCCGGAAACATCAGTGGGTAAGATTTCGATCGCTGTTGCTTCAATGCCGACGAATTCAAGGCGATGGTGCAACGCTGCGCTGACCTGAATGCGCCCGTGGGCATCAACGCACAGGACTTGCTCAATGGACAGTTTTTCGGCCATTTCAGGCCATTCGGCACCGCGGATAAACAACGGTTTGGACGCCATATCGGAGAGCGCGCCGGCCGCCGGTCGCGGGGTGATAAGAACGGTAAGCGACTGGGTCTGTGTCGCTGGGGCGCCGCTACGCGGGTCAAGGAGGTGGCTGTAGCGCTGGCCATTGACCTCAAAGTAGCGCTGATAATCGCCGGACGTGCCGATCGCCTCGCCGTCGTTGAGTTCGACGGTGGCCAGCGGTCCTGGTTGCCGTGGATGCTGAATGCCGACGCGCCAGCGCTCACCGTTTCTTGTGCCAAGCGCCATCACGTTCCCGCCGATGTTGATCAGCGCGTTATTGACCCCTTGACCATGCAGAATGGCTGCAGCCCGATCGAGGGCAACCCCTTTGAGATACCCGCCAAAATCGATGGCTACTGCGCGATTGCGGCTACTCACGCGCGTGCCTTCGATCCGCAAGTCCCCTATGCCAGGACGCGCCGCGCGCCATGCCGCAAGTTCAAACGGATCGGGCAGAACGGATTTGAATTCGTCGGAATGGAAGCCCCACAGCTTGACCAGGCCACCAATGCCCGGATCGAAAAGCCGATCGCTGGCTGCGGCAAAGCGTTGCGCGTCGATCAGCAGCCCGGCCATTTCGGGGGTCACTTCCAGAGTTCTTCCGTCCGCGATCGCCGCGTTCAGCGTGCTCAGTTCGGAGGGCTGCCAGGCGTGATACGTGCGGTGCATGCGGTCAAATTCGCGCAGAACCGCAGCGGCGGCCAGACGCGCCGGCGACTCATCCAGCCCGGCGATCAGGACTTCGACTCGCGTTCCGAAAACGAAGGATTCCTGGTGATGAAGCTTCGCTTTGGCACAGGCTGTCAGCACTCCAGCCATGATGACCAGAACAACTAGGCGGATGAAATGCATCGACGCTCCAGCGCGGCAATGAACATCTGTGCGGCATCAAATCCGGTTTGCTGACAGATTTCAACCATGCAGGTCGGGCTAGTGACGTTTATTTCGGTGAGCCAGTCGCCGATTACGTCGATGCCGACCAGGAGAAGGCCGCGTGCGGCAAGTGCTGGGGCCAGCGCATCGGCGATTTCGCGGTCGCGTGCGGTCAGTTCGCGTGCCACGCCGCTGCCACCCGCCGCCAGGTTGCCGCGCGTCTCGCCGGCTTTTGGGATCCGCGCCAGACAATAGGGCACCACTTCGCCGTCAACGAGCAGGATGCGCTTGTCGCCAGCGCTGATCTCGGGGATGTAGCGCTGGGCCATGATCGTGCGGGCGCCATCGTGCGTCAGCAAGTCCTGGATCAACGTCTCGACGATGACGTTGCGGTTCGGGTCGTCATGGCGGACGCGGAATATCTGGCTGCCGCCCATGCCGTCAAGGGGTTTGAGGATGACATCGCTTTGCGTTTCGATGAAGCCGTGAATCAGAGCCGGTTCTCGTGAGACCAGCGTGGGCACGGAAAATTGCGCAAACTCCGCTACGGCGAGTTTTTCGGAATGATCGCGCAGCGCCTGCGGTCGGTTGAAGACGCGCGCTCCTTCAGCCTCTGCACGTGAAAGCAGCCAGGTAGTGGTGACATATTCGACGTCAAAGGGCGGATCCTTGCGCATGACCACGGCGGCAAAATCGCGGAGCGGTACAACATGGCGGTCGATTTCGACGCACCACTCCACATCGTCGTCCAGCAGTTCGAGGTGCGTTGCTTCGGCGCATACGCCATGACGTGCCGACCAATGAATGGCCTGCTGTTGAATCGCCCAAACGGCATGGCCGGCAGCCTGCGCCGCACGCATCATGGCGACGCTCGAATCTTTGTAGGCCTTGAGCGAAACAAGTGGATCGAGGATGAAGGCAAAGCGCATGAACAATTCTCCTGAGCGGTGGGAGACGGAACAGAATCTTGATCAGATCGTCGGGACGACGCGTCAAACTTCGGCGGGCGCCGTGCGTTCCAGTTCGATCGAGGCGGCAAGATGCGCCAGCCGTGACACTACACCATAGGCATAAAAGCGGTTGGGTGGAGCATCCGGGTTCTGGCACTGGTCCGGCAGCGAGCAACTGGTCTCAAAGGCCTGCGGTTCAAAATGCATGCCCGGCGCATTGAGGTTCTCATCCTTGCCGCGGCCGGAATGCACACGGTAGAAACCGCCGACGACATAGCGGTCGATCATATACACCACAGGCTCCGCGACGCCGGCCTTGTCATCCTTGCCCACCCGTTCGTGGGTATGCACACCCTCCTGGATAATGACCTGTGACACGTTCATCCCTTCCTTGACGACCGACATCTTGTTGCGCTGCTTGCGGTTCAAACCGACGATTTCGGAGGCGTCCTTGACCGTCATCACGCCCATGCCGTAGGTGCCCGCATCGGCCTTGACCACCACATAGGGGGTCTCGTCGATCGCGTATTCCTTGTATTTCTTTCGGATCGCGCCAAGTACCGCGTCAACACTCGATGACAGGCATTCTTCGCCCTGCCGTTCATGAAAATTTACGCTGCTGCAGACGGCGAAATAAGGATTGATCTGCCATGGGTCAATCTCCAGAAGCTGGGCAAACTCGCTAGCCACTTCGTCATAGGCGGCAAAATGAGTCGATTTGCGCCGTACTGCCCAACCGGCATGCAGTGGCGGCAAAATGAACTGTTCCTCAAGGTTTTGAAGAATCGGCGGGATGCCGGCCGAGAGATCGTTGTTGAGCAGGATCGCGCAAGGATCAAAGCCTTCCAGGCCCAAACGATTCTGGCCGCGGATCAGCGGTTCAAGCAACAGCGTTGTGCCGTCGGGCAGAACGATCGGCGTCGGCTTTTCGATTTCCGGCAACAGGGAACCCAGACGGACATTGAGCCCCGTCAGGCGCAGGATGGTCGCCAGCTGAGCCACATTTTGCAAATAGAAGAAATTACGCGTGTGATTTTCGGGGATCAGCAGCAGGTTCTTCGCGCTCGGGCAGATTTTGTCAATCGCCGACATCGCCGCCTGCACGCAGAGCGGCAGGAACGCCGAATTCAGATTATTGAACCCACCGGGGAATAGATTCATGTCAACCGGGGCAAGTTTGAAACCGGAGTTGCGCAAATCAACCGATCCATAAAACGGTGGCGTGTGCTCCTGCCACTGGCCACGTAGCCAGCGCTCGATGTCAGGCGTGGCGTTGAGGAGTTTCGACTCGAGGGCCAGCAGGGGGCCATTGAGTGCGGTCGTCAAATGAGGAACCATGGCGTATCTCCGATCAGGATCGAAACACAATCTTGATTGTTCATAACAATTTCTTCAGAATCCTC
>WBZS01002027.1_pt1 | contig 13647 bp, 6 predicted proteins | sample 5204201 | NCBI WGS metagenome assembly WBZS01 (sample SAMN12344357, study PRJNA552823) | activated sludge metagenome | biome: Activated sludge suspended growth; feature: Nitrification reactor; material: Wastewater; isolation source: activated sludge from nitrification reactor of wastewater treatment...
CATTTTGGTGGCACTACATTTTCGAGTCCGAAATTCGAAAAACGTCAAAAACACTGGGATTTCGCGTTTTTATGCACCAAAAGGCCAGCCTAACTGTTGAAAACGAGTTAAGTACGGCATGGGTTCCGCTTGAATTACAGAAATTTTCGAAGTGTCGTCCGCCGCTTGGAACAACGATTGCAATTAGAGTTTAGCGAAAATGCGTAAAAGGTCCTGTCTCCTTTTTTCAATGCCATTTATACGCATCGTTTGACTGATTTCCGCGAGTTTCTTTTTTCCTCCTTCTACCTCGTACTGGAGTCAAGATGATATTTCGATTAGCCTTTCGCCGTCTTTTTCAATTCTCTTTCATCAAGCCACGACGACCAGCGTCACGCCAGGTGCGAAATTTCACAAAACTGCGCATGAGCGTGCTTGAAGACCGAACGGTGCCGACCGCTGCTTACGCATTGAGTGGCACTAATCTCTTGTCGTTCGACACAGCCACACCAACGACCACGACCAGCATTGCCATCACGGGAGTTCCCGCCTTCGAGACATTGGTGGGAATCGATGTTCGGCCGCAGAACGGGTACCTCTATGGCCTGGGCGTCGATCACCTCGCCAATACGTCAACGTTGTATGCGATTTCCGCACGGACCGGCGTCGCGGGAGTCGTGGGGACGGCAAGCCAAATCGCGTTCGTCGATGCGGTGGGTGCGCCAGTTGACCTTCCTGATCCCGCCACGGCAGGCTACGGCTTCGATTTTAATCCCTCCGCGGATCGAGTCCGCGTGGTTACTTCAACCGGTCTGAACTTTCGCGTCGATCCCAACACCGGTCGGCCCGCCGACGGAAATTTGAATTTGATGGTCGCCCCGCCGGAGACCAATCCCGATGGACCTGTCAGCGGCGTCTCCGGAGTCGACGGAACGGCGTACACGAACAACATCGCTAACAACGGAAGCATTACTACCCAGTACACGATCAGCTCCGCGACGCGCCAGATTTTCGTTCAAAATCCGCCAAACTCGGGAGCACAGACGCTGCCTCAAAATGTCACATTGAACGGAAATCCTTTGAACTTCACTGCGGTGAATGGTTTTGACATTCCCGTCGGTGTGAACGCGGCTGCCTCGAATGCCGCGGTCACTTCCGGTTCAGCATTCGCGGTCCTGAACGTCGGTGGTGTGACGAGCCTTTATTCGATCAACCTCGTCAATGGCCAGGCCACGGTGGTTGGAAACGTGGGAGATGGTGCCACCGCCGTCCAAGGTTTTACGGTTTTTGAAACGCCTGCGGTCGGAACTCGACAGATCGTCGCACTTTCCGCCGATGGCCTGAACCTGCAACGGTTCCGAAGCGATACACCCACCACCGTCACGCCCGTCGCCATTGATACAACGGCCTTGGCTGTGGGCGAACAAATGGTGGGCATTGATTTTCGGCCGCGTACTGGGCAACTTATCGGCTTAGCGATTAACGCGACCACCAACGCGGGTTCCGTCTACATCGTGGATCCTCAAACTGGGGCTCTGACAAGAATCGGCGCCGCCGGCGCCATCACGTATGTGGACGCGAGCGGTACGACCGTCGACCTACCACTTCCTTCAGCGGGTTATGGGTTCGATTTCAACCCCACGGTCGATCGTATTCGCATTACCACGGAAACCGGTCTGAATTTCCGCATCAATCCTGTCGATGGCACCCCCGTCGATGGCAACCTTGCCCTGACTCCCAATCCTGCAGGTGTGAATCCCGATGGACCTGTCCGTGGCTTGCCGGCTGGCTCGACAGGGGTGGGCGCGACAGCTTACACCAATAGTTTCGGACAAGCTGCTGGTGTGACGACGCAGTACACCCTTGATGCAGGAAGCAACTCCCTGTTCATTCAGAATCCACCCAACGACGGAACGCAAACCAATCAGATTCCTATCAGGGTTAACGGAAGCCCGCTTGATTTCGTGGCCATCAACGGATTTGACATTCCCTCTGAAGTGACGGTCACGACGGGAAATAGCCCCGTGGTTTCAGGGTACGCCTTTGCTGTGTTGACGGTGGGCACGTCGACCCAGCTTTACGTGATTAACCTGGTGAACGGGAATGCGACCGCGATTGGCAACGTGAACGTTGGCGCGACGGGCTTGGCTGGCCTAGCGCTCGGCGATGCTCCTCCAGTCCCCACGCCGACCGTGACACTGACATCCACCAACGTGACACTGAACGAGAATTCCGTTTCGAACTCGACGACCATCACGTTGACGCGATCCGGACCGACGACACTTCCCCTGGAAGTCCAGCTATCTCAGAGTTTGAATGGTGCGTCCGCCAGCGACTTTACACTCGTCGCCGGTAGTGGGGCGACATTTGACCCTGTGCGTCGCGTCGTCACCTTCGGGGTCGGTAGTGCGAACGCTTCGTTAACCTTCACCGCGGTGAACGACATTCAGGCCGAAGGCGTGGAGCAGGTGACTTTCACGGTCGTGGATACTCCGGATTACAACTTAGGCACTACCGTGCAGCAAGTGGTCACGATTAACTTCAACGACACCGTCGTGACGAACCGAAATCAATCCGGGGAAGGCTCGGTCCGGCAGGCAATCGCAAACGCAAATGCGATTCCGGGCCCGAATACGATCACCTTCGAAGGATCGATCTTTACCGATGCCACGCCGGACTTCATCATTCTGACGTACCTGCGTGTCACCGAAACGGGGTCGGCAAACGCATTGACGATTACCGGGCCCAATGCGGCACCGTTATTTTTCAGCGGCAATTTAACATCCCGCCCCTTGTTTGTGGAAGCGAACGCGTTCCTAAATCTCTCGAACGTGAGCATCATTCGTGGCAACGTCGTCGGTGTCAGTTCCGGGGCAGGCCTTTACAACGCAGGCACGACGAATCTTTCCCAGGTAACCTTCAATAACAATTTCGCACCAGGCCTTGGAGGTGCCATCTACAACTCAGGCACGCTGTCTCTTGACCGTGTCACGATCTCCGGCAATCGAGCGAATCGGCTGGGCGGCGGTATCTACACCGCGGGAACACTGACCGTCACCCGCTCGACCATCGCGAACAATCGCTCGAATTTCGATGGCGGAAGCACCTCTTCGGACCGGGGCGGCGGACTGGCGACCACCACGGCCGCCTCCACAACCCTCAACAGCACCATCGTTGCTCGCAACTTTTTCGGCACGGACTTCACCACGGCGGACGATATTGTCGGCTCCATCGACACCGGCTCACGAAATAATTTGATTGGCACGGGTGGCGCTGGCGGACTGACGAACGGTACCAATGAAAATCTGGTTGGTATCGTTAATCCGCTTTTAGCCCCATTAGCAGACTACGGCGGGCTTCAGTTCACCCATGCCTTACTGCCTGGAAGTCCTGCCCTGAATTCGGGTGCAACAACCAATACCGGCACCGATCAACGTGGCAGCAACGTTTTTAATCGGCCGGACATTGGAGCGTTCGAGTCCCAGGGATTCACCTTGGCAATCGTGGCGGGTGACAATCAGTCGTCGCCCATTAATGCGCAGTATGCATCGAACTTGGTCGTGAGCGTCACAGCCAATGATTCCACGGAGCCAGTGAACGGAGGACAAGTCTCCTTCACACGTCCCGCGACGGGAGCTAGCCTAACTTATCGCGTGAATCCGATTCGGCCCACGATTGTGGGTGGAAGGGCTCAGATTTTCGCCAACGCCAATGGGACGGCAGGAGCGTTTGATGTGATTGCGAGCGTCGTCGGTGGAAACTCTGTCACCTTCGACCTGACGAACACGGCCAGCTCCTAGAGCAATTAACAACTGAATTGCATGCAAGAAAGTAGCTAGGAATAGTTCCGTAGGGTGGGTGGAGCGAAGCGAAACCCACCGGCGCCTCGACCTCGAAGTCGCACCACGGGCTCGAATCCTGGTTCTGACGGGGAATTTGGGCAGAAACGACGCGAGACATCGTACCCGAAGCGGCGGTGGGTTACACGAGTACGTTTCACCCACCCTACGGCTAGTTATTTTTACGTATGCGATCCGTTCGTTAAACGCTCTTGGCAGGCAGCAAAAGATGATTTATCGGAAACCCAGCTTGTCGTTTCACGCTCCGTAGCACCCCAGGCAATCGAAGTATGCCGAGGACGGCGGCATGAATTCGAGGGAGCACAAAACAGCAAGCTGGGTACTTCGTTGGTTTTTCTCCCGCCGTTCGCCTTGGGGCGGTTCCCAGCCACGGCTCGCTTCATAGGCGAAACGGCCAGGAGTCGCCCTAATGAGAGGATTCTAGGAGGGGTTCGCTTCCCCTGGCGGCGTTTCGGCTGGCTTTTCTGCAGCAGCTTCGTTCGAAGGCGATTCTGGAGCAGGTTCGTGTTTGACCTCTGGCGGAACCGAGGCGTCGGGTGTCGGCGTCTTTGGCGAGTCCGGCTCTTTTTTGGAAGAGAAGAACGCGCTCAACTCGCTGAAGGTTCGCAACGGCTCCTTGCCTTCCTTCGCCGCCTGGGAAAGATTGGGCTTGGGCGTATCTCGGCGTGGTTTACGTGGCGGCATGGACGATGGTGCCGACATGGTCCGTTGTGCTTCCGCCTGGTTGGGGGGTGTGCTGGGACGCGCACCTGAATCACGTCCCTGGCCAGGCCGACCTCCACCTTGAAAGCGACCGCCTGGCCCACCGGGGCCACCGCGTGGCGGTCCGCCCCGACCCTGTGGGGCTCGTCCTCGATCCCCTCCCTGACCGACGCCTGCACCCTGGGGCCCTCGACCTTCACCACCAGGCCGTGGACCACCGCGACCGTGCGGGGGGCGACCACGATCTTGTGGCGGTCGATCGCCCTGCTGCGGCGGTCGGTCCCGTTGTGGCGGGCGATCACCCATCGGGCGTGGTTCGGAGGAACGTTCGCCTTGTTGCGGTGGGCGGCGCCGCTCCGGTGGCTTGCGCTCACTTCCAGGCTGAATCATCGTCAACGACACGCGGCCTCGGTCCTTGTCGATCGACAGCACCCATACCGCGACCACATCGTTTACGGAAACGACATCATACGGCGACTTGATGTAACGATTCGCCATTTGGCTGATGTGGACTAGACCAGCTTCCTTCAGGCCAATGTCCACAAACGCGCCAAAATCCACGACATTTTGAACCGTTCCCTTGAGTTCCATGCCCGGCTGCACGTCTTCGAGCTTCATCACGCCTTTTTTGAAGACGGGCGGCGGTAGTTCCTCACGCGGGTCTCGGCCTGGCTTTAGCAAGGACTCGAGAATGTCATGCAACGTTGGCGAACCGACTCCCAACTTCTTCGCCAATTCCTCGATGTTAAGCGCCTTCAATTTCGTGTGAAGCTCGCCTTGGATCGACTTGTCGTCCAACGACGCGGGCGAATAACCGATTTCCGCCAACACGTTGCTCGCGACTTCGTAACTTTCTGGATGAATCCACGTGCGGTCGAAGACGTTTTCCGCGTTGGGGATCTTCAAAAAGCCTGCGGATTGTTGATAACGCAGCGGGCCCATGTTGGGAACTTGCAAGAGCTGATCGCGGTGCGTGAATGGACCGTTCGCACGGCGATATTCCACCAGCTCTCGGCTGACGAGTTGATTCATGCCCGCGACGTACCGTAAAAGCGGCACGCTCGCGGTGTTCACGTCGACACCCACCTGGTTGACGCACGATTCAACCACGCCTTCCAACGTGTCTTTCAAGTCCTTTTTGCCGACGTCGTGCTGATACAGACCCACGCCGATGCTTTGCGGATCGATTTTGACGAGTTCACTCAGAGGATCCTGAAGCCGACGGCCGATCGAAATGGCGCTACGGAGCGTGGCGTCGAAATCGGGAAACTCCTCACGAGCCACCGGGCTCACCGAGTAGACGCTCGCGCCAGCTTCGCTGACGATGACGTAAGCCAAGTTGGGGCATTCATGCTGAATCAGATCGGAAACGATCTCTTCGGTTTCCCGGCACCCCGAGCCGTTTCCGAGCGCAACCACCTGGAGCCCATGTTTTGCTACCAGCTCCGCCAGAGTTCGCCGAGATTCGGCTTTTCGGTCGACGGGAGGTGCGGGTGGTTCCGTTGCCGTGGGCTTCTCGCCGCCGACGTTCGCGGATGCTTCCGTAAGAGATTCTGATGCTGATTCTGGCGGCGACGCTTCGGACGCTACCGGCGCGTCGGTTGAGGCAGGTGGAGCTTCAGCCGTTGGGCCGGATTCGAGAGGCGGTGCCGTCTCCGTCACGCTCGGCGTGGCGGGAGATTCTCCGTGGGCGGTTTCCGTGGTTGGCGTTTCGCTTGCGGCAACAGGTTCAGAAAAAGATTGAGGTTCCGTAACCGATTCCGGCTTCGCCGCGTCGGCTTTTCCGCCTTCGGATTTAGCGTCTCCCTTTCGTTCCTCGCGTTTTCGTTTGCCTGGCGCGGGACCAAAGGGATACACCACGATCTGATCGACCAAGTTGCCGAATTCGTCCAGCGCCGCCGCCTTGCACCCTGTCCGGTATCCCGGATCGATCGCCAAGACACGTTTGCCGTGCAGTGGAGGCTGCAACAACAGGCTACGCAGATTACGCCCGAATACGGACACGGCATGAAGCTCGGCATCGTCCGTCAGTTCGGAACGGATTTCTCGTTCCAGGCTCGGAATCACCAGGCGATTCAAAGCATCTTCCATTGCCAATTTCAGGAACGCCACGTGAGGTGATTTAAATCCCGACGACGGCGAAAGCAGATCCCCCGTCAACTCGGGTGGCGGGCTACTCGGAGTCAGCCCTGCGACCAACGGGGCGGATTCTGACGTGTTAGGCGCTTCCGACGTTGGTGCTGGCTCACTGGAAGAAGGCTCTTGCCCGGACGGGGCCGGAGGAGTTTCGGCCGGTGAAGCGTCGGTGGGGGCCGTTTCTGATGGCGAAGCTTCCGGTGCCGACTCCGGTGACGGTGGGGCCGCTCCCGTGTCTGTAGGTGGCGTTTCCGCAGGGGGAGTTTCCTGAGATGCCTGGGGTGCGGAATCTGCGGATGGGACCGGCGCGGCGGATTTCGGGGCACTTGCCAAGAGTGGCGCTCCGACGCGTGCCAACATCAGATCGGCGACGTTCTTCAACGTCTCCTGAACGATTCGCTCGGTGGGCCATTCGTATTTGATCTTCAGAAAGTTTTCGCGTTCTCCCCGGTTGAGCGCCAAAATCCGGTGAGGCGGAATGATGCGAACGCCTTCATTGAACTGGAAATAATCTTTGAATTCGTTGCCGTGATGGCCTTCTGGCGCCTTTTCGCTTTTCGCCGACGTGATTTTTCCCGATTCCCACATCAGTTGGCGAATCGGAGCGCGAATCTCGACGGCTTCCGCGATGTACTCCGCGACGATGTGTTGGAGCCCCGCGCGAACGTCGTCAGCCGAGGCGAGACCTTTTTCCGCGTCGACCAACGATGGAACGAGTTCGTCGAGATTGCCCACAGCCGCGTCACTCGTCCAGATCGCCCATGCAAGCGGTTCTAGACCTTTTTCCTTGGCAGCGGCGGCGAGGCTTTTCTTTTTGGGTTTGTACGGGAGGTACAAATCTTCGAGCCGGCGTGTCGTGTCGGCCTTGCTGATTGCGTCGCGAAGTTCGGGCGTCAACTTCCCTTGCGAATCGATCGTCTTCAGAATCGTTTGTTTGCGATCGTGAAGCTGTTGCAGGATCTGCACGCGTTTCTGAATTTGCCGAATCACCTCTTCGTTGAGACCGCCGGTGCGTTCTTTGCGGTAGCGGGTGATGAAGGGAACGGTGTTCCCCTCCGCCAGCAATTGAACGACCGCTTCGACCTGCACCTTTCGGATTTGCAGATCTTGGGCGATCCGTGAACATTCTAAGGAAGTGACTTCGTGCATTTTTTACCCACCCCCACAGGCAGAGCCGGGGGAAGAAAACTAGGATTGGCGCGGCGCGGACCTTAATCCGTTCCCTCGGGAGGGAATTGGAAGGTTTAAGGTAGTCTTCGATGGCTTGAATGTCAAGGATCGTAAGGGAAAGCGCTGCGGCACCGCCAGGGCGAGCCAAGGGGCCTTTACCGATGGGTAACCGCACCCGCGGACCCTTCAAGGAAAAACGGTTCGCACCTGGATGACGACATGATCGTTCAGGATCGCACCAAGAGAATCAAATTGCTCATGCCCCGCGTGAAGCCGCACCTAGGGAACTGGGCTCTTGGGCGGAATCGGGTGCTTGATCCGATGGAAACGCCGATCCATGATGCGGAGGGCTTGTGCAGGCATGGCACGCTCCCCCTCGAAGGTAAAAAGGTTATCCCGTAAAGGCGGATCGTTTCCCAGGAAGGTGTCCGCCCCGAGTGGATCGAGCGTGGTTTCCAGCTTCGCCCACGTGAAAACCAGCCGACCTTTTTTCACGTGAATTTCACATGGTCCGTAAACGTCGTCGGCGTACAGGCCGACATACTGTTCGAAAGGCCGAAGCGGAGGTGGCGCCGCCTTGCGCGCCTTCTGGGCCAGCTCTGCTTGTTCACGCGCAAGCCGATACTCCTCTTGCTGGATCTTGAAAAAATAGGAGGGCCATGCCTTGGCGGGCAAGTCCAGGAAATGGTCGACGAGGTGGTGGCTCAACGCCAAGTTCAACAGATTTCGATCGAGATTGTTGAGCAGCGCGATACCCAGCCGTTCGCGAGGCACGAGGGTGAAATGAGCACGAAAGCCATCGATGGTGCCTCCGTGCATCACGATGAGTTTTCCTCGATAGTCTTGCACGATCCACCCTAGGCCATAATTCAGAAACAATGTCTCGGGGTTTAGTGTTTTTACCGCACCTTCCATGCGTAGGCATATTTGAGGCGAATGAGGTTCCGTGAGGTTTTGCACCGAGATCAAACGTTTTCCATTGGACGTTCCGTCGCTCAGCTGGAAACGAAGAAACTTTGCCAAATCCCGAGCAGTCGAATGGATTGAGCCAGCGGGATCGGGCTGGCTGAGATCGTAGGGTTTGATCGGCTCGATCTTGCCGTCGACGCCTCGCCGATGCGGTTTGGCGACGTTGCTTTCCGAAACCGGCGGACCGGTGCAACGCGAAGCTTTCATATCAAGCGGATCAAAAATGCGTTCTTCGATCACGGTCCGCCAGGGCTTTTGAGCCGCGGCGGCTCCCGCTTCGCCCGCGGCGCTGAAGAGGACCGTCTGGTACTGAAAATCCTGACGAAACGCGAGTGTCGGGCGAATCTTGGCGGTCTTCTCGATCCGCTCCCGAATTGACCACGGCGTGCGATACCAAAGGGCATCGTGGGACGCGACACCCGTGCGATGCGACAACAGATCTCGGAGCGTGACGCTTCGATCAATCAAGGGATCGGCGAGTTGAAACCAGGGTAGGTGTTTTCTTGGAGCGTCATCCCACGTCAATTTTCCATCGTCGGCGAGCATTCCAAGAGCGAGCGAGGTGAAGGTCTTCGTACAGCTTGCGAGGGGAAAGATCGTATCGGGGGTGACGACGTCGGACTTGCCCAGTTCGCGCACGCCGAACCCGCGCAGGTAGACGATTCGATCATCCTGGACGACGACCACGGCAAGGCCAGGGGCTTTCCAGAGAGTCATCGCATCGCGAATCGCCTGATCGAGGTCGGCGACGTTGGAAGCCTGGGCGTACGTCGCGGACAACGAACCAATCAGAAACAGGCTGAGGGAAACACGCCAGGAGGTGAGGTGGGGCATGGGGCGAGGGGAGAAAAAGAAAAGCCGGCCCGTGAAGGAGCCGGCCAAGAGTTCGCGAAAAAAGCCGAGCGGAATTAGATGCCGTAGCGTGCGCCGTAGCGAGGATCGTAAAGGAGCATGCCGCCGGAGAAGCCGAACTTGCCGCCGCCCCCGAAGCCTCCGCCGAAGTTGCCACCGCCAAATCCGCCTCCGAAGTTCCCACCTCCGAAGCCCCCGCCGAAGTTTCCGCCTCCAAAGCCCCCGCCGAAGTTCCCACCCCCAAAGCCCCCGCCGCCAAAGCCACCGTTGCCGAAGTTGCCTTGTTGGTTGCCCTGAACCCCGCCGCCAAAGTTACCCTGGAAGCCGGTGTAGGTGGTGTAGATTGGGAGCCCGGAAAAACTACCGAGCGCGGAGCCGAATTGGGGGACGCTGTTTTGCCCGCCGTTTTGCCCGCCGTTGTTATTGTTGTTGTTATTGTTGTTATTGTTGTTGTTATTATTATTGTTATTGTTGCCGTTGTTGGTGGTGGTACCACTGATGTTGCCAAAGAAGCCCTGATTTCCCGTTCCAGACATCCCATTCGCATTCACGAAGGGAGGTGGGACTTTGCCCTGGGGAAACATGCCACGCGCCAAGCCAGGCTTCAAGGTGCCTCCGGAGCCGAATGCACCAGCCGCACCGGTGAAGGTGGGGGCGAGACCGAAATTATTTCCGACGATTCCGCCCGATGCGCCGGCGGGTCCACCGACGACGCCACCCACTTGGGCGTGCGAAAAATCAGCGAACGCAAAAATTCCGAGCCCAGCTCCCAGGGCCAACACCGACACCTGCCATGATTTCATCATTGGTAAACACCTCTGTACCAAGAAAAACGCGAAAATCCGTGGATTCCCACGATACAACGACCTTGGCACCAGTCGCTTCCCCAAGAGCGTGGTGAGATTTGCGCCCACGCTATCCCGATCTATTTTGGCGCGTACCTAGGCCCTCTGTCAAGCATAACCTCGAATTTTCGTGGCGGATCATAATAGGTACTGGTTCAGAGCTAGAACAACTCCTCACGCGTCCCGAGAATCCAGACCGTTTGCCACATCCGAACAAAGGACCAATTTATAATGATGCAAAAACTCTTCTTAGGCTTCCTAAATTGACGGTTTCTGAGGGTGACGCCGGCGCATCCTTAGTTCTTTTCGACCATTTGGTCCAATTTTTCTAGGGCAATTCCCGCGCCATGGATGAACTCCCTAAAAACTCCTCAAAAAGCATTTTCCGGCTGCGACGAACGTCAGCTGGAGAAAAGCTGGAAACTCAAGCGCCGCAGTCGAGAACGGAAAAAGCGTTGCCAAAATAGTTCAGACCTTACGAAAAACATTCAGTTTGGCCTTTGATATCGCACTAAATTGGTTTTTTTGGAACTTTTCAGAAGTCTCCTTCGTCACAGACCGGAGAAGCGAGCTAAAAAAGAGCACCCAGGCTCTTGACAGACGCTTGTCCAACTGGCAAAAAGAAATACGTCCTAGAATCGGCAAAACGGTTCTAGGGGACATACCTTCGAAAAGCGAGTGAATCCATGGAAATGAATCGTCGTCACTTCCTCAAACATGTCGCCGGCGCGTCGCTGATGGCGCTTCCAGCCGTGGAATTCGTTCGCAATATTCAAGCGAACGCTCAAGAACTTCGCCGAAACAATAAAAGTTTGATCATCATGTGGATGGCGGGTGGTCCCGCGACCATCGATATCTGGGATCTGAAACCTGGTCGCCAAACGGGCGGCCCATTCCGAGAAATCGCGACGTCCGCCTCGGGGGTTCGCATCTCCGAGCACATGCCGAAGACCGCGGAAATGTTCCGCCACTTGAACGTGATTCGCTCGCTGACGACGACGGAAGGCGATCACAACCGTGGCACCCAACTCATGCACACGGCTTACACGCCGAACCCCGCAATCGCATTTCCGTCGATTGGCTCGGTGGCGTCATTCGAAATTCCCAAGCTTTCTGGCTATCGCGATATTTCGTTGCCCAACTACATCGCCGTCGGTGGCATGGCCGGAGCGCCTGGCTTCCTGGGGATGAACTACTCAGCGTTCACGGTGCAGAATCCTGGAGCACCTCCGGAAAACATCCGTCCTCCACAAGGGTTGGCCTCGAACGACGTGGAACTGGAAGATCGTATCCGTCGCCGCCAACGCCTTCTGTACGAAGTGGAAGACAATTTCATGTACAGCCGAGCGCCTTACCTTTCACAAGGTGCGGCGGCAACCGACCAACAAAAGCGCTTGCAAACACGCGCTCAATTCGCGGATGCCTCCAAAGCTCACCGCGATATTTACGGCAAAGGTTTTAGCTTGACCGCTTCCCGCGAAGGAAAAGTTTTCGACCTCAAAGGTGAAAGCTCCGCGACGCTCGACGCTTACGGCAATAGCGGTTTCGGCCGAAGCGCTTTGCTCGCTCGAAGGCTCGTCGAATCAGGAGTCTCCGCAGTCGAAATCAGCATGGGCGGTTGGGACACGCACAACCAGAACTTCGACGCGTTGGCGACCCGCCAACTTCCGCCGATGGACCGAGCCATCGGGGCTCTCGTGAAAGACCTGGTCGACCGTGGCATGTGGCAAAACACGGTCGTGATGTGGATGGGCGAGTTCGGCCGTACTCCACGCATCAATCAAAACACGGGCCGAGATCACTGGGCTCGTTGCTGGTCGGTCATGGTGGGTGGCGGTGCGATGCCTGGCGGCCGCGCCTTCGGCTCAACCGACGCAGACGGCATGGCCGTGGCGGAAAACCCAGTGCGTGTCGGCGATGTTTTCGGCACCGTCTATCGTGCATTGGGCATCGACCCCGCGACCCAAGTACGCGACGCTATCGGTCGTCCCTTCCCGATCTCGGGTCTGGGTGGCCGACCGATCGAACAATTGTTCTAAGCCGTTGGCCAAACCATCGGCTGCACGATCAAGTTTTCGATTCTACGTTTCAGTTTCAACCGAGCAAACGGGAGAGAACGCCTCTCCCGTTTGCTTTTTTCCGGCCAGCCTTGCCTTGAAAAGGGAGCGTGCTCCTTCGTAAAATGAACCGAATCTTGGGGTATAGTGTAACGGTAGCACAACTGACTCTGGATCAGTTTGTTATGGTTCGAATCCATATACCCCAGCTTTTTTTCTGCTTTTCTTGATACGTTTAATTGCGTATAGGGCTTTTTGGTCGGCTCAGCGACCGCCTCCGCGTTTGCGGAGAAGTCCGAAACACCGTTAACTTCACGAAGCAACAGATCCAGACACTTCCCAAGCTCCGAAGAACGATCCAACAAATCGAGCAGCGCCGATTTTTTCACCTTTAAATCTTGGATTCTTCGTTCGTTGTGGCAGTGAAACGGTCCATTTGCGATGCTTCGCCCTCGGCGAAATCTGGCGTAAGCCTTGAGCTCGGATGAAGACGCGTGTCTTTTATTTCTTACGAAATTTCTTGCGTGTCTAAATCATCTGCATGGTTCATTTCAAAGAATTCCAACGTGGGGAAAGCACCGCTTCGAGAAAATTCCTTTCGAACTCCAAAAATCGACGGCACCCTATCAATCCAACTTCATCTTGATGCCACGTCCAAATTTGCCGACTCATTCGATCCTCCCGAAACTCGTAGCGCGCCATGCCACGCAGCCGCCAAGACGATTCACATCCTTGGCGGAGCTTCGGGTTGGGGCGCCCAGGCGCCACGCATAAATGCCTGACGGCTCGTCTGCATTACGACGATGGCGCCACGGAAGATTTCGCCCTTTTTGACGGAGAACATTTCGGCGAATGGGGTCTTGGCGGAGCAGCCGACATGCCTAAAGCGAAGTTGGCCTTCAAAACGAAATCAGGATACTCTCGCTACTTCACCCTGACGCCGGGCCGACCGCACCGCATCGAACGGATCGAGCATTAGCTTCGGCAATGCGTTCCTCACCGGCGGAGCGCAGGACATCGTCTTCCGTTACGGCCAGGTGACGCCTCCTCCGGCGCTCTCAGCCGACTTCAATAGCG
>WBZS01002028.1_pt1 | contig 13644 bp, 10 predicted proteins | sample 5204201 | NCBI WGS metagenome assembly WBZS01 (sample SAMN12344357, study PRJNA552823) | activated sludge metagenome | biome: Activated sludge suspended growth; feature: Nitrification reactor; material: Wastewater; isolation source: activated sludge from nitrification reactor of wastewater...
CATGCCGCCACGGAATTGCGCGAGCTGCCGACGCGAAGCTTCGTCCACGACTTTGCTGATGACGGTGTGCACCTCGAAAATTTCGCCTAACCAACCGCGACGCACGAACTCGCGGAGCAACACCACGCCGGGGTTGTAGCGAAACATATAACCCATCTGCACGAGCAGGCTTTGCCGTCGAGCCGATTCCAGGATTCGGCGAAACTGGGGCAGCGATTCGCCCGCGGGCTTGTCGAGATGGATATGTTTCCCCGCGTTCACGCACGTCTCCGCCGTTCGAAGTAGATCGCCTACGCGTGTCTCCACGAGTACCGCCTGCAAGCCAGGCGTGTTCAGGAGTTGTTCCTGAGTCATCCAGGGTAAACCTCGATAGACCTCCTGATTTTGAGCACGCTGGCGGAGGGATTCATCGGGTTCGACGATGCCGACAACTTCGTATGAAGACGATTGGCGATAGACCGAGAGCTTACTGGCATGAGCATGGCCGACGCCGATTTGGCCGATCTTGATACGCGGTCGAGACGCCCGATTTCCGTCGGGCTGAGCCAACGCTGTCCCAGCGAAAGCACCAAGTGCCGAGGTGCCAAGAAACGCTCGACGGGCAAGGGGCATGGCAAAATCCTTTCTATTTCCGCAGGTGACTGACGCTGAGGCGGGCCCAATTTCTCGTGAGGCACCATTTCAAAAAATCTCACGCAGAGACGCGGAGGCGCAGAAAGACCGAGGAAATAAAAGATGTTCGGTTTGGTTTTTATTCACCGTTCGCCGTTATCCGTTCTCCGTTCACTGTTCACTGTTGGCTCATTTTTGAATCCAGGGCACGTTAACTCGGTGCCTATAGGAGATTTCCCTTTTTCTCTCCGCGTCTCTGCGCCTCCGCGTGAGATTTCTTGGATTCGAACGCCATGCGATCTCTTCAGATTACGTTGGGGAAGTCGAGCCGTACGCGCGTTGATTCTAAGTCAACGTTTCGGTACATTCCACCATCTTTCACGGCCTTTCGGAAAGGATTCCCATGATCGTCACGGCGTCACGTAACACGCATTTGCCCGAAGAAGTGATCGCGTCCCTTCTCGGAATCCAGGACCTGGCGCTCGGAAGGCATCCGGCCCGAGAGACCGAAAATGGCCCTCAGGCGGAATTTTGGCTCCAGCACTATTGGCGTGCCTTCGTGTTGGTGCCCGGCGAATGCCAAGCTTCATTGAGCGTGGTCACCAGCGCCAAACCTTGGCAGCCACGCACGGATCCCAACCGAGGACGCAAGCAGGTTTTGAAAAGTCTGCTACGTGGCAGCCTGAAGGTGGAGCCTCCGGTACCCACTTGGCGTAAGGCGATTTTGGCGTTGGAAGGCGAACCGGTGGTGATCGATTTCCCATTCGATCCCGTGCCGGCGACGTTGCGACATGCGGACCTTTTCGAGACCTACGAATTCAACACGGAAGCGGGCGTGACATACGGTTTCGAGTTCAAGACCTGGAATCTGGCGAGTTCCTTCTCGTTTGCGAATCCCAAATTGCCCTGGCTGCGCAATCTAACTAACGCCCTGGTCCGTGTCGCCGATACCGTCGCCATGATCACCGGCGACCGATCGGTTGGGCGATTCGTCGCACGTTGGAAGCAACAGATCGTCTGACGGAGAGGCGACTTCAGCACGACACGTTCAGCTTGCCTGAATTAACGGAAAGGACCCGTTTTTTCACAATTTTCATTTGCATTCATGTGAGAAAATGCGCACTATACCGTGAATTCCTCTCAGACTGCTCTCGTCGCGTTCAAAGTTGAGGTTCTCTTGAAAGAAGGGTTTCTTCAAGACTCAGCTTCCGTTTTGTTTCCTAGAAAGGTCCCCTATGAGCGCTCGATTCGCAACCGTACGACTTGGAATTTTGGCCGTGGCCGTATTTTTCGCTTCGACGTCGCTATCTCAGGCCCAGGAAGGGCAAGGTCGGTACGTGACGCAAGCTTCGGCCCGATTGGTCAAGCTGATCAACGCCTCCAACGCCAACGGCTTCAATCTTGCGGATAATAGCTTCTCGATCGGTGGCGGTTGGCTGAAGCAAAGCCAAGCCAACTGGGTACCGATGTTCACCGTGGAACTTCAAGCCGGCAAACAATACCGCTTCTTGGCCGCCGGCGATGGCGATGCGAAAGATGTCGACCTCGAAGTACAAGACGCCAATGGCCGATCCGTCGCGGTGGACGATGCCGTCAACCCCGATGCTGTCATCACCTACACGCCTGCCAATACGGGACGTTATCTGGTGCGTATCCGCCTTTATGATTCCCGCGAAAATTATCCGTGCGTTTGCATGGCCATCGTGATGCAAAAATAACCGATTCAAGCCTGACAATAAACGCCCTGAACGATCGGTTCAGGGCGTTGGTTTTCCATGACGGCTGCCAATTCGCCTTGCATTTTTCACGCGCCTCCGCTTCCATAATTTTGTAGGCAATTTTTCTCGAACTTGCGGCACGATGGTCAAATCCCGGCCTGGCGCGAAGCAATCGCGGCATCTGCCAGGCTCGGGTAGAACCGTTTTCGTTCAGCGATCTGGAGTTGGCATGCGGATCCCGGATACCCTCGTTCAGCGGTTGAAATCGTTCCAACAAGATCACGTGCTCGAACATGCCGAGAACCTGCCCCCCAACGCCCGTGCCGATTTCGTGAGGCAACTCGAAGCAATCGACTTTGCCGAGCTGGATCGCCTGTACCGGGAACAACACCAAGCGTCGGCGCTACCGGAGCTTCACCAGGTAGCTCCGCTACCACGAACGCGGATCGACTCGGAGAAGGCATCGAATTACGAAGGGCAAGGCGAGGCGGCGTTTTCGGCGGGAAAGGTGGCGTTCCTCGTCGTCGCCGGCGGCCAGGGCACTCGGCTCGGGTTCGATCGCCCCAAAGGTCTCTTCGAGATCGGCCCCGTTTCCGAAAAAAGCCTATTTCAAATCCATTGCGAGAAAATCTTGGCCCTGAGCCGACGCCATGGCCAACCTCTTCCGCTCCTGGTGATGACGAGCGACGCCACGGATGAGGAAACCCGGAGCTACTTTGCCAACCAAGACTACTTTGGCCTCGCTGCCGACGACGTCTGGTTTTTCCGCCAAGGAACCATGCCTGCCTTGGACGCGCACACGGGGAAGGTCTTGATCGAAGCTCCAGGAAAGCTCGCACTCAGCCCGAACGGGCATGGTGGCACGCTCACGGGTTTGGCGGAAAGTGGCCTGCTCGATCGCCTCGAACGCCAGCGCATTCGCACGGTCTACTACTTTCAAGTCGATAATCCGCTCATCCATTTGGGCGACGTTCTTTTTCTGGGGCAACACCTCGATCAAGATGCGGAAGTCTCCAGCAAAGTCGTGGTGAAACGCTCACCCGATGAACGCGTTGGAAACTTTGTCTGCGTGGATGGCCGATGTGCGATGATCGAATACTCAGACCTTGATCGGCTCCTGGCGCAATCGCCTCAACCGGATTTTGCCGCGAAGTTCTGGGCGGGAAATCCCGCCATCCATCTTTTCGATGTGGCGTTTTTAAGACGTATGACCCAGACGGCGGAGTACCTTCCTTGGCACATCGCTTCCAAGCCCGTGCCCTATCTAACGGACGCTGGCGAACTCGTCACACCGACCGAAAAGAACGCGCTCAAATTTGAGCGGTTCATATTCGACATCTTGCCCCATGCGGAGCGATGGTCGATTTGGGAAATCGACCGGGACGCGGAGTTTCACCCGCTCAAAAACGCCGAGGGGTCCGATTCGCCCGCAACCGTTCGCCGCGCGATCATCGAACAGGCAGCCGATTGGCTGGAAAAAGCGGGCGTGAAGGTGCCACGCGACGCTTCAGGGACGGTGATCCATCCCGTGGAAATCAGCCCGCTTTTCGCCCTGGACCCCTTGGAATTGGCAGCCAAAGTCGATCCTCGCCTCGAGGTTCGCAAACCCTTGAACTTGGAATGAGCGGAAGGTTCACCTGAACCACGGATAGATTCAAGAACTTGGCGATGGCGGCGTGGTTTTCGATGGATGATGGTCGTGGAACTCAGGAGATTCGATGCTGCACGCGATGATCATGGCTGGTGGGGGTGGCACGCGGTTTTGGCCTCGAAGCCGACAACGTAAACCGAAACAATTTTTGACGCTCACCGGCGACCGCACGCTTTTGCAGCAGACGGTCGACCGCATCGAAGCCGCCGTGCCTCCAGATCGAACCTGGATCTTGACCGGTGCCTCGTATGCGGACGAGTCGGTTCGTCAACTTCCCCAACTCCCCGCGAATCGGGTCGTGGGCGAACCGATCGGTCGGGATACGGCACCTTGCATCGGGTTGGGCGCGGCTCTAATCCAACGCACCGATCCCGACGCCACCATGCTGGTCCTTCCCGCCGACCATATCATCGAACCGATGCAGGAATTCCGCCGAGCGGCCCACGTGGCGGCGCAAATCGCGGACGAACATCCGGAATCGTTGATCACGTTCGGTATCGTTCCCACCTTTCCGTCCACGGGGTATGGCTACATCGAGCGAGGCGAGGAAATCGCGCTTCGCCAAAATACGCCGATCTATCGCGTGCAATCCTTTCGTGAAAAGCCGGCTCTCGAATTGGCGGAACAATTCGTCGCCACGGGGCGATACTTTTGGAACGCGGGCATCTTTTGCTGGAAGGCACGCACGATCCTCGAACAACTTCGAGCGAATCAACCTTCCTTGGCCGAGGGCGTGGAACGCATCGCCGCCGCATGGGACACGCCGCGGCGCGACGAGATCTTGGAATGCGAATATCCGAAGCTCACCAAGATCAGCATCGATTTCGCGGTGATGGAAAAAGCGCCTAGCGTTCTCGTGGTGCAAGCTCCTTTCCGTTGGGACGATGTCGGAAGTTGGCTCGCGCTGGAACGTCTCCATCCGCAAGATGCCGAGCACAACACCGTGTTGGCCGAACATGTCGGTATTTCCACCGATCATTGCGTGATCGCCGCGGAGCCTGGGAAATTCATTGGCACCGTGGGCGTGAACCATTTGATCATCATCCAAGACGGCGATTGCATCCTCGTCGCCGACCGGCGCGACGAGGGAAGCATCAAACAACTCGTGGAAACCATGCGAAAACGTGGATTGGAGGCCCATCTGTAATCTTACTTGGAATGCACGGTGAAAAAGCCAAGGCCCGAAAGGGCCTTGGGTCCCGCTCACCCTGGGAAGTTTTGACGATGACCGAAAAAGGACGGATTCTTGCGATTGACCCCGGAAAGGTCCGCCTTGGTTTGGCGGTCAGTGACCGAGACGGCATCCTCGCTTCGCCCCTCGACACCTACACGCGCCGCGATGCCGACCAAGACGCACGATACCTCAAGAAGCTCGTGGAGGAAGAAACCATTTGCCGAATCGTGATCGGCCTGCCAATGCACACGACTGGAACGGAAGGCGTCCAAGCTCGGCTCGCGCGAGAGTTTGGCCAATGGGTCAAAAAAATCACGAATTTGGATGTGCGTTTTTTCGATGAACGATTCACGTCGAAAGAGGCGGAATCGGCACTCTGGGAAGCGGGCCTTTCGCACAAACAACGCAAAGCTCGGCGCGATCGCGTCGCCGCCCAAATCTTGCTACAGAGCTACCTCGAAGCCGGCTGCCCCACCGACCAGGAAAGCCTCGGATGATAAGGGCGCGGCGCGAGCGACGCGAACAAGCCGAACTCCGAAAGGAGTCGGGTGACGTGACGTAACGGCGACGCGAGATGCAAGCGGATACCATTAACCGGCTCCTTTCGGAGCCCGGCTTTCCGATGACTTTTTCTTGCCGACTTCATATTAGAAAATAAACCCTATCTACTATTTCCCACCTCGCGTGTCTGGTAGGTTCGCAGGTATTCCCGGTGTTTGGGTGTCTCGGGGTATCGTTCACCAGGGCCGGGCGGAAAGTTCGACATGGCATGGAACGGTAAAGGCTCCACCGTCGTTCCAGTCGCCGTGAAAGGACTCGCATCTTTGCAGTAGCCCCATGTCCGTAGGACGAAACTTCGCGACCAACCTTCGGGCAACGACGGAAGCTTGGAAGCGTCGAAAGCCACCTCCACTTCATCGCCCGCGGCAAAAACGACAAAGCAGTCGTCGCGTTCGCGAAGCAGCTCGGCGACATCGCCCCACCGCGTCAGTTTTCCCGTCTGCCGAGTGATGGGAACGGGAACGCGACGATTCAGGTCAAACTGGGCGGGCGGATTTCCATCGGGGAAATATTCCTGCACACAGCCCGCATCTTCCAAGCGTGCCGCTTCGACGTCCAAGCGGTGAATTCGACATCCTTTTTCGGTATTCACCGTGGACGCATCGTTCTTCGCGGAAATCCTCTCGCGGGTCGGAACCACGAACAATTCATCCCAGTGAACATGAAGGTTCGAGCGAATGCGGATCTTACGAGTGGACCCTGCAAGTTTTCCCGTCACGTCCAAACACATCCGGCGAGGATGCCCGGCGATGAAGCCGGCTTCGCCTTGCCATGGGGCCCACGCGTTCGCGTTTTCGTCCCAGCGTTCGAACACCGGAAATAGCGGTTCCACCTTCGCCTGGGCGGCGGCCCAGATCGATTCGGGATACGGGTAATCGGTCCACCCTGCCAACATCAACGTCATCGGCTGATTCGCGGGTAGCTTTCGCAAGCGATCTTCGAAATCCAAGATCACCGCATGCTCCTCGGCGAAACCAATCCACGAACGTTTGGCGAAGGGCACCGTGTCGCGATCCCAAAATCGTAAGGTCTGGGTAACGTCCTTTCCTTGATGCGTCGTCGCCTTCGCGGGAAAAAGACGCTCGGATTCGGCGTACAGCAGCAAATCCTGCGAAGGAGGCATCCCAGCCGTATCGAAACGTTCGTCCGGTGTGACCGCGATTCCCACGGGATGATCGACCACCTGCAATTGTAGACGATCTAAATAGGTGACCTCATCCATAGGTTCCGCGATACGGAAAATGTATTTCCCATTTTTTTCCTGAACGCTGCCAGGCGGAAGCGCTAGTGATTCTTCGGGCCGAGGCTTGCGATGACTGCCGTCGGGCGCCTGCTCGCCAATGGAGCCGGCGCCCAGAAAATCCGCGATGAATCGGAATCGCGTGCCGTCCCATGCGAAAAGCAGCGGGCAGGAAACGGGTTCGCGATTCAACTGTTCGACGACGCGCCGAGCCCCCGCTTGCACATTGAGTTCCGCTTGCCAGGTTCGGTCCGGCCAACGGACTCGAACCACATCCGCCGCGGCATTTTTGCCGATCCCCAACCTTACCGGCAGCGAAGATTGGCCAAGGCCGGAGGCGGTTGTCGTTTTTTCCATGCTCGCGGTGGCAAGGCCCGCATGGGCCGTGACACGGACGCCTTCCGCGTCGGAGCTGACTCGCATTTTTGGGTTGTTCTTGCGCATGCCTGTCAACGCCAGCGAAATCGCCTTATTGCCATTGCCTTGGCTACGAAGGAGCACCAAGCCTTCTTCCTGGTTCCACACGAGGACATCGGCTTCGCCACGGTTATCCAAGTCCGCGGCCGAAATCGATAGATTCTTCTTTTTGCGGAACCGATTCCCCAATGGTTGGGATTCGCCAAGGAAGCTTCCCGATTCATTCCTGAGCAGAACGATCTCCCCTTGTTCGTCCACTCCCAAAAGGTCTGTCCAGCCGTCCAAATTCAGATCGACCGCTTGAGCTTGTGCCAAAGGCTTCGAGTCGACCGCGCCCCCAGGAGACCAAATCTTCGCCAAGTCGGAGGGGATCGAGGTGTTGAGAAGCAACGAAGGTTTTTCGGTCGGACTTTGGAGGAAAAGATCGGAAACTTCCTGGCGTCGGCAATCCAACACCAAACCCGTGTGCCAAGGTTTCGCGAACGTCGTGGAAAAACTCACTGACCGGAATCGAAGCAGCCGATCGTTCACGAGCATCTGCGACCCATCGGACCCAGCCAAGATGACGAGATCCGGGTCACGGTCCAAATCTACGTCGGTCGCGAGAACCCGAGTGACGGGTCCCGATTTCGCGACGATCGCTTCGAACGCTTTTTCGTTTCGTTGGAACTTGGCCGATAGCTTGCCGCGTTGATTCGGGCTAACCACCTCGGCGACTCCCACATTGAGGAATAACTGAGGTTTGATGAAGGAAGCGTCTTTCGGAACCGACTCGAGAATGGAGAGAGCGTCCCCTGCCTTCTCCGCGAAAATTGGCGCCACCAGATCTAGGTCGCCGTCCAAATCCAAATCGGAGAAACAGGGAAAAAGCACGACGCCATGCAAGGAATCTAGCTGGGCTTCCTTGGTGCAGTCTTGAAACGACTTTCCTTCTTGATTTCGATAAAGCTTCAGGCCGTCGATCGTAGTGAGCAGAAAGTCCACCGAGCCATCGTTGTTGAAATCGACCGCGACCCCGCCCACCGCCGCGGGACTGAAAGCTAACCCGTGTGCTTCGGTAACATCGGTGAATTTTCCTCCACCTTCATTCCGAAAGAGCACATTGCCAAGCATCCCCTTGCGAACCACCGCTCCTAGAAGGATGATGTCGATCTTTTCGTCTTGATTGACATCCGCCAAGACCATGGCCCCGCCAAAGCGTTTGCGAGTTGCTTGAAGCAGCCGGCCCACGGGATCCGCGGCGAGGTCTTCCGAATTGGCCCAACGAGTTTCTGGAGCGAGCGATGCTTTGAAATTTGCATCGTCGATAAAAATCGGCATCGGCGAACTGACGGTGGGACGCGCGGGCGTCGTGGTGGTCGCCTCGGCGTATTTTCCCATCTTCGTGTAGATGATCTTTGATTCCGTGTCGACTTCGGCCGCCTTCAGCGCTTTATGGGTTTCCAGGAACTGTTCCGCTTTCTTCGCGTCTTTCAAACGCAGAATGCTCCAGTACGAATAAACCGCGGAACCGTGGGCCGCGTTGAGTGCTAGCGCCTTCTCGTAACATTCCAACGCTTTTTGATAGTTCGGCTCGGGCGTGCCGCGATGGCATTGCGCCAAGAAGTCCCAGGTATGAACATCATTCGGATCCTTCTGGGCGACGAATTCGAAGCGCGGAATGGCGGCCGCGCAATCGCCATAATGAAGTTTAAGAATCCCCAAGCAATAATTCGCATGCATATTTTCGGGCGAACGTTTCAAGATCGAATGGAAGATTTCTTCCGCCAGCGCGTGGTGAGCTTTATCGTCGAAATTCAGAAGTGCGATGCCGTAATGGATTTGGCCTGGCAACCAGTTGGGGGCACGTTTGGTCACGATTTGAAAAGTCTCGATAGCTCTTTTGTAATCGAACTGCTCAAGGTAACCGACGCCTTCGTGGTTAAGGCGGAGAATTTCCTCGGAAATTTCGTCACGGCGTGGCCCGAGTCGCCAAACTGCGAAGCCAGCCACCACGACGAGCACCAGCGCCAACAAACCCCAGGCTGCGTAACGCATTTGTGAAAGGCTCCGGTTCTATTCTTGGCGAGCCGACCGCGTCACGCGGCCGAGTTTCGCCGTGACGGCAAGGCGATCGACGTTGATTGCGCCGGGGACATGGTCGTTTTTTCTCAGGTCGTAGGGGAACTCGGCTCACCGACTTCCGCCCGCCCTTGTTCATTACGTATTATTCAGGGTCGGAGTTTGGCGACTCGGGCGGTGGATGCGGCACCAGCGTTTCCGCCTTCGGTAAATCCTTGAGATTTTTTAGCCCGAAAACCTGCAAGAATTTTTTGGTGGTTCCATACAGCACTGGCCGACCGAGTGACTCATCGCGACCGGCGATTTTGACGAAACCTTTTTCCATCAGAGCTTTGATGGTGTCGCCACAATGGACACCTCGGATCGCTTCCACGTCGGCGCGGGTGATCGGTTGTCGGTAGGCGATGATGGCGAGCGTTTCTCGGCCAGCGCCCGTAAGGCGAAGTTCCTGATGGCCTCGACGTAGGCTCGCAAGCCACCGGTGATACTCGGCCCGAGATAGCATTTGGAATCCGCCCGCCAACTCCTCGACCTGAAAGGCGGTACCATCGAGATCATACAGGCTTTGCAGTTTGCGTACGAGCCGGCGTGCGGTGGACACGTCCGACAAGCCCGCAACTTGCACCAATTTTCGGAGCGGCATGGGCTCGTCGGCCATGATCAACGCGGCTTCGACCATCGCCACCTGGGGGTCGCGCGCCAGGGGATCATCCGAGCCTCCATCATGTTCCGCCTCGGCCAAAATCCGGTAAACAGCGGGAAGGCGATGGTCGCGCGGCAGCTGGTGATTTGCTCGGCGAAGCTCCGGCCCCCGCGAAACTTTTTGCAGTCGCATCCGATTCCTTCCCTGATCTCCCACCCACTTCCCCACAAGCCCAGGGCCGAAAGGCCCTGGGGTGATGTTGCAGGAATACCCCAGGGCCTTTTGGCCCTGGGCTTGGCGGAGGTGTTTACGAGGGCCTTCTTGCCATTGTGAATTCTTTCACATACAGTAACGCCCGAACCAACGCGCGACCAGTGATCGACCGCAAGGAGCACGGAACGTGGGCGACCTGCTCAATTCAATCGTCGGATCTCCCTATGGCACGTATGCCGCGATCTTGGTTGCTGCATCCCTTCTCATCGGCTTCATGCTCGTCTCGGCCATCTTTTCCGTTTGGCTGGAACGCAAAGTCGCCGGCCGCATCCAAGATCGGTTGGGGCCTACGCGTGTCGGGGGCAAATTCGGTTGGCTGCAGACCCTCGCGGACGGCGTCAAACTGCTCGTGAAAGAAGACATCATTCCCGCCTCGGCCGACCACATGCTGTTTCGGCTCGGACCCTACATCGCATTGGCCGGGTCATTCCTCGCCTTCGCCGCTCTTCCGTATGGAAACGGCGCCGTCGGCGTGCAAATGAATATCGCGGTTTTCTACATGCTCGCGGTCATGTCGACCGAAGTTTTCGGCATCATCCTGATCGGTTACGGTTCGGGAAGCAAGTGGTCCTTGTTCGGTGGCATGCGGGAAGCTGCCCAAATGGTCAGCTACGAAATTCCCATGGCAATTTGCGTGCTCGTGCCGGTTTCCGTGGCGGGTACCATGGATCTCACCACGATCGCTCGCCAACAATCGAGTGGTCTTTGGACCTGGTATCTTTTCCACGACCCGTTCACCTTCGGCGCATTCTGGACCTACTTCACGTGTGCCATGGCAAGTTGCAAACGCGCTCCGTTTGACTTGGCCGAGGCGGAATCCGAACTCGTCGCGGGGTTCCATACGGAATATTCTGGCTTCCGCTGGTTGGTGATTTTCATGGCGGAATACGGCTCGATGTTCGCCGTTTCGGGGATCGCGTCTATCCTCTTCTTGGGTGGCTGGAGTTTGGGTTTGCCGTTCGAACTGACGGATTACCTGGGCTTTATCCTGGGAAATGCGGTGAATATTTTCGTGTTCATCGCGAAGGGATGGTTTTTGGTCTTCGTGATGATGTGGATTCGCTGGACGCTGCCTCGGCTTCGCATCGACCAGGTGATGATCACCTGCTTGAAGTACCTCCTGCCAATTAGCTGCCTTTTGCTCGTGGGCGTGGCACTTTGGCAGCTTTTGGTGCCGGCGGTGGTAGCACAAATATTCCCCTACCTCGCCTGTGGTGCCTGTCTCCTCGCCCTGCTCATGGGAATTCGAACGATTCTCGTCTTTTACAGCGCTCCTCCGGGATCCGCAATGCCGGGGATGTGGCGTGTGGAAGGCCTTTCCGCATACCAAGGCACCAAGCAAGCCTAGGAGAACCGTGCGTTCATGGACTTCGTCGCCGACTTGCTGTTCTGGGTGATCGCTGGTTTGACGGCCGGCAGTGCCATCGCCACGGTGATCACGCAAAACATCGTCCGTTGTGCCACCTGGCTGTTCTTCACTCTGTGCGGAACCTCAGCCCTGTATTTCCTGCTCGGGGCGGACCTTGTCGGCGCCACCCAACTTCTCGTTTACGTCGGTGGAACGCTGGTGTTGGTCGTTTTCGGCGTGATGCTCACCGCTCAGGGCCCGTTCATCCAGATGAAGTCCTCGGGCGGAGAATGGGCCATCGCGGTGATCGCCGGGGTCAGCCTGCTCGGAATTCTCTCCTACGCCATCATCGCGATGGGCGGCGATTATGGCCCACGCTCTCAGGTGGTGCGGAAACAAAATCTTGCACCCGCCGAGGGCAACCATAGCAAGAAACGCCCGCACGGGGTGATGTCCACACTCGCCAAATACTCCCCCATGACGCCGCGCGACGTCGGCATTCCCGCACGGGACCGGGACCCGGCAGACCTGAGACGGCCCGCGACGGCGGAGAATTCAAAAGATTCCGCGACCCTGGGTTTGGGGTTCATCGGCGTCGGCGTCGGACCGCCTCATTACGACGGAGATCGGCTCATTCGCACCCACTACCTCTTTCCGTTTGAAATCGTTTCCATCCACCTGCTGGTGGTCTTGATTGGGGCGGCGTATTTGGCCCGCTCGAAACGGCGGAAAGGAGCCGGCACCCCATGATCTTCGCCACCACCCTGCAAAATTACCTCCTCTTGGCCGCCTTGCTGTTCGTTTGTGGCATCCTGTGCATGGCCATCAAGCGAAACGCGATCGGCGTCCTGATCGGCGTCGAACTCGTTCTCAACGCCGCCAGCATCAATCTGTTAGCGTTCTCGCGATTCAATCCCTCCTTCGAAGTCGAAGGTATGGTGTTTGTCTTGATGGTGATCGTGTTGGCGGCGGGCGAGGCGGCCGTGGCGTTGGCCATCGTATTGAACTTCTACAACAACCACACGACGGTCGACGTGGATGAAGCCGAGGAGCTAAAGGGATAGCCGATGTCCTTCGAAGACTTGACTGCCAAGCCCGGGCTTTACTTCGTGCTCGCCACGCTTCTGCCGTTGGCGTCGTTCACGATCCTTGTCTTGTGGGGTGCGCTCCGCTGGGCGCTCCGTCCCCACGCCAAGGAAGGCTCACCGTGGAAAGGCCTGTTCGAAACCCTCGGCGGCGCTGTTCCCGGCGAAACGCCAGCCTACGTCGCGCTCGGCGCGATCATCCTCTCGTTCGTATGCTCCTTCACCGGTTTCGTGATCTTCTACTCCGAACACGAACCGTACATTGACCAGCTTCATAGGATGGAAGGGAAAGTCGAAGAAGCGACGAAGGAATGGCGGACCGAGAAAGACCGGGCAGAAAAACGCAAGCACATCTCCACCATCGTCGAAAACGAACATGAAATCCACAAACTCGAAGATGATTTTGAGTTTCGTTGGTCCGGCTCCATGGAGTGGGCTGTGGTTCGCCCCGGTGTCCTGGGGGTGCCACGCCGCGGTGCCAGCCACGCGGGCCACGACAAGCACGATCACAAAGGCGACGACCACCACGGGGGCGGCGGTAAGGAATCCCGCGATCCCGACCATGGCACCGTGCTTCGGCTAGGTTTTCGCATCGACATGCTCAGCGCACTCATGTTCGTGATGGTTACTTTCATCGCCTCGCTGATCCATCTCTTCTCCATGGGCTACATGAAAGAAGAGCTACAGACCGTGGTCGAAGACCACGAAGTCCATGGCGAGCATGGTCATCACCATCGCCGGGGCAGGTTCGGCCGCTTCTTCATGTATCTGTCGCTGTTTTGCTTCTCGATGCTCAACCTGGTCTTGGCGGATAACCTATTCCAGGTGTTTGTGAGTTGGGAACTCGTCGGTGTCTGTTCC